>Ga0213920_1000149_pt1 | contig 68361 bp, 57 predicted proteins | sample McNCre1117MG_FD_161054 | JGI IMG/M metagenome (GOLD analysis project Ga0213920, IMG submission 161054) | Freshwater microbial communities from McNutts Creek, Athens, Georgia, United States - 11-17 MG | ecosystem: Environmental > Aquatic > Freshwater > Creek | place: USA: Georgia | collected...
CACTAGTATTATTAGTAGGTAAAAGAAGAGCTTTGTTAGATTACTTGAAGAAAAAAGAAATCAACAGATATCGTGAGATTATCAAAGTATTGGGTATTAGAAAATAATCAATATAAAAAAGAGGTGCGAAAGTGCCTCTTTTTATTTTTACATAACAACAAAAAAAGTTTGGTTTTTCATTGGGATTTTTAACAACAACTACACACAACAACACAACTAATTCCAAAGTTCTAATCAATATTAAAAATTTATGATTCCACAATTATTTGTAGAAAGTATCGATTTAGGTGATGGCAGAAACATCACAATCGAGACAGGTCGTTTAGCCAAACAAGCTGATGGATCTGTAGTAGTAAGAATTGGAAAAACTGTAATTTTAGGTACAGTTGTTTCCGCAAGAAAAGCAAGCCCAGGTATTGACTTTTTACCATTAACGGTAGATTACCGTGAAAAATTTGCAGCAGCAGGTCGTTTCCCTGGAGGTTTCTTCAAAAGAGAAGCACGTCCAAGCGATAGCGAGGTATTGACAATGCGTTTAGTGGATCGTGTATTACGTCCTCTTTTCCCATCAGATTACCATGCTGAAGTACAAGTAATGATTCAGTTAATGTCTCATGACGAAGACGTAATGCCAGATGCTTTAGCAGGATTAGCTGCTTCAGCTGCATTAGCGTTGTCTGACATTCCTTTTGAAACCTTGATTTCTGAGGCTAGAGTTGGAAGAATTGATGGTAAATTCATCATCAACCCATCTCGCGCACAATTAGAATTATCAGATATTGATATGATGATTGGAGCTTCTGTAGATTCTATCGCGATGGTAGAAGGAGAAATGAAAGAAATTTCAGAAAAAGAAATGGTAGAAGCCATTAAATTTGCTCACGAACATATTAAAGTTCAAATTGCTGCTCAAGAAAGATTGGCGCAAGCAATTGGGAAAAAAGAAGTTCGTACGTACGAAACTGAAAAATCTGACGAAGCTATTTACGCTAAAGTAAAAGCGGCGGCTTATGATAAAATTTATGCTATTGCTAGCAAAGGTTCAGCTAAACACGAACGTTCAGCTGCATTTGATGCTGTAAAAGAAGAAGTAAAAGCATTATTTACTGAAGAAGAATTAACTGAAAACGGAGATTTAGTTTCTAAATACTTTTACAAAGTTAATAAAGAAGCCGTTCGTAATGTTACTTTAGATTTAGGAACTCGTTTGGACGGTAGAAAAACTACTGAAATTCGTCCTATTTGGAGTGAAGTAAATTACTTACCATCGGTTCACGGATCAGCATTGTTTACACGTGGAGAAACTCAAGCCTTGGCAACAGCTACTTTAGGAACTTCTAGAGAAGCAAACCAAATTGATTCACCATCAGAACAAGGAGAAGAAAAATTCTATTTACACTATAATTTCCCACCATTTTCTACAGGAGAAGCGCGTCCATTAAGAGGAACTTCAAGAAGAGAAGTTGGTCACGGAAACTTGGCACAACGTGCGTTGAAAAACATGATTCCTGCTGATTGTCCTTACACTATTCGTGTAGTTTCTGAAGTTTTAGAATCAAATGGTTCTTCTTCAATGGCAACAGTTTGTGCTGGAACATTATCGTTAATGGATGCAGGTATCCAAATGATTCGTCCAGTTTCTGGAATTGCTATGGGATTAATTACTGACGGAGAACGTTTTGCCGTTTTATCTGATATCTTAGGTGACGAAGATCACTTGGGAGATATGGATTTCAAGGTAACTGGAACTTCTGAAGGAATTACAGCTTGTCAAATGGACATCAAAATTGACGGATTGAAATACGAAATCATGGAGCAAGCCTTGGCTCAAGCTCGTGATGGACGTTTACACATCTTAGGTAAAATTTTGGAAACGCTTGACAAACCTAATAATGACGTTAAAGTTCATGCACCAAAAATCATCATGCGTACTATTCCTGGTAACTTCATTGGTGCTTTGATTGGACCTGGTGGAAAAGTAATTCAAGAATTGCAAAAAGCTACAGGAACTACTATCGTTATTAACGAAGTAGACGAACAAGGTGTAGTAGAAATCTTAGGAACTGATCCTGATGGAATTGCAGCGGTATTAGCTAAAATTGATTCGATCATTTTTAAACCAGAAGTGGGAGAAGCTTACGAAGTGAAAGTTATTAAAATGCTAGATTTTGGTGCGGTGGTAGAATACACTGCTGCTCCAGGAAACGAAGTTTTATTACACGTATCTGAATTGGCTTGGGAACGTACTGAAAATGTTTCTGATGTAGTAAATATGGGCGATGTATTCCAAGTGAAATACCTTGGTCTAGACCCTAAAACTAGAAAAGAAAAAGTATCAAGAAAAGCACTTTTACCAAGACCTCCACGTGAGGAGAAAAAAGAGTAATCCAATCTTAGTTTACTAAAGGTTTATTGATAGCAAAAATCCCGTTCTACTATTTTAGAACGGGATTTTTCGTTTTTATGAAAATAATTCAAAAGTTTTGTAACTTTTTATCTACTCGCTACGTATAACCTTTGTACACTTAAAAAATTGAGGAGACAAAGACATGAGACAACTTAAAATTACCAAGCAGGTTACCAATCGTGAAACCGCTTCATTAGACAAATACTTACAAGAAATTGGAAAAGTTGACCTTATTACTGCTGACGAAGAAGTAGAATTAGCTCAGAAGATCAAAGCCGGAGACCAACGTGCTTTGGAAAAATTGACAAAAGCCAATTTACGTTTTGTTGTTTCGGTAGCTAAACAATACCAAAATCAAGGATTAACACTTCCCGATTTGATTAATGAAGGAAATTTAGGTTTGATCAAAGCTGCACAACGTTTTGACGAAACTCGTGGTTTCAAATTCATTTCGTATGCTGTTTGGTGGATTCGTCAGTCTATTTTGCAAGCTTTGGCGGAACAATCTCGTATCGTTCGTTTGCCTTTGAATAAAATTGGCTCTATCAATAAAATCAATAAGATGTATGCTTTATTGGAGCAATCTAATGAGCGTCCACCTTCTGCAGAGGAAATTGCAAAAGAATTGGACATGACTGTCAATGACGTGAAAGAGTCTATGAAAAACTCCGGGCGTCACTTATCTATGGATGCGCCTTTAGTTGAAGGAGAAGATTCTAACTTGTATGATGTTTTACGTTCAGGAGAGTCTCCAAATCCAGACCGCGAATTGATTCACGAATCATTGCGTACTGAAATCGAACGTTCATTAGAAACCTTGACACCAAGAGAAGCAGACGTAGTTCGTTTGTACTTTGGTTTAGGCGACCAACACCCAATGACTTTAGAAGAAATTGGAGAAACTTTTGATTTAACTCGTGAGCGTGTGCGTCAAATTAAAGAAAAAGCCATCCGCAGATTGAAACATACTTCAAGAAGTAAAATATTAAAAACATATTTAGGTTAATCCTACCAAAACTCCGGCTTCATTCCGGAGTTTTTTTTAACTAATTTCAAAATTCGTTTTTCGAAATTCATTGTTCAACATTGCTTAACTTTGAATAGTCAAGATGGAATTTTGAATGTTGAACAAAAACAATACAATTACACATGAAAAATACTTTAATAGCCCCATCCGTTTTAGCAGCTGATTTTGCCAACTTACAACGCGACATTGAAATGATCAATGCTAGTGAAGCCGATTGGTTTCATATTGATATTATGGATGGTGTTTTTGTTCCGAATATTTCGTTTGGAATGCCTGTTTTAGAAGCAATTTCAAAACATGCTAAAAAAACCATTGACGTACATTTAATGATTGTAGATCCTGATCGTTACATCAAAACCTTTGCTGATTTAGGTGCCAATGTATTAACCGTTCACTACGAAGCGTGTACACACTTGCACAGAACGCTTCAAGCTATTAAAGCAGCAGGAATGAAAGCAGGAATTGCATTGAACCCACACACGAATGTTACTTTATTAGAAAATGTAATTAACGATATTGATTTGGTTTGTATCATGAGTGTGAATCCAGGTTTTGGAGGACAATCTTTTATTGAAAATACGTATGATAAAGTGCGCCAACTAAAAGCGTTGATTACTAAAAAAGGGGCTGCCACTCAAATTGAAATTGACGGCGGTGTAACCAATAAAAATGCCAAACAATTAGCCGAAGCTGGCGCTGATGTTTTGGTTGCCGGAAGCTATGTTTTTAAAGCAACAGACCCTATTGCAACAGTAGCAGATTTAAAAAAAATAACTGCTTTTTAAATTTTAATAAAACAAGACAAAACCTCTAGTAATCTAGAGGTTTTGTCTTACTTATGGCTTTGAATCGTATAAAAAAAGCGCCCTAAAATAATTTAGACCGCTCTTCCAACTAACTCAACACAAATGAAATTTAATTTATAATTCTCTCTGGAAAATCAGTAATAATTCCATTAACTTTAAGATTTTTTAGTACCTTAATATCTACCGATTCGTTAACTGTCCACGGGTATACTTTTAAATTATTAGACTTTATTAAGGTTACATTCTCTAAATTTACCGTTTTATAATATGGATTTATTGCTTGTGCATTAATTATCTTAGCTTTTTTAATCACTTCTTCTATAGGTTCCTTGAATGTAAGTAATCCAATTGCAATCTCTTTACTCAAAAATCTCATTTTCTGTAATTCATCATATTTGAAACTAGAAATAAAAAAATCTTTATTCTTCCATCCTTTTTGCTTAAACTCTTCTATTATTCTATATGTATCTGTAGCTGTATTACTTCCCTTTAATTCTATATTCAATACTGCTTTTCTATTGATTGTTTCAATAACTTCTTCTAAAGTTGGTATTTGATGTTTTCCTGCCACCAATACTTTTCTTAAGTCTTCAAAAGAATAATCTTCTATTTTTCCTTTTGCATCTGTAATACGTTCTAGATTATCATCGTGAAACACAACCAACTCTCCTGTTTTTATTTTAAAGACATCTATCTCAAGCATATCAGCTTTCAATTCAATTCCTTTTTTCATCGACTCTAATGTATTTTCTGTTGCATGTCCCATAGCTCCTCTATGACCACAAACTATTAGTTTCTTTGAGGTACAATTAGCAAAAAATAAAGCAATTAAAGCTACTAGTAATTGTTTAGTAAAATTCATAATTATAAATATTAATGTTTTAGGTAAAAATACTTAGAAACAAGAGATTCAATATTAAAATCATATTATCTAATAAATATTTTAAATCATTAAAAAACCTATTAAAGTAAATTCTAAGTTATTCAAGAAGTTAAATAAACATCTTAAACCGATGTTTTTAAAATTTTATTTAACAAAAACCTATTGCATAGTTGTTATTAAAATAACCTTTGATTTTGAATTAGTCGATTACTTTGTCAACATTAAACATTAACAAATATTTATGAAAAAGCTCAAACAAATTATGATTACCATAGCACTAACGTTCTTCGTTAGCAATGGTATTTTTGCTCAGACAACGCAGGCTTCTATTTCGGGTGTTGTTTTCGGAAGTAATTCTGCTCCTATTAAAGATGCAATTATTAAAATTCACAATGAATCAACTGGATTCAAAGTAAGTTCATTGTCGAACTTCAAAGGTGTTTTTACTTTCAAAGAACTCCCATTAGGAGGTCCTTATACTATTAGCATTACAGCAACTGGATATGGAGACCAACAAAAATCTGGTTATAGTTTGAATCAAGGTGATTTAATTAATATTGAATTTGTAATGGAAGACAAAATTCAAAACCTTGAAGTGGTTGAAGTAGTTGGTAGGGGTCTAAAAAATAAAACTGGAAATTTAGGTGCCGCAACAGCTGTAACGGCGAAATTAATTAATGCTTTACCTGTTAATGGAAGAAATTTCACTAGCTTAATGGACTTATCTCCTTTAAGTAAAGGCGGAAACATTTCGGGACAATTAGGATCATCAACAAATTATACTATTGATGGTATGAATGCAAAAAACCCAACTTCTGCAGGAGCTACTACCAGCCGAAGTGGCGCACCTTATTCTATTTCAATTGAAGCGGTAAGAGAATTCAAAGTAGTTACTAACCAGTACGATGTAACATACGGACGTAGTGGTGGTGGTACTGTAAGTGCTGTAACAAAATCTGGCACAAATGAGTTTACAGGTAGTATGTTTGCTTACAATCGTGCTGACTGGCTATCTAGTTCTTATGATATTAGAGGAAATAAACGTCAAAATAATTTTTCTACAACACAATATGGTTTTACTTTAGGAGGACCAATTATTAAAGACAAATTACACTTTTTCATTGCCTGGGATCATCAACAAGATTTACGACCATTAATTATTGCTGATGTTCAATCTGCTGCAGACGAATTAACTTTTAATATTACGAAAGCTACGCTAGATAATTTTGTCAATATTGCTAGAACAAAATATGGTGTTTCTGGATTACCACAGTATGGATCTTTTGATAAGAAACGTCTTTCTAATGCTGCTTTTGCTCGTATTGATTGGCAAATTAATAGTAATAACTTATTGACTATTAGAGATAACTTCACACATGATTCAAATAAATTAGGACTACAAGACAATACCTCTATAAATTTATATGAATCTCAAGGTAATGACTTAAATGTTGACAACAGTTTTTTAGCTTCATTAAGAACAAAAGTAAATGAAAGAGTTACTAACGAATTAAAACTTCAACATCTTTACACTTTTCAAGACAGTAGTCCAGGAGATCAACTTCCATCATACAATATACCAAGGGCTGTTGTGGAGAATGTGACTTCAGTCATTGGAGGAGTTACAAAGTCTACTAATATTCAAATTGGGGGACATCGATTTGCCCAAGAAAGTTTTAAGAACAATGTTTTACAAATAGTTGACAATTTATACTTTAATACTGATAAAGTAAAATATACATTTGGTTTCGACATCATGCATACTAATTCAAAATCAATTTATGGTAGTGAAGTAAATGGCCGTTTCCATTTCAGTGGCATTACTAATTTTGACAACTTAACTCCATACCGTTACTATAGAGAAGTTCCTTTGGTAAGTGACCCTACCGTGACTTCTAATATATTAAATGCGGGAGTTTATGGGCAATTGCAAAGTAAAGTTGCGAAGGGATTAGATTTTACATTAGGATTGCGATTTGATTTTGCTCAATATCCAACTGCTACATTTAATCAATTAGTATTTGATGAATTAGGAATACGAACAGATAATAAACTTAAGTCTGCAATTCTTCAACCAAGGGTTCAATTATCGTGGGATGTTAATGAAAATCATAAGGATTACATCCGTTTTGGAGCAGGAATTTTCGCATCTGACTTAAATAATTACATGGCAATTAACAACTTGTATTTCGATGGAAACCATACTGCAACAGTAGATGTTAGATCTCCAAACGTACCATTCCCTAATTTCATAGACTACCGTACTAACTATGCTAGTATTCCTACTTTAGATGCATTCAAATTGCCAACCATAAATTATACAGGAACAGATGCCAAAGTACCTTTAGTTTATAAAGCTAATTTATCTTATTCTCATTTTTTTACCGATAAATTCAAAGCTGGAATTACTGGTTTCGCTACTTTAGGAAGAAACAACTACGTTTATGTAGATAAAAACATGGTAACAAATCCATTTTTTACACTAGCCAATGAAGATAATAGAGGTGTATATGTACCTCTAAGCACAATGCCTTCGAATGGAGCCGCAGACTGGATGCAAGGTCGTATTAGTAATAAATTAGGACGAGTGTTAGAATTAAATAGTCAAGGAAAAGTAAATCAATTTGCTATGGTATTAGACGCTACTTATCGTTACTTCAGAGATGGGGAAATATCAGCCAGTTATACTTTAAATGACACTAAAGACAACACTTCATTTAATGGAAACGTTGCAAATACTTCTACTTTAGTTTTGCCTGTCAAAGACGATCCTAGAAATTTAAGTAATATGTCATATTCTGATAATCATTTCCGTCATAAAGTTGTTATCTACGGGACATTACCCACTTTTTACGGATTTAATGTAGGTGTTCGTTACTCAGGCATTGGTGGTACACGTTATAGTTTATTATCTGGAGGAAATACTAATGGTGACTTTGTAACAGCTTCAAATGATTTAGCCTATATATTCGATATTAATAATCCCAATACTCCACAAAATATAAAAACAGGAATACAGGCAATTCTTGATAATCCTAATGCTAGCCAAAGCATAAAAGATTACATTATTAAATCTTCAGGAAAAATAGCAGAAAGAAATGGTGGAATAAATAACTTTTTTGGAGTTGTAGATGTTAGAATTAGTAAAAAAGTTAAATTAGATAAAAAGCAGTTTTTTGAATTTACTGCAGATATATTTAATGTTGCTAATATGATAAATAAAGATTGGGGAGTTAACAAATCACTTGGTAGTCAATCTTTATATGCATTAGGAGCACCAGCTACTGGTACAAGTGCTGCGTTACCAGGATTTGATAGTACAACAAAACAATTTAATTATCGTGTAAATTCAGCGGGGCTACCTTCCCTATCTGGAGATCCTTTCCAAATACAAATAGGTTTTAAATATGGCTTTTAGCATCTAATTCCAAGATATTAAAATCAAAAAGTCTCTAGAAAATTCTAGAGACTTTTTTGTTTACAATTCAATTAAAACCTATAAAAACAAACCACATATTTCTATATCTTTATATATACTATTTATTTAACTTTGTTCATTCGGTATGTAATCATTTATTTGTAAATTGGATGATTACTATTTTGTATTAAATGAAGAAAAAGCCCAACGTATTATTAATTTTAGAAGGAACTTATCCCTATAACGGAGGTGGTGTTTCTACTTGGGCGCATATTCTTTGTAACGAAATTAAAAATGCTAATTTCACCCTTTATTCCATCAATGCTTCTTACGAAGAAAAATCAAAATATACCTTAAGCGATAATGTTAAACGTGTAGTACAAGTTCCGCAATGGGCGCCACTAGAACCTAAAGAACTTATTGATTACGGAAAAAAATATTACAAGCTCGTTTTTAAAAAAAATTATAATGACGAAGCTATTATTGACGAAGAATTCATTCCGCTTTTTACTTCATTTTTAAAAAATATTAAATCTCCAAACTCTGATACGGCTGAATTAGATACCATCATCTATAAAATGTGGCAATTTTTTCAGCAGCACGATTATAAAAAAACCATGCAGCGACAGAAAGTTTGGCAAACTTTTTACGACATTTCTAAAGAAGATTTAATCGAAGATAACGACACCGAAACCACTTTATTAGACATCACGGAAGGGCTACGTTGGATATACCGGTTTTTAATACCCATCACGATTAAAGTTCCTAAATGCGAAATTTCGCATATTACATTAGCGGGGTTTCCTATTCTGCCTGCCTTAGTTTTAAAATACAAATACGGCACTCCCATTATTGTCACTGAACATGGTGTTTTTATTAGAGAACGACTTTTAGCCATTAACTCGGCAGAGTACTCCTTTTTTCTAAAAAAATTATTGATTCAGTTTTCAGAAGCCATCACTAAATTGGTGTATTACAAAGCCGATTTAATTTTGTCTGTAAACAAATTCAATATGACTTGGGAAAAATTGTATGGAGCAGAAAGTTCTAAAATCAAGGTGATTTACAATGGTATTGACCACGAATTATTTTCTCCAAAACCCAAACCTGAGCATCTGAAAAATACGCCAACTGTGGTAGCAGCCGCCCGAGTTTTTCACTTAAAAGATATCATCACGATGATTCGTTCTTGCGAAGTCGTTCGAAGAAAAATTCCAAATGTAAAATACATTGTTTACGGAGATGACAATGCCGTACCTGAATATACTGAAGAATGTAATACACTAATCCAAGAATTAAATTTACAAGATAATTTCATCTTTGGAGGAATTACCAACAACCCTAACCTCTTGTATTGCGAAGGTGATATTTCAATTCTGACGTCTATTTCAGAAGGGTTCCCTTATACCGTAATTGAATCGATGTCTTGCGGCGTACCTGTTGTAGCAACCGATGTTGGAGGAGTTGCAGAGGCTTTGGATGAAAGTTGTGGATTCATTTGTAAACCAAGAGATTTTGAGGAAATAGGTAACCGAGTAATCGAACTATTGGAAAATGACGAATTACGAAAACAAAAAGGAGTCAATGCGAGACAAAAAGTAATTGACTATTTCACCATCGGAACATTTATTTCTGAATATGAAAAAGCCTACGAGAGCGTCTTGTAAATAAAGTACCTATACGAAAAATTGAAGAAAAATTTGGAAATCCAAAAGCAACATATAGAGAAAATCAAAGAATTAACCGCCAATATCAAAGATAAAATTGGCGTACCTGTTAATACAATGGTGGTAGCTACTGCCATTGAGTCAATGGGAATTCGAGATAAAGATACTCTTACCGATTTTGGGCAAGCTTCAATTATTGTTTTAGCGGAACTTATTTTTAACGAATTACGAACCGCTGCTGAACATCGTGGAGCTAAAAATGCTAAAGAGAAAATGGTTGCTGAACTCCACCAAAAAGAACTGGAGAATACCAATCATTTCCAAACCAACTTGATTCTTTTATTGAAGTCATTTGTATTAGGAATAACCAACTTATTTCCTGTTTTATTGCAATTTATGATGATTATCTTCTTCGGATATTCGCTGTGGACTTCTGTTGATTTTAACACTTTACAATCCACAGCAGTAGTGCTAGGAGTAATTGTCGGAATGATTATTTCTGGTGGTTTTGTACAAGTTATTGGGAGGCAAGCCTCTTTTTACTGGAGTTATAGCGACTTTGAAATGACTAAAAAAACCATTAATTATATCCTTAAAAAAGGAACTTGGGCCATTTTAATTGGACTTTCGTTGCTGTTTATTCTGAATATGTTTTTGAGTTTTTATCCAAATAAAGTTTTAATAATCACTTTTGTTTATGCTTTCTTAATTGGATTATTAATCTTGTATTTGGCTCCTCTTTACCCTATAAAACAACGTTGGTTCATTTCTGTCGCTGTTTTTATTGGAACTACAATTTCGATTGTTTTGGCTAAGAAAACCAATTTAATGATTTATTTCACCCATTGGATTGGGTTGATTACTGTAATTGGATTGTCGAAATTATTTCAGCATCTTTTTTTCAAACGAATCCTACACAAAACCGTAAAAATAGCTCAAAATAAAATTAATACTCCTGTGCTACTTTATCATAATTATAAGTATTTTTTTTACGGATTATTCATCTATCTATTTGTTTTTATTGACCGTATATTGGCTTGGTCATCTGAGTTGGATGGTCTCATGCCTTTTGTAATCTATTTCAAAAAAGACTACGAGTTAGGGATGGATATTGCTATTGTTTCCTTCTTATTTATGGGAGGTATTTTAGAATATAGTGTAAAAGTATTTACGCATTTTCTAGACTTACAACAACGTTTAACAAAGTACAATGAAGTAAAACATTTCAATAGTTATTTCACAATGATGTATTGGAGAAACGTACTTATACTTTTAGTGAGTAGTACAGTCCTCTTTATTATTACTTATTTTTTAATTACATCACCTTGGGGATATGAATCTAGATTTCATATAAAACTATTAGACTTGAGTTATACTGTGGCGAGTTTTGGCTGTATTGGCTACCTATTTTTAGCGTGGGGAATGATGAATTCTTTATACCTTTTCACTTTAGGAAGACCTACTGAACCACTAAAAGCCATCATTATAGCCACCGTTGTAAATATTATAACCGGCTTTGTGTTTAGTCGTTTTGTGGGTTATGAATATAGCGTCATCGGGATGGTAATGGGAAGTTTAGTATTTATGGTATTGACATTAAAAGAGAACGTTTCATTTTTTAAAAATTTGGATTACAACTATTATTCCGCATATTAATAAATGACCAACACTACCATTGATACTCAAAAACAGGAATCTGTATTTATTTGCTACGGCAAATTAAATCCCAATAGTGTAATGGGTTATCAATATGTCATAGTAGAAGCCGGCTTTTACAATTCCATTCAGGTTCAGGAATTTAAGAATAACAACGACGCTGTATTTGCTTATTTAAGTTTAGGAGAGGTCAATACCTATTCTAAAATATATGAACGTCTAAAAATGACCTTTGTCGGAAAAAATGACAATTGGGATAGTTTTTTACTAAATTTAGATCTCGAAAAAACTAAAACTGTTTTATCAGAGACCATCGACGAATTTATAAAATTAGGTTACAATGGCATTTTTTTTGATAATTTGGATAACTTTGGAATTCACGGCAAACAAACTGCTCAGAAAAATTCACTAATCGCATTTATAAAAAATATGAAGTCAAAATATCCAAATCATTTATTTATCCAAAACGCTGGGTTGGAATTTATTGATTTGACCTACCCCTTAATTGACGCTGTTCTTGTTGAATCAGTTGCCAGTTGTTTTGATTTTGAGAACAAAACGTATCATTTGCGTTCAGAACAAGACTTCGATTTCCGTTTGAATCAAATAAACACTATTCGTAATCAATATAAAACGCCTGTGTTAGTTGTAGAATATGCCAATTCACAAACCCGTTATCATAGTATTGCAGAACGACTCCTTCCTACAGCAATACCTTTTTTTGTAGGAGCTATTGATTTGCAGACCCAACCTAATTTTAACCTAATACCATCTTATGCTTTTTAGAACATCGATAGTATATGGTTTTATCAGACTTTGTTTATTAGTCTTTTTTATTTTTTTTATAAATAAAAAGATGTTCTCACGCTTTAAAACACAGAATTTAGTAGACTTTATTGTAACCAAATGGTTTAAATACGGCACCATTTTATTGGTATTGGTATTCATCATGATACAATTAGGCGTCTATAATTTTTTGAACCTTTTATTCTTATTGTCATTATTACTATTGCTGGATTACATTGGTATAAAAAATATCCAGAGACCTAAAAAATACATTACACACAAATTAAACATTCATGCTTTAGAGGTTCTAAAAAACATTGAAAATAAAAAGTCCCTTGCATTTTGGCTGCGATTAGACAAAGATAATAGCCTAAGAAAAAAAGACATACAATTCATTGCCATTATAGTAGGTTTAGTTACCCTTCAATTTTTCGTGAAGTATTATATTTTCAACTTTGATATTTTTTCATTTTCAAAATTATGGTATGCTAATCTTGGGGACATTATACATCTGGATTCTCAAGTTTGGTTCTCTAATGAAAATACGACTTTAGGACAATCTGCTCTGATAGACATTTACAGCAAAACCGTAAACGTAAGCCCAGAAGTTGCTTTGCAGTCCATATCAATATTAGAAGACACTTTACTAGATATTACTATATTTTGGGTTATTTATCAATTGACTCCCTCCAAATTTGTAGCCCCTACAATAGCTGCATTATTCTTTACTTTGGCGCACACTATTGTGCCAATTAATATTGAGTTCATACTAAAAAACAACTCCGTATTCTCTGCATTGACATTAGCCATTCCATTAATGGTTTTCATGATAAATCCTAGCATTTTAAAACTTAAAAACCATAGCTTCCTCATTTTGAGTTCGCTCTGTTTTATCGCTATAGGATTGATTAATTTAGTTGTATTGTTCATCTGTATTCCTCTATTTTTGGCAATTACGTTGGCATTGAATTGTCAAAAAGAAAACAAACAATACTGGATTAATCTAGCCGCTTATGCCATTGGAGTAGTTGTTATTCTTACTATATATGCATTAACATGCTATCGTTTAAGAACTGATTTTGCTTTCTTCATCCATTCTAATTTAATTAGCACACATACTTTTACGTACCTTCCTAACTTAAGTTTTCCTTATTCTACGTTAATTTCATTTTATCAAATTTTTTCGGGATTTGGTATTCTAGCAATGGTATTTTTATCCGTAAAAAAGAAAGAAAATTGGAAAGGACCTTTAGCATTTATGCTTTTCTTTAATGGACTAGTACTACTTTCTCACATCAACAATAGTTGGCTAGACACCGATTTGATTATCACTATGATTCCTGTTTTTTTACCAATAACCATTGGTATAAATGTTTCAATTTTAGTAAAAACAATCAATGCTAAATTGAACATTAACCCTAGTTTATCCAAAACTATTTATGGAATCGTAATTATTGTATTTGTAGTTTTCTTAATTCAAATTCAAAAAAAATCGATACAAAAATTAAAAGTTACTGACCGAACGCCAACGACTGTTTTAAATGCCTATGATCAAATTTCAAGATCGTATATTCCCTTTACTTATGCAGTAGTAAATGTAAATTCGGCAGAGCTTATCAGCACAAACAAGCACTATTTTATTAACTACGACTATTTTATAGACAACTATATTTACAGAGATTCGGTATACAATGCCCACAAGAAAAACGAGCATTATTTTCAATTGCATCCAAAAATGGTATTGCCCAATTCTATTTTTGTATTTGTATACAATTTAGAAAAAGCCAAAACCAATCTTGATAATGAAACTAGCAACAAAACCAATCACAGTTACGTATTAGACATTGACGACCCTGAAAGTTTGTTTAGTGATGGTAGCCGAAAAGCGCCACAACTCACCGCTATTATAGACACCTTAAAGAAAAAAGGAAGAACTGTAAAATTGTACTTTAATAGCGACGAAGTCAAAGTATATGAAATTGTCAATGTAGCCAAAAGGAGTAAAACAGAAGATTTGATTTATGAGAAATAACACTCCAAATATTCGCTTGCTAATAGGTAGCCTATTACTGCTACTAATGACTCTTTTTACTGCTTGTAATAAGAGTGATACCTTTTTGGGAATTGATTGGGATGCAATTATTAAATCGGATAATGATTATACAGAAAGTAATTTTGACCCTTACGAACCCACCATAGCCGAACCTCCTTTAATTCAATTTATTGTAAACGAAAAGGATTCATTGAATGAAGCCTACAGTAAGCACATTGAAAAGGTAGCCGATTATACTAAAATTCCATTTGGGAAAATAAAACTAAAAGATTGGAATACACATCCAAGCATTGCTAAATCAACTCGTGTTTTGTGTTTGATGGAAACCAATGATATTAAAACGAATACCATTGACACCCTACTTCATTTTATTGCCAAAGGTGGAACCGTATTTGTCTCACAAGCTATTACCGACATTCGTTTTGGTTATTTAGCTGGCATAAAAACAACTGGCGATTTGGATACTGACATTACCTCTAAAGGAATTCATTTCACCTCTCCATTTTTACCCAATATGGATGGAAAAGATATTAAACCGAAATTTGGTCATTATAGTTTGAAAGAAAATAATTTTTCATCATCGATTAATGTTCTAGCAACGGCAAGCAATAACCCTAAATTACCCGTTGTAATTGAGAATAAAATTGGAAGAGGAAAAGTAATATATTTCAATTCAACCATGTACCTTGACAAAGAAGATCGAGGATTTCTTTTTTCTTATGTATTGAGTGGATTAGAAGGTATTCCCTACCCGATTGCTAACACAAGTACGATTTTCTTAGACGACTTCCCATCACCATTATTTGAGGCAAAACTAGAACCAATTGCTTCTGAAATGAATATCAACACGGCCGAATTTGAAACTAAAGTATGGTGGCCTGATATTAAATATTTGGCACACAAATACAACATTAGCCTAACTGCAATCCCTTGTTTTGATTATGAAAATACAACAAATCCTCCGTTTGATTTTACACAATGGGACTCTAGAAAAATCAAATCCAACAATACTATTGACGCCACAAGTAGTTGGCTGATGAAAGATTGTTTAGGAAATGGCAATGAACTTGGATTTCATGGTTACAATCACGTTTCATTAGAAGTCAAAGGTTGGGACAAAGAGTATATTCCTATTGCGCTTAATGCTGTGGAAAAAAAATGGGAAATCAATGGGTTTGGCGACTTACCTCGCTCGTACGTTCCACCTTCCAATGTAATTGACAAAATGGGTGTGGGGCAATTACGAAAAGGAATGCCTTCGTTACAATTTATGTGTAGTCTTTACTCGGGTGAGAAATTTGAAGGAGGTGATCGCGAATTTGACTTTGAACCTTACGACCCTACCCTATTTGATTATCCTAGACTTACCGCAGGATTTTATATGGATGAGGATCGAAAATTCTCGCAACAATCTATGTATTTGTACACCGGTATTTGGACTCATTTTATACATCCTGACGACATTTATCAGATCAACTCTGTTTACAATAAAAGTAAAGGGAACTTCGATTTGAGAAATAAAAAGAATCTTGGATGGCGAACTACAAAAGGTAAAAAAGGAGGCATGTTCTATGAATTTGACAACTACCTCAATGAGATAACACATCTATTCCCTCAGATTCGTTTTTTAAATGCTAATACTGCCGGGAATATTGTCTATAACTGGAGAGCTTCGGCTTTCAAGCATACTGAAACAGCAACAAACTACACCGTAGAAAGAAGAAATCAAGACAATACTAACAATCAGTATTGGTTTTTATACGCTACAAAAGCAAATGTTTCGAGCGTTGACGAACAATTGAAAAAACAAAAAGCGATTGTTTCTAAAACTGTTTTTCAAAAAGGATATTTATACACTATTCTCACTCCAAAAGGGAAGATAAGTATTGAAAATTTAACCCAAAAAGAAGCGTTGTCAAAAGAAGCTTTAGAAAACGAGTACAAAAAAATCAAAGCCGCTTATTCTGACTATTTAATCGCTTTCAAAAAGAATTACGACTTTATCAATGGGTATTCTGATACTGATTCTGACGAGTTAGAAATGAATTTATTAAAAGAAAAAATGGTGGCTAATCCAACAATTGACTACGCTACCTGGAATACCTATGCTGATTATATGGCTTGGAAACGAAAACCAATTGAAGTTTGGAAATTACTAAAAGACAAATGTCAAAAATACCCTTCGCAAAGCAATATCAAATACTCTTTAGAATTAGACAAAACTATTGGCTACCCTAATTCGGTAACACAAGAATATTGGCTGTACAAACAAATAGAAATTGACCCTAAAAATAGCACTTTATTAAACGATTATATTGGCAATTTCAATTCAGAGGAAAATGCAAAAAAAATTACTAAAGCCTATCAAAAACTATTAAAAATAGACTTTAATGCCACCACGTATTACAACTATATCGAACATGTTTTGGCATTTGATTCTAAAGTAGCTTTAAAAGAATTAGCGAAAGTAGAACCTAATGAAAATCTGAAACCTTTGGCTGAATCCATCACCTGGTTATTTGCTGATAATAAAGAATTCAAAAAGGCATTAGCTTGGTCAAAATTGACCAATAAAATTGACTTTAGATCCAAATTATATTGGTTAGAATCGTTAAAAGATTATGACACACTCGAAACTCAGTACCTTATTTATATTTCTAAAAATCCTACTGATTATGCAACACGAGCTGAAATGAGTCGTATTTATTTGGATTTAAACCGTGTTAAAGAAGCTTGGATGATTGCCAATTCATTACCGAATTGTCCAGAGAAAAAAGAAATACAAAAAACACTCAACAATGGACTTTTGGATTTCGATAGTAGCGTCCAAAAAGAAATACTCTCGCGCTACCCACAATTAGTATTTCCTGAGATCAAAGCAAAAATTCAAAACTAAAGATTACAAAAAAGGAAGGTTAAAACCTTCCTTTTTTGTTTTAATGCTGAATGACTACCTTTAAAAAAAGAGAATCATTTTCGTTTTTTAGCTCAACTAAATAAGTCCCATCTGGTAGATTCTTAGTTGCAAATACTTTTGTACTAGCACTCTCACTAACTTTGTCTACGGCTACTTTTTCTCCTACACTATTATAGAAAATAATTTCAAACGAAGCTATCGCTGCTGCTTCAATCGTCACGCTCTCATCTGCGGGGATAGGATCAACACTCGTAGTAGGTTTCATAACTTCAGGCTCACTTTTTGTAGTTTGTGGCGCACTGATTTCAATTGAATGCAGTAATTTATTATATCCTGTGCGTGATTCCCATATCCCTAAATTAGCAAATTGAATCGCATATTCGGGTCTGTCTTTCAATCGACTATCATCATCCGCAATATGAAGCAACAGCTCATAAGTTCCTGAAGTTATGGTTTCAGGAATCGCTAAATCATAAGCCAATAAATGCTCCGAATCTTTGTCCCAAAAACGTGGATCTGCATCCAGTGCAATTGGATATTCCTTTTTATTCTCCTTATTGCGAAGTATAAGCTGCACTGATTTTTTATTGAAAGGAGTGGCAAACCCCGTATTGACTATTTTCAAAGTACAATGTAGCCGATCCGAAACTGCTAATCGATTAGGAAACTCTGCCGTTTTTAATTCAAAACGGTAGCCTAACCTATTCCCAATTTCGCCAAAACACTTATCATTTTTAAATTTTGACAAAACCCCTGCATTGTAATCCATATTCAAAAATGAATAATGAAAACGATTCATCTCGGTTAGTGCCGTAGTACAATTGGATCGAATGGTATTAGGGTCGCAGGTTTCCCCTCCCATAGGCACATATTTTGTCTCTGCTTCCAAGTAAGGAAATTCGACACCCACATTACTAAACGTTCCGTTATCTGTTTCATCAGAAAGAAAACAATCATTAAAATGCCCCGTTCTAGCAACTGCAGTTTCCTTATATGCTTCCTCCTTGCTAACCGGATTTAGTTGGTAGATTTTTTGTTTTAAAAATGGCGTACGAAATTGCACCATTCTACTTTTTGGAACCGCCGCTAATAACGCCTCCATAATGTCCTTTCTATTCGCATAATCCACAGCGGTAGGTTTCATCCCAAAATTAGTGGTGTAAAACCATTCACCCCAAGTCCCTATAAACCCAGCTTGTACCAAGGCAATCACATCTGAATTAGCTTCAAATATTGGCTTGAGTTGTGCTATGTGTTGTAGCATTTGTTTTTTATTAGCGTCTCGTTGCCCTTCTGTGGTTCTAGAATAAGCAAAACGTACAATGCACTTCAATCCTGCTTTTCGAATGGTTACAAAATCCGCTTTGATGGCATTCAAATACGTTTTATCGATAGGAGAATTTAAAAACTTTTCAATATAAAATATTCGTAAGAGTAAGGTAGTATTGTTCTTTACTCGATACGAAATAAGTTCCTCTTCATCAAGCGGAACATACTTAGTAGCGGTAGTTTCTGTATGTTTATAAAACCCACGTTCTGGATTAGGGATAGTAGCCGTATTCACTTTGTAGTTCACTACCGTAGTGTTTTGAGCAAATGCAGTACTTACTATAAATAGGCACAAAATAAAACCTATTCTTTTCATTGAATTCATATCTAAATAATAATTTTCAAAGGTACTGATTTTGTGCTACACCAATAAAAATTCAATCAATATAATGCTTTTTAGGAGCAGCTATTTCAACTTTACAACTCGTGCTGTCCCGCTATTCGCTATATTCCCTAGCGGGGGATGCCGCTGCTATCGGGGCTAGAATACCCATTTATTTTTAAGTACAAAAAAAAAGCAACCGTAGTTGCTCTTTTAAAATTGTTTTTATTTCTAGGCACGAGCGAGACGCTTGCGCCAGCTGAGGGGGATACATTACCCCTATTCATTACTCTACATACGGTAAAGAAACTTTCAATAAATCAACATACCACAATAATTCATTTTTTACATTACGTCCATTTTCTTGTTTGTATCTATTTTCATTAACCCATCTATTAATCTCCAAAATACTCAATAAATCTTTAAATGCAAATTTACCTTTTGAAGTATAAATTATCATTTCAATTGCCCAATCCGAAGGTCCAAAAAGAAATTCAACTCTTGTATTCTTTTCATTTCTATATTCAATAAAATAAGCTAATCCTTTTTCAAAAAAAGAATGTCTTTTGAATAATAAAGAAAGAAGTACTATTTCAATATCATTTATTGCTTCTAAAAAATTTTCTGTTAAATTATTTGTTTTTTTGTCCATAATTCCCTCGCTGGCGCGAGCATCTTGCTCGTGCCTATAAATTAATTCAAATCAATTTACCGCTGCGCAAAGTTTCTTGACTTTGAGCTCAATCAAATATACTAAAAATTCTTTACATTGCTACCCCGCTACCGCGCGAATCCCTTCGCGTGGTCATTTAAGTTAAAATTACTAAAAACCGCTGCGCAAAGTCTCCTGACTTTGAGCCTAATCAAATATACTGAAAATTCTTTCCATTGCTACCCACAAAAAAACCTACTGCAAAACAGTAGGTTTTTTTTGTGAGCGCTATAGATTTAAAATCGAATCAACTAATTGATTTTCTGAAGGTTATGGGTTCAATATAAAACAATAATGACCTTAAAAATGAATTTAAGGTCATTGGTTCAACTTGTGAGCATTTTAGATTTAAAATCAAAACAACTCATTGATTTTATGAAGGTTATCGATTCGATATAAGCAAAAATTGATAGTTGTACTAAAATAATAAGTAATAACCCGTTGGGTGTAATTAATACTTATCTTGTTCAAAAAAAACATAATTATTTGGCTATTTTTGTTCTAAACAAGAACAACATGAGAGATTTACTTAATGCTAGCTATGGATTTGTATTTGAAGAACCACTTATTGACGAAATAAAAGCTGTGGCCACTTTAGTTAAATTTAAAGAAGGAGATATCCTAATCGATTTTGGCGATTATATCAAATCAATGCCATTACTAATTGAAGGTGCAATTAAAATCCTACGAGAAGATTTTGATGAAGGTGAAATGTTACTGTATTTTATTGAAAAAGGCGATACCTGTGCTATGACTATGGCATGTTGTATTGGCGAGGCCAAAAGTGAAATACGAGCTGTAGCCGAAACCGATGGTAAAATAATTATGATTCCTGTTACGAAAATGGAAGAATGGTTAGGCAAATATAAAAGTTGGAGAAACTACGTATTCAATAACTACAATAATCGATTAAAAGAAATGCTTTCAGCTATTGACAGTTTGGCTTTTATGAATATGGAGGAACGCTTGTTGAATTATCTTTTCGAAAAATGTAAAATCAATAATTCCCGAGAAATTTTTAGTACCCACAAAGAAATTGCTTACGACTTACATTCGTCAAGAGAAGTCATTTCAAGACTATTAAAAGCGTTAGAAATTAAAGGCCGAATCAAATTGAATAGGGCATCTGTAGAAGTTCTAGTATAATGTAACAATTATCACTTAATAAATTGTTTATAAACTCGAAATTTGACTTCAAATAAAACAACACTCAGATGAACAATTTTTGGAATGAACGTTATGCTGAAAAGGTATTTGCCTACGGAATTGCACCGAATGAATTTTACAAAGAACAATTAGCTAAACTCCCAAAAGGTAAAATCCTATTTGCCGCCGAAGGCGAAGGCCGAAATGCAGTTTACGCTGCACAGCAAGGATTTGAAGTATTTGCCTTTGACAGCAGTAGTGAAGGCAAAAACAAAGCAGAAGACTTGGCTCTTGAAAACAAAGTCTCTATTCATTATGAGGTAAAAGGTTTACAGGAGGTACATTACCCCGAAAATAGTTTTGATGTAATTGTCTTGGTATATGCCCATTTTCCCTATGAAATACGAAAAAAATACCATAAAAAATTAGTTTCCTTTTTAAAACCAAATGGCACTATAATTTTTGAAGCATTTGGAAAAGAACAATTAAACTTCCAATCTGGTGGGCCAAAACAATTGGATATGTTGTTCTCAGAGGAAGAAATTAGAAACGAATTCCCAGGTTTAAACTTCAGCTATTTAGCTACCGTAGAAACTACTTTGAACGAAGGACCATATCACCAAGGTAAAGGCAATGTAGTTCGATTTATTGGACAAAAAATATAATATAACTACTCATGGACAAAATTATTTTTGGAGTTATTTTACTTCACCTCGTAGCGGGTTTTGGTTGGTTGTTTTACAAACTAGAAATCCAAAAAAAGAATAAAAAATAAACTTTTTTAGCAATATTTTAAAATCAAAAGAAAAGCCAGAACATGTTCTGGCTTTTCTTTTGATAATGGGGACACGTCATATTAGTCTTTTACTCCTAATTTAGTTAAAATATCTTCCATTAAACACCATTTTGTAATGGACGATTGCAATAAATTGGCTCCCACAAAAGCTGTAAACCACAACCAGTTTTGGTTAACATAAATGGACAACACCACGCTCAACAACACAAAACTTCCCGCAATTGCTCTAATAATTCTATTTTTCATTTTAATATATTTTAAATTAATTTGATTTTTCAATATTGACTACTGCTACGTGAATATTGGATTCTGTTTTTTGTTTTTCATTGAACCCTGACACTAAATCAAATAGCATGTCCACATTGTTTTTCTTAACAAAGGCATAAAACAATAACGAGTCCGTTTCATTCATTTCAGTACCGAACCAATTGGTTTCAAATCCTTCTTCAGAATAATCTTTGAACCCTTTTACATCTCGATAAGAAAATGATTTTACTTCCGCTTGTTGCAACATTTTTTTAATGTCTTTTTCAAATGCAGATACTGCAGTTATAATTAATAATTTCATTTTTTTTAGTTTAAAAAATTAATTTTCCCATTTTTTTCTTTCCGTAATGTAATAAATCAAAGGCACAACAATCAAGGTCAAGATAGTCGAAACAATAGCTCCAGCTACTAACGATATCGCTAATCCTTGAAAAATAGGGTCGAATAAAATAATCGATGCTCCAATAACCACCGCACCTGTTGTCAATAAAATAGGGGTAGTTCTAACTGCTCCTGCTTCAATAATGGCTTGTTTTAAAGGCACGCCTTCGTTCAAACGAATTTCGATAAAGTCAATCAGTAAGACCGAATTTCGAACCATAACTCCAGCCAAAGCAATCATTCCAATAAATGAAGTAGCTGTGAAATACGCATTCAACAACCAGTGACCTAATACAATTCCGATTAATGAAAGTGGAATTGCCAACATCATGACCATAGGTGTTTTAAAGTTTTGGAACCAACCCACAATCAACATGTAGATAATTACAATTACGACCATAAAAGCTACTCCTAAATCACGGAATACTTCTAAAGTAATTTGCCATTCGCCATCCCATTTTACTGTAAAATCACTTTCGTCTGTAGGTTGTTCCATGTACAATTCGTTCACTTTATAACCCGCAGGTACTTTAATTTTGGCTAATTTTTCATTCATTCCCAAAATAGCATACACCGGACTTTCAAGAGTTCCAGCCATATCAGCCGTTACATACACCACACGTTTTTGATCTTTTCTATAAATGGTTTTTTGTAAGGTATCTTTTATGACTTTTACCAAATCACTTACGGCAACCATATTCCCTTGACTTCCTTTAATTTTTAGGCTTTGAATATCGTTCAAGCTCGTTTTGTCTTTGTCATCAAGCGAAAGCACGATCCCTACATTATCATTAGAATTTTCATCGTACAAATTAGATACAGGATATTCTTTTAGCAAATACGTTAGATTTCCAACCACTTGTTGTGGAGCAATGCCGTTCAACATGGCTTTTTCTTTGTCGACTTCCAAACGGTATTCTGTTTGGTTGTCTTCTACCATCCAATCGGTATCAACCACATCAGGATTGTTTTGCAAAATGGTTTTCACCTGATCCGCCACTTTGATTTGTTCCTTATAGTTAGGCCCATAAATTTCGGCTACCAAAGTCGATAATACAGGAGGTCCTGGTGGCACTTCGATTAATTTCACATTGGCACCATATTTTTTGGCAATTTTCTGAATTTCTGGACGCATTTCCTTAGCAATATCGTGACTTTGCAAATCACGTTCTTCTTTGTGTAACAAATTCACCTGAATATCCGCCATATTACTTCCGCCACGTAAATCATAATGACGTACTAATCCGTTGAAAGTAATGGGTGCTGATGTTCCAATATAGTTTTGGTAATTCACCACTTCTGGTTTGGTTGCCAAATACTGCGCAATTTCTCTAGTTACCGCTGAAGTTCGTTCCAAAGTAGTTCCTTCTGGCATATCAATTACCACTTGGAATTCGTTTTTGTTATCAAAAGGCAACATTTTTACGACTACCGATTTGGTGAAAAACATCAAAACCGAACCAAACAGCAACACAACAGTTACTGCTAAAAGCAATCTTCTTTTTGGACTACTTTCCAAGAAAGGACGCTCGATTTTGTTGTACATTTTGTAAATCCAGCTGGTATCCATTCCCTCTGCTTCTTTATGCTCTTGTTCTTCTTTCTCTTGTAATAAATGATACCCTAAATAAGGTGTAACAGTCAAGGCAACAAATAAAGACAACAACATGGCAATAGAAGCTCCAATAGGCATTGGACTCATATAAGGTCCCATCATACCAGATACGAAAGCCATTGGTAATATTGCAGCAATTACGGTGAAAGTCGCCAAAATAGTCGGATTTCCGACCTCGTTAATCGCATAAATAGCCGCTTGTTTGAATGGCAATCGCTTCATTTTAAAATGGCGGTGCATGTTCTCGGCAATAATAATACTATCATCTACTACAATTCCCACCACAAAAACCAAAGCAAAAAGCGTAATTCTATTGAGTGTATAGCCTAGCAAATAATACGCAAATAAAGTCAAGGCGAACGTCAAGGGTACAGAGAAAAACACGACCAATCCACCACGCCAACCCATAGCCAACATTACTAAAACCGTAACGGCAATAATGGCAATTCCAAGGTGCATTAATAACTCGCCCACTTTATCCGAAGCCGTTTCTCCATAATTACGAGTCACTTCTACATGAACATCATCTGTAATTATAGTTTGTTTTAGACGGTCTATCTTCTCAATAATTTTCTCCGAAATTTTCATAGCATCGGCGCCTTTCACCTTACCTACAGCAATAGTTACCGCAGGATATTCGGACTGCGCTGTTTTGAATTTTTCATTGGCTTTACCAAAACCAAAAGACACATAACTACGAGCTGTTGAAGCACCATCTTGCACTTTCGCCACTTGTTTTAAGTAAACTGGCATGTTGTGATTGACGCCAACTACTAAATTCTCAACATCGTCTGCATTTTCTAAAAACTGCCCCGTTTTCAATAAATATTCTTGGTCATTTTGAACAAAAGCCCCTGATTGTGAACTACCATTATTGGCTTGAATCATTTGCATAATTTCCAAAGCATCCACGCCATTTTCAGCCATTTTATCTTTGTCCAAAATCACTTTCAGTTCGCGATTGCTCCCGCCAATTTCTTTAGTAATAGCAACGTCTTTTACTTTTTCAATTTCTGAAGTTACTTCCTCTGCAATTTGACGCAATTGAAAATCGTCTTGTTTGTCGCTCCAAAGCGTGATGCCCAACATAGGAACATCATCAATTGAACGGGTTTTAACCATCGGTTTATACACGCCTTGGGGAAACATATTTTCATGTTTCGCTAATTCGTCATACAGTTTTACATACGAACGCTCCACATCTTGACCTACATAAAATTGTACAATCAACATCGCTTGACCGTTCATCGCCATCGTATGAACATGCTCCACTCCTTTGATATTCGAAATGATTTTCTCTAATGGTTTGGCCACACGACTTTCGACTTCGGCAGGAGTTGCTCCTGGATAGCCTACCATAATGTCTGCCATTGGCACATTAATTTGTGGTTCTTCTTCCCTTGGGATTAAAAACGAACTGTACACACCAATAATCATCAACGCCACCATCAATAAAATGGTCAATTTCGAATTGATGAAAAAATGGGCTATTTTACCTGATATACCTTCTTGCATTTTTTTTTAGTTTAAATGTTTATGAGTTTAAAAGTTTAAAAGACTATGCTTAAAACTGAACACTAACAACTATTTACTGAGCACTAACTTTAGCACCATTAAATAATTTTCCTTCTGCCGAAACAATGTATTGCTCATTAGCCAAAAGTCCTGATAAAACTTCTACTTGGTCTCCTGTGCTTTTACCTGTACGCAACCATCTTAAAATGGCAACATTTCCAGTTCCAACAGTATAAATTCCAGTTAATTGACCTTGGTGAACCAATGCCGATTGTGGCACAAGAACTGTCGTTGATTTAGCTGTTGTTTGGTTCTTATTCTCAATTGGGAATTGAACATTCACAAACATGCCAGAAAGAATTTTATTAGAGGTTTTTGCCAAATTGATTTTAACCAAATATTGACCTCCCGTATTTTTTGCTGAAACACTTACTTCAGCCACTTTTCCGCTAATAGTTGTGTTGTTTGATTTTACCAAAACCGTTACCGGCATTCCTTTCGAAATGTTGTTGATATCACTTTCAGCCACCATCGCTGTAACTTGCAAACGAGATGCACCTTCAACACTTACTAAAGGCATTCCAGGATTAGCCATGTCGCCTTCTTTTACAAACGTATTGGTTACTTCTCCCGAAAATGGAGCAGTTATATTAGAGTAGGAGAATTGTGCTTGTACTTCGTTACGCATTTGTTTAGCACCTTCTAGACCTGCTTTAGCCATTTCGTAACGGGCTGTCATATCGTCTAATTCTTTTTGAGAAGCACTTTGTTGCTTGAACAAATTAGTAAAACGATCGTAATCTTTTTTAGCATTGTTGTAACCCGCTGTAGCTTGCAAAATCGCAGACTCCACTTGAGCTTTCTTCGCTTGTAAATCGGAGTTGTTGATGCTTACCAACAATTGTCCTGCAGTCACTCTCTGTCCCACTTGAACGTGAACTTTAGTGACATAACCCATCATTCGGGTACTTAAATTAGCGCTGTTCTCCGCCTCAATTTTTCCACTGGCGGTTACAAATTGACCATTGTTAGTAGCACCCGTATTACTTAGTTGTACTTTAATTGCAGGTTCGTTTGTTGTAGTTTCTTGTTTTTCTTTTCCACAAGATAAAAAGACGAATGTAGAAAGGGTTAAGATGGCTATTGTTTTTTTCATGTCGTATATATATTGAAATTGCTTTTTGATATTGAAATTTATTTTGTTAAAAATTGAGCATATTCTTTAGTGAAATTGTACTCGAATACGGCTTGCAAAAACTCTAATTCTTTTTGCGCCATTTGCGTTTCAGACTGCAATAAATCGGTTGTTTTTTCAAGTCCTTGTGTAAAACGATTCGAGCGAATACGATACGCTTCTTGCGATTGTTCCAAAGCTAGTTTTGACAAATTAACTTTGTTTTCGGCATCTTTCAATTGGCGATTGGTTTTACTCAATTCCAATTGACTTTGCGCTTTATATTGTTGACTTTCTAAATTGGATTTTTGAAAATCGGCTTTGGCTTTTTCCAATTTACCAATGCTTTTGAATCCATCAAAAACCGACCAAGACAATTGTGCTCCAACCAAATAACCTTTGGCATTCATGCCTAATAATTTTGTATCGTACAATTCGTAACTACCAAAAGCGTTCAGCCTTGGCAAGAAACTCATCTTATTCGATACTACCATTTTTTCATACGCTTGAGATGCTTTGTCCATCGCCTGAATATCTTTTCTGTTTCCAGAAAGTGTCGTGTTCATCACTTCAATCACAATGCTATTATCTAAAGATTCTAGAGGTTTGTAGATTGTATTCGTGTTGTCTTCGTTCAACAAGAAAGCCAAATAATCGGAGGCGTTTTGCACATTACTTTTTGCATATTGCAGTTGATTTTTAATTTCGTTCACACGTACTTGTACTGACAATAAATCCGTCTTTTGTAAAATACCTTGTTTGAAATAATTTTCAATCAGTTTTAAATTGGCATCTGCTGTTTGATTGGCTTTAGACAAAACTCCAACTGCTTTGTACGCTAATTGCAATTGCATAAACGCTTTATTTACCTCTAGTTCTAAGTATTCCTTAGTTCTTTCAGTTTGCAATTGAAACGCTTCCATTTTAGACTTAGCTGCTTGTCTGCCGTACATTCCATCAACATTAATTAAAGGTTGCAACACTTCAATTTTAGTAGCAAAATTTTGTGTTTTAGCGGGATTGTTCAACAAGGCAGGATTAAAATCAGAAGCGGTTAAAATTTCCTGATTCAATTTAGAACCAAAAGCCATTAATGGATTAGTAGTTGAAATCGCAGTATGCGAAGCCGAAATACTGGGTAAGTATAACGCGTTCGATTGTCTAAAATCCGCCTGAGCCGATTTAAAATTTTGATTGGCAATTTGAATTTGCAAGTTCTTATCCAATGCTTTTTGACCAATTTCTTTTTTTGAAATTGTTAAAGTATCTTGACTGAATCCTAAACTGGAAAAAGCCAAACTTCCCATAAGTACTATTACATGTAGTTTCTTCATAATTATTTTCTAATTGATGAAGCAAAAATAGATGGGATATACTAGCTGGTCAGTAACAATTGTCACAGTGATGTAAAACTTGTTAAGAGAAACTATTTCAAATGCACTACTCTACTTCTCTCTATAGATATGTCCCTATTAAATTGAAGCAATTGAAACTATAATACTTAATCGTTCCCACGATAAAATAAAAAAAATAAAAATATTTCGTCTTTAAATACTTTTTTAATATATTTGTTAACCATTTGGTTAAACTATTTAGTTAAATTAATATGACTACTGAAGAAAAAATTTTTAACGCCGCGCGAATTGTGTTTCAGAAAAAAGGATTTGCGGGAGCCAGAATGCAAGAAATTGCAAATGAAGCAGGTATTAACAAAGCCATGTTACACTATTGCTTTAAAAACAAACAACTACTTTTTGAAGCAGTTTTTATGAAAGCGTTTAGCCAATTAGCTCCTCAAGTCAATTTGATTTTTAGCTCAACCGAAAGTGTTTTTGACAAAATCAGACAGTTTACCAATAGTTATATTTCATTTGTAATTGAGCACCCATTTCTTCCACAATTTATTGTTCAAGAAATGAATAATAATCCGGAGTTTATGATGCAATTTTTAAATCATGAAAACAGACCCAATCCCAACTTAATGATTGCACAAATTGAACAAGAAATAGCATCTGGAATTATAAAACCCATAGCTCCAAAACAATTGTTATTAGACATTTTTTCGTTAACCGTGTTTCCCTTTGCAGCACAAATGATGGTTAAGGGAATTATTCAAATTTCGGATGCTGAATTCAATCAAATGATGGAAGAACGAAAAACAAGTATTGCAGAACAAATTATTAATTCGATAAAAAAATGAAAAATGCACTACCCTTTTTAGTGTTATTAGTATTTCAATTTACTAATGCGCAACAAGAGTTAACTTTAGAAAATTGCTATTCTTTGTCCAACAAAAATTATCCATTGGCAAAACAATCGGAATTATTGTCTCAAAAATCAGCTTATGAAATGGCTTCTTTGAACACTGCCAAACTACCAAAAATTGATTTGAATGCACAAACTACTTATCAATCAGAAGTCACTGGATTACCAATAGCTATTCCGAATGTGAGTCCTTTAAACAAAGACCAATACCGAGCGACTTTAGACATCAATCAATTGATTTACAATGGTGGGCTAATCGAATCCAACATTAAATGGAAAGAAATTCAAACACAAACACAACAACAGCAACTTGCAGTCAATTTATACTCGATCAATACACGAATCAATCAATTATACTTCTCCATTCTTTTGGCGCAAGAGCGAAAATTGATTCTGGTTTCCAAACAAGAACAACTGACTTCCAAAATTAAAGAAGTACGATCGGGTATTAAATTTGGTTTACTTCTTCCCTCTTCGGAGCAAGTTTTAGAAGCTGAAAACCTTAAAATCAAACAACAATTACGAGAAATTGAACTGGATAAAAACAGACTCTTAGCAAACCTATCGGAACTTATTTCAACCCCTTTAGATGAAAAAACAACTTTAGAAAAACCTATAATTTCAGTTACTAACGATATCACTATTACACGTCCAGAAATTCAACTATTTGAATTACAAAATAAGCAAATTGAAAGCTCAAAAGAGATTGTTTCCAAAAACATGCAACCAAAAATTACTGCTTTTGGGACAGCAGGTTACGGAAATCCAGGTCTTAACATGTTGAATAATTCTTTTCAGCCTTTTTATTTGGTTGGAGTGAAAGCCAATTGGAATGTATTTGATTGGAACAAAACCAATAAAGACAAAGAAGCACTTTCGGTTACGGAAGCAATAATTAATACTGAAAAAGAAACATTCTTACTCAATACTCATTTACAATTACAAGAGATTCAAACGGAAATCGACAAACTAAACGAGTCTATACAAACCGACCAAGAAATCGTTACCCTTAGAGAAATAGTTGTTAAATCAGCAGAGGCACAATTGAAAAATGGAGTAATTACTTCGTCAGAGTTTTTGGTGGAATTTACCAACGGCTATGAATCCAAAATCAACCAAAAAACACACCAAATTCAGTTAGCTTTAGCCAAAGCCAATTACAAACTAATAAAAGGAAATTAAACAACAATCTATAAACAAATCCAAATGAAACAACTAATCGCATTTTTAGTTCTAATTAATTTAGCGGCTTGTAATTCAAATAATGACAAGGCAAATGGTTATGGAAATTTTGAGGCAACCGAAGTAACTATTTCAGCCGAAGCCAATGGGAAAATCAATTATTTACAAATAGAAGAAGGTAGTACTCTTGAGCCTAACACTCAAGTAGGACTTATTGACACGATTCAATTGTACTTAAACAAACAACAATTAATTGCTACTAAAACTACTATTGCATCTAAATCAACAAATGTTTTATCTCAAAAAGCAATTTTTATAGAACAACTCAAAACTACTCTGATTGAACAAAAAAGAATCCAAAATATGTTTGCAGAAAATGCAGCAACCCAACGCCAAGTCGACGAAATTAATGGAAAAGTAAATGTGCTAAATGAACAAATTAAAAGTGTTAACACACAAGACGCACCCATTAGTAATGAAGTAAAATCAATTGACATCCAAATTAAAAAAATAAACGATCAAATTGAAAAAAGCAAAATTATTAACCCCATCAAAGGAACTGTTTTAGCAAAATACACGGAACCTAATGAGGTGACAAGCTTTGGAAAACCTTTATATAAAATTGCTGATATTTCTGAGATGACTTTACGTGTATTTATTAGCGAAAAACAATTAAACCAAATCAAAGTAGGACAAAAAGTAACGGTTAGAATTGATAGCCAAGAAGGTATGAAATCGGCTCCGGGAACTGTTTCTTGGATAGCATCTTCGGCTGAGTTTACTCCAAAAATCATTCAAACCAAAGAAGAACGTGCCAATTTAGTTTATGCTGTAAAAGTGAGAGTAAAAAATGATGGCAGTTTAAAAATTGGGATGCCAGCCGAAATGTGGATCAAATAAAATGAGTATTACTGTTCACAACATATCAAAATCATATAAAGACTTCAAGGCCATAGAAGCCATATCTTTTGAAGTAAAAACAGGTGAATTGTTTGGGCTAATTGGACCTGATGGCGCTGGTAAAACTACACTATTTAGAATACTAACTACTCTTCTACTCCCTAACGAGGGAACTGCAATGGTTGCTGGATTTGACATCGTGAAAGAGTATAAATTCATTCGCAATTCAGTGGGATATATGCCGGGCAAATTTTCGTTATACCAAGATTTATCTGTGGAAGAAAATCTTCATTTTTTTGCTACTATTTTTGGAACTACTATTGAAGAAAATTACGATTTAATTCGGGATATTTATGTCCAAATTGAGCCATTCAAAAAGCGAAGAGCTGGTGCACTTTCGGGCGGAATGAAACAAAAATTAGCATTATGCTGTGCCTTAATTCACAAACCTAAAATATTGTTCTTGGATGAACCCACTACAGGCGTGGATCCCGTTTCTCGAAAAGAATTTTGGGAAATGCTGAAACGCTTGCAGCAAAAGGGAATTACAATATTAGTTTCTACTCCTTACATGGATGAAGCGGCATTGTGCGACCGAATTGCCCTGATTCAAAAAGGGAAGATTTTTGAAATTGATAGCCCCAAAAATATTATTTCCAATTATCCAAAACCCATTTATGCCGTTACTGCTAGAAATACTCATCAATTATTAAACGACCTGAAAGCGTATCCAAGCCAGTATAGTGTATTTGCTTTTGGTGAATTCATCCATTATATTGACCAAAATAGTGATTTTAACAGCCAAGAATTACGGTATTATTTGGAAAGTAAAAACCATACTGAATTAGATATTCATACTTCTATCCCCACAATTGAGGATGTTTTTATGGATTTAACCACATTAGAAAACTAAATTTTGGAACAGTCAACCATCATATCAGTAAGCAATCTTACCAAATCTTTCGGAGATTTTACTGCGGTAAACAATATTTCTTTTGAAGTGGCTAAGGGAGAAATTTTTGGTTTTTTAGGCGCAAATGGCGCTGGAAAAACAACAGCAATGAAAATGCTAATTGGAATTTCCAAACCTAGTTCAGGAGAAGCAATAGTAGCTGGGTATAATATTGACAATCAATCTGAAATGGTAAAGAAAAATATCGGCTACATGAGTCAAAAATTCTCTTTGTATGACGATTTAACCATCAAAGAAAACATTACCTTTTTTGGAGGAATTTATGGCCTGAGCCGAAAACAAATTAAAGAAAAAACGGCAGTATTAATCGCTGAATTAAAATTGGAAGAAGTAGAAAATCAATTAGTTGGCGCATTGCCTTTGGGCTGGAAACAAAAATTATCTTTTTCAGTAGCCTTATTACACGAACCTAAAATTGTTTTTTTAGATGAGCCTACAGGTGGTGTTGACCCCATTACCCGAAGACAATTTTGGGAAATGATATATGCCCAATCTAATAAAGGAACTACACTATTTGTCACCACACATTATATGGACGAAGCAGAATATTGTGACCGTGTTTCAATTATGGTCGAGGGAAAAATCGAAGCATTGGATTCTCCAAAAAATTTAAAAAAACAATATAATGCCGCTTCTATGAATGAAGTATTTTTAAAATTAGCAAGAAACATTGAATAATATTTAAAAACTTAACATGAAACGATTTATAGGTTTTGTAACCAAAGAATTCTATCACATTTTTAGAGATAAACGCACAATGTTTATTCTGTTTGGAATGCCCATTGCTCAAATTATGTTGTTTGGTTTTGCTATTACTAATGAAATTAACAATGTTAATATTGCCATTTTAGACCAATCAAAAGATACTGAAACTCAAAAAATAATTAATACAATAAATGCATCTAAGTATTTTGATAGTATGCAAGAAATCAGCCATGAAAGCGAGATAGAAAATGTCTTTAAAAAAGGTAAAGTAAAAGCAGTTCTGGTTTTTGAAAAAGATTTTATCAAAAATCTAGAAACCAAAAAACAAGCTAAAGTACAAGTAATTACTGATGCCACCGACCCTAATATTGCCAATACGATTACCAATTATGTCAATGCAATTTTGCAAAATTACACCCAGCAATTAAATCAAGAGGAATCGACTGCTTATTTTATTCAAACACAAACACAATTGTATTACAATCCCGAATTAAAGAGTGTATTTAATTTTGTTCCGGGAGTCATGACCGTTATATTAATGTTGGTTTCGGCAATGATGACTTCCATTTCTATCACAAGAGAAAAAGAATTAGGCACCATGGAAGTATTATTGGTCTCTCCTTTAAAACCCTTTCAAGTGATCATTGGAAAAGTGTTCCCTTATATATTTCTATCTATTATAAATGCTACAGTAATTGTACTTTTAGGTTATTTTGTCTTTAAAATGCCTATTGTTGGTAGCATATTTTTAGTAGCTTTCGAAAGCATTTTGTTTATTGTTACTGCACTTTCTTTAGGAATACTTATTTCGACGATTGCCAATTCACAACAAACCGCTATGATGATTTCATTGTTCGCTCTAATGCTTCCTGTGATTATTCTTTCAGGATTTATTTTTCCTATTTCAAGCATGCCGCTACCATTGCAAATCATTAGCAATGTCATTCCTGCGAAATGGTTCATCATCATTATCAAAGCTGTAATGCTCAAAGGAGCTACTTTGGAAGTAATTTGGAAAGAAACATTGATTTTAATAGGAATGACAACATTTTTTATCGCTTTAAGTACTAAAAAATACAAGATAAGACTGGAGTAATTTTTTATATTCAACCATTAGTAAAACAAAATGAAAACAATCGTATTTATTATACAAAAAGAGTTCAGACAAATTTTTAGAAATAAAGGGATGCTTCCTATCATTTTTGTTTTACCAATACTTCAGCTATTAATTTTATCTAATGCTGCTAGTTTTGAAGTAAAAAATATTGCTTTTTCCTATATTGATCATGACCACTCAAATGCTTCAAAAGAATTAATTTCGAAATTCGCCGCTTCCAATTATTTCAAAATAATACAAGAATTTGATTCCAAAGCGCTGGCTAATCGAGCCATGCAAAAAGGAGAAATAGATGTAATACTTGAAATCCCGAATCACTTTGAACGCACATTACTTAAAGACAAAAAAACAAATTTATCGTTGAGTATTAATGCTATTGACGGAGCTTCGGCAGGAATTGAAAATGTATATATTACTCAAATAATCACTAGTTTCAATCAGAAATTACAATTCCAATTAATACAATATAATGATGGCAAATTAGTAGCACATCAAAATATAGTAACAATTCCCTCCTTTTGGTATAACGAAACCTTGAATTACAAAACCTTCATGGTTCCAGGTATTCTAGTGCTTTTAGTCACCATGCTCACTTTATTTTTATCTTCCATGAATATTGTTCGAGAAAAAGAAATCGGTACTTTGGAACAAATTAATGTTACCCCAATAAAAAAATATCAATTCATTATTGGAAAACTCTTTCCGTTTTGGGTATTGGGTTTGGCTATTCTTAGCATTGGTTTGGCTATTGCTAAATTAGTATTCAACATCCCCATTTTAGGAAATATAGGATTGATTTATTTGTTCACTTCGGTCTATTTATTAGTTATTCTTGGTATAGGACTCATTATATCTAATTTTACAGAAACCCAACAACAATCTATGTTTGTCGCTTGGTTTTTTACGGTGATTTTTATTTTAATGAGCGGATTATTCACGCCTATTGAAAGTATGCCACAATGGGCACAAAACATCACTTTATTTAACCCTATACGCTACTTTGTTGAAATAGTGAGAATAGTGCTACTTAAAGGAGCTACTTTTTCTGAAATCTCATTTCAATTTTTTGTAATTGTGCTATATGCAGTTATATTAAATGGAATTGCCGTTTGGAGTTATAAGAAGGTTTCGTGAATTAGTTGTGAAATTGATTTAAAAAAATCATTTTGTGGTAGTTTAGATACAAAATGAAAAAAATAAAGAAATAAAAAAAACTACTGAAAAACAGCAGTTTTTTTTGTGAAGACTGTAGATTTAAAATCAAACCAACTCGTTGATTTTCTAAAAGTTACAGATTCAATATAAAATAAAAAATGACCTTAAAAATGAATTTAAGGTCATTGGTTCAACTTGTGACCGCGGAGGGGTTCGAACCCCCAACCCTCAGAGCCGAAATCTGATATTCTATCCAGTTGAACTACGCAGTCAGTTTATTTACGATATACGATTTACGATGTACGATATTAGCTTCGCTCCGTTCGGCTTCGCCTCAGGTCGATTTACGAAATCAATTTAATCCTAAGATAATAATTTTTTTACAATAGTCGAGATGGTTTTTCCATCAGCTTTACCTGCTAATTCAGCAGAGGCTAATCCCATAACTTTTCCCATAGCAGCCATTCCTGACGCTCCATTATCGGCAATAATTTTAGCCACTACAGCTTCTACTTCCGCTTCTGATAATTGAGCTGGTAAGAATTTCTCAATTACGGCTGCTTGTAATAATTCTGGTTCTGCTAAATCAGGGCGTCCTTGTGCTGTATAGATATTGGCACTGTCTTTACGTTGTTTGACCAAACGTTGCAACAATTTAATTTCTTCGTCTGCACTGATTTCTTCTTTGGCTCCACTTTCAGTTTGTGCTAAAAGCAAGGCTGATTTTACCGCTCTCAATGATTCTAAAGCAACTGTATCTTTGGCTCTCATGGCGTTTTTAATTTCATCCATGATTTGTGTGGCTAAACTCATATTTTCTATTTTTTAGTGTTTTGATTTTTTGCCCCAGATGGTAGTGAAAAGCCTTTTTAGGAGAAAATGTATTTTTTTCTTGGAGTTAAAAAGCGACTTTAGGAGCTCTTTTACCTCCTTAGAAAAAAGCATTTTCGAGAAAAAGCTTGCAACGACAGCTGGACTAAGGCACGCAAATTTAGAACAATTTACCCGAACTAACAAAAGATTGATTACTTGGGCTACTAGACAAAAAAATAACCCGAAAATCAGTTGACTTTAGGGTTATATTGGTTTTTGGTTAGCGGGGTTCTTTAATCTACATTATCGTGTAGGTACGAGTTGTTAGAACGCAACTGCAAGTCATTGTTGCTGTCTGTTCCCACAGATATTCTCGAATTGGTAGAATTTGATTGATTGGTAGAAAGTTCTACTCCTAATCTTTTATAAGCAGGTTCTTTCTCGTACTCATCAATTTTAGACACGTTATTGTGAAACTTATAATTGAACTCTTTCAACTTTCTTCTTCTTTCGTCAGCACGAGCGCGCAAAGTTTCTTCAATAGTCATTTCCATTGGAGAAATCGATTCAAACTCAGAAGCCGCAATAGTTGATTCGTCTATTTTTTTCATAGTGATATTCAACTCTTCTGGAACTACTTCAGCCACTTTTTGCACTGGTTGAGTAGCCACAAATTCATTTTCTACCTCCATGTACTCTTCTAACGAGTGACGGATTACTCCGTTTTCAGCCACTTCAGTCATAGGTACAAATTGAACTGGATCGACTACTTTGATATCGTTGATTTCGTTAGTAGTCAATTCAAAAACCACTTTATTTTCTTCTACCACTGGCTCTGATTTAAACAAAGGCAAATCGAAAGAGAAAGTTGCTTGTTCTTCTTTTTGAACGGCTTTTGCTGTTTCAATAGCGTGTGCCTCAGGCGTTGTGAAGGTAAAATCGATATCATTAATTGGTGAAACGATTTCGAAAGTCACATCCAAATTTTTGATGAATTCAGACATTACGATTAAATCATTTTCATTGGTAATTGGTTCGTAAGCAGCAACCGCTGGCTCAGCCACAACAGCCGCAACAGGCTCTTCTTCTTCCAATAAATCAAAAACAATTCTTTCTTCAGTCGCCACTGGAGTTTCTGTATTCAAATCGAATGTAGGAACTGGAGTGTTCGATAAATTATGTGTGATTTTTTGCTCATCTTCTAAAGCGTGAATGATCTTTTTCGGCTCATTATTCACGATTTCATTTTGTTGCTCCAAGTCAAAACCTGTAGCAATAACTGTTACTGCGATGGCATCTCCAAGAGTTTCGTCTTCACCAACTCCCATGATAATATTCGCATTGAAACCAGCTTCCGATTGGATGTGGTCATTGATTTCGCCAATTTCATCCAAAGTAATTTCATTAGTTCCAGAAACGATAAGCAACAATACGTTTTTGGCACCTTTAATTTTGTTGTCATTTAATAAAGGAGAATCTAAAGCAGAAATAATAGCATCTTTCGCTCTTGTTTCACCTTCAGCTATTGCAGAACCCATAATAGCTGTTCCACTATTAGACAATACCGTTTTAGCATCACGTAAATCGATATTTTGTGTGTAGTGGTGTGTAATTACTTCAGCAATACCTCTTGAGGCTGTTGCCAATACTTCGTCCGCTTTTGAGAAACCCGCTTTGAAACCTAAGTTCCCGTAAACTTCTCTCAATTTGTTGTTATTAATAACAATTAGCGAATCCACTTGTTTGCGCAATTTTTCAATACCAATTAAGGCTTGTTCTTGACGTACTTTCCCTTCAAAAACAAATGGAAGCGTCACAATACCTACAGTAAGGATATCACGTTCTTTAGCCAATTGAGCAATTACAGGCGCAGCACCAGTTCCAGTTCCACCTCCCATACCAGCAGTGATAAATACCATTTTAGTATTTTGATCTAACATTTTTTCAATGTCAGAAATACTTTCAATAGCTGATTGTTGTCCTACATCTGGATTTGCTCCAGCTCCCAATCCTTCTGTTAAGTTGACACCTAACTGAATTTTGTTAGGCACAGCACTATTTTGCAAGGCTTGTGAATCCGTATTACAAACAATAAAATCTACCCCTTTGATTCCTTGTTTAAACATGTGGTTGATGGCGTTGCTCCCGCCGCCTCCAACACCTATTACTTTGATTACATTTGATTGGTTCTTTGGTAAATCAAATGAAATACTTCCAAATTCTGAGTTGCTCATCATTTTATTTGGTTTTTGCTATTTGTTATTAATTTAATATTGTCAAAGGCTAGGCCTCTATTCTGCATTATCTAAGAAATCTTTAATTTTAGTAACGTACTTGTCAAAAAAAGATTCTCTGATTTGGGTTCCTGTAGATTTACCTTTTGGTTCTTCTACAGTTGCTGGTTTTTCTGCAACCGCTTCGTCTTCGACTTGGATTTCAGTTTCAACTTCTGGGGCTTTGTAAACAGGCATACTTGGGGCTTCTGTCTGTTGATTTATTCTAACAGCACTCTGCGTTTGGTTTTCGATACTATTCATCACTAAACCAACAGCAGTTGCATATAAGGGACTTGATATTTCTTCGCTTGAATTTCCTGCCAAATGTTCGTTTGGATATCCAATTCTAGTATCCATACCCGTGATGTATTCTACCAATTGCTTAATGTGTTGCAATTGTGATCCTCCACCAGTAAGAACAATTCCTGCGATTAATTTTTTTCTAGGGTCTTCGTGTCCGTACGCTTTAATTTCAACAAAAACTTGTTCAATAATTTCGACTACACGAGCGTGAATTATTTTTGACAAATTCTTTAACGAGATCTCTTTTGGTTCTCTTCCTCTCAATCCAGGAATGGAAACAATTTCATTTTCTCTATTTTCTCCTGGCCAAGCTGACCCAAATTTTACTTTCAATAATTCGGCTTGCTTTTCAATAATCGAGCAACCTTCTTTAATGTCGTCTGTAATTACGTTTCCGCCAAAAGGAATTACAGCAGTATGACGAATAATACCATCTTTAAAAATAGCCAAGTCAGTTGTTCCACCACCAATATCAATCAAGGCAACTCCCGCTTCTTTTTCTTCTTGACTCAAAACCGCATCTGACGAAGCCAATGGCTCTAATGTCAAACCAGACAATTCAATTCCAGAATCGTGAATACAACGCCCCACGTTTCTGATGGATGAAGCCTGTCCCACTACTACGTGAAAACTAGACTCCAAACGTCCGCCATACATTCCAATTGGTTCTTTAATTTCAGCTTGCCCGTCAATTTTGAATTCTTGAGGCAAAACGTGAATAATTTCTTCCCCAGGAAGCATCGCTAATTTATTTACTTGATCAATCAACTGCTGAATGTCATTCCCTCCAATTACTTCGTCGGGATTGCTTCTGCTGATGTAATCAGTATGTTGAATACTACGGATATGCTGACCCGCAATACCAACTACGCAATCTTTTATTTTATAACCTGAGTTATTTTCAGCTTCTTGTACAGCGTGTTGGATCGACTGAATTGTTTGTGTGATATTATTCACAACACCTCTAGCCACACCTAAACTTTTGGATTTTCCAACACCCAAAATTTCTAGTTTCCCGTACTCATTTTTCTTTCCTATCATCGCGACAATTTTAGTTGTCCCAATGTCTAGTCCTACTGCAATATTCTCTTTTTCCATTACCTCTTATTTTGTGCAAACTACTTGTTCCGTAAAACGGAGATCAATTTTTTTATATTTATACAACGAACTGTCTACAATTGCTTTTTGAAAAAACGCTTTATAATTTCTGATTTTTCGATCCACATTGATGGTTCCACCAAAATCAATTTGAAAATCAAAATTCCTATTCAACATTTTTAAGCTACCATTGGGCATAATTTGAATGGCAATGATGTTTTTTTTCAAAAACGCATCGTCATAAATTTTTCGAAATAATTCAGCTAAGGCGTCACTATTTTTTTTGTTTATCACTCCCAAAACTAGGGGGACTCTCGCGGTAAAATTCGCCGAAAGAGGCATTGTACTTCCCTTGTAATCAATATAAAAAGAACGCTTCCCGTCAAAAACTCTTGCTATTGGAGTTTTTTGTTTTACAACTGCTTTTAGCACTCCGTCGATAGTTACAAAAACATCTGATTTTTCAACCATTTGGTTCGCATCTATGACTTTTTCTAATTTATTCAAATCTAATTTATCTTTTCGGATAGCTGAAGCGTCTTTCTTATTTTCTATTAACAATTTATTAACCGTTTCTTGTTTAAGAAATGGCTCATTTTCTCCAACAAAAACCACCATTGATTTTGTCAATTTTCGGTTTCCATTTCGATTTGAAGTGAACGAAAACAGGAAAATGACCAAGCCCAACATGAGCAGCAATCGAATCGTTATCCAATTAAATCGTTTCATATAATGCGTTTTTTATTGATGGTACCATTTCTCCTAAATCTCCTGCGCCAATTGTCACAATAATTGGAGCATCGGTTGCTACAATTGCTGGAATCAAATCGTCTTTGGAAACTAATTTTTTATTGTCGTTTGTCATTTTATTCATCAACCATTGCGAAGTTATTCCTTCCATTGGTAATTCACGAGCCGGATAAATATCTAACAAAAGTACTTCGTCAAACTGAGACAAACTTTTGGCAAAATCATCTGCAAAATCTTTCGTTCTACTAAACAAATGCGGCTGAAAAATAGCCAACACCTTTTGGTTGGGATACAATTCACGAACTGCTTGATGCACCGCATTAATTTCGGTTGGATGATGGGCGTAATCATCGATGTACACCAAATTAGGTGTTTTAATTTGGTAGGAGAAGCGTCTTCTAATTCCTTTAAAAGAAGCTAAGGCGTTTGCAATAGCTTCAGACGAAGTTCCAAAAGTTTTGGCCATTGCCAAAGCCATCAATGCATTCATCAAATTGTGTCTGCCTGGCAATCCAAAAGCAATGTCACGTATTGTTTCTGTTGGAGTTTGCACATCAAAAACATAACTTCCGTTTCCAACTCTAACATTAAAAGCTTTATAGACTGCTTCTTCATTCACAGCGCAAGTCACCCCTTCAATTGGCAATTCATTCGTAATAAACAATTGACTCTTATCTTCTACTTTGTTAGCAAACTCTACAAACGAAGCTTCTATTTCTTCACTCGTACCATAAATATCCAAATGGTCAGCATCCATCGAAGTCACACAAGCGATATTAGGATGCAAGTGCAAAAACGAACGATCAAATTCATCGGCCTCAACCACAGTAACTGTTTTTCCTGTGCCAATTAAATTAGAATTGTAATTTTCAACAATTCCGCCCACAAAAGCAGTTACATCGGCTCCGCTTTCAAATAAAATATGACCTAAAATACTCGAAGTAGTTGTTTTACCATGGGTTCCAGCAACTGCAAAACAGAAAGTATCTTTAGTAATGATTCCTAAAACTTCGGCTCTTTTCTTCACCACATAATCACGCTCTAAAAAGTAATTCCATTGCGAATGAGATACAGGAACGGCCGGGGTGATAATAATCAAGGTGTTCTCTACATAATACTCTTTCGGAATTAAATCGATTCGGTCTTCAAAATGAATATCGATACCGCTTGCAATTAATTCATCGGTTAGCATTGAAGGCGTTTTGTCGTAACCCGAAACATTTTTTCCGATGGTTTTAAAATAACGCGCCAAAGCACTCATTCCGATTCCTCCGATTCCTATAAAAAAGACGTTATGTATTTGATTTAAGTTCATTTTAAATATCAATTTCAAAATTCAATTTCAAAACTCAACTTTTATCATTGATTTTTGAAATTGACATTGTTATTTTATTAGTTTTAGTATCTCTTCTACAATGGCTTTGGTTGCATTAGGCAAAGCCAGTTTTTTGATATTTTGACTCAATTCTTGTTGCTTGCTTTCATTGGCAATCAAATCTGAAAGAGTCGATTCAAAAGTGGTATCCAACTCGCTTTCACGAATTAAAATAGCCCCATTTTTATCGGCAACCGATTGAGCATTCTTTGTTTGATGGTCTTCAGCCACATTCGGAGACGGAATAAAAACAACCGGTTTCCCTACGATACATAATTCAGAAACCGAAGAAGCTCCCGCTCTTGAAATTACAACATCTGCCGCTGCATACACTAAATCCATTCGTTCTATAAACGCCATTACTTGAACATTAGCCGAATTGTATTTTTGGTATTCTTCAAAATACAATTTCCCACATTGCCAAAGCAATTGTACATTCTGCGAAGCAAAAAACTCCAATTCTTTTTCAATCAATTGGTTCACACGACGCGCACCTAAACTTCCTCCTAAAATCAAAATTGTTTTTTTGTTCGGGTCTAGGTTAAAATGAGTAATACCTTCGGCTCTTTTACTTTCCACATCAATTAAATCTTGACGCACCGGATTGCCTGTCAAAACCATTTTTTCTTTTGGAAAAAAGCGTTCTAAATTTTCATAAGCCACGCAAATTGCATTGGCTTTCTTACTCAATAATTTATTAGTTATTCCAGGAAAAGAGTTTTGTTCTTGAATCACTGTCGGTATTCCAGCACTATTGGCCATTTGTAACAAAGGACCACTTGCAAAACCTCCAGTTCCAATAACTACATCTGGTTGGAATCGTTTAATAATTTGTCTTGATTTTAGTAAACTACTCAATAGTTTTACTGGAAACAAAGCATTGTCAAAAGTCAATCGTCTTTGTAAACCAGCAATCCAAAGTCCTTGTATTGGGTAACCCGCTTGAGGCACTTTTTGCATTTCCATTTTATCCTGAGCGCCAACAAACAGAAATTCGGCAGTCGGGAAACGAGATTTCAATTCATTAGCGATAGCAATTGCTGGATAAATATGACCTCCTGTTCCTCCTCCGCTTAATATGAATTTGTAAGTTCTCATGGTAAAATTTGCTATTTATTTATGACTGCATCCATTGGGTTTTTTGAACTGTCTTGAATGGAGTAATTGTCTGTTTCAGTATGTTGATCTTCTTCTAATTGCTTATCTATTAATTTTCGAAGTGCTTCTTCTCTTTGGGCAGCTTCTTTCATTTCTTGCTCGATTTCTTCTTCTTTCTTAGTTACATTAATAATAATACCAAGTGCAAAACAAGTCATCCAAATCGAACTACCTCCACTACTAATCAAAGGCAGGGTTTGTCCCGTTACAGGCAATAATTCTACTGCTACTGCCATATTAATCAAGGCCTGAAAAATCATTGGAAAACCCAAACTAATGACGACTAGTTTCCCAAAGAGAGTAGTCGCTTTATGGGCAGCAATCACAAACCGGAAGAGTAACAAAAGGTACAATCCAAGTACTAGCAATCCTCCTATTAACCCATATTCTTCAATAATAATGGCAAAAATAAAATCGGAAGAAGACTGTGGCAAAAAGTGTCTTTGTACACTTTTACCAGGTCCTAAGCCATATAAATTCCCAGAAGCGATAGCGATTTTAGCTTTCTCAATTTGGTAATCATCTTCACCAGGCTTATCAGATCTAAAATTCTCAATACGACTAGACCAAGTCCCAACTCTATTAAAGAATTTGGAATCTGGAAAAGTTTTTGCTATAAAGAAGAATAACAATAATCCTACAATAGCCATTCCAATGATGAATCCGATATATTTTAATGGGTATTTACCAATGAATGCTACCATAACTACCATTGCAAACATCAAAGCTGTAGTAGAAAAGTTAGCGGGTAATATCAACGCAAGCGTAATAAATACAGGTACCCAAAGCTCTATAATAGACAACTTAAATGTGATGGGAGTTTCTCTTGTTTTCGACAAATAACGCGCCACATAGATGTACAATATAATAGCCGCAATTGATGACGTTTGAAATGAAATTCCGATAAATGGCACTTGCAACCAACGACTGGCATTGGCTCCTCCAATATGTGTCCCTTTGAAAAGCGTAAGTGCTAACAGTCCCCAAACAAAAGGTAATCCTATTCTCGAAATGACTCTGAAATAATGAAATGGCACTTTGTGAACAAAATAAATAATCATAAAACCCATTCCTAAATGAGCCAAATGTTTCACTAAATACCCTAAAGTGTTTCCGTCTCCATCTCGACCAAAAGCTAAATTAGTACTGGCGCTAAAAACAGGCATAAAGGAAAACAAAGCTAATAAAGCCAAGAATGACCAAATTACCTTATCTCCTTTTAAATTGCTTAATAGCTGTTTCATTTTCATATCGCCTAAAGTCTAATAGTTAGCTAATGCTTTTATAAATTATATACGGCTTGTTTGAATTGTCTTCCTCTGTCTTCGTAGTTTTCGAATAAATCGAAACTAGCACAAGCAGGAGATAATAAAACCGTATCGCCTTTTTCTGTCATGCGTTGTGCCATTCGAACTGCGTCAATCATATTGTCTACTTCAACCATCACATCAACCACGTTTCCAAAAGCATCAATAATTTTTTTATTGTCTACACCCAAACAGATAATTCCTTTCACTTTTTCGTGAACCAAAGACATCAATTCGTTGTAATCATTTCCTTTATCCACTCCCCCAACAATCCAAACCGTTGGTGTAGTCATGCTATCCAAAGCAAAGAAAGAAGCGTTCACGTTAGTCGCTTTAGAATCGTTGATGTATTGTACGTTTTGGATTTTTAATACTTTCTCCAAACGGTGTTCTACACCTTGAAAATTAGACAAGCTTTCTCTGATGGTTGCATTTCTAATTTGCATTAATTTAGCCACAGATGTTGCTGCCATTGCATTCTTCATGTTGTGTTTTCCTTCTAATGCAATTGATTCTGTTTCCATTGAAAATTCTTCGTGATTCATCATCTTTACTTCCATTTTATTATCTTTTATAAAGGCCCCTTCAGTGAAAACTTGGTTCAATGAAAAAGGAATTAATTTTGCTTTTGTTGTATTCTTTGTTAACCAATTGGCTATAGCTTCGTCTTCGGCATCATAAATCAAATAGTCCTCTTCTGTTTGATTCATTGTGATTCTAAACTTCGAATCGATGTAATTTTCATACTTATAATCGTAACGATCCAAATGGTCTGGACTAATATTTGTTATGATGGCAATGTGGGGTTTGTACTCTATAATACCGTCTAATTGAAAACTACTCAACTCCAGGACATACGAATCAAAATCATTATCCGCCACCTGCCAAGCAAAGCTTTTCCCGATATTTCCTCCCAATCCTACATTCAGTCCTGCTGATTTTAGCAAATGGTAGGTTAACATCGTTGTGGTTGTTTTACCATTACTCCCAGTAATTCCAATTGTAATTGCTTTAGTAAAAGGTGCAGTAAATTCTATTTCTGAAATTACTTTAACTCCTTTTTCAATCAGCTTTTTTACAATGGGTGATTTGTCTGGAATTCCAGGACTTTTCATGACCACATCTGCATCCAAAATCATAGATTCTGTGTGCATTTGCTCTTCCCAAGCTATTCCATTATGATTAAGAACCTCTTTATAATTTTCTTTTATCTTTCCAAAATCAGACACAAAAACTTCGTATCCTTTTTTCTTTCCCAGAATGGCTGTACCCACTCCGCTTTCTCCTCCACCTAAAACAACTAATTTCATCTATCTTAGTTTTAACGTCACAATTGACAATATGGCTAACATAATGGCTACGATCCAAAATCGAGTAACAATCTTACTTTCGTGATAGCCTTTTTTCTGATAGTGGTGATGTAAAGGCGACATCAAAAATATTCTTCGGCCTTCGCCAAAACGTTTCTTGGTGTATTTGAAATAAGCTACTTGGATTACTACCGATAGATTTTCGGCTAAGAATATTCCACACAATAATGGAATCAGCATTTCTTTTCGAACGGCTATAGCCAATACCGCAATAATTCCTCCAATAGTTAAACTTCCTGTATCTCCCATGAAAACTGAAGCGGGATACGAATTGTACCAAAGAAATCCGATCAGTGCACCTACAAATGCAGAAATAAAAACCGTCATTTCTCCTGAATTTGGGATGTACATTATGTTCAAGTAATTAGAGAAAATAATATTCCCCGAAAGGAAAGTAAAAATTCCTAAAGCCAAGACCGAAACCGCTGAAGTTCCTGCTGCTAAACCGTCAATTCCATCGGTTAAATTTGCTCCGTTAGACACGGCAGTGATAATAAAAATTACTACCGGAATAAAAATTAACCAAGCCCAATTTTGATATCCTTCTCCAGTCCAAGCTAATACTTCGGCATAATCAAATTCATTATTTTTAAAAAACGGAATTGTTGTTGCTGTAGATTTTACTTCTACTGGCGTTTGAGTAATTACATTTTCAGTAGTTTGTTTAATCACAGGCGAATTAGCAAGGTTTTCGCGGACAGTAACTGCAGGACTGAAATAAAGTACTGAACCCACAATTAATCCTAAACCTACTTGACCAATTACTTTAAAAATACCTTTTAAACCTTGTTTGTCTTTTTTGAAAATTTTGATATAGTCGTCAATAAAACCTATTGTACCCATCCACAAAGTAGTTACAATAAGCAATATGATATAAATATTATGCAATTTGGCAAACAATAAAACTGGCACCAAAGTGGCAAAAATAATAATCAAACCACCCATCGTTGGCGTTCCTGCTTTCTCATTTTGTCCAGCCAAACCAAGTTCACGAACCGTTTCTCCTACTTGTTGATTGCGCAAAAAGTTAATAATTCTCTTTCCGTAAATAGTAGACAACAATAACGAAAGTAAAAATGCTAAACCCGATCTAAACGTTATGTATTGAAAAACTCCAGCTCCTGATACATTTAAGGTTTTGTCTAAATATTCAAATAAGTAATACAGCATAATTTTCTATTTATGGAGTTGATCTAATAATTCTTTAACTATTTTCATATCGTCAAAATCATGGCGAACTCCATTGATTTCCTGATATGTTTCATGCCCTTTTCCAGCGATTAAAATAATATCGTTGGGCTGAGCCATTTGACAAGCCGTTTTAATTGCTTGCTTTCTATCGGTGATGGATAAAATTCTTTTAAAATTTTGAGGCGCAACACCTTGTTCCATTTCGCTGATAATTACCTCTGCATCCTCATTTCTTGGATTGTCTGAAGTAAAAATCGCTTTATCGCTCAAGTCAGATGCTATTCCCCCCATTACTGGACGTTTCGCTTTATCTCTGTTTCCTCCGCAACCCACAACGGTTATTAATTGTTCATTTTTGGTACGGATGTCGTTAATAGTTTTCAAAACATTTTCTAAAGCATCTGGTGTATGCGCATAATCAACAATTGCTGTGATATTACCCTCAGAAACAATGTATTGAAAACGTCCAGACACACTTTCTAACTCTGATAATAATCGTAGCGCCTCCAAACTTTCCATACCTAATTCAATTGCCGTTCCGTAGATAGCCAATAAATTATAGGCATTAAAAGTCCCAATTAGTTTTACCCAAACTTCGTTGCCATTTACTTTCAATAGCAAACCTGACAATTGGCTTTCTAAAATTTGAGCTTTATAATCGGCATACGATTTTAAAGCATACGTACACTTTTTAGCTACTGTATTCTGCAATAAAACGGGTCCATTTTTATCATCAATATTAGATAGCGCAAAAGCTGTTTTTGGCAAATGATCAAAAAATGATTTTTTCACATCTCTATACTCAGCAAACGTGGCGTGGTAATCCAAATGATCGTGTGATAAGTTGGTAAATACCCCTCCCACAAAATGCAAAGCTTCAGTACGTTTTTGATGAATCCCATGCGAACTCACTTCCATAAAACAGTATTCAACTCCCGCTTCAATCATTGCCGATAAATAATGATTAATCGTAATAGAATCTGGTGTGGTATGAGTAGCTTTATACTCTACCTCATCTACCATTATTTTAACTGTAGAAAGCAAACCTACCTTATACCCCGCTTTTTTATATAGTTGATACAATAAAGACGCAATAGTTGTCTTACCATTAGTACCTGTAACTCCAACCAACTGCAATTTTTGTGACGGATTGTCAAAATAATTCGCCGCCATTATTGCCAATGCCGAATTAGTATCTTTTACTTGAATATAAGTAACTCCTTCCGCAATAGTCTCAGGAAGCGTATCGCAAACAATTGCAGTTGCTCCCAATTCAATTGCTTTTGCAATGAAATCATGACCATCAGAAATAGTCCCTCGAATGGCTACAAAAACATCATTTATTTCGATTTTTCTTGAATCAAAATCAATTTTACCAATAGCAATTTCCGTCGAACCTTTTACCGCTTCGATAGCTACTTTATATAATATGTCTTTAAGGATTCTCACGATAATTCTAAAACTATGGTTGTGTTTTTAGCTATATTTTGACCTGCTTGAAGAGATTGTTTTTTTACTTTCCCAAACCCTTTTATTTTTACTCTAATACCCAGATTTTCTAACAAGGCTATTGCGTCCATTCCCGACATTCCTTTGACATCTGGAATTACGTTTTGCTTATTTTGTGATTGATTGTAATAAGCCGCATAATCCAACTCTTGTTTCGGAATTTTTCTGTCTATTTTTCTAATTTCATTGGTAGAAGGAGCGTCTGTAAATATTTTTTGTGCAATACGTTTAAAAACCGGACCCGCTACATCGGCACCATAATAATTATTATGAGCGGTATTAGGCTTGTGAACAACTACTATACAAGTATATTGAGGCTTATTTGCAGGAAAATAACCAACAAAGGAAGAAGCATAATACATTCCAGATCCAGATTTGTTTCCGTAATTCATCTGTGCCGTACCAGTTTTTCCTGCCATTGGAAATTCTTTAGTATATAAACTTTTTGCTGTACCACGTCGTACTACATTCTCCAAAACCACTCGTATTTTCTTTAGTGTTTCTGGCGAACAAACTTTTGGATTGATTACCTGAGGTTCAATTTTTTTAATAGTAGAATTCCATTTTTTAATTTCAGAAACCAATTGCGGTTTTACCATTACCCCATTATTTGCCACCGAATTATAATAGGTCAAAGTTTGCATAGGAGTTACATTAATTCCATAACCAAAAGCCATCCATGGAAGCGAAAGCGCAGACCAACCAGCTTCTCCTGGTTTAGGAATCTTTGGTGTGGCCTCTCCTTTAAGTTCTAGTCCTATTTTTTTATCTAATCCCCAATCTTCAATATGTTTTATAAATTTTGATGGATTATTTTTATAATTATTATACACCGATTGCACCATTATCGTATTTGAAGAAACCTCAAATCCGTGCGCTAAAGAAACTTTTCCCAAACCATGATGCGAATCTTCAACCGGTTTTCCGTGTATTCTAATAATTCCGCCATTAGCATCAAAAACCGTACTTGTATCAGCTACTTTATCTTCTAATACAGCCATTAAATCAACTAACTTAAATGTTGAGCCTGGATCATGAGCTTCAGTAATAGCGTAATTTTGAGTTTCATAATACGACCCGTCTGTAGCTTTTCCTAGATTAGAAATCGCTTTAATACGGCCCGTTTTAGTTTCCATCACCACTACGCAACCATGTTCAGCATCGTACTCTTCCAATTGCTTTAACAAAGCGTGATGCGCAATATCTTGAATAAATACATCAATCGTAGAAATTACATCATACCCATCTATTGGATCTACTTCATTAAGATCCCGAATTGGTTTCCATTGTCCTTTAGCGATTTTTTGCTTTAAAATTTTACCATCTTTACCATTCAAATACTTTCTGTACGCCCATTCAATCCCTTTCCCATCAGGAGTTCCGTCAGGCTTAACTCTTTCGTAACCAATAGTTCTTTCTGCAATTTTTCCAATTGGATATTCTCTAACCGTTTTCTGAGCTACTATAATTCCTCCTTTATTAGCACCTGCTTTAAACAAAGGAAAACCTTTAATTTTAACATAATCGGTATAACTCAAGTTACGAGCTATTAAAAAATATCGATTCTTTTTTGCTCTAGCTTTTCTTAATTCGTTTTCATAAAAATGAGATGGTTTTCCTAATAAATACGCCAATGAATCAGCCAACGAATCAACAGATCTTTGAAATAATTCTGTCTTTGGAACAACCGCATCAAAACGAATTTCATAATTTGGAATCGAAGTAGCCAGAAGACTTCCATCAGCTGAATAGATATTTCCTTTATTAGCTTCTATTTTGAAATTTTTAACCGTTCTTTCTTTAGCTAATTTTCTATAATGAGCACCTTCTACCCATTGAATATTCGTTAATTTTATAACAATAGCGCACGCCATGACAAACATTGCGAATGCCACCAGATAAATTCTATATGAAATATTTTTATCCTCTACTGCCATAATTTTTCAAAAAATCCTTTTTCTTCTTCTTTCTTTACTTTTATTTTTAACGGAGGAACTGTTGACGATTTTACTTGTCTTGCTTCCATTTTTTGAGCTACAGTAGACTCCATTTTTAATTTCATTAACTCAGAACGTCTATCTACAAATTCCGAACGCAATTCTTTTACTTCATTAGTCAACTCCGCAATTTTAAAAACCTTTTGCTCATAACTTTGTGTATTAGCAATCATACCAATTGCTAAAAAGATAATAAACACAATAAAACGCCAATTTTTAATTGCATCCTCATCCAGAAGAAATCGCGCTTTTAATATGCCATATACCCCATTTTTCATTCTAACTAATTATAATTTTTCAGCTATTCGAAGCTTCGCACTTCGCGCTCTATTATTTTCTTTAATTTGTTCGTTATTCGGAACTATTAATTTTCCAATTGTTTTAAATGGAACCGAAAAATTGCCAAAAAAATCTCGTTCTGGCTCTCCTTCAAACATTCCGTTTTTAATAAATCGCTTTACCAATCGATCTTCAAGAGAGTGGTACGAGATAATACTCAATCGCCCTCCAGGCTTCAAAACTTCTAATGATTGTTCTAAAAATTCTTTCAAAACATCCATTTCTTGGTTCACTTCTATTCGAATAGCTTGATAAATTTGAGCTAATATTTTATGACTCTTGTGTGCTGGTAAAAAACGACTCAACACTTGTTTTAACTGCTCCGTATTTCGAATCGGCGCCATTTCTCTTGCTTCTAAAATCACTCTTGCAATAGCAGGTGCATTTTTCAACTCTCCATAATCGAAGAAAACTCTACGTAAATTCTCCTCATCATATTCATTCACCACTCTATAGGCATTCAAATCGTTTTTTTGACTCATTCTCATATCTAACTCCGCATCAAATCGAGTAGAAAACCCTCTTTCTGCCACATCAAATTGATGAGAAGAAACACCTAAATCACCTAAAATCCCATCAACACTCTTCACATTATGAAAACGCAAAAAGCGTTTAATGAATCTGAAATTTTCATTTATAAGAACAAAACGATCATCTTGTAGCGCATTCGCCAAAGCATCTTCATCCTGATCAAAAGCAAACAACTTTCCATTAGGACCTAATCTGCTTAAAATTTCTTTCGAGTGACCTCCACCACCAAAAGTAACGTCTACATAAATTCCATCTGGCTTGATATTCAACCCATCCACCGACTCATGAAGTAAAACAGGATTATGATATTCCATTATCGTCGTCATTTACATTACCCATTACATCTTCTGCCAAATCAGCAAAATCTACATCCTCTCCGTTTATTGATTTTTCATACAAGTCTTTATCCCAAATTTCAACAATATTCACTGCTGAAGAAAAAACCACATCTTTTGAAATACTAGCAAATCCAACCAAATCTTTAGGAATCAATAATCTTCCTAAAGCATCAATTTCCACCACTTTAACACCCGCAGTAAAACGACGAATAAAATCATTATTCTTCTTTACAAATCGATTCAACTTATTGATTTTTTGCATCATTCCATTCCATTCTTGCATTGGATAAAGCTCCAAACAAGGTTGAAAAACAGAACGCTTCAAAACAAAACCTTCTTGCAATGATGAGGCCAACTGCTTTTTCAAAGGCGAAGGCATCAAAGCCCTTCCTTTTGCATCAACCTTACATTCGTATGTTCCAACTATTGTGTTCAAGAAATTGTATTTAAATGATATTAAGCAAAAATATAAAATATTTTACCACATTTTACCACAATATACCACTTTGTTAATAAGTTTCCCCACTTTACAACCAAAACCCTTATTATTTGTACAATCAGAGCTTTAGCTACAATTCAGGTTGTTTATAAATATTGTTAAAGACTTACCAAACAAAAAGCACCAATACTTGATTTTTAAAAGGTAAAAAAGGAATATCTCATTAAAATTTGTTGTCAAAAATTAATATTTATGTATTAAATCCTATATTTGTCGAAATTGAAAAATAGGGATCCGAAAAAATGGAACAACACTATAAAAAAGAAGGTAGATACAGTTATTTTGAAGCAGGAGAAGGAACTCCAATCGTTATCCTACATGGGCTAATGGGTGGTTTAAGCAATTTCGACGGAGTTGCAAATTACTTTTCTAACAAAGGCTACAAAATAATTATCCCCGATTTACCTATTTACACCCAAAATATTTTAAAAACTAACGTAAAGGCTTTTGCTAAGTACGTTAAAGACTTTATTACGTTCAAAGGATTGGACAATGTAATTCTGTTAGGAAATTCTTTGGGCGGTCATATTGCACTATACCATACTAAAATGTATCCTGAAAAAGTAGCTGGATTAGTAATTACAGGAAGTTCTGGCTTGTACGAAAGTGCTATGGGAGACAGTTACCCAAAAAGAGGTGATTACGAATACATCAAGAAAAAAGCAGAAGATGTTTTTTACGATCCTAAGGTAGCTACTCCTGAACTCATTGATGAAGTATATGCCTCTGTGAATGACCGAATTAAATTGATCAAAACACTAACCATCGCTAAGAGTGCTATTCGTCATAACATGGCGAAAGACCTACCCAAGATGAAGACACAAACCTGTATCATTTGGGGTCGTAACGATAAAGTTACACCTCCTGAAGTAGCAGAAGAGTTTAATAAATTATTACCGAATTCGACTTTATATTGGATTGACAAATGTGGCCATGCCGCCATGATGGAACATCCTGACGAATTCAACAGAATATTAGAAGAATGGTTTACAACTGTTTACAAACCGGTTTCTTAAATCAGTCTAAATCATACCTATGAAAATTACTACTGCTGAATTTATTATTAGCAACTCACAAGTGGATAAATGTCCAAAAGACTATTTACCTGAATATGCCTTTATTGGTCGTTCTAACGTAGGTAAGTCTTCACTTATCAATATGTTAACTAATCATAAAAATTTAGCAAAAACTTCTGGAAGACCCGGAAAAACGCAACTAATTAACCACTTTCTAATCAATAAAAACTGGTTTTTGGTCGATTTACCTGGTTATGGTTATGCCAAAGTTTCTAAGAAAACCAAATCTATCTTTCAACAATTTATTACCGATTATTTTGAAACCCGAGAACAATTAGTTTGTGCTTTTGTTTTAATTGATATCCGACACGAAGCTCAAACTATTGACATCGAATTCATGTCGTATATGGGCGAAAGCGAAATCCCGTTTTGCATTATTTTTACCAAAGCAGACAAAATCAGTAAAGTGAAAATAGACTCGCATATTGCCGCCTATAAAAAGAAAATGTTTGCTAATAATTGGGCTGAAATGCCTCAATATTTCGTGACTTCTTCAACTGAATTTACTGGAAAAGAAGAGCTTTTAAGTTATATAGATGAAGTTAATCAAGAAGTTTTTAAAAGTCAAAGCGAATTTTAAATCGTTGATTTAAAACAGAAAAGCCAAAACGTATTGTTTTGGCTTTTTTTGTTGTAACAACTATTATTTTATTTGGTCAACTCTAATTTTTCGGCAAAGTAATCACAGAAATCTTTCATCGTGTCGGCCATTTTTTCGTCGTCAGTAGCGCGTTTAAAAGTATCTGACATAGCTACTAAGGTTTGATGAAAGAAAATCTTCATCTCATCTACAGGCATGTCTTTGGTCCACAAATCAATGCGCATGGTTTCTTTTGCTTTGCTATCCCAAATAGACAACATAAAAGCTTTTGCTTCTTCTTTAGCCACACCGCCATCGGCAGCGGTCCAAAATAATTTTTCAGGAACACGGTTCGCGTCTAATTCAATTTCAAATTTAATTTCTGATGTGATAGTATCTGGCATTATTTCTTTGGTTTATATTTTGATTTTTCAAACAATTCTTTAGCATTCATTTTTAATAAATCGGCTATAGCAACATCATTATTCTCTGCATACGAACGCACTATTTGCCATCCTATCCAAGCTCCAACTTGTCCCGGAGATTCATTATCTATTTCCAAATAAAATTTAGAAAATGGCGCTGGCGTAATAAACCGTGAACTTAATTTAAGTTCGTCACTATATAACATGTCATTTTCTAAAAAATAACGCCAAATATACGCTTCATTTTCTTGACACCAACTAATTTCTTTTGGGGTGTATCCCATTTTTTCAGCATCAGTATATTCAGGTAATAAGAGATCTTTGAGATACAATTGTTTTCCACAATAGATCATCTGACTCAAAAGTGTTTTCTCTTTCTCAACACTAATTTTACTAGTTGAAAAACCAGCAACCACATCTGGCATCATTTGTCGCTGCTCAAAATTTTGCTTAATGTATTTGGGGAATTCGTAGAATTTATGGTCTTTTCCTAGGTACAACTCTAACGAAATTATAACTAAACTATCCGCATAAATAACTTTATTATTGTAATCCATTTCAGCAATTACTGTTATTGCTTTAGGCGTTTTTGTTTTTGGAAAATAATGTTTAATGTGCTTAAACAGCGTAATCAATTCAGAACGAACAGGCTCAATATCACTATATTTTTTTTGAACCTCGGTATACAATTCACGCCAAAGTGGATTTTGTATCTTATTTGTCCAAACACTGTCTGGAACACCTGCAGGAAAGAAAAAAGGATACTGTTTCTTGATTTTCTTTAAATCCGTTGGTTTTGACTCAAAAAAAACTTGATCAAATCGTTCTACTTTAATATCCATAGGAATTTTCTCGACTACTTTTTCTACTGCCTTTTTTTTATCACATGACAAAAAAAACAGACAAAGGGAAAGCAAAAACAACCGTATCTTCATGTCTAAAAATTTTTTAAAGGCGTAATTAATTTAGGATATCTTTTTTTGCAAAAAACAATTTGTTACTGGCGATTTCATAATTTATTAATTAAATTTGTTTCCAAAGTAACAGGAAAACAGATTCATTTTAAAATGGTTCTGCAAATATACATTCCTGCTTTTTAATACCTAAACTATTATGTCGAAAAAAAGCACACTTCAAGTTGAAAAAGCAAATGAATTTATTGTTAATTGGTTAAAAGCTTATGCCACTAACGCAAAAGTGAATGGTTTTGTTGTAGGAATTTCAGGTGGAGTTGATTCGGCTGTTACTTCTACACTTTGTGCGCAAACAGGTTTAAAAGTAGTTTGTGTAGAAATGCCCATTCATCAAGCTGCAAGTCATGTGGCGCGTGGTAGAGAACACATCAACCAATTAATGCAACGTTTTCCTAATGTTTCAAGAGCCGAATCGAATTTGACTTCGGTATTTGAAACTTTCAAAGAAGTACTTCCTAATGACACCGAAGAACATCAACTGCATTTAACTCTAGCCAATACCCGCGCGCGAATCCGAATGACAACGCTATATTATTACGGTGGAATTTATGGTTTATTAGTAGCCGGCACTGGGAATAAAGTAGAAGACTTTGGGGTAGGATTTTATACTAAATACGGAGATGGAGGCGTGGATGTAAGTCCTATTGCTGACTTAATGAAATCCGATGTATTTGCTTTAGGAGCTTATTTAAAAATTCCTGAATCTATTTTAACCGCTTCTCCTACTGATGGATTATTTGGAGATGATAGAACTGATGAAGACCAATTAGGTGCTAGTTATGACGAATTAGAATGGGCGATGCGTCAAGATGAAGAAGGAAAATCAGCTGCTTCTTTTTCAGGCAGAGAAAAAACAGTTTTCGAAATTTACAAACGTTTAAACACTATAAATCAACATAAAATGCAACCGATACCTGTTTGCATACTGCCTCAATCGTTAAAATAATACATTTTAACTGATTTGCAATTGTTTACAGAATTTATTTATTAATTTTACTCTTCCAAAAACAAATAACAATTCTAAAAACAACATTATGATTAAGGTATGTGTCGCCGATAATTTCCCTGTGGTGCACTTTGGAGTAAAATCGTACTTCAAAGATCACTCGGATATTGCTATAGTTGCTAACATTGGAAGCTTTTCCATGTTGAACGAAATACTTCAGACAAAAGAAATAGACGTTTTATTATTAGACCTTGAATTAGAAGGGCTTACAAGTATTTTTGAAGTAAAATCCATTCTAAAAGAATTCCCAAAAACAAAAGTGATTATTTACAGTAGCCTTTCAGAACAAATTTATGCTCCAAATGCAATTAAAGCGGGGGTTTCTGGATTTGTACACAAAACTGAAAAGCTAGGAACTTTGGCAGAAGCCATCATCAAAGTACAGCAAGGAAAAATTATCATGAACGAAACGGTAAAGAAAAATTTAGCCTTAATTGCTAAACAAAGTAAAAGCGAACGATTGTATCGCAAACTTTCTAACCGCGAAGTAGAAGTATTACGTTACTTAAGTGATGGCAAGAAAAACCACGAAATTGCCGATATACTTAAATTAAATGAAAAAACAATCAGTACTTACAAATTAAGATTGTTGACTAAATTGAATGTAACCAATTTAGTTGACTTGGTAAACAAAGCCAAAACATTAGAAATTGTTTAGACTATATAAGAAACCGTTAAAAAAAATGAAAGCCAATGGCTTTCATTTTTTTTATATATAGGTGGAACGAATTCTTCCGATAGTTCCCGTTAGATTAACTTTTAACTTATTATAATCGTTAATCAATACTTTTAATTCTTCTTGATCGGTATCGGATTGCTCTGGAAATTCACTCATTAAATCCAAAATCAATTTATTAATCAAATACTCTCGCATAGAGATAATAATTTCAGAAGTATGCTGACTTACCGTTTCAGTTTTTTGTTTGACAAAAATGTTTTGACCATCCCAGTTGTGAAGAGTAACGCGTTCATCTTCCATCAGAATATCAGTTACTTCTTGTGCAAATTCAGCAGGCAAATGTTTTAAATAATTCTCAATCCCGAAATTTTCATTTTGCAAATAGTAATTCATCAAATTATTAAAAATAGCTTTAAACAAAGGATTTGCTAATTCGACCTCATCTTCTTGCAAACTCAAATAAATGCGCTGGTATACTTTATACTCCTTTTTTTCAACTACTTGATCAATTTCTCCTTCTGAATTAGTCTTTAAAAGTACATCTTCAAATTCTTCTGTTTTATTTCCGTAAAGCAATAAAATTTCAATTATTTTTCGCTCCAATCGGTATAAAATATCAATTTTTTCAGTTGGAACAGGCGCTTCATTCTTTACAATTTCAAATGCCTTTTGCTCTTGTTTTTGCTTCTTACCAACTTCTGTAATATCTTTTTGAACAAGCTGCGCCAAGGTACTCACCAAAACCTGTTCTGAAATATCCATAATTCGGGAACACTCTTGAATATAGATTTCTCGTTGAATTCGGTCAGGAATTTTAGAAATACTTTGTACCATATCCCGAATCAAATCAGCTTTCTTGATAGGATCATTTTGAGCATCTTTCATCAAAAGCGATGCTTTGAATTGGATAAAATCCTTCGCATTATTCTCAAGATAGGCCACTAAGTCATCATACGATGTTTTCTTTGCAAAACTATCTGGATCTTCCCCATCAGGGAATGCACATACTTTTACGTTCATTCCTTCCTCAAGAATCAAATCAATTCCTCGGATAGACGCACGAAGTCCCGCCGCATCTCCATCAAAAAGAACGGTGATATTTTTAGTCAATCGATTGATTAATCTAATTTGGTCTGGAGTCAATGCCGTTCCCGAAGAGGCCACCACATTTTCTATTCCCGCTTGATTGAACTGTATTACATCCGTATAGCCTTCAACCAAATAACAATTATTGAGTTTAGCAATAGATTGTTTGGCCTGAAAAATACCATACAACACTTTACTTTTATGGTAAATTTCACTTTCTGGTGAATTGAGGTATTTGGCTGCTTTTTTATCATTCGTTAGAATTCGACCACCAAAACCTAAAATTCGTCCCGACATACTTTGTATTGGGAACATGACTCTCCCTTTGAAACGATCAAAAGGCCTATCATCTTTAGGAATAGTTAAACCTGTACTTTCTAAAAATTCTAATTTGTACCCTTTACCTAAAGCTTCTTTAGTAAAAGCATCCCAAGTCTCTGGAGAGTATCCTAAACCAAACTTAGTAATTGTTTCATTAGTAAAACCTCTTTCTTTAAAATACGAAAGACCGATTGCTTTGCCTTCTTCTGAATGTAAAAGCGTATTGTGAAAATACGTTTTAGCAAATTCAGAAACCAAATACATACTTTCTTTAATGTCTGTATTGGCTTTTTCTTCATCGGTTTGCTCGGTTTCTTCTATTTCAATATTGTATTTTTTAGCTAAATATCGAATCGCCTCTGGGTAGGTAAAATGTTCATGTTCCATCAAGAAAGCAACAGCATTACCCCCTTTACCAGAACTGAAATCTTTCCAAATTTGCTTGACTGGCGAGACCATAAATGAGGGAGAACGTTCATCAGAAAAAGGACTCAATCCTTTAAAATTACTCCCCGCTCTTTTTAATTGTACAAAATCACCAATAACCTCCTCAACTCGAGCAGTTTCGTAAACGGTATCTATGGTAGCTTTTGAAATCATTTATTTAGTAGTAAAGTGACAAATATACAAAGTTTCACCTCGATTTTTCAGAATAGAAAATGATTTTTGGAAGCTTTAAAATCGAAAATGGATTATATTTTGAAATTATACCCAGAAAAAAACTATTATTTACCAATAAACTTTTATTTTTATACCAATTATATGGTTATTTTGCTTTAACGTCCCGAATCGTGATTGCAATTTACTACTGCAACTAACCCAAATACCTAAAGCCTATGCCCTTAAATAGCATAAAAATTAAATCTATAATTAAGTCGACTGCCTTTCAAGAAGAATGTCTTGCTATACTTTCTTTTGCAGCCGAAGTCTGTGAAATTCCAAAAGCAGTCTTGTCATTTGTAGAAAACAATTCTACGACCATCATTGCACAAACAGGGGAAAGCTTATCCATTACAACGGAAAATAGTGATTGGCTTAACGCCAAAATTATTCAAGAAAACGAAACCCAGACTCAATCGGAGCCTACATTTTATATGGGAATTCCAATCATATTTGGAAATAACACTACTAATGGAACACTTTGTTTTTGGGATTCAAAACCGAGAACAATTAACGCTACACAATTAAAAATAATTAACCATATCGTAAATGAAATCCAACGTTTACACCAATTGCAAGAGCAGTTTTCAGAATCAGAACCAAAAGAATTATACAAAAAGATTTTAGATCGTTTACCTACTGAAATTGCCGTATTTGATAGCAATCACAGGTACCTATACGTAAACCCTGCCGCTATTCAAAATGAAGAACTTCGCCAATATATCATAGGAAAAGATGATTTTGAATATGCAGAACATACCGGAAGAGATCCACAATTTGCTCAAGAAAGAAGGGACCGATTTATAGAAGCAGCAAAATCAAATTCTGTCATAGAATGGATTGACGAAATTAAAAAAAGTGACGGATCAACTTCGATTCATACACGCAAATACGCACCTGTTTTTGGAGAAGATAAATCGCTTGAAATGATGGTGGGTTTTGGAGTTGATATTACTGCTCAGAAAAAAGCCGAAGCAGCTTTAAAAATAAGTAATGAACGATTCATCTATGCGAGTCAAGCCACTTCAGATGCGCTTTGGGATTGGAATATGCAAACAGATAAAATTTTTGTTGGGGAAAGCTATTCAACTCTTTTTGGACATCAATTTGAAAATAATATAATTACTGCTGCTGAATGTGAAAATTTTATTCATCCCGAGGACAGAGAAAATTATTTCAACCATTTTGATGCGATTTTAGAAAGTAACTCTACTAAATGGTCTGATGAATACCGCTATCTCAAATCTGATGGAAGTTATGCTTACGTGAGTGATAAAGCAATAATAATTCGTGATACAAATGGCAAGGCTATCCGAATGATTGGAGCTATGGAAGACATTACTGAAAGAAAAAATGTAGAGGAACAAAACCGTTTGCTAATAGAAGAAAACAACCGTAATAAAAATATTCAGCTTAATGAGGCTAAAAACATGTACCGCCTTTTAGCAGACAATACTGTAGACTTGGTATGTTTACATAACTTGGATACTACTTTTGAATATATATCTCCTTCTATACTTAAACTTATGGGATACACCCCAGAAGAATTAATTGGTGAATTACCCATGAACTTCGTTCATCCTAAAGACTTAGAATTAATACAACACAGTTTTACTAGTTTCATTACTGAAGAAGAAGATGAAAATGCTTACGTAGAAGCACGATTCAGAAACAATAAAGGGGAATATGTATGGTTTGAAGTTAAAGCTAGAATAGTGAAGGAAAATGGCAACCCGATAAGTTTCCAAACCAGTGCGCGAAATATTACGCAGCAAAAAGAAGTGCAATATGCTATGAAAAAGGCGTTAGCACAAGAACGTGAGTTGAACGAATTAAGAACCAATTTAGTTTCTACCATTTCGCATGAATTTAGAACGCCAATGACTACTATTCGAACCAGTGCTGAGTTAATCGAAATGTATATTGAAGGTCATAATTTTGTTCACTCCGCCCAATTGCAAAAGCGAATTAATACAATTACCGAAGAAATAGACCGAATAGTTGAATTAATGAACGCTGTGCTTACCATCTCTAAAGATGACGCCGGAAAAACTAATTTTAACCCAACTATTTTTGACTTAAAGCAAATTTGTTTGGATGTAATTGAGACTAGTTACTCGCATCAATTGGGAGGACGTAAAGTACAAACCTTTTTTGAAGGAGATAATTTTACAGTTTTTGCGGATAAAAACTTAATGGAATATTCTCTTTTTAATTTGTTAAATAACGCATTCAAATACTCTGAAGGTGCTGGTGATATTCTTTTGAATCTAAGTTCAAAAAACAATGAAATTGAAATTCAAATCATTGATTTTGGTATTGGAATTCCAGAAAAAGACATTCCAAAATTATTCAACACTTTCTTTAGAGCCAGTAACACCGAAGGCATCCAAGGAACTGGACTGGGGCTTTATATTGTAAAAACATTTACGGAAAGAAACTCTGGGTCCATTCAAGTTACTAGCGAACTTGGAAAAGGGACTCAAGTAACTCTTAATTTTCCTCTACTTAAATCGTAGTGCTATGAAAAAAGTACTGATTATTGATGACGAAATCAAATTAAGAGAAGCTATAGTGGAACTATTCTCTTTTATAGGATATGAAATTGTAGAAGCTCAAGACGGATTGGAAGGTTTAGAAAAAGTTAAATTACACTCTCCAGATTTAATTATTTGCGATGTCATGATGCCTAAATTAGACGGGTATGGTTTTTTAAAAAACCACATGAATTCAGCACAATCAAATATCCCTGTCGTATTATTAACGGCAAAGACTGAAGAAATAGATGAGATTACAGGATTAAATTTAGGTGCTAAAGACTATATCAAAAAACCATTTTCTTTTCAAGATCTAAAACGAATAGTAGAAAAGCATATTTAAAAAAAATATTTTTTTTTAAATTATTCAAACGCTATGTCTTTGTTGATTTTTTTTGGGAGAGAGTTTTTTAGTATCTTACCTAAAGCAGCTTACTTTAACTAAATTGTAATCATAAATTCATTGCCCCCAATAAATTTTCTGAGTAAGCTGCCCGGTAAGAAAGATCCCAAATCTTACATCAAAAATAAGTGAAGTATTTTTATTTCATTTTATTTTAATGGATAAATTAAAAAAAAATGCTAATAATTTAATTTCTAATCTACTTCAATACTTCAAATATGCTTAAGCAATACAGAAATTGAATTGGTGTAAAAAACAAAAAATGCCTTTAGAGCATTTTTTGTTTTTTTTAATTACTACAAAGCAGGATTCCGAATAAGACTAATACAAAAAAACTTAATCCAAGAATAGCTCGATTAACATAAGCTATATTCTTTTCATTATAATTAAGCATTACATCTAATCTATCCCACGTTTCATCAGAAGGTCTTAGTTTCATTGGGATACGTTTATAATTATACAGATTTAAATTGTTATTCTTAAAGCTTTAAAAAAACCTTACGACACAATTTTGATGATTTGATGAATGAAAATTATAATAGAAATTTGAAAAAATTTAATTTTTACTTATATTTTAAAAAAGAATAGGAATGGCAACAATTTAGTAATATAGTTTACTTCAATTACTACAAAAAACGGACTTATTTTTCTAATTCTGAAGCTTGAATTGACTTAATATAATCACGAGGACTCATCTCACTATACGCCTTAAAACTAGTAGAAAAATACGAAAAAGACCCAAAGCCTGTTTCGTCCACTAAGAATTGAATATTTCTCTCTCCTAGTTTAATCAACTTCATAGCATATTGAATTTTAAACTCTCTAATGTATTGGCTTATATTTTTATTTGTGAGTTTTCTAATTCTTTTATCTAAGGTAGATTTACTGATAAATAATTTTTTAGACAATTCGTCTAAATCTGGTCTTGTTTTAATGCCTTTTAATAGAAGTTCATTTAGAGATGTAAGAAAATCTTTCTCCGATAATTTAATAGTAACCTTTGAAAAAGGATCTATACCAAAGTTTTTTTCAATGTTTTTTCTTAACTCTAAAACATTATTTACTTTAAAGATCAACTCTTTTACTTTAAATGGTTTCATGATATAATCATTCACACCATGTTCTAATTGACGCAACTTGACCTCATCATCTATGTTAGCGGTGATAATGATAAAGGGAACCGTATTGAATTTTCTGTTTTTACGAATATTCAAATACAATTCTTCTCCATTCATAACTGGCATCATTAAATCACTTATGATTAGATCGGGTATATTCTGGTAGAGATATTGAAGGGCAGGTGTACTTTCTTCGAACCAAGTAACATCAAAATTATTCAATAGTAACAGCTCTAGGATAGCGTTTCCTAATGCTACATCGTCCTCAATTAATACTATTTTTCTCTTTTGAATTTTCACGTGACGAATTTAACTATAATATTTTTAAATTATTCACTTTTTTTTAAAATTATAGTATTTTTTAAAATCAGCAGTAAAATATTATAAATTATAACGCTTTTTATACACTTTAAAAGCTCAATATTAGAAAATATAGAATTATATTTTTCTTTCAATTACGTAGTTCACCATCAGGACTAAAGAATCTTTAAATGGAGAATCCGGATAATTAGCTAGCAGTTGCAATGCTTCTTGTTGGAATTGAAGCATCTTTTGTTCCGCATAAGCCAAACCATTATTATTCTTGACAAAAGCAATGACTTCTTTAACCCTTTTCTTGTCTTTGTTGTGGTTTTTAATAGAATTGATTAACCAATTTTTTTCTTTAGCAGTACAGGTATTCAAAACATGAATTAAAGGCAAAGTCATTTTTTGTTCTTTAATATCTATCCCTGTTGGTTTACCAATAGCGTCATCGGTATAATCAAACAAATCATCTTTGATTTGAAATGCCATCCCTATTAATTCCCCAAAACGATGCATGTTTTTCACTTGAACTTCATCTTCAATTACTGACTGAGCTCCCAAAGCACAACAAGCAGCAATCAATGTTGCTGTTTTTTTACGAATGATATCGTAATACACCTCTTCCGTAATATCTAATCGGCGGGCTTTTTCAATTTGAAGTAATTCTCCTTCACTCATTTCACGAACAGCCACGGATATGATTCGGAGTAAATCAAAGTCGCCATGATCAATAGATAATAACAACCCTTTGGAAAGCAAATAATCCCCAACTAAAACAGCAATTTTATTTTTCCAAAGCGCATTCAAAGAGAAAAATCCTCTACGACGGTTACTATCATCTACCACATCATCATGAACCAAAGTAGCGGTATGAATCAATTCAATCACACAAGCTCCTCGATAAGTACGTTCATTCACAACGCCTTGAGAAACCATTTTGGCAGTCAAAAACACAAACATAGGACGCATTTGTTTCCCTTTGCGATTGACAATATAATAGGTAATTCTGTTAAGCAACGCTACTTTAGAAGACATCGATTCATAGAACTTTTTTTCAAAAAGTTCCATTTCGATCAAAATAGGCTGTTTTATTTGAGAAGTGATATTCATTGGCTCCAAAGATACAAAATCATTATTTTTTCAAAGCCAATACCTTTACTAAATTCAGTACTTTTTAAGATTTATTTGCTAATTGTCCACAAGCTGCATCAATATCTTTTCCGCGACTTCTTCGCACCTTAACTACAACTCCTATCGCTTCTAATCCTTTTATGTAAGCTGCAATAGCTTCTTCAGAGGCTTGTTGAAATTCACCATCATCAATGGGGTTGTATTCAATTAAATTGACTTTGCACGGCACATATTTGCAAAACTTAACCAAGGCATCTACCGAAGCCTTGTCATCGTTAATTCCTTTCCAAACCACATATTCGTATGAAATCTTACTTTTAGTTTTTCGGTACCAATATTCCAAAGCTTCACGCAAATCAGCCAACGGAAAATTTTCACTGAAAGGCATAATTCGAGAACGAATTTCGTCAATGGCCGAGTGCAACGAAACCGCTAATTTGAATTTTACCTCATCATCTGCTAATTTCTTAATCATCTTGGGTACGCCCGAAGTGGAAACCATGATTCGTTTGGGAGACATTCCTAAACCTTCTGGCGAAGTAATCATATCGATCGCTTTGATAACATTATTATAATTCATCAAAGGCTCTCCCATTCCCATAAAAACAATATTAGATAGCGGGTGATTGTAATACAAACGACTTTCTCTGTCAATAGCGACCACTTGGTCGTAGATTTCTCCAGGTTCCAAATTACGCATTCGTTTTAATCTAGCGGTAGCACAAAAGTTACAATCTAAACTGCATCCCACCTGACTCGAAACACAAGCGGTAGTTCTAGTTTCGGTAGGAATCAAAACCGATTCTACAATCAAACCATCATGCAAACGAACAGCATTTTTCACAGTTCCATCTTCACTTCGTTGCATCGTATCGACTTTGATGTGATTGATAACAAAGTGATCTTCGAGCATTTGGCGAGTGGGTTTTGCCACATTGGTCATATCTTCAAAAGAATGTGCGCCTTTACTCCACAACCATTCATACACTTGGTTGCCACGAAAAGCTTTGTCTCCATTGGAAACAAAAAAGTCTCGCAATTGTTCTTTGGATAAGGCCCGTATATCTTTTTTCTCGATTTGCATGGCGCAAATTTAAGGAGTATTTGTTGATTTATTTCATCAATTCGCACAAATGCTCGTGTGTGATTTGATAATTTGATAACTTTGCGCCAATTGAAAAAACTATCCAATGCACTTCATTTCTCAAGAACTCGAAGATTATATCGAACAACATTCTGAAAAAGAACCTCAATTATTAGCCGCACTCAACAAAGAAACGTATCAGAAAATTTTGTTGCCAAGAATGTTAAGCGGTCATTTTCAAGGACGTGTTTTGAGTATGCTGTCTAAATTAATTCGACCAGTAAATATTCTTGAAATCGGTACTTATACCGGCTATTCTGCTTTGTGTTTGTGCGAAGGCATGCAAGACAACGGACAGCTACATACCATTGATATCAAAGAAGAGTTAGTTGATTTTCAACGCAAACATTTTGACAAATCACCTTGGGGCAACCAAATTGTGCAGCATTTGGGAGAAGCTGTTGACATTATTCCTAGTCTTGATCTGAAATTCGATTTAGTTTTTATTGATGCCGACAAAGAAAATTATATTAATTATTTTGAATTGATTGTTCCAAAAATGAACAAAGGCGGTATTATTTTATCGGACAATGTGTTGTGGAGTGGTAAAGTCTTAGAGCCGTTGCAAAAAAATGATTTGAGCACCAAAATACTTTTAGAGTACAATCAATTACTGAAAAACGACCCTAGAGTTGAAACTGTTTTGTTACCAATCCGAGACGGATTAACGGTTTCAAGAGTTCTTTAAAACGTATTTTTGATACAATTGGTACGCTATAAATCCAAAACTAGCACCAACCAAATAACCCGTCAAAATATCTAGTGGATAATGCAAGCCTAAGTAAATTCGGCTATACGCAAAGATTAAAGGGAATAAAAATAACAGAAAAGCATACCGATAATACTTTTTCAAAAGTAAGAACAAGAAAGTCATCGTTGCCATAGAATTGGCCGCATGGCCTGAAAAGAAACTAAATGTATCACTCGATTTGACAATTCGGATCAACGAATTAATCTCAGGATTGTTACACGGACGCAAACGTTGAAAACTATATTTAAAAAGATTACAGGTTTGATCAGTAGCAAGAAGCAATAATGTTACCGACAATAACACCAAAAGCGTTGGTTTCGTTCCTATTTTTTTATAAACTAAATACAATAGAACCAAGAAATAAGGTGTCCAATGAGATTGTTTTGTGATAAAAAGCCAAAAACTATCATAGGTTTCAGAACCTAAACCGTTTAAATAAACAAACAATTGGGTATCTAAAGCTATTACTTTGTCAAGCATTACATTTGACGTTTAATTGGGCCCTCAACAACATCTTCTTGAGCTACAGCTGCCACTTCCGTTTTATTTTCTTCTACAGAAAGACCTTGCGTTACTTGCGTTATTTCCGAAGTCACTGTGTTAGAAAAATCCGTCAACGTACTTGAATCTCCTAATAAATTTTCTTTTGCTTTGTCAATTTCAGCAGTAATATTTCCGGTCAAATCGGCTAACGATTGTTTGTCAAAACCATTTGCTTCGGCTCCTTTTTGGATTTCCGTTTTTATATCATTTGTTGCGTTTTTAATTTGCGCCATAGTTTTACCCAATGTTCGTGCAATCTCAGGCACTTTATCAGAACCGAAAAGCATTAAAACGATAAACATGATGAAAATTAATTCGCCTCCACCTATACCAAACATAATTGTATTTTTTTTCTTAGAGGACAAATATACCAAATTTCAAGTCCTACTATTTTAAATTTTTCATAAAAAATAAAGGCTCCAATTGGAGCCTTTATTTTAAATTGATTTTAATCAAATTTTGATTTAGTTTCTTGTTTTGGCCAAGTGTTATTGGTAACATCAATATCAGCCGTTTCCAATTTAGGATCTATTTGTATTTGTTTGATTGCCTTTGCAGTAGCATATACCTTTTTGGCAGTATCATTATTTTTTCTCCAAATTTGAGCAGGATATTTGAAACTTTCCTTGGTGTCATCTTCATACGTAATCTCCACTAAAATAGGCATTATCATTCCACCTGGTTTATTGAACGTTACTTCGTAGAAGTATTTAGGCGCTTTCAAATTGGCTTTTTCATCCGCAGATAAATTTTGATTCACATAGTCCGAAAGTAATTTTACATCGTCAATTTTTAATGCTTTTTTATCATTTGCATTCAATTCTGAATTTTGCCCTGAAACCAAATAAACGAAAGGTCCTTTATCTAAGCCAAAACGTCCTTTTCGTACTTTTACTTCTTTTAGATCACTCGTTGCAGTTTCAGAAACATAATATTGTTTTACGTCTTCCACTCCAATATCTACGAAATCTGTTGAATAAAACCATCCTCTAAAGAACCAATCCAAATCAAAAGCCGAAGCATCTTCCATAGTTCTAAAAAAGTCTTCTGGAGTAGGATGTTTGAATTTCCATCGATTTGCATACACTTTAAATGCATGGTCAAACAACTCTCTACCCATAACGGTTTCTCTCAGAATATTCAATCCTGTAGCCGGTTTTCCGTAAGCATTATTACCAAATTGATAGATGTTTTCTGAGTTCGACATAATTGGCTCCAAGAATTTTTGATCGCCACTCATGTACGGAACAATATTTTTAGCTGGACCGCGTCTTGAAGGGAAATTAGTACCCAATTCTTGTTCTGCCATATATTCCATAAAGGAGTTCAAACCTTCATCCATCCAAGTCCATTGACGCTCATCTGAATTCACAATCATTGGAAAAAAGTTGTGTCCAACTTCATGAATAACTACTCCAATCATTCCGTTTTTAACTTGCTCACTAGTTACTCCATTTTCATCAGGTCGCCCAAAATTCCAACAAATCATTGGGTATTCCATTCCTTGATCTTCTGCCGATACAGAAACCGCTTTGGGATAAGGATAATCAAAAGTATGAGACGAATAACTTTTTAAAGTATGTGCTACAGTCA
>Ga0213920_1000153_pt1 | contig 66716 bp, 76 predicted proteins | sample McNCre1117MG_FD_161054 | JGI IMG/M metagenome (GOLD analysis project Ga0213920, IMG submission 161054) | Freshwater microbial communities from McNutts Creek, Athens, Georgia, United States - 11-17 MG | ecosystem: Environmental > Aquatic > Freshwater > Creek | place: USA: Georgia | collected...
CCCACGCCGTTGGGACGGTGCAGGCCTTTGGCGATCACTTTGACATCGCGCTTGCCATCTTTCTCAACCACGGCATACACGTTGCCGGGGAAGCGGGTGCCAACAAACAAGGTGCCGCTTGGGGTTTGCACCATTGAGCGTGCGTTAGGCATGCCAGATGCCCACAACTCGACTTTGAAGCCGGCGGGAACTTTGAGTTTGTCCGTAGGAATATCGCTGACGGGCAAGGCGGTCATGCCTGGGGGATGGGGTACCAAATTCAAGGCCGCTTGTTCAGCCGTGCGGCCTTGTGCCCAAGTGGGAGGAATGGCCGCAGCAGCGGGTGCAGCAGCAGGGGCTTGCGCCATGGCCAAGGTACTCAGGGCCATGCCCAGTGTGAGGGTGGCATGTTGCAGAGTGCGATTTAAACGGGTTAGTTTCACGAAGGTCTCCTAAAGATGTGCCGGATTAAAGCTGAAATTTCCAGCGATCGAGTCACCAAGGCGATTGGCACTGCTGCTGGCTTGGGTTTTGTTTGCCACCTGCGCGACACAGCGTGGCTGGGGGCCGCCTTAGAGTCGCGCGATCTCTACTGCAGGAGCTTTCCATGACGCGTTGTTGCTTGTCTCGTCTCAAACAGGTTTTGACATCTTTGATGCTGGTTTTACCTTTATGGAGTGGTGCACAGAACAGTGTGAATTTGCCTTCTCGCATAGAGCTTCACCCCATTCAAAGCACCACCTTGACGGGGGATGAGTTTTTACGTGGCGGGCAAGCGGGCAAGCCGGTGACTTTGGCGGGTGAGTTGCGGCTGCCCGTGGGCACCACCGCCAAATATCCCGTGGTGGTCTTGGTGCATGGCAGTGGGGGTGTGAGCGGCAGCATGGACATGTGGCTGCACCAGCTCAACCAATCAGGCATAGCCACCTTTGTGATCGATACCTTTTCGGGGCGAGGCATTGTGAGTACGGTGCAAGACCAAACCCAGCTGCACAGTTTGGCCATGATGGTGGACGCCTACCGTGCGCTGGACATGCTCGCCAAGCACCCACGCATCGATGCCAAAAAAATCTCGGTGATGGGATTTTCCAAGGGGGCAGTCGCCTCGGTCTTCTCTGCCTCCACCCGATTCAAAGCCATGTACGGCAGCCGTGCACAGTTTGCGGCGCACATCGGGCTTTACACCCCATGCAATACCCGCTACTTGGGAGACACCCAACTGACGGGGGCGCCGATGCGCTTTTTTCATGGCACCACCGATGACTATGTGAACGTCGCGCCATGCCGCAGTTATGTGCAGACCTTGAAGCAGCAAGGTGTGGATGTGAGCCTCACAGAATTCCCCGATACCGAGCACGGTTACGACAGCCCGTTGGCGCCCAAACGCTTGGCAGTTCCAAGCGCGCAAAGCACACGCAACTGCTATTTCACAGAAAAGTCTCCCGCCGAGTTGGTGAATGAAAAAACAGGCGCAGCCTTTAGCTACACCGATGCCTGCGTGGCGGTGGGCGCGCATGTGGGGCACAACCCAGAATCCACGGCACAGACCGTGAAAGCTGTCATCGAATTTTTGAAATCTCTTTAAAAGGTGGGGTGTATGAATCGTTACTTATCGAGCTTATTTGGCGTGGTGTTGTCATTGCTCATGACCTGCGCGGATGCGCAAAACTTCACGAACCGCAAGGAAGGCGTTTGGTTGGCCAAAGACTTTCGCTTTCACACCGGTGAGGTAATGCCGGAGTTGAAAGTGGGCTACACCACGTTGGGCGATCCCGCGAACGAAGCGGTGGTGATCTTGCATGGCACCACCGGCACAGGCACGGGCATGTTGAACCCTGCATTTGGTGGCGAGCTGTTTGGTCCCGGCCAAGCCTTGGATGCCAGCAAATACTTCGTGATCTTGCCCGACGCCATTGGCACCGGTCGCTCCAGCAAACCATCGGATGGGTTGCGCGCTAAGTTCCCGCGTTACAACTACGACGACATGGTGAATGCGCAATTTCGCCTGCTCACGGAAGGCTTGAATGTCAAGCATGTGCGCCTGATCTTGGGCAACTCGATGGGCGGCATGCAGGTGTGGTTGTGGGGCATGACGCATCCTGAATTCATGGATGTGATGGTGCCTATGGCGTCCATGCCCAGCGAGATGTCTGGGCGCAATTGGATGATGCGTCGACTGATCATCGACTCGATCCGCAACGATCCTGAATGGATGGGGGGCAACTACACCACCCAACCGCGCAGCTGGCAATTTTCCTCCGTGTTTTACGCCACCGCGACCAGTGGCGGCAACCAAGCCTTGCAACGCTTGGCCTCCACACGCGAGAAGGCTGACCAGTTGTTGGACCAACGCTTGAAAGCCGCGTTCCCAGGCGATGCCAATGACCACCTTTACCAATGGGACTCATCGCGTGACTACAACCCACTTGCGCATCTCGAAAAAATCAAAGCCACGGTCTTGGCCATCAACTCTGCCGATGACGAACGTAACCCACCCGAGTTGGGTGTGATGGACAAAGTGCTCAAGCGCATACCGAATTCACGTTTGCTCTTGATTCCTGCCAGTGATCAAACTGCGGGCCACGGCACGACAGGGCAAGCCAAGTGGTGGAAAAGCGAGGTTGAGGCTTTGCTGAAAACCGCACCGCGCATGGCACGTTGACCTAACGACGATGAACTTCTTTTGATGTGAAGGATTGGCGATGCACAAAGCTGCTTGGGTGTTGGCCTTTGGCCTTTTGGGGACGATGCACTTCAACGCGCAAGCGCGTGTGACACGCATCGTCATTGACGAAACGCAGCCCATGCCCGCCGTGGCAGGGGTGGACATGGTCTACGAGCAAATCGCAGGCCGTGCGTTTGGTGAACTGGATGCCCAGTTGCCCGCCAACGCCATCATTCAAGACATTGAATTGGCCAAAGACGCTGATGGCAAAGTGCGCTACATGGCGTCGTTTGTGATTTACAAACCCGTCGACTTGAAGCAAGCCAGCGGTTTGATGTGGCACGACGTGCCCAACCGTGGCCGTGTTTACCCCTTTGCGGCGCAAGAGCGCGCCTTGGGTGACATTGAATTGGCCAGTGCTTGGCAGGGTGATAACGCAGGTTGGACCGCCATCAAGCCCAAGGCGTCTGTGTCAGGTATGCAGTTCTTGCAAGTGCCTGTGGCTAAGTACAAAGATGGCTCGCGCGTGACCGGATCTGTGCTCGGGCGTATCGTCAACCAATCGGGCCCCAACTCGCAGCCTTTGATCGTGCAAAACAACCCTGTGCCCTACAAGCCACTGGACTTGGACACGTCCAAAGCCACGTTGACATCGCACGGTGCAGAAAACATGCGTGGTGAGGTGAGCGATGAGCAAACCATCGCCGCCACCGATTGGGCTTGGGCCAAGTGCGATGCCCAACATCCGTTTCCGGGTGTGCCAGACGCCACGCAAATTTGTTTGAAAAATGGCTTTGATGCCAAACGTTTGTACCAAGTGGTCTTCACCGGTGCTGACCCTTATGTCTTGGGCGTGGGCTTTGCAGCTTGGCGCGACGTGGGTGTTTTCTTCAAACACGCACGCGCGGACGACCAAGGCACGCCCAATCCGATTGCCAACACCGTCAAGCACAGCATTGGGCGTGGTGTGTCGCAGTCGGGCAACTATTTGCGCGGGTGGTTGCACTTGGGCTTTAACCAAGACGAAGCAGGCAAGCAGGTGCATGAAGGTCTTTGGCCCATCATTGCTGGGCGCCGTATTGCGCTGAACTTCAGGTGGGCACAACCCGATGGTGTGTTGGAGTTGTACCAAGCGGGCAGTGAGGGGCCACAGTGGTGGCTGCCTCACCCCGACACGGTGCGTGGTCTGCCCTCGGCGGGCATCTTGGACCGGTGTACCCGCACGCAAACCTGTCCCAAAATTGTGGAGCACTTTGGTTCTGCCGAGGTCTGGGCTTTGAAGCTCACGCCCGAGTGGGTGGGCACAGACGGTAAGCAAGATTTGCCTTTGCCTGCCAACGTCAAGCGTTACTACATTGCCAGCAGCAACCACGGCGGTGGTGCGGGCGGATTCGACACCAGCTTGCCGGGGGTCGGTTTACCCAAGAGCGGCCCTATCTGCCCTGGCAATAACTTTGGCCAAGGTGTGTTGCCTGCCAACCCCGTGCCGCATACGCAAACAGTGAATGCTTTGCGCGTGCATTTCCGCAATTGGGTGATGAAGGGCACAGAGCCTCCGGCTAGTCGCTATCCGACCTTGGCACGTGGCGAATTGGCGCTGGCCAGCAAAGACGCGTTGGGCTATCCCCGTTTGCCAGGTCTGCGTGCCACCGTTCCCGAGCGTGACTTCATCATGCCCGTGCACGACTACGACTGGGGCCCCGATTTCAAGGCCTTGGATGGTTCGGGTGTGCCGACGTTTGCACCGCCTCGCATCAAGCAAGTGTTGACGATGTTGGCCCCCAAGGTTGACGCGGATGGCAATGAGCGTGGTGGTGTGCCCGTGGTGTTGCTCGATGCCCCTTTGGGCACTTATTTGGGATGGAACGTCACTGCCGATGGTGACAAGCCTTTCCACAAGAACGAGATTTGCAATTACGTCGGTGGCATGGTGCCGTTTGCGCGCACGGCGCAAGAGCGTCAGGCCAACCAAGACGTGCGACCTTCTTTGCAAGAACGCTATGGCTCGCACGAGGGCTATGTGCAAGCTGTGCGCAAAGCGGCTGAGCGCGCCATGAAAGAGGGCTTTTTATTGCCTGAAGACGCCCAATCGCTGATTCAAGCGGCTGACGCGAGCGCAGTGCTGCGCTGATCGAACACCATGTATTTGAAATAAGGAGACAGCTATGAAATTGAACGTGAACGGAACCGTCCGCAACTTGGACGTTGAACCCCAAATGCCTTTGCTCTGGGCCTTGCGTGAAGAGCTTGGATTGACGGGGACCAAATACGGTTGCGGTGTTGCACAGTGCGGCGCTTGTACGGTGCATCTGAACGGTCAACCTGCGCGTTCGTGCTCGATCCCTGTCTCGGCCGTGGGTCAAATGAAAGTCATCACCGTCGAGGGCTTGTCGAAGAACGCCACGCATGCGGTTCAAAAAGCATGGACCGAGTTGGATGTGCCGCAATGCGGCTATTGCCAATCGGGGCAAGTCATGGCGGCGGCGGCGTTGCTGGCGCGTATTCCCAAACCGACCGATGCCGACATCGACGAAGCCATGAACAACATCTGCCGTTGCGGCACTTACCAACGCATTCGCGACGCCATTCATGTGGCGGCAGGACAGGCGAAGTTGGGCGACGTTTTGGCGTCTTATGAAACCGTCAACACCGATCAACTGGCTTGAGGAGCGCACCATGACACAGATCAACACCTCACGCCGTTCTTTTTTGATGGGCACAGCCACGCTGGGCGGCGGCTTGGCTTTGGGCCTGAGCTTTGCCCCTGAGGCGATGGCGCAAGCGGCCTACACCACCTTGACGCCCAATGAAATCAACCTATGGGTGGTGGTCAAGCCCGATGACACTTGCGTGATTCGCATTGCCCGCTCTGAGATGGGGCAAGGCACCCGTACCGGTTTGGCGCAACTGGTGGCGGAAGAGCTGGATTGCGATTGGTCCAAGGTGACCACCGAAATGCCAACGCCGGGCCAAAGCTTGGCCCGCAAGCGCGCATGGGGCGACATGTCGACAGGCGGTAGCCGTGGCATTCGGACCTCACACGACTATGTGCGCCGAGGCGGCGCAGCAGCACGCCTGATGCTGATGCAAGCCGCCGCCAACCGTTGGAATGTGCCTGTGACGGAGTTGATGACCAAAGAGGGTGTCATCCATCACGCCTTGTCGGGACGCAGCCTGAGTTACGGCAAAGTTGCCGACGATGCGGCCAAGCTCACACCGCCCGACGTCAAAGCCTTGGTGCTCAAAAAGCCCAGTCAGTGGCGCATTGCCGGCAAGTCGATGCGTCGCTTGGACACGGCAGACAAGGTCGATGGCCGCAAAACCTTCAGCATCGACTTGCAGCTGCCGGGCATGCTGAATGCGTCGGTCAAGCAAAGCCCCGTGTTTGGTGGAAAGTTGGTGAGTTACGACGAAAGCAAGATCGCGAAGATGCGTGGCGTCAAAGGCGTGGTCAAAATCAACGACAGCACCTTGGCCGTGGTTGCCGACACCTTTTGGCGAGCCAACACGGCGTTGGCCGCATTGCCCATTGTTTGGGACGATGGGGTGAACGCCAACACTTCTAGCGCCACCATTGATGCCATGTTGCGTGAAGGTCTCAAGGCCGAGGGCGACTTTTGGCAACGCAAAGTGGGTGACGCGCCCGCTGCCATTCAAGGTGCGGTGAAACACGTGGAGGCCACGTACACCAGCCCGTTTTTGGCGCATGCCACGATGGAGCCGATGAACTGCACAGTACGTATCACCGGTGACCGTGCCGAGGCATGGGTGCCGACGCAAAGCGCCGAAGGCTCGTTGGCCGCTTTGGCGGAAGCCACGGGCTTTGCGTTGGCCAATTGCGATGTGTACAAGATGGACCTCGGTGGCGGCTTTGGCCGTCGAGGTGGGCATCAAGAGTATGTGAACCAAGCGGCGCAAGTGGCCAAGAAGTTTCCGGGCAAAGCCATCAAACTGGTGTGGAGCCGCGAAGAAGACATGACGCATGACTTTTACCGACCCATCTCGATGGCCAAGATGTCGGCAGGCATTGACGCACAGGGGCAGATGACGGGCTTTCATGTGCGTGTGGCCGGTCAGTCGCTCAACGCCTTGTTGTCGCCCATGTCGATCAAGAACAACAAGGACACGCGTCAGATGCAAGGCTTTTGGGAAGAGGCGGGCGATGCGCAGTTGGGCTACACCTTCCCCACGCTGCTGACCGAATACGTGATGCGCAACACCCATGTTCCTGTGGGGCCTTGGCGTGGCGTGAACACCAACCAAAACGGCATTTACATGGAGTGCTTCATCGAAGAGTGCGCCAAAGCAGCGGGCAAAGATCCGCTGGAGTTTCGTCGTGCCTTGATGAAGAACCACTCCAAGCATTTGGCGGTGCTCAATGCAGCCGCTGAAAAGGGCGATTGGGGCAAGCCGTTGCCACCCGGTGTGTTCCGCGGTATTGCGCAATTCATGGGTTACGCCAGTTACTCGGCCGCGACGGCTGAGGTGTCGGTGTCGCCCAAGGGTGAAGTTCGCGTGCACCGCATGGTGTTTGCGTTGGACTCAGGCCATGTGGTGAACCCTGCGCAGGTGCGCGCGCAGATTGAGGGCTCGGTGGTGATGGGCTTGTCTGCCGTCTTCATGGGCGAAAACACGGTGGAGAAGGGGCGCATGAAGGAGCGAAACTTTGACACCTACCCTGTCATGCGCATGCAGCACACGCCGAAGGTGGAAACCGTGTTGGTGCCGAGCGGCGACTTCTGGGGCGGTGTGGGTGAACCTACGATTTGCGTGGTAGGCCCTGCGGTGCTCAACGCCATTTATGCCGCCACAGGCAAGGCGCCGCGTGATTTGCCCTTGCGCAACCACGGGTTGACGCTGGTCTAACTCAGCGTCGAATGGAGGGGCCGTCTAGCGGCATGCCGTTGGCGCGCACCTTCAAGTACAGCTCCAGTTGGCGCAGTTCTGCGCTGCCTGGGGCGGGTACTTGCGCTTGCACACCGGAGTAGCAAGCGCGCAAACGGCGGTCGATGCTGCCCAATGTCTGCCAATTCAAGCGGTAAATGGGAAAGCCCGTAGGGTGCGCTGGGCTGATCACCTCAGCGCGCAATTGCGTGCCGACTTTGCCATCGTGGCAGTGCACACACGCCAAGTTCATACGGCCTAGGCGTGTGGCATAACGTTGGGTGCCTTGGGTCAACGCCGCTTGCCAAGCAACTAGGGCTTCTGGCGCATTCGTGGGCGGTTGAACGTCGACGGGCAGGCCTTGGGCTTGTGTGTGTAGCCATGTGCTGAGCGACAAGGTGTCGGCATCTTCCAAACTTTTGGCGGGATGCTCTGTGCGCTGGCGGCAGGCATTGATTTGATCTTCCAAGTTGCGCAACTGATGCATGCCGTTGATGGCGACCAACTTTGGGTAATGCGTGGCCACGTCTTTCATGGCCTCAGTTTTAGGGTGACAACCCGTGCACTGCGCAGACCAAAGCGCTTGGCCTTGGTCACGCCATAGGCTGATTGGGTTGGTGTCGGGGTCGCGTTGCATGGCTTGCAACTGCGGCGTTAAAAACAGCAGGCCACTTTGCCTTGTTTGGGCGTTGCCTACCCCCAGCACCACGAACAGGGTCAAAAGAGCTGAGAGGGGCAGTCGCCAGACACGCATGGACTTATTCGTACACCAAGAGCTTGCGTGTGCTGCCGCTGCGGCCTTGGTCGTCCATCCAAGTGACCACCAAGGTCCCACCTTCGGGCGGTAGGGTGAGCGGGAAAAACAGCATCGGATTGGCCGACATGCCTGTGCCCAGGGTGGCTTCAAAAATCAGGGTTTGGTTGAGCTTGACGGTGAGGGTTTCTAAAATGTTTTTGGGTACGCGAACGCCTGAGCTGTCGTGCCTGAACCCCGTTTCCATGTCGTGCCCCAGCATGAGCCGAACTTCGACGTCGCTGTGTGCACGCATGGGGCCAGCCAAGGTCAGTCGCACGGGAATTTGAAGCGATGTGTTCGCCATGTCAGGTCTCGTCAAAACAAGCGGTAGCCGTCACGATGATGGGCGCTGCTTTGCCCAGCTGCTGGCCATCATCAAGTGTGGCGATGACCCACACCTCTTGCGTCATCGCCAAACGGATGCGGGTGCTTAAGCGGTAGCGGGCTTGAGGTTGTGGCAGCTTGAGGCGCAAGATGAGTGGGTTGGGATTTTCTGGTGCAACGATGTCAAAGCTTTGAATCCGTCGGCCTGGTGGCGCTTGTATCGCGAGTTGCAGGGGAATGGCGTTGCTGTTATCAGACAGTGGCGGTAGATCGATGGTCATGCCTTGCTCGGACAGCCCACGCGATTTCAGATGCGCTTGTGTCAAATCCTCGGCTTGGGCGGACTTTGTCACACACAGGCTGGCGCTGATGGCAGCCAGTTGCATCAAATGTTGTCGGCGCTGAATAGGCGGGTTTCGCATCGTGCGTGTGTCTGGTTTATCGCAAAGTGCTGAGCGCTGCTGCCACCGCTTGGCGTTGCTCGAGGGTGAGTAAGGGGCGCGAGGCGTTGGGTTGGTTCAGTCCATCTAAGCTGCCGTAGGGGGGCATCAAGGTGTCGGGCTTGATTTTGCGAGCATCGGTGACCCATTGCAAAAGTTCTGTCTTGTTGTAGCGAGTGCCTACGCCGTCTAGGACGGGGCCGAAATTGCCTTGTTGGCCGTGCTCTTTGTGGCGTTGCGTTTGATTGCCCCAGTCGCTCAGTGTGTGGCACGTCAAACAGTTGCCTTCTTGGCGATTGACCATGATGTTGAAGCCGCTTTCAATGTCGGAGACGATGTGTTGTTGGGCTTGTTGCTGTGTTTGTGCCTGCAACGTGCTGTTTGCCAGCAGCAGACAGATCCCCCCTCTGATGGCCCAGAGGCGTGGGAGCGTACCAAGACGCAGCGTCATCGCTTACGTAGCCCCAAAAACATCACCGTGGCGACCACCAGCAAACCGCCGATCACTTGAACCGGAGCAATGGCTTGGTCCAGCATGATCCACGCCAGTACCAAGGCAAATACGGGCTCTACATTCATGATGGCAGAGTTGCCCACCACGCCCAAGCGTGGCAGCACGGTGAACATGATGGTGAATGCTGTGCCGTACAGAAAGGTCAAAGCGGCCAAGCCCCACCAACCCGCTGAGGCTGTGGGCAAATGAAGCCCGCCTTGCGCAAGGACGACACTGCTGCTGAGTAAAAACACCAAGCTCATGGTGCTGAAGGTTCGCAGCCGACCGTCCAAATCGCCCGCTTCGTGCTGCGTGAATACCAAAGCCAAGCCAAATGTGGCTGCTGCGGCGAGGGCAAATGCCACACCGATTCCAATGGCTGCCCATTGCGCTTGCGCGCCAAGACCTGAGGCTGCGCCCAGTACGTCGAGTGCAAGGGCCAAGCCCAAGAGCATGACAGGCATGGTGCGCAACAACGTAGGGTCGGCTTTGTGTCCGTACACGAGGCGAGCCCAGAGGGCTGTCCACAAAGGGTAGGTGTTGAAAGCGAGTAGAGCCAATGCAACGGGCAAACGTGCCACTGACGAGTACAGACAGAGGCTTTGTATGCCCACGAGCAGCCCCACGGCGAGCAAGCCGCGTTTGTGTCGCCCTGTCAAACGCATGGACACGCGGTGATGCCACAGCAAGCAGGCCACCACGATGGCTGTGATGCCGCTGCGTACGCTGACTGCAGTGGCAACGTCTACCCCGTTTTGAAAAGCAAAGCGAGCCGCCACATGGTTGGAGCCCATCATCAAAGCGATGAGCAACAGCGTGGCGAAGGCTGTGGCAGAGAGTCGAGTTCTAGGGGCTGTGGCGGTCATGTTTTCAGCATAAGGCAAGCGTTGTCGCTGCAACGTCGCCACCGTGTCTTGCGTCGCCGGTGGCAACCATTTTGTGATCAGGGTTTACGCGTAACCATATACGCCAATTGGCGTATATGCTAAGATCAACAATAAAAAATACGGGGTCAGAAAATTTGTGAAATTCCCAGTTTTAACAGTTGAGGCATCCTCTTGAAAACCTCTTACTTACGCTACCTCCAGTTGATCGAGGCTTTGAATACAGAGCCCTCGAGCAAAATGTCTGATATTGATCCGCTTGCAAAACAGCTGCTGGATAAGATTTTGTTGCGCCACACACAAGATAACCCCATGACGGTGAGCAATGCCATGGAGTTGTCCTGCATTGCGTCTCCCGCGACGATTCAACGCAAACTGGACTTGCTCCGTGAAGCTGGTTTGATCGAGCAAGTGTTCAAAGGTAAAAACCGTCGTACCAAATATTTGGTGACCACGGCTTTGTCTGAGCAGTACTTCAAAGAATTGAGCGATGCGATGGCGCAAGCCGTCGCACAACCTGATTTGATGGCCGCTTAAATCGGCCGCGTTAATACTTTTCTGAACTTCACAATGCCACTGCCAAACTGTAGTGCTAAATAGCCGCTGCTCAGTTTGTTGTCAATCGCATCCGCTGTCACGACACCGTTCAACTTGACAGTTAAGTGATTATTTTTAGCTTGGATTTCCAGGGTGTTCCATTGCCCGCCAGCCTTAGGCATCGGTGAGACTTTGGCAACATCCACAATCGCACCTGTGCCGTAGCTTGGATCGGGGCGTGTGTCCCACACATTAATTTCATAGCAGTTGTCAGCGCCAATTTTTTGGGCGTCTTGGCAGCGAATAAAAATTCCGCTGTTGGTTTGTGTATCCACCCAGAGTTCTGCGTAAATCTCTTGGTCGGCGAACGTTTGCTTGCTGACGAGGTAACTGGGGGCTTTGCCGCGCAATAGATCCGCTTGAATGGCACCATCTTGCAGGCGCCAATTGGCATCACCCACCAGGGTCCAACCATTGAGATTGCTGTGGCTGTCAAACAGTGCTGTCCAGCCTTGCGCAGGTGGCGCCATTTGGGCACAGGCGGCTAAACAAAGGCTCGCAAAGGGGGCTGCCAAGCGTGTCAGGGCGTTGAGTTTCATGGTGTCTCCAGTGTGTGATGTTTTTGACACTGGAAGGGTAGGCCTGAAATGCGACTAGGGCTGTCGCAGACTTGCTAGTGAGTTTCAAGTCATGGTGCCTCCGACGGGAATCGAACCCATATCTACACCTTAGGAGGGAGTCGTTCTATCCATTGAACTACGGCGGCGGCCGATGTGTATTTTAGAGGCTCACTTGCTCAGCATTCGCATGGCTTCTTCCAGGCCTTTCAAAGTCATGGGGTACATGCGGTTGCTCATGAGCTGCTGAATGATGCTGACACTTTGGCGGTACTGCCAAACGCCTTGGGGTTCGGGGTTGATCCAAGCGTATTTCGGGAACGCATGGGTGAGACGTTGCAGCCATTCCGCACCGGCTTCTTCGTTGTTGTATTCCACGCTGCCGCCAGGTTGCACAATTTCATACGGGCTCATGGTGGCGTCGCCAATGAAGATGAGTTTGTAGTCTTTGTTGTACTTGCGCAGGATGTCGACCGTGGCGAATTTTTCGGCAAAGCGGCGTTTGTTGTTGCGCCACATGAAGTCGTAAACGCAGTTGTGGAAGTAATAAAACTCCAAGTGTTTGAACTCAGCTTTGGCGGCGGAGAACATTTCTTCCACGCGGGCGATGTGTTCGTCCATCGTGCCGCCCACGTCCATGAGCAGCAACACTTTCACGTTGTTGTGGCGCTCGGGGCGCATCAAGATGTCGAGGTAACCGGCGTTGGCGGCGGTTTTGTGGATGGTGCCGTCCAAGTCCAGTTCTTCGACCGAGCCCTCGCGTGCAAAGCGACGCAAACGGCGCAGGGCCACTTTGATGTTGCGGGTGCCCAACTCTTGGGTGTCGTCGTAGTCTTGGTAGCTGCGCTGGTCCCACACTTTGACGGCACTTTTGTTGCCACCCTTGCCGCCAATGCGAATGCCTTGCGGGTTGTAGCCCCCGTTGCCAAATGGCGAGGTGCCGCCTGTGCCGATCCATTTGTTGCCGCCTTCGTGGCGTTCTTTTTGTTCTTCGAGACGTTTTTTGAGCGTCTCCATCAACTCGTCCCAGCCCATTTTTTCAATGGCGGCTTTTTGCTCTGGGGTAAGTTCTTTTTGCAGTATTTTTTCGAGCCACTCCAACGGTACTTCTTTGGTGAAGTCGGTCAGCATGTCGACGCCTTTGAAGTACGCGCCAAAGGCACGGTCAAATTTGTCGTAGTGCTTTTCATCTTTGACCAAGATGAGGCGACTCAAGAAATAGAAGTCATCCAAGCTACAGGCGTCGCTACCGGGGCCCACCACCTGTGCTTTGAGCGCCTCCAAGAGCGTCAGGTATTCCTTGACGGATACCGGCAATTTGGCTGCGCGCAGGGTGTAGAAAAAATCGATCAGCATGGCGCTTTAGTCTTGTTGTGCCTGGCGTGTGCGCAAGTGGCGGGCCGCTTGCAAGCCAATGCCGCCGCCCAAGCCCACCAGCAAAATTGCGATCATGCTGCCTGCACCATAGCCTTCGGCAAACAAGTTCAGTCCAAACGTCACGCCCAAACCGTAGCCCAGCAAGGCGCCAATCACGAAGCCTAGGGCATCGGTCAAACCTTCAATCAATTGTGCAAGCATGGGGGCGGCGATCAACGGTTGCGGCTTTGCATGAACACCAGTTTTTCAAACAGGGTCACGTCTTGCTCGTTTTTCAAGAGGGCACCGACCAAGGGTGGTACGGCGACTTTTTCGTCTGCCGTTTGCAGCGCAGACAAAGGAATGTCTTCGGCTACCAGCAGTTTGAGCCAGTCGATCAATTCACTCGTCGACGGTTTTTTCTTCAAGCCAGGCAAGTTGCGGATGTCGAAGAAGGTCTTCATCGCCATGCTCAGCAACTCTTGCTTGATGTTGGGGAAATGCACGGCCACGATTTGACGCATGGTGTCCGCATCGGGGAACTTGATGTAGTGGAAGAAGCAGCGACGCAAGAACGCGTCGGGCAATTCTTTTTCATTGTTCGAGGTGATGAACACCAGTGGACGGTTTTTGGCCTTGATCAGCTGGCGCGTTTCATAGCAATAAAACTCCATGCGGTCGAGTTCGCGCAACAAGTCGTTGGGAAACTCAATGTCCGCTTTGTCGATTTCGTCAATCAACAAGGCCACGGGTTCTTCGGCCATGAAGGCCTGCCACAGCACGCCTTTGATGATGTAGTTGTCAATGTTTTTGACCCGCTCGCCGCCGTCTAAGTCAGACATTTGGCTGTCGCGCAGACGACTGACCGCGTCGTATTCGTACAGGCCTTGCTGCGCTTTGGTGGTTGATTTGATGTGCCATTGCAGCAAGGGCATGCCCAGCGCCTGCGCCACCTCCTCAGCAAGCATGGTCTTGCCTGTGCCGGGTTCTCCCTTGACCAACAAAGGGCGTTTGAGGGTCATCGCTGCGTTGACGGCAAGCATCAAATCGGGGGTGGTGACGTAGTTCTCGGTACCGGTGAATTTCATGGTGAGGCGCTCTATATAATTCGGGGTTGACTTTAATCAATCTGTCTTGGCTGGATTTGCACTATGAACAAGTTTCTCTCAACCGCGTTAGCTTTCGTTGTCGCCGCTGCGACCTTTTCTAGCCAAGCTCAAGAGCTCAAAGGCGATGCCAAAGCAGGCGAAACCAAAATCGCCATGTGCATTGGTTGCCACGGCATCATTGGCTATCAGGCTAGCTTCCCCGAAGTGTACAAAGTCCCCAAAATCTCAGGCCAAGGCGAGAAATACATCGCCTCTGCATTGACGGCTTACAAAAAGGGCGAGCGCAAGCACCCCACCATGCGCAGCATTGCGGTCAGCTTGACTGAGCAAGACATCGCCGATGTCTCCGCTTACTACAGCGCACACGGCAAAGTGGAAGGCGCTACGGTGCCAGAAGCCGCCACTGAAGCCAAAGGCAATGTGGCCGCTTTGTTGACCAAAGGCGCCTGTGCTTCTTGCCACGGCGCTAACTTTGCCAAGCCTATCGACCCAAGCTACCCCAAGATTGCCGGCCAAAATGCCGACTACTTGTTCGTCGCTTTGAAGTCTTACAAGGTTGAAGGCACCTCATCATGGGGCCGCAGCAACGGTGTGATGGGCGGTGTTGCCAAGCAATTCAGCAACGCTGAGCTCAAAGAATTGGCCAACTACGTGGCTTCACAACAAGGCGATCTCAAAACCTTGCCACAGTCTAAATTCCGTTGAACTAGCCCTGTTTAGTTATGAAAAAGCCCGCTTCCAGCGGGCTTTTTTACGTCTGTAGGGGCGGTGTTTTTAGTCGCGTGTGGCACGCCTCTGTATGGCCTCAATGTAGGCATGACCGTCAGGCGGGCGACCACTGCGTTGGCTTTCCCAAATCATTTGACCCAAGGCGTCCATGGTTTCATGGTGGGCCGTGTGCAAGCTGTCACGCCTCGCGGTCAGTAACTCAACGGCTTGGCGGATGCCGCGGGGTTGGTCAATCGAGCATTGCTCGCTCACCGACAGATGCATCGACAAATGGAGGAAGGGGTTCACTTGGCCGTCTTTCACCTCATACATGCGCGCTAAGGCCGCATCAACATCGGCAAAGTCGGCGTGGTACTCGGGGTGCTCGGCCACCCATTGGCTGGCCAACGTTTCGAGGGCATCCATGGGTTGCACATCGCGCCATTTGGCATAGACCGAACAGAAAAAGCGCCGAACATCGGCTTGGCTAGGTTCAAACATGGCTGCATTGTCACTCAGGCGTCCTGATTAGGGCGCAGGAAGGTGCGATTGGCTATATTCAGCCATCGATATCCAAAATTAACGAGGAAGACCATGAATCAAGCTTTTATTTGTGACGCCATTCGCACGCCTTTTGGTCGTTACGGCGGCGCTTTGTCATCTGTGCGTGCCGATGATTTGGCGGCCGTGCCCCTGAAAGCGTTGATGGCGCGCAACCCGAATGTGGATTGGTTGGCGGTGACCGACTTGATTTATGGCTGCGTCAACCAAGCCGGCGAAGACAACCGCAACGTGGCCCACATGGCGAGTTTGTTGGCCGGTTTGCCGATGGAGTTGCCCGGTGCCACCATCAACCGTTTGTGCGGTTCGGGCATGGACGCGATTGGCACAGCCGCTCGCGCCATCAAAGCTGGTGAGGCTACGATGATGATTGCGGGCGGTGTGGAGAGCATGAGCCGTGCCCCTTTTGTGATGCCCAAGGCCGAAAGCGCCTTCAGCCGCAGCAACACTGTGTACGACACGACCATTGGCTGGCGCTTCATCAACAAATTGATGAAAGAAAAGTATGGCGTCGACTCCATGCCCGAGACCGCCGAGAACGTCGCCACTGACTTCAAGATCAACCGCGAAGACCAAGACAAGATGGCCTTGGCCAGCCAGATGAAAGCGGTAGCCGCACAACAAGCGGGTTACTTTGACGCTGAAATTTGCCCCGTCACCATCCTCCAGAAAAAGGGCGATGCTGTGGTGGTCAGCCAAGACGAGCACCCACGCGCCACCAGCATGGAGTCGCTGGCCAAACTCAAACCGGTGGTTCGCCCCGACGGCACGGTGACGGCAGGCAATGCCAGCGGTGTGAACGACGGTGCCTGTGCTGTTTTGTTGGCTGACGAGAAAACAGCAGCCAAGCAAGGCCTGACGCCGCGCGCGCGAATTGTTGGCATGGCCACCGCAGGTGTGCCACCTCGCATCATGGGCATTGGCCCCGCACCTGCCACCCAAAAAGTGCTGGCGCTGACGGGGCTGACGCTGGCTGATTTGGATGTCATTGAACTCAATGAGGCCTTCGCCGCGCAAGGCTTGGCCGTGTTGCGTCAACTGGGTTTGCAAGACGATGACCCACGCGTCAACCCCAACGGCGGAGCCATTGCCTTGGGCCATCCCTTGGGTGCCAGTGGCGCACGCTTGGTGACCACGGCCATCAACCAATTGCACCGCACCGGCGGCCGTTACGCCTTGTGCACCATGTGCATTGGCGTGGGGCAGGGCATTGCCATGATTGTTGAGCGCGTGTAAGCACCATGATCAACAAAGTGGCTGACTCCATCGCGCAAGCGCTGGCCAACATTCCCGACCAAGCCACCATCATGATTGGTGGCTTTGGAACCGCAGGCATTCCCGATGAGCTGATTGAAGGGCTGATTGCCTCGCTGTCTGACAGCGCCGTGCAAGGGCTGACCTTGGTCAACAACAACGCCGGCAATGGCGATTCAGGCATCGCGGCGCTGTTGAGAACGGGGCGCGTGCGCAAGATCATTTGCAGCTTTCCGCGCCAAGCCGACAGCTATGTGTTTGATGAACTTTACCGCTCGGGAAAGTTGGAGTTGGAGTTGGTCCCGCAAGGCAATTTGTCTGAGCGCATTCGCGCGGCAGGCGCAGGTGTGGGCGCATTTTTCTCGCCTACGGGTTATGGCACCGAATTGGCGAAAAATGCAGACGGTTCTCCCAAAGAAACCCGTGAAATCAATGGCCGCATGTATGTTTTGGAGTACCCCATTCATGCCGACGTGGCTTTGATCAAGGCGGAAAAGGGCGACCGCTGGGGCAACCTGACGTACCGCAAATCTGCCCGTAACTTTGGACCTTCCATGGCCATGGCCGCCCAGCGCACCGTGGCCTCCGTGCATGAGGTGGTCGATTTGGGGGCTTTGGACCCCGAGGTCATCGTGACGCCGGGGATTTTTGTCACCCATGTGGTGAAAGTGCCGCGTGTCGCCACCCAAGCGGGTGGTTTTAAGAAGGAGGCTTGAGCATGGCCTACATCCGCAGAACCAAAGACCAAATGGCCGCCCGCGTGGCGCAAGACATGCCCGAAGGCGCGTATGTCAATTTGGGCATTGGCATGCCCACCTTGGTGGCCAATCATTTGCCCGCTGGCCTAGAAATTATTTTGCACAGTGAGAACGGCATCTTGGGCATGGGCCCTGCGCCTGCTGCGGGCGAAGAAGATTTTGACTTGATCAACGCGGGCAAACAGCCCGTGACCTTGATGCCGGGCGGGTCGTATTTTCACCACACCGACAGCTTTGCCATGATGCGTGGCGGGCATTTGGATATTTGTGTGCTGGGTGCCTTTCAGGTCAGCGAGCACGGTGATTTGGCCAATTGGCACACGGGTGAGCCCGGTGCGATTCCCGCCGTTGGCGGTGCCATGGATTTGGCGATCGGTGCCAAGCAAACTTGGGTGATGATGGATTTGCTCACCAAGCAAGGCCAAAGCAAAGTGGTGCGTGAATGCAGTTACCCGCTCACCGGCTTGGCCTGTGTGAAACGCATCTACACCGACTTGGCGACTTTGGCGGTAACGCCCCAAGGTTTGCAGTTGGTGGACTGTGTGGACGGCTTGTCACACGCGGAGTTGGAGCAGCTGGTCGGGCTCACCATTCAGGCATAAAAAAAGCACCCAGCGTTCACCGCTGAGTGCTTGGCGATGTAGCCTTGCTTATTGCTCGGCGAACGCGCGCTCGATCACGAAATCACCAGGCTTGGTGGTGTTGCCTTCTTGGAACTTGCGTTCTTCCAGCATGTGCTTCAAGTCTTTGAGCATTTGCGGGCTACCGCAAATCATTACGCGGTCGTGGACTGGATCGAGCGGAGGCAGGCCGAGGTCGCTGAACATCTTGCCGCTTTCCATGGCATCGGTCAGGCGACCTTGGTTGCGGAACGGTTCGCGGGTGACGGTGGGGTAGTAGAGCAGCTGCTTGCTGACCATCTCGCCCAAGAACTCATGTTTGGGCAACTCTTGGGTGATGTAGTCGTGATAAGCCAGTTCTTTCACTTCACGCACGCCGTGCACCAAGATCACTTTTTCAAAGCGCTCGTAGGTGTCTGGGTCGCGGATGACGCTCAAAAACGGCGCCATGCCTGTGCCTGTGGAGAGCAAATACAGGTTTTTACCGGGCAGCAAATAGTCGATCAACAAAGTGCCGGTAGGCTTGCGGCCCACCACGATTTTGTCGCCGACTTTGATGTGTTGAAGCTTGGAGGTCAACGGGCCGTCTGGCACCTTGATGCTCAAAAACTCCAAATGTTCTTCGTAATTGGGGCTGACGATGCTGTACGCGCGCAGCAGCGGCTTGCCGTTTTCGCCACGCAGGCCAATCATGGTGAAGTGGCCGTTAGAGAAACGCAGCGCTTGATCACGGGTGGTGGTGAAGCTGAACAGGCGATCGGTCCAGTGGTGGACGGACAAAACTTCTTCTTCGAGAAATGCACTCATGGGTTGAATAAATCTATAGAAATCAAGCCTCTAGTGTAGGTCAGTGCTTCTAACGCTTGGCTATAAGGTGTTGCACGCTGTTGCATATGGTGAGCGGCCTCGCAGCAGGGGGGGTGATACATTCTTGACGTTCATTTCTTTATTTTTGTGCTTTTTCACCTGATGACAGACGTCACCCCTTCTTTGCCCTTGACTGATTTACCCGGTCACCACATCCGTCGTTTGCAACAAATTGCGGTGGGCTTGTTCATGGAAGAAACCCAAGCGTTTGGGCTCACGCCCGTGCAATTTGCGGCTTTGAATGCGGTGGTGGCCCAGCCCGGGATTGACCAGCGAACGCTGGCTGCCAGCATCGGGTTTGACACCTCCACCATCGGCGGGGTGGTCGATCGTTTGGAGGCACATGGTTGGGTGCGACGTCAGGTGTCGCCCGACGACCGGCGTGCTCGCCTGCTGCATGCCACCCCTGAGGGGGCGACGTTGCTCAGGCAAGTGAGTCCGTCGGTCTTACGGACGCAACAACGCATCTTGGCGCCCTTGCCGGAGGCGCAGCGGCAAGAGTTTGTTCGGATGTTGTCGGTTTTGGTCGAGGCCAACAACGACGCCAGCCGTGCGCCGCGTAGCGTCGAATAAACGGGCGCTTGGGCAGGCTGTCTCTTCGTCGACAGCACGGGCTTTGCAGCGGTTTCAATCTGCGTCAAAGTCGGTCACATGAAGGTATTCAACACACTCCAAGATGTACTGGCTTCGGTCGGTCAAGAGGGCGTCGTCAGCGATTGGCTCACGGTCACCCAAGATCAAATTAACCAATTTGCCCAAGCCACGGGCGACCATCAATGGATTCACATCGATCCTGAGCGCGCCAAAGAAGGCCCCTTCGGGACCCCTATTGCGCATGGGTTTTTGACCTTGTCGCTGTTGCCGCGTTTTTTCGCCACCGCTTTCAAAATCGACAACGTGCGCATGGGGGTGAATTACGGTTTGAACAAAGTCCGCTTCACAGCGCCTGTGCCGGTCGGCAGCCGCTTGCGTGCACACATGACGCTCCAAGCGTGTGAGCCGATTGACAACAACGGCATGCAGCTGACATGGCTCGTGTCGGTGCAGCGAGAGGGCGCTGACAAGCCCGTGTGCGTGGCTGAGTCGTTGACTAGGCTTTATGCGTGAACCCGTTTTGTCGCCAAGCTTCAAACACGATCACCGCCACGGCGTTTGACAGGTTGAGGCTGCGTTGACCCTCGCGCATGGGCAAGCGCAGACGTTGGTTCAGTGCAAAAGTTTCACGCACTTCAGCGGGTAAACCGCTGGTTTCTGAACCGAACACAAACCAGTCGCCAGGCTGAAATGTCATGTCGTGCGCTGTGTCCGAGCCCTTGGTGGTCAAGGCAAACATCCGGTCCGTTGCCGGTTGGGCGTCTTTCAAGAACGTGGCCCAATCGGCGTGACGCAAGACTGGCGCGTAGTCGTGGTAGTCGAGCCCAGCACGTCGCATGTGCTTGTCGTCCATCGAAAACCCCAAGGGTTCCACCAAGTGCAAGGTACAACCGGTGTTGGCCGCCAAGCGAATGATGTTGCCCGTGTTGGGCGGAATTTCGGGGTGAACGAGGACGATATGAAACATGCCCTCATTGTCTCGCATGCGTTAGGGGTGGTCGTCCATGTCGGTGCGCGTTTCGGTGCGGGCGAGAACCACCGCCGTGATGTGTGTAGCGCCCGCAGCACGTAAGGTGCGGGCCGCCTCAAACAACGAGGCGCCTGTGGTCATCACGTCGTCCAGCAGCACCAAGCGTTGGTTTTTCACGTGTGCCATGCGCAATGGATCGACCCAAAAGGCATCGCGCACATTGTCAAATCGTGCATCGCGTTCGGCACCCACTTGATGGGCGCTGTCTGTGGCGCGTCGCAGGGTGTGTGCGTCGGCTTTGTGGGGCTCGAGATGGCGTGCCAGCTCGTAGGCTTGGTTGAAGCCGCGTTCACGCAACCGCTGGGCCGACAGTGGCATGGCGATCACCCCAGACGCGGCTTCGAGGGCAGGTTCGACCCATGGTGCATGCCGCATCACGTCGGCCAAGCTGCGGCCCAAGCCTGGGTCGGCCTGAAATTTGAAGCGTGCGATGCATTCAGACCACGGAAATGTGTAACTCACGGCGGCGACGCAAGCATCAAGCGGTGGCGGGCTTTGTGCGCAGTGCGGGCATGTGGCTTGGGTGAGTGTCAGCGCGCAGGTTGGGCAGCGTGTTTGCGGCTGCGCGAAGCGCGTCATGCAGTTGTCGCACACGGGGTGACTGGGCCACGCTTGGCAAATCTGGCACAAGCTAGGCCATTGGCGTACTGTGAGCCAAGGTTTCAACCCAAGTCCGAACAAGGCTTTGCTGCGTGATGCGAAAGTCATGCCTCAATATACTGCTGACCCATGTCTGATATTCCTGCTGAGCAACCCCCGACCCTTGACCCCATTGCATGCGCCCGTTGGGCGCAGTGGCTGCACGTGCAGTCGCCTTGGCTGAATGAAGAGGTGGGGCGGCGCATGGAAGACCGGCTGCAATGGATTCGCCTGGAACCCAAGCGTTGGGTGGACTGGGCGCCTGTCAGTGGCGGACTCCAAGCTCATAAGGCCGTTCGTGCGCGCTATCCCAAGGCCGTGAGTGACGTGGTGGAGCCCACACTTGCGCGTCAAACCGTGGCCAAACATGCGTTGCAAACCCCGTGGTGGCAACGTTTGGGCCGCGCGGACAGCGTGTCAATTGGCTCACATGCGCCTGGCAATGCCGACATGGTGTGGGCCAACATGGCGCTTCATACGGCGGCAGACCCTCAGGCTTTGTTGCGTGAATGGCACCAAATGTTGGCGACCGACGGCTTTTTGATGTTCTCGTGTCTCGGACCGGACACCTTGCGCGAGCTCAATGCGGTGTATGCCCAAGCGGGATGGCCCCCCGCCTGCCATGCCTTCACCGACATGCACGATTGGGGCGATATGCTGGTGCAAGCGGGGTTTGCCGAGCCCGTGATGGACATGGAACGCATCACCTTGACCTACGACAGTCCGGCCAGTCTGCTGGCTGAATGCCGTATTTTGGGGCGCAACTTGCACAAAGACCGATTTACTGGTTTGCGAGGACGGGTTTGGCGGGCTGATCTTGAAAAAGCTTTGTTGAATTTGGCCCAGCCCCTTCAGAACGGTCGTTTGGCTGTGACGGTTGAAGTGATTTATGGCCATGCGCTGAAGCCTTTGCCACGGGCCAAAATGACCAGCCAAAGTACCGTGACACTGCAAGATATGCGGTCTCTGCTGGGTCAGTCGAAGCGAGATTGAGCCTTGCTAGAATGCTCGCTGGATATTTATAGGGCAAACACCAACCTTGGACATTGAGTTAAGTCAGTGTTTGTTGAGTTTGTAATGCTGAAAGCTATCAATTGAGGCAATCTAACGTGATGAAGAACAATCTTTTACAAAAGGTGGCTTCGGGTTTGCTGTTCGCCGCCGCCTGGGCGAGTACAGCAGCTTGGGCTGTGAATGACTTGCCCGGAGGCCCGGGCGTCAGGCAACTGAACCTGCAAGCCGGTGCAACAAAAATTGCGCAAGAGCAAGGCTGGTTGCATTGGTTCATGCTCATCATCTGTACGGTGATTTTTGTGGCCGTGTTTGGTGTGATGTTTTATTCCATCTGGAAACACCGCAAATCCGTGGGCCACAAGCCAGCCTCTTTCCATGAGTCTGTCAAAGTGGAAATCGCATGGACCGTCATTCCTTTTGTGATCGTGATCTTGATGGCGCTTCCCGCGACCAAGGCTGTGGTGGCACAAAAAGACACATCCAATGCTGACCTGACCATCAAAGCGACGGGTTACCAGTGGAAGTGGGGCTATGACTACCTCAAAGGCCAAGGTGAGGGCATTGCCTTCATCTCGACGTTGGACAACGCACAGCGCGAAATGTCTAACAACGGTGCCAAGGGGGTGGACCTGGATGACTACTTGCTCAAAGTTGACAATCCTTTGGTCGTGCCTGTGAACAAAAAGATTCGCATCATCACGACGGCCAACGACGTGATTCACGCGTTTGCCGTGCCTTCATTGGGTGTGAAGCAAGACGCGATCCCCGGCTTTGTGCGTGACACTTGGTTCCGCGCTGAAGCCGTCGGCAACTACTATGGTCAATGCCAAGAGTTGTGCGGCAAAGAGCACGCCTACATGCCCATTCACGTCAAAGTGTTGAGCGCAGAAGACTACAGCGCTTGGGTGGCCGATCAGCAAAAGAAAATGGCGGCGTTGCAAGACGATCCATCCAAAGTTTGGACTTTGGAAGACATCACCAAGCGTGGTGAGAAGGTTTACGCCGCTAATTGCGCGGCTTGCCATCAGCCCAACGGCAAAGGTGCAGGCCCGATCAAGCCACTCGACGGCGCAGCTGTCGTGTTGGACGCTGACAAGACCAAGCAAATCAAAGTGTTGTTGAATGGCCAAAACAATTTGGCGATGCCAAGCTGGAAGCAGCTGAGCGACACCGACATTGCGGCTGTCATCACCTACACAAAAAATAATTGGTCGAACAAGACCGGTCAGCTGGTTCAGCCCGCCGATGTCAAGGCCGCCCGTTAATTCACTAGCGTTTAGAAGGAAAACATCATGAGCGCAGTACTCGACTCTCACGGTCACGCAGTGGGCGACCACGGCCACGACCACCACGGTGCCCCACACGGCTGGCGCCGTTGGGTTTACGCGACCAACCACAAAGACATTGGTACTTTGTACATGTTGTTCGCATTCACCATGCTGATGATTGGTGGCGTTTTGGCGCTGCTGATTCGCGCCGAGCTGTTCCAGCCGGGCTTGCAGTTGGTCAATCCTGAGTTGTTCAACCAACTCACCACCATGCACGGTCTGATCATGGTGTTTGGCGCCATCATGCCGGCCTTCGTGGGTTTTGCGAACTGGATGATCCCGTTGCAAATCGGCGCGTCTGACATGGCTTTTGCCCGCATGAACAACTTCAGCTTCTGGTTGATGATTCCTGCTGCAGCCATGTTGGCCGGTTCGTTCTTCATGCCCGGCGGCGCTCCCGCTGCTGGTTGGACACTGTATGCACCTCTGACCCTGCAAATGGGTCCTTCGATGGATGCTGGTATTTTTGCCATGCACATCTTGGGTGCTTCGTCCATCATGGGTTCGATCAACATCATCGTCACCATCTTGAACATGCGCGCCCCTGGCATGACCTTGATGAAGATGCCCATGTTCGTTTGGACATGGTTGATCACGGCTTACTTGCTGATCGCTGTGATGCCTGTGTTGGCTGGCGCGATCACCATGACGTTGACGGACCGCCACTTTGGCACCACGTTCTTCAACCCCGCCGGTGGCGGTGACCCGATCATGTACCAGCACATTTTCTGGTTCTTCGGTCACCCTGAGGTGTACATCATGATCTTGCCGGCTTTCGGAATCATCAGCCACATCGTGCCTGCTTTTGCGCGCAAGAAATTGTTCGGTTACGCCTCGATGGTGTATGCCACTTCGTCGATTGCGATTTTGTCGTTCATCGTTTGGGCGCATCACATGTACGCCACAGGCATGCCTGTGACGGGTCAGTTGTTCTTCATGTACGCCACGATGCTGATTTCTGTGCCGACGGGCGTGAAAGTGTTCAACTGGATCGCGACCATGTGGAAAGGCTCGATGACTTTCGAGACCCCCATGTTGTTTGCCGTGGGCTTCATCTTCGTGTTCACGATGGGTGGCTTCACCGGTCTGATTTTGTCGATGGCACCCATTGACATTCAAGTTCAAGACACCTACTACGTGGTGGCTCACTTCCACTACGTGTTGGTGGCGGGTTCGTTGTTCGCCATGTTTGCTGGCTTCTACTACTGGTGCCCCAAGTGGACGGGTGTGATGTACAACGAAACACGCGGCAAGATTCACTTCTGGTGGACCCTGATCTCGTTCAACGTGACCTTCTTCCCCATGCACTTCTTGGGTTTGGCCGGCATGCCACGTCGCTACGCTGACTACCCCATGCAGTTTGCCGACTTCAATGCCCTGGCTTCGGTTGGTGCGTTCTTCTTCGGTTTTGCTCAGGTTTATTTCTTCCTGTTTGTCGTGGTGCCCGCCATGCGCGGGAACGGTGTGAAAGCATCTGCCAAGCCTTGGGAAGCTGCGGAGGGCTTGGAGTGGGAAGTTCCTTCTCCTGCACCTTTCCACACCTTTGAAAACCCACCCAAGCTGGATGCCACGGCAACCCGCGTGATTGGCTAATGATGATGACGCCCGAGCAGCGCAAAAAGAACCTCCGCATGGGCCTGATCTTGGCCTCTGTGGCCGTGGTTTTCTTCGTTGGCTTTTTCGCCAAAGTCATGCTGTTGAACCACTGAAGCCATGTCCACCACACGCAATAACTTGCTGATGTTTAAAAAGCTGCTCGTCGTGGCAGCTGGCATGTTTGCGTTTGGTTATGCCTTGGTGCCCATGTACAAAGCGATTTGCGAGTTCACGGGCATCAATATTTTGGCTTTGGGCGAGCGTGAATTGCCAGGGGTGGGCTCAGCCCGTGCCAAGGTGACGAACACGCAAATTGACACCAGCCGCACCATCACGGTGGAGTTTGATGCCAATGCCCGCGGTCCGTGGAAGTTCAAGCCTGCGCAAAGCTCGTTGCAAGTTCATCCGGGCGAGATGATGACGGTCATGTACGAATTTGAAAACGTGCAAGACCGTGTCATGTCGGCCCAAGCCATTCCAAGTTATGCGCCACGCCAAGCTGCGGCCCATTTCAACAAGTTGGAGTGTTTTTGTTTCAACCAATACACCTTGGCGCCCGGCGAGAAAAAGCAGTGGCCCGTGGTGTTTGTGATTGACCCTAAGCTGGGCAAAGACGTGACCACCATCACCTTGTCTTACACCTTCTTTGAAGTGGGTTCCAAAACCCCACCTGCACCGACAGCCGCTTTGGGTGTGCTGCCTAAAACAGGAGAAGGCGTGTGAGTAACAAAGGGTCTTTGTGGCGCTCTGTGCGCGCTGTGGCTTGGTCGTTCATCGGAATTCGCAAAGGTAGCGGGTTCCAAGAAGATGTTGCCAATATCAAACCTTTGCATGTGCTGGGTGTGGGTGTTGTGGCAGCGTTGTTGTTTGTGATTGGGTTGATCGTGTTGGTCAATCTGGTCGTTGCTAAATAAGAATTGAAGGAGTGAACATGAGTAGCACCGCACACGGTTCAACACCGTATTACTTTGTGCCCCACGAGTCGCGCCATCCGGCGTTCGCCGCGTTAGGCTTGTTTTTTGTGATCTTGGGCGCAGGCCAATGGGTCAACGGCGCAGATTGGGGCAAATATTCTTTGTTCTTTGGTCTGGCACTTTGGCTGGGTGTGTTGTACCAGTGGTTTGGCGATGCCATCTCTGAGAGCGAAGGCGGTCAATACGGTCACAAGATCGACTTGTCGTACCGCTGGAGTATGAGCTGGTTCATCTTTTCTGAAGTGATGTTCTTCGGCGCATTCTTCTCTGCGTTGTGGTGGGCTCGTTCGCATTCTGTGCCCATGCTGGGCAGCTTGGACAATGCCTTGCTCTGGCCTGATTTCAAAGCGGTTTGGCCATCGATGGCAGCTGGCATGACAGCGTCACCTGCTGGCATCATTGAGCCGTTCCAAACCATGACACCTTTCTGGTTGCCCACCATCAACACCGCTTTGTTGTTGAGCTCTGGCGTGACGTTGACCGTGGCTCACCATGCGATTCGTGAAAACCATCGCTCAACAGCGATCAAGTTCATGTGGCTGACGGTGCTGTTGGGTGTGGTCTTCTTGTTTGTGCAAGGCTATGAGTACTACCATGCTTACCATGAAATGAACTTGAAGCTCACTTCGGGCATTTACGGTTCTACGTTCTTCATGTTGACCGGTTTCCACGGCTTCCACGTCTTTTTGGGCATGTTGATGTTGTTGGTCATCACCTTGCGTTTGCAAAAAGGCCACTTCACGGCAGACAAACACTTCGGTTTCGAAGGCGCTGCTTGGTACTGGCACTTTGTGGACGTGGTGTGGTTGGGCTTGTACATCCTGATCTACTGGCTGTAAGTCAAACCGATCACCCATGAGAAAAGGCCGCATGTGCGGCCTTTTTTGTTGAGATGACGAACTGTGGATGCTGTGTTTATTGACCTGCTGCGATGCCTGTCGGGTGGATATAACCCAGCTTCCAGCCGATCAAAATAAACAGAAAAATCAGGATTGAAAATCCGACGCGAAAAGCCAAAGCCTTCACCATATTGCTTGATTTTGCTTGCCCATTGCGACCGTCTCGCATCATGAACACAAGCGCGGAGCCCAAGCTCACCAAAATAGCCAAGAACGCAATTGCAACAATGAATTTCATAGGCACCATTATCTCTTTACCGCGCAGCCGTGCTTTCGCATGGGTGACGCTGGCCATGCTGGTCGGCGTGGCGGTGACGGTGCGTTTGGGGTTTTGGCAATTGTCTAGGGCGGATCAAAAGCAGGCACAACATGCGGCTATCGTGGCGCAACAGTCTGCGCCTGTATTGCGTACCGATGCCTTGTTGGCCGAGCCAGCGTTGTTTACCCAGTTGCACCGTCGGGTGCAACTGCAAGGGCGTTGGTTGAGCGAGCACACCGTTTATTTAGATAACCGCCCCATGCAAGGCCGTGCTGGGTTTTGGGTGGTGACGCCTTTGGCGTTGAATGAGCACACCACGGTGCTGGTCCAGCGTGGTTGGATACCACGCAACAGCCTTGATCGCACCCAGCTGGCCCCCATTGATACGCCTGCGGGCATGGTGCAGTTGCAAGGCCGTTTGGCACCGTCACCTTCGGCTGTGTTGCGTCTGGGTGGTGCAGAGGCAGATGCCAGCGCTGATCCAAGGACTTCCAACATTCGGCAAAATCTAGACCTCGATCAAATGGCCGCTCAGATGGGCGTTGATTTTTCTGCGACTGTGCTGCAAACCGATCCGGCATCGGAAGGGCTGTTGCGTGAGTGGCCCGAAATTGCCTCCGGAATCGACAAAAACCTCGCCTATGCTTTTCAATGGTTTGCTTTGGCTGCTGTGCAGCTGATGCTTTATCTTTGGTTTCAATTCATCACACCTTATCGCCATGTCCGACGCTCCACGCCCTGAATCTGATCATCCCTTAGGGATGACGGTGTACGACTTGCCTTCGCCCGATGCCGTGGCACAAGCCGATGCCAAGCGCACAGCCATGGGCCGGTTGCGCATGCTCGCGGTCTTGCTCATTTGTGCGGCGCCTGTGTTGGCGTCTTATTTCACGTACTACGTGGTGCGACCTGAAGGTCGTCGCAATTTTGGTGAGTTGATCCAGCCTACGCGCGCCTTGCCCGATGTGACGGTGCAGAACCTCGAGGGGCAAAAAATCCAGTTGCCTGAACTCAAAGGCCAATGGTTGCTGGTCAGTGTGGCCGATGCTGCCTGCGATGCCACTTGTTTGCGCAACTTGTATTTGCAGCGTCAAATTTTGATGGGTCTTGGCAAAGACCGCGACCGCACGGAATGGGTGTGGTTGGTCACCGACGCAGCCAATGTGCCAACTGAGATCACGCCTGGCTTGAAAGAGGCCAATGTGTTGCGCATCGATCCAAAGGCCTTGCAGCAATGGCTGGTGCCTGCAGAGGGCAAAGCCTTGTCGGAGCACTTGTTTGTGGTGGACCCGCACGGCGAGTGGATGATGCGCTTTCCTGCGCAACTGAGCGACGAAGGTGCGCTCAAGGCCAAGAAAGATTTAGAGCGTTTGCTGCGTGCGGCAGCCGCTTGGGACGAAGCAGGCCGCTGATGCAAAACTTTGACCTCGGCCCCGTGATTCACCTGTTGGTGATGGGGGCGCTCGTTGCCATGGTCCCACTGTGTTGGGTTTGGCTGCGTAACCCGCGCGCCTCGACAGCCCGGCGCGTGCAATTGCTCACCTTAGTGACCCTTTTTCTGACCTTTGATTTGGTCTTGTTTGGCGCATTCACGCGTTTGACCGACTCTGGGTTGGGCTGCCCTGACTGGCCTGGTTGCTATGGCCACGCGAGTCCGGTGGGCGCACACGCCAGCATTGCGGTCGAGCAAAGTCAAATGCCCACAGGGCCTGTCACACACACCAAGGCTTGGATCGAGATGGTTCACCGCTACATGGCGATGGCTGTGGGCGGTTTGATCCTGACCTTGGCTGCGTTTGCGTGGGTGCGTCGCTGGCGCGGTGGTAGCTACAGTGGCGTGGCTTGGCCCACATTCACGTTGATATGGGTGTGTGTGCAAGGGGCGTTTGGTGCCTTGACTGTCACCATGAAGTTGTTTCCGCTGATCGTCACATTGCATTTGTTAGGTGCCTTGGTGTTGCTCGCTTTGTTGACTTTGCAGGTGCAGCGTGATCGTTTGCAAAGTGGTGCTGGAGCGGCCTCGAACATGTCTTCTGGCCTGTTCATCGCTACGTTCCTAGGGTTGATGGCCTTGACCGCGCAAGTGCTGCTGGGCGGTTGGGTGAGCACCAACTACGCGGTGTTGGCTTGCAACACATTCCCACAGTGTCAGGGCACTTGGTGGCCGTTGATGGACTTTGAGCAGGGTTTCACCCTGTGGCGTCACTTGGGGCAAAACGCACAAGGTGAGCCGTTGACATTTGAGGCGCTCACGGCCATTCACTACGTACACCGACTTGCGGCGTTCGCGGTGTTGGTGTATTTGGCATGGCTGGCTTTGTGTTTGCGCCGTGTGGCTCAATCGCCTGCCAAGTTGTTGCTGGGTTTGTTGTTGTTGCAGTTGCTAACGGGTTTGTCCAACGTGGTGTTGGATTGGCCATTGGTCGCTGCTGTCTTGCACACCGGTGGTGCCGCTGCGATGGTGGTGGTGTTGGTGTGGTTGTTAACAGGCGCGCGCACGTCGCGCACCACTTTGAATTGATTGTTACGAGACCCGTTTTATGAGCCTCGCTGTTCCTTTTTTCATTCGTTTGCGTCAGTTCAACGCGCTGACCAAACCACGCGTGATTCAACTCATCGTGTTTTGTGCCTTGATAGGCATGGTGTTGGCTGTGCCTGGTGTTCCTTCGTGGGATGAAGTCAAGCTCGGCGCTTGGGCTTGTTTGGGCATTTGGTTTGTCGCAGGGGCAGCCGCGGCATTCAACTGCTTGGTCGAAAAAGGCATCGATGCGCGCATGAACCGAACGGCTTGGCGTCCCACGGCGAAGGGCGAGTTGAGTGATGCCGAGACTTTGTTGTTCTCTACGCTGATGTGCGTGGTGGGGTCGTGGATTCTGTATGCCTTGGTCAACCCGCTCACCATGTGGCTGACTTTTGCCACGTTTGTGGGTTACGCCGTGATTTACACGGTCATTCTGAAACCGCTGACACCCCAAAATATTGTGATTGGTGGTGCTTCGGGGGCCATGCCACCGGTGCTGGGTTGGGCTGCGATGACGGGGGATGTGGGCCCTGAAGCCTTGATTTTGTTTTTGATCATTTTCTTGTGGACACCGCCACACTTCTGGGCGTTGGCGTTGTACCGTGTTGAGGATTACCGCAAGTCTGGCTTGCCCATGTTGCCGGTGACCCACGGCAATGCGTTCACGCGCTTGCAGGTGTTGCTCTACACCTTCGTGTTGTTTGCCGCTTGTTTGATGCCATTCATTTATCGCATGAGTGGCTGGTTTTACTTGGCCAGTGCGATCATTCTGAGTCTGGGTTTTTGCGGTTACGCATTTGCCCTTTGGCGCAACTATTCGGATGCGCTGGCACGCAAAACCTTCCGGTTTTCACTCATCCACTTGAGCTTGTTGTTTGCAGCGCTCTTAATTGACCATTACCTGTGATGATCCCATTTCGACGTTTCTTTGGCGCGTGCATTTTGGCTATCTTGGCAATGGCCTTGATCGCTTGCACGCCTGACAAGCCCAAATTCAATGCCATTGATGTCACGGGGGCCGACTACGCCAAAGGGTTCACGTTGACCGATCATCTGGGTCAGACCCGCAGCTTGAGCGATTTCAAGGGCAAAGTGGTGGTGCTGTTTTTTGGCTACACCCAATGCCCTGATGTGTGCCCCACATCGATGGCCGAATTGGCCGAGGTCAAACATTTGTTGGGGGCTGATGGCGAGAAGTTGCAGGGGGCCTTCATCACGGTGGATCCTGCGCGAGACACCGCGGAGTTGCTCAAGGCGTACATGGAGAATTTTGATCCCAGCTTTGTGGCCTTCATTCCGACACCTGAGCAACTCGCCACAGTCGCCAAAGATTACAAGGTGTATTACAAAAGGTCAGAGGGCAAGACGCCCACGAGCTACACCATGGACCATTCCGCAGGCAGCTATGTGTATGACACACAGGGCAATTTGCGTTTGTACAGTCGTTACGGCAGCGGCGCACAAGCTTTGGCACAAGACATCCAATTGCTTTTGAAAACACAACCCTAAGCCTCTCGCGACGTCTGAAGGGGTAACAAAAAAGGGCCGCAATTGCGGCCCTTGTCACGTCTGCGCAAGCCGCCGCTTAGGCGTATTCAGCCAAAGCCGTTTTCATTTTTTTCATGGCCGCGACTTCGATTTGGCGAATGCGTTCAGCGCTGACGCCATATTCGGCCGCCAAGTCGTGCAGAGTCATACCGCCTGAACCGTTGTCTTGCACCTTGAGCCAGCGCTCTTCCACGATGCGGCGGCTCCGTGCGTCCAGCACATTGAGTGCCGCTGTCAGCCCGTCCGAGGCCAAGACGTCGCGCTGGTGCGCAGCAATCATGGCGGTGGGTTCGTGGTTGGTGTCGGTCAAGTACGCGATGGGACCATAGGCGTCTTCGTTGTCGTCGCCGGGTGTGGGGTCCAGCAACACGTCGCCACCGGACATGCGCATTTCCATCTCGATCACTTCTTCGGGCTTGACGTTGAGCTTGTGTGCGACGGTGTCGATTTCAACCGCATTCAGTGTGTTGCGGTGCGTGGAGGCATCGCCTTCGCCTGCGTCGGCTTTGAAGCCTTGCTTCATGGAGCGCAAGTTGAAAAACAGCTTGCGTTGGGCTTTGGTCGTGGCGACCTTGACCATGCGCCAGTTTTTCAAGATGTATTCGTGAATTTCGGCCTTGATCCAGTGCATGGCGTAGCTGACCAAGCGTACGCCTTGGTCAGGGTCGAAACGTTTGACGGCTTTCATCAAACCCACGTTGCCTTCTTGAATCAAGTCAGCGTGGGGCAGGCCGTAGCCCAAATATTGGCGCGAAACGGACACCACCAAGCGCAGGTGCGAGAGCACCAGTTTTCCGGCGGCTTCGAGGTCGTTGTTGTCGCGCAGCTTGCGGGCAAACTCTTGCTCTTGCTCTAGCGTCAGCATGGGCAAGCGGTTCGCTGCCGTGATGTACGCATCGATGTTGCCCAGTGGGGGCACCATCGACCACGGGTTCACGACGGAGAGGGGAGCAGCATGTGTCAAATTTGTCATTTTGTAGTCCTTTCGGATACCAATGACCCAATATTAGCACTTGAAGGGTGAGAGTGCCAAAACCTAGAAAAACTAGGGTTTACCCGTTCGTGCGCAGAAGGGGTTGGCAACAGTTGCTCCAAGGTGTGGCGAACTTGCGTTAAGCGTGGATCGTCGGGCATCGCATCGTCCGTCGTGTCATTGATGCAAAAGAAATCGAGTTGGCCAAACTGTGCTGTCAACTGCGTAAGCGCAGAACTGACGAGTGCATCGCCGGTGGCCACGTAAAGGTGCGAGTGGTCCTTGATTTGTGCCACACCGTGAGCCAAGGACCAGCGCAGCACAAAGTCAGAGACGATGGTGGGCTTGTCCCAGCTGCGAAAGACAGTGGAGCGCACACGCGCAAACAAATCAGCAGCTTCGTCTTCAAGCGCCATCAAGATCGACTTGAGCATCGGGCGTGGCGAGTGTGCAAAGGTTCGCGCCGTGTGGGTGTAGGCCGCGTCGAGTTGATATGCCGGTTGCGTTGGAGCCAGCGCGCTGGGCAGATCGTTTGCCTTGGTGTCGAGCCATTTTTTCGACAAGCGGCTGGCGTTTTCCAGCGACGTGGCATCGGTTTGCATGGCGTGGCCCATCACCTCGGGATCGTCGGACCATGCGACGTAGAAGCCGCCATCGAAAAACCAATCGTTCACTTGGACGGGGGCGCCAAAGAACACGTCATCGTTGAAATAGAAATAACGCTCAGCCAACCCAGGGATGCGGTGGATGTAAGACTCGATGTTGCCCGAGTCAAACGTGGGCAAGGAGGCTTCGGGAATCAAATCGCGGTGATCGATCACGGTTAGCCGGTCTGACGTTTGGAGCCATGCGGGTAATTGGCCATCGGTCACGATGTAGACGTGGCCATGATCGGGGAAAAATTGCGCCAGCGCTCGCAGGCTATAACGTAGCTCGTCGTTGTCTCGAAAACGGCCTTCGACATTGCCGAAGCGGGCGATGGTTTGGTTGCCTTGTGGACTCAGCAGAGCCGAGGCATTTTGACGCTTGGCGCGCCATCCGTCGTCGTTGCCATCCACCCAAAGGTAAACGATGTCGATGGGTGAAGAGATTTGCATGCGGCATTTTAGAAGTGGGGGCTAAGCCTGGGTTAAATTGGGCCTATGTCTGAATCTCAATTTTTACCCCCTGTTGTCGTGCTGGAACAGATGCTGCCTGAGTTGCAAGCCAAAGGCTATGCCGTGTTGGGGGCGCAAGACGTGGCGCGCTGGGTGCATTGCAGCTTGGCTGAGTTGAACGCGTTGTGCAGTGACTGGAATGACATGCCACCTGATCTTTACTTGAAAGACGGCGGTCATTACCGTCGCCGCCGTCATTCATGCTTTGAGTACGAGGGCGGCGTTGTGACGCAGGTGCCGCATCGGGCGCATTGGCAATCGTTGGATTACAACGCTTTGCACGGGGGTATGCAGCGTTGGTTCGAACCCATGCGGGCCGACATCGTCGCTCGGCCTGTGTGGCAGCAGCTGTTGTGTGCCTTCGGGCAAACTGCGCAAGCCCTGCGCACGTTCAAACATCCCGACGCAAGCCCTGCCAAGGGTTGCATCGAAGCGCATCAATTCCGGATTGACACGACCGATGGCATTGGGCGTCCCACGCCAGAGGGCGCGCATCGCGATGGGGTGGATTTGGTGGGCGTGTTCATGGTCAACCGCACGGGGATCAAAGGTGGTGAGACGCGTGTGTTTGAATCCAATGGCCCTGGTGGGCAGCGCTTCACGTTGACTGAGCCTTGGTCTTTGCTCTTGTTAGATGACGCACGCGTGATTCATGAAACCACGCCCATCCAACCCTTGGCGCCGAGTGGCCATCGGGATACGTTGGTGTTGACGTGTCTGGCCTGTGCGTTTCAAAGGGAAGACGCTTAGCCGGCAGGCCGTGTTCAGCAGCGCATGGACAGCTGAAACACGGAGTTAGGGGCGCGGGGAATGAACATCTCCGGCAAGGGCTTGAATTTGAAGCGATTGCTGGAGGTGCTGTTTGTCGGTATGTCCCAATCACGCACATCGACCAACTCGGCCAAGGTGGTGGCGGTCAGGTGCTGTTCAATGACCTGTTGCAATCCCAGTTCAAAGTCAGTGCTGACCAATGCGCCTTCGTGTGGGTTGGTCGTGCTGGGGGTCAGGGGCGTTTCAAAAATCTTGGCAATGTCCCACGCCGTGACAAAGGACGGATCGGCATTCATCTGATAGCCGCCGCCTGGGCCTTTGCCTGAACGAATCAGATCATGGGCTTTGAGTGCCTTCAAAATGCTTTCTAAGTAAGAGACCGACAGGTTGAGTCGCTCCGACATGGCCTTGGTCGTCAGAGGTCGGCCTGCGGGTTGGCTGGCGATGGCCAGTACGGTGTTCAATGCGAAATCTGTTTTGTTGGAAATCATGGCTGTTTTCTCATGTGTTGCGTAGAATTATCCATTTTGAATGGTTATTTGTCTATGTTTTAACTGTTAATTTGAAATTAACCTATTCAATATCTATGCAAATGAGGTGAGGTCTTGGTGGCATGCGCCTGCCATGTCTCGTGGTTTTGCTGATACCAGTGCCATTTGTTATCTTGTGGACATCTTTGGATCGATCTGGGGTGTGTGGCTCTAGAATTCATCCATCTTTATTGAAGATCAACTCAGAATCCAAAGGACACGCATGGCTGATATCAACCCCAACAACAACAACCTCGTGATTGGTGAGGGCGTCACATTCAAAGGCTCTATCGCCGCCCCAGGCAAGGCTGTGATCAACGGCAATGTGACCGGCGAACTCATCGCGGATGACTTGTTGATCGGTAACAAAGGCCAAGTGACCGGCACCGTGCGCGCACGCGAGATCGATGTGCATGGCGAGCTCAACGAAGACATCATTTGCAAAGAGCATTTGTTGATTCACAGCACAGGCAAAGTGTCGGGCACCTTGGAGTACCACGAGTTGGAAATCCAACGCGGTGGCCAATTCCGAGGCAACATGACGCAAAAATAAGTCATGCCTTGAATGACAAAGCCCGCTGTTGCAGTGCAACAGCGGGCTTTTTTATGGGCCAGGTGCCGTGGCTTTTACCAGTGCCAACCCATGCGGCGCAACAGCACTTGCGCCACAAACAACGGGCCCACCCAGAGGTATTGCAGGTCTTCAAAGAAGGACGGCTTTTTGCCTTCTAACTTGTGTCCGATGAATTGCCCAATCCACGCCACAACAAAGATCGTGGTGTAAATCGCCACTTGGTGTGCCTGCAAAGACGTGATGAGCATCCACAGCAGCGAACTCCAAACTGACATCAGCACAGCAGCCCGTGCAGATAAGCGCAGGTAGTACACCATGCTGGCGCTGAGAAATGCCAAGGCCGCCAGAGGATGCAAGGTATGAATCAAGCCCACCAAGCTGAACATGATCAATGGCACGCAGATGCAATGCAGCGCTTCGTTGGTGGCGTTTTGATGGCTTTGGGCGTAGTGCGCGATCAAGGTGTCAATGCGCCGCTCGGGGGCATCGCCTGTCGCGAGGTCTTGGAGGGGATCGGTGACGTTCATGCGTAGGCTCCTTGCGTTGTGGGTGGGTCTAACCGAGCAAAGCCTCGGCAAATTCTTGGGCACTGAAGGTTTCTAAGTCTTCCACAGATTCACCGACGCCGATGAAATAGACCGGCACGACTGAGCCACCGCTGGCAGCGCGACTTTGGCCCCACAAGGCAATGGCTGCCAACACGCCACCCTTGGCTGTACCGTCGAGTTTGGTGACGATCAGACCGGTGAGGCCCAAGGTGTCGTCAAACGCTTTGACTTGTGCCAAGGCGTTTTGTCCGGTGTTGCCGTCAATCACCAACAACACCTCGTGGGGGGCACTGGCTTCTGCCTTTTGGACCACGCGTTTGATTTTTTTCAATTCTTCCATCAAATGCAGTTGGGTAGGCAAGCGGCCCGCAGTGTCGACCAACACCACGTCTTTGCCACGTGCACGCCCAGCGGTGACGGCATCAAAACTGACAGCGGCAGGGTCGCCGCCTTCTTGGCTGACGATTTCGACCGTGTTGCGGTTGGCCCATACCGCGAGCTGCTCTTTGGCAGCCGCTCGGAAGGTGTCAGCAGCGGCCAGCAGCACTGAGGCACCGTTGTCACTGAGGTGGTGGGTCAGTTTGCCGATGGATGTGGTTTTGCCCGCGCCGTTGACGCCCGCGACCATGATCACGGTGGGCTTGTGCGCACCAATGGTGAGTTGCTTTTCCAGTGGTTTGAGCAGCTGCGCAATGCTGGCCGCCAACAGCGCCTTGACGGCAGAGGGCTCCGCGGTGTGCGTGTCTTTGACGCGTTGTTTCAAATCGGCCAGCAGGTATTCGGTGGCTTGCACGCCCGTATCGGCCATGAGCAGCGCTGTTTCTAGCTCTTCGTACAGTGCATCGTCAATTTGGGTGCCCGTGAACACCGTGCTGATGCTCTGGCCCGTGCGGCGCAGTCCCGCCCCAAGACGCTTGAGCCAACTTTGACGTGGCCGCTCTGCGGGTTCGGCGATGGCCGCGCTCGGGGCGGGCGCCTCGGGGGTTGACGCTGTTGGCGCTGTCTCAACAGGGGGGGAGATTTTTTTCTTGAAAAAGCTAAACATGTGCGGAGGTTTCTAGAATCAAGCCATTCTATGAAACCCATGACACCTCCCCCCCAAAAACCTGCCAAGCCCCACAAAGGCGCAGGCGAAGTTCGCATCATTGGCGGCCAATGGCGCCGTACCAAATTGCCCGTTGCCCTGAAACCGGGTTTGCGTCCCACACCCGATCGGGTGCGGGAAACCTTGTTCAACTGGCTGGGGCAGTCCTTGTTCGGTTGGCGTTGTGTGGATCCGTTTGCGGGCACGGGTGCACTGGGCCTAGAGGCGGCCTCTCGGGATGCGGCGCATGTGTTGCTGTGCGAGGTTGACCCAGCCTTGGTCGAGCAATTGAACAAACAAGTGGCGCGCTTGAAAGCCACGACCGTGCATGTGCAGCGCACCGATGGCGTGGCGTGCCTTAAACAACTCATGCCGTCTAGCGTGGACTTGGTCTTTTTAGACCCCCCGTTTGACAGTGCCTTGTTTGAGCCCGCTTTGCAGGCGGCAGCCAAAGCCGTCAAAACCGAGGGGTGGGTGTATCTGGAAGCCCCTGCTGTTTGGACCGACGAGGCATTGGCACCCTTTGGGTTGATGCAGCATCGTCATTTGAAGGCCGGTGCAGTTCATGCGCACTTGTTGCGTCGCGTTGCCTAACTTTTTACCGTTCTAGATTGACAGGAGCATCCATGTCCAAGTCCGTGATTGCCATTTATCCAGGCACGTTTGACCCAATCAGCTTGGGTCATGAAGACATTTTGTTGCGTGCTGCTGCTATGTTTGACAAGGTGATCTTGGCCGTGGCCACGGCGCATCACAAGAAAACCTTGTTCACCTTGGATGAACGCATGGACATGGCGCGTCAAGCCATGGCGGCGCACCCACAAATCGAAGTGGTGCCCTTCACAGGCTTGGTGCGCGACTTTGCCCGCTTGCATCACGCCAAAGTCATGGTGCGCGGTGTGCGCGCGGTGACGGACTTCGATTACGAGTTCCAACTCGCGGGCATGAACCGCCAACTCATGCCCGATGTGGAAACCGTGTTTCTCACGCCGAGCGCGGAGTACCAATTCATTTCCAGCACGTTTGTGCGTGAAATTTCGATGTTGGGCGGTAAGGGCGATGGTCGTAATTTGGTGTCGCCAGGCGTTTATGAGCGCTTGATGGCCAAAAAAGCAGCTGCGGCTTGATGCCCACATGACCGAGTTTTTGCTCATCCGCCATGGCGAGACGGATTGGAACCGTGAACTGCGCTTTCAAGGTCAAATTGATGTGCCGTTGAACGACATCGGCTTGTTGCAAGCACAGCGCTTGCAGCACCGTTTTGATGAGGCGTTGGCCGGTTGGCGTATGGAAGGCCGTGTGCCTACGCGCTTGATCAGCAGCGACTTGGTGCGCGCCCAGCAAACGGCCCAAGCGGTTGCCCAAGCTTTGGGACAACCGTGTGCGACCGAGACGGGCTTGCGGGAGCAATGTTTTGGCGTGTTTGAGGGCTTGCGTGCTGCAGATATTCAGGCTCAGCATCCTGATGCGTGGCGGCACTGGTTGAAATTTGATGCGCACTACGCCGTGGAAGGTGCCGAGAGCACCCAAGTGTTCTACGACCGTGTGATGGCAGCCATGGCGCAATTGGCAAAGCAGCACGCTGGCGAGCGTTTGGTGGTGGTTACCCACGGTGGCGTGCTGGACATGATTTGGCGCCATGCGCAAGCCTTGTCGTTGCATGGCCCCCGTGCTTGCGAGATCCCCAATGCTGGCTTGAGTCAGGTGGCTTGGCGTGACGCCACTTTGCATATTTTGGATTGGGCCGATACATCGCATTTGGCGGACATGCCGCCTCAACCGCACTACCGCCAAACAGCCGCGGCCTCCCGACCCGCAGACGCCAAGTCATGAAAGCAACCGCACGGCGTGTGCGGGTGTTGCTGGCGGAGATAATCGTTCTTTATCTTTGAATTTGCGGATTTTTTATGGCCTTGATGATCACCGATGAATGCATCAACTGCGATGTGTGTGAGCCCGAGTGTCCCAATGAAGCGATCTTCTTAGGCCCCGAAATTTACGAAATTAACGCCGACAAATGCACCGAGTGCGTGGGGCATTTTGACGAGCCGCAATGCGTGCAAGTTTGTCCTGTGGCGTGTATCCCTGTGAATCCACAACGCTTAGAAGGGCGCGATGCCTTGATGGCGAAATTTCGCCTGTTACAGCAACAGAGTTCATGAACGCTTGATGCCAAAGCTAGGGCGCAGCTTTCGGGCTTGCGCCATTTTTTTCGGCTTTTTTCTGAGGCGACTTCGGCGTGTTGTCTTTGGCTGTGAAGTAAGGGCTGGCAACTTTTCGGTGTTTGCCATGAGACGGCGGCATGGAGGTTGCACTGTCGACGGTGCTGCTGAACATGGCATCACGGTTGTAGGTGGGCATGACGGCCGCATTGCGTTGGGTTTGTTGCTCTGCCTTGAGTCGATTTTTCTCTAAGGCATCGGCTTGTTGCTGCGCTTGCACGGTCTGCATTGTTTGGGTTTGAGCTTGTCGTGCATTGCGGGCATCCGAAATCGAGGGGATGGCCGCACCGTTGCATGATGGGTTGGCGCTGTATTGGTCGCCGCAGCGGTACACCGTTTGGGCAGCCGCCGCTGACGACATCAGGACGAAGACCCATGCGCAGGATGCCAGCCTGTGCTTAACGCATGTCTGGTTTTGTCTCGCCGTCTTGCGTGGGTACGGTTGTTGTGGCATGGCCAGACTCCTATTTGGCGGCTAAGTTCGCCGGCCTAGGGGGTTTGGGCCGAGGAGGCTTCGCGGTGTGAATCATTTGTGTGGCTTTGACCATATCGCCCGAGAGCAAATGAGGCAACGCCAAGCTGGTACGTGACACACAGTCTTCAATGGCACTGCGTTGGTCTGGCGCTGGTTTTTTCAAAACCCAATTCGCGACTTCAGACTTATGGCCTGGGTGGCCAATTCCGATACGCAGTCGCCAGTATTGGTCGGTGCCGAGTTGTGCATGAATGTCGCGCAGGCCATTGTGTCCGGCGTGGCTGCCCCCGAGTTTGAGTTTGGCTTCGCCAGGTGGGATGTCCAACTCATCATGGATGACCAAAATTTCATCAGGTTGAATTTTGAAAAACCGAGCCAAAGCGGCAACGGATTTGCCTGACAAGTTCATGAAGGTTTGTGGCTGCAACAACCACACGTTTTGCCCTTTGACAGTCGTGCGTGCCACCAAGCCGTGGTATGCACGGTCAGGCTGCAATTGAACTTTGAGGTCCCGAGCGATGGTGTCGATCCACCAGAAGCCAGCGTTGTGGCGTGTCGATTCATAGTCTGAGCCTGGATTTCCAAGGCCAACAAGCAGCTTAATCATGTGCGAATTATCCGTGAGTGGGTGTGGCAAGCCTTGTTCAGGAGCCCACAAGCAAAACGGCCCACCGAAGTGGGCCGTTCAAAGCAAACGCTCAAAGAGAGATTACTTCTTCTTTTTGTTGTCGCCAGCAGCAGCGGCGGCTTCTTGAGGTGTAGGTGCCTCGGCCTTTGTTGCCACCACAGCCACCAACACGGGGTTGGAGCTGCCAGGCGCCACAACTGTCACGCCTGCGGGCAGGGTGATGTCTTTGGCGTGCAAAGAGTGACCTTTGGTCAAGTTGCTCAAGTCCACAGCAATGAACTCTGGCAAATCTTTTGGCATGCAAGAGATTTCCAATTCAGTGGCGATGTGGTTGATCAAGCACTGGTCAGCTTTCACAGCTGGCGAGTTCTCTTCACCGGAGTAGTGCAAAGGCACTTTTTTCTTCATCTTGGTGTTGGCATCGATGCGTTGGAAGTCGATGTGCAAGACGAGTTGTTTGAAGGGGTGGTATTGCACGTCGCGCAACAACACTTCAGTGCTCTTGCCGTCGATTTCCATTTGCAACACAGAAGCGTGGAAAGCTTCTTTTTTCAGGGCATGCCACAAAGCGTTGTGATCGATTTCGATCAACGAAGCTTCAGTAGCGCCACCATAGACGATGCCTGGTGTACGACCTGTGATACGCAGACGGCGGCTCGCACCCGTTCCCTGCTTAGCGCGCTCAAAAGCGACAAATTTCATAATTAACTCCTGTAGGAACCCACCGCGACCAGTGTGGCTCTCGTTTAAAAAAAGGCTGCCGAAGCAGCCCAGGTTGATGTTCGACGATGAAACGAGCTGTTTAGAACAGCTGGTCTTGATCGGAGAACAAGCTCATGACCGACTCACCTTTGGCAATGCGCTGGATCGTCTCAGCGATCAGCGGAGCCACGGTGAGTTGGCGAATCTTTTTGCAGGCCTTCCCAGCTTCGCTGAGCGGGATGGTGTTGGTCACAACCACTTCGTCAAGTGCATCGCCTTGGGCAATACGTTCGATGGCAGGACCTGAAAAAATAGGGTGTGTGCAGTAGGCGTAAACTTTTTTCGCGCCACGTGCTTTGAGGACTTCAGCGGCTTTCACCAAGGTGCCCGCAGTGTCGATCATGTCGTCCATGATGACGCAGTTGCGGCCATCGATGTCGCCAATCACGTTCATGACTTCAGACACGTTCGCTTTGGGCCGACGCTTGTCGATGATGGCCAGATCGCAACCGAGTTGTTTGGCCAAGGCGCGAGCACGGACCACGCCACCCACGTCGGGTGACACCACGATCAGGTCTTCGTAATTCTTTTGACGCAAGTCGCCCAGCAACACAGGCGAGGCGTAAATGTTGTCGACGGGAATGTCGAAGAAGCCTTGAATTTGGTCAGCGTGCAAATCCATGGTCAACACGCGTGCCACGCCAGCGGTTTGCAGCAGGTCAGCCACCAGTTTGGCGGAGATTGGCACACGGCTTGAACGTGGGCGGCGATCTTGGCGGGCATAACCGAAGTAAGGAATCACGGCACTGATGCGTTCTGCAGAGGCGCGCTTCAATGCGTCAACCATGATCAGCAGTTCCATCAAGCTTTCGTTGGTGGGGGCGCAAGTGCTTTGCACCACAAACACATCACGAGCGCGAACGTTTTGGTTGATTTCGACCGTCACTTCACCATCAGAGAAGCGTCCAACGTGGGCCGCACCCACTTCAATGCCAAGATGCGTGGCAATTTCGGCAGCCATCGCAGGATTGGCGTTGCCGGTAAAAATCATGAAGTCTGGGGTAGGGGTGGACATGATGACGGAGTGACTTTCGCTTCAGGACCAATGACGCCAACATGCCGTCGAATAGAAACATAAATTTTGGCAGGGGAAGAAGGACTCGAACCTTCGCATGCTGGAATCAAAATCCAGTGCCTTAACCAACTTGGCGACTCCCCTACACAGGTCAACAGCTTTGCAGCTGGTAACCGTTAACTTTCTCTGACAACCCATCCAGCCAAGGGATGAACCATCATATTGCTGCACACCCGCATTTGCCAATTGTGCGGTGCTGATTCTATCAACACATCACTGGGCATTTGCGCAAAAACTGCACTGCCAGATCCTGTCATGCGCGGACTTAAACCGAAGGAGGCGAGCCATTGAATGGCTTCATCAATTTCGGGACACAGCGCCTGAGCAACTGGCTGCAAATCGTTTCTACCGAAGTCGAAAGGATGAACAGCGAAGACCGGCAGTATAGCAGTTTCTGAGTCCCTTTTCAAATTTGGATCGCGAAAAATTCTTTCGGTGTTCAATCCAGCATGCGGTTTGATCACAACAAATTGAGCCGATGGCAGTTCAATGGCCGTGATTTTTTCACCAATGCCTTCTACCCAAGCGTTGTGACCTTGCAAAAAGAAAGGTACATCGGCGCCCAAGCGTAAACCAATGGGCATTAGCTGCGACAGCGGCCAATTCAAGTTCCAGAGGCGATTGAGTGCAAGTAACGTGCTGGCCGCATCTGATGACCCGCCGCCCATCCCCGCTTGCGCAGGAATGCTTTTTTCAATGGCGATGTGCGCGCCTAATCGCGTACCGCTGGCGATTTGTAACGCTTTGGCTGCGCGAATGATCAAGTCGTCCGCAGGTAGCTGGGTCGTCAAGTCTTCACGGCTAATTTGTCCGTTGTCTCGCAGATCAAAGTGCAGGGTGTCGCACCAGTCGATCAGCATGAACACCGATTGCAGCAAGTGGTAGCCATCCGGGCGCTGGCCCGTGATGTGTAAAAACAAATTCAATTTGGCAGGAGCCAAAACATGGGTCAGCGCGCGCATGGTGTGTGAGTGCTTAATCGAGTTTGATGCGCAGATGCACGGTGGGGTTGGGTGTGATGCGTTGTGCGATGAGCAGGCCTTGGGGCAATTGCGAGAGGTCTGCTTGCCAACCTGGTGCGAGACTGGGCACGCCATGGAGCCAGTCAAACAGGGCACTCACGGGAAGTGCGGCCCCAGTCGCTTGTTCGGTCAGTTCGTCCAATGACTCAAACCGTTGCAGTTGGCCACCTTGTTGCAACTGCACGTTGTCGGGTGACCAACGCAGTGCCGCCAAGGTGGTGCCTAAGGGTGAGTACAAATCTAAGCGTCCGAGGGTGGCCTCGCCGCGTAGCAAAAAACCAGCGCTCATGGATGTGGCAGGTTCACTTTGGATGCGCAAGCTCAGGCGTCCTTGCCATTCAGGTGCGTTGGCTTGAATCTCGCTTAATACGGTGTTGGCTTGCATGGTTGGCATGTTTGGAGAGGCGCAACCAGCCAGTGCCAATGCTGCCCCGATCACCACAGGCCCAAGTTGCCAAACATCACAGCCGCCAAACCGCATGGCTTAAAGCGCGGGTTTGAGGCGTTGCAAAGTTTCTTGCAAAGTCTCGTTGTTGGGCGCAACGTCAAGTGCTTCGCGCCACACTTTGCGGGCATCGTCGGTGCGTTGAAGGTGCCACAGTACTTCGCCCAAATGTGCGGCAATTTCTGGGTCTGTGCGGTCTTTGTAGGCTTTTTGCAAATAGGTCAGCGCGGCGGAGGTGTTGCCCAATCGAAACTCTACCCAGCCCAAGCTGTCTGTGATGAACGGGTCATCGGGCACAAATGTCAGGGCTTTGATGATGAGTTGCTTGGCTTCATCTAAGCGCAAATTGCGATCGGCCAATGAAAAGCCCAGCGCGTTGTAAGCGTTGTGGTACGAAGGATCGAGTTGCATCACGTTGCGAAGCAGCTTTTCCATGTCGTCGAGACGGTTGAGCTTTTCAGCCAACATGGCTTGTTCGTACAACAAATCGACATCGTTGGCGCTGGCGTCAACTAACAAATCGTAGGCGATTTGCCATTGACGGTGCTCGCGCAGCAACTGAACTTCGGCCAGCAGTCGGCTGCGTTGTTCGTCGGCATTGCGCGCTGGCAATTGCGCTAACAATTGACGCGCTTCGCCGAGTTTGCCTTGACGTGCGAGCAAGCTGGCACGACGCGTTTGTGCTTGCGCAATGCCGCGCGCTGTGTTGTCGTTGTTGACTGTGGCTGCTAGCTCCACATAGCGTGAGAGCGAACGCTCTGCCAATGCGTCTTGCCCTTGCTCGAATTGAAGTGAACCCAGCACTAGCCAAGCATCGGCGTGTTGAGGAAACTTTTGTGTGATGGTTTGCAGCTGTTCGTTGGCGTTGTCGTAGCGCTGCATTTCAATCAGCACGCGCACGTAGCTCATGGCCAACTCGGGCGTGTTTTGGCGGCGCAAGGCTTGCATCACCAGAGGCTCGGCTTCTTTGACTTGACGCCCCATCAGCTCTAAGGCCAACAGGGCAGGGCTCAATGCGTTGCCGTCTGCTGCGCTGCCTTGACGCGCAGCTTCGAGTGCGGCAGCGGTGTTGTCTTGGGCGAGGCGCATGCGACCTACGCTGGTCCAAGCTTCGCTTGCGGTGGCACTGTTACGCAAGTAAGGTTCGAGGGCTTGCTGAACGATGTCGGCCGCTTGCTTTTTGTCGCTGACGCGTGCGTATTGCCGCGGAATCTGGCTGATCACGGCGTTGCGCTCTGATTCAGGTGTGAAGCTCAGTTCTTTTTTCAGCGGTCCCAAACTGTCCGTCACCTGATTCAGGGCGATCAAAATTTGTAACAAATGGCCGTTGGCCTTTCGGTCTTGCGGGGCCGCTTGACTCCAAGCGCGCGCCGCCATCAGAGCGCCGTCGCCCGAGCGGGCTTGCAGTGCGACATCCACCGCACGTGCGTACAGCTGAACATCGTTGGTCTTGCGTGCTGCGTCTAGCAGCAGAGCAAAGCCCGCTGCGGGTTCGCCTTGGCGCAGATTCAGCTCTCCTAGCAAAATTTCATACAACAGCTCGCCTGACATGGCCGAGTTGTTGATTTTTTCTACCTCGGGCGTGGTTTGTGCCTGGCTGGTTGTGGCCAACGCAGCATAAGCACTTGCACACAGAGCAACACGCAAAGCCCAAAGACGGGCTGCAGACAAGGGGAATTTCATAGGCGCATCATAATCGCGGCAGTTTTTTTGAGTCTGTCCATGCCTGAATTACCTGAGGTTGAAGTTACCCGTTTGAGCTTTGCGGATCGCATTGCCGGTGCCCGCATCACCGGCGTGCGCGTTGGCAAACCGTTGCGCTGGTCGTTGGGCTGTGGTCCGCAGTCTTTGCGTGGCCGCGTGGTGTTGGGCGTGCGTCGTCGCGGCAAGTATTTGTTGGTTGATTTGGACCAAGGTTTGCTGCTGTGGCATTTGGGCATGTCGGGCAGTTTGCGCTTCAGCGACGACCGAAGCCCGCCTCAAGCGCATGACCATTTCGACTTAGACACCAGCCAAGGTTTGTTGCGATTGAATGACCCGCGCCGATTTGGTGCGGTGGTCTATGCCTCAGATGAGCACAGCCCCGAGGCCGTCAAGTTGTTGGGACATTTGGGGGTTGAGCCTTTGAACGGTGATTTTGGTCTGGATGCCTTTCATGGAGGTTTGAAAAAGCGCAAAACCGCCATCAAACAAGTTCTGCTAGGTGGTGAGTTGGTGGTCGGGGTGGGCAATATTTATGCGTCTGAGGCCCTGTTCTTGGCGGGCATTCGCCCGACCGTGCGTGCAGAGCGTGTCAGTCGCCCACGGGCAGAAAAGCTGCGTTTGGCCATCATTGATGTGCTGGCGCGTGCCGTGCAAAAGGGCGGTAGCACCTTGCGCGACTTTTCAAGCGCTGACGGTCAGCAGGGGTACTTTCAGTTAGAAGCCCATGTGTATGACCGAGCTGGCGCGCCCTGCCGCGTCTGTGGAACCCCCATTCGTCGTATCCAGCAAGGTCAGCGGTCCACCTATTTTTGCCCTGTATGCCAAAAACCTTGATGCAACCCAAGACGTTTGCCCAAGCGGTGGTGGCTTGGCAATTGGCACATGGTCGCCACGATTTACCTTGGCAAAACACCCAAGACCCCTATGCCGTGTGGCTGTCAGAAATCATGCTGCAGCAAACGCAAGTGGTGACGGTGCGGGATTACTTTGCGCGTTTTATGACGCGCTTTCCTACGGTGGCCGATTTGGCTGCCGCCCATCCAGACGAGGTGATGGGGTTGTGGAGCGGCTTGGGCTACTACAGTCGTGCACGCAATATGCATCGGGCCGCGCAAGATGTGGTGGCCTTGCATGGGGGTGTTTTTCCTCGCAGCTCGGAAACGCTGCAAACGCTGCCAGGCATTGGTCGATCCACCGCCGCTGCGGTGGCTTCGTTGTGCTTCAGCGAGCCGATTGCGATTTTGGATGGCAACGTCAAACGCGTGCTGACGCGATTTTTGGGGTTCAAAGAAGACTTGGCGTCTTCGCGCCATGAAAAAGCGTTGTGGGAAATTGCCCAATCTATGCTGCCTCAGCGCGACTTGACCCAGGCCATGCCGCGCTACACCCAAGGCGTGATGGATTTAGGCGCCACAGTTTGCACGCCTAAAAAACCACAATGTGACCGTTGTCCGGTGCAGGCTCAATGCGTTGCTGCTTTGGAGGGTACGCCCGAGCGGTATCCCGTTAAAACTCGCAAACTCAAGCGCAGTTCCGAGCAACTGTGGCTGCTGCATGCGCAGACAGCGCAGGGCGATGCGTGGCTGATGCAGCGCCCGCAAACGGGGGTGTGGGCGGGCTTGTATTGCTTGCCTGTGTTTGACAGTTTTGAAGCGTTGCAAGCGGCCGTTCCCGCTTCACACCGGTCGCAGCTGGTCGATGGCCCCGTGTTCAAGCACGTGTTGACGCACAAGGATTTGCACTTGCACCCTGTCCGATTGGCGTTGCCCAAACCGGTCTCTATCTCCGTGACCTCTCGCGTCTTGGCGGCTGACGCCACCACTTTTTCAGCCGAAGCCAAAGGCGCTGCTTGGGTGGCTGCTGCTGATTGGCCAGCTTTGGGCTTGCCCGCGCCCATACGTAAACTGCTTACGGGTTGATATCCAATTCGCGGTGGCGCTTGAGCGTGATCCAACTTTTGGCAAACCGCTGACTCAGCAACTCCACCAAATACACCGAGCGGTGTTGCCCACCTGTGCAACCAATGGCGACTGTGACGTAGCTGCGATGGTCGTGATTCAAGTCAGGCAACCACGTCTCTAGAAAATGGCTGATTTGTTCGGCCATTTTCTCGACCGAAGCTTGTGCCGCCAGCCACTCGGCCACGGGCTCATCACGACCCGTCAACGGTTTCAGTGCCGCTTCGTAATGGGGGTTGGGCAGCATGCGCACATCAAACACATAGTCGGCATGCACAGGAATGCCGCGCTTGAAGGCAAACGACTCAAACATCAAAGTGAGCTGCGTGGCAGGCGCTGAAATCAGCGATTTGATGTAGCTCTGAAGTTTGGTGCTGCGCAGCAAGCTGGTGTCGATGATGTGCGACTCTTCGCGCAACTCGGATAGCAACTCGCGTTCCAACTCAATCGCTTCGACCAAATCGCGTTGCTGGTCGCGCACGAACTCATCGTCTTTGCGTGACAAGGGGTGACGGCGACGAGTTTCCGAAAAGCGGTGAACCAAAATCTCTGTGGTGGCATCTAAAAACAGCATGCGCACATCGACGTCTAAAGCGCGCAAATGTGCCAGTTGTGCAGGCACCAACGGCAACGATTGGGCGCTGCGAACGTCCATCGCGATGGCAATTTTGCTGGCGCTGTGCTGCTGTTCAAGTTGAACAAAAGGCAGCAGCAATTCAGGGGGCAGGTTGTCCACACAGTAATAGCCTGCATCTTCGAGGGCATGCAGCGCAACCGATTTGCCGGAGCCCGACATACCGGTGATCAGGACCAATTCTTGTTTCATACGTGGGCTTTCGGGGGCGCGGTGTGGCTGAGCATTTCGCGGGCATGGGCCAAGGTGGTGTCTGATACTTTTTCACCGCCCAACATGCGGGCAATTTCGCCCACACGATCCGAGGGGTTCAGCGCGGTGACTTGGCTGGCCGTGCCTTGTGCGTCGCTGTGTTTGGAGACAACCCAGTGGTGATCGGCACAGGCCGCGACTTGTGGCAAGTGGGTGACGGCCATGACTTGGCGGTCACGCCCCAGTTGTTGCATCAAGCGGCCCACGGTTTCGGCCACGGCGCCACCCACGCCGGAGTCAACTTCGTCAAAGATCAAGGTTTGGGCGGTGCCTAGCTGACTGGTGGTGACGGCGATGGCCAAGGCAATGCGCGACAGTTCGCCGCCTGAAGCGACTTTGCCCACAGGGCGAGGTGTGCTGCCGGGGTGACCTGCCACCAAAAAGCTGACGTTTTCTAGACCGCTGGCGGTGGCTTGTTCGGTGGGCTCGAGTTGCACTTCAAAGCGGCCGCCCTGCATGCCCAAACCTTGCATGGCTTGGCTGATGGCGGTGGCAAGTTTGGGGGCCGCTTGGGTGCGTGCTTTAGAAATCAGGCGGGCTTGTGTTTGGTAGGCTGCTGCGGCTTTGGTCTCTGCGGCCTCAAGGGCGGCCAAATCGGTGGCCGCATCAAGTTGCGACAGACGTGCTTTCCACTCTTGGTACAGAGCGGGCAATTCTTGGGGCGTGCGCTTGAAACGGCGAGCCAGCGACATCCATAGCGCCATGCGATCGTCCAGTGTTTGCAGGCGCTCGGGGTCCAGTTCTGTGTGGCTCAGGTAGGCGTGTAGCGAGTGGGCCACGTCACTGGCTTGTGCCAAGCTAGAAGCCAGCACATCGACCCAATTCGCAAATTCAGGCGCCACATCGGCTTGGTCTTGCAGGGCGTCTTGGGCTTTGCTGAGCAAACGCAAGGCGCCTTGGTCGTCATCTTCGAGGGCGGCGATGGCGCTTTGTGCGGCATCCATCAGGGCTTGTGCGTGCGACAGACGGGTGTGTTGGCTGTTGAGCTCTGCCCACTCGTCCGTGGCTGGGGCGAGTTTGTCGACCTCTGCCATTTGCCACAACAAGCGCTCACGTTCTTCTTGGAGTGTGGCCTGAGCGGTGCGCGCTTCTTGGAGCGTTTGGGTGGCGCGACGCCATGTGGTCCATTCTGTGTTCAAGGCTTGCAGGCTCACGCCGGCGTAGGCATCGAGCAGGCCGCGCACGGCGTCGGGGCGGGTCAAGCTTTGCCATGCGTGTTGCCCATGGATGTCGAGCACGCGATCGCTCAAAGCCCGCAGTTGTGTGGCAGTTGCAGGACTGCCATTGATCCACGCGCGGCTTTTGCCCTGTGTGTCAATGGTGCGTTTGAGCAGCAAGCTGCCTTGTTCGGCAGCATCTGGAAAACCTTCTTCTTCGAGCCAAGCTTGCAGATCGGCTGTGGCATCAAATTCAGCACAAATTTCTGCCCGCGTGGCCCCTTCGCGCACCACCCCCGCATCGGCGCGCGCGCCCATGACCAGTTGCAAGGCATCAATCAAGATCGATTTGCCAGCACCGGTTTCGCCAGTGAGTGCGGTAAAGCCGAGCGAGAGGTTCAGATCGAGCTCGCGCACGATCACAAAATCACGCAAGACGATGTGCTGCAAACTCATGCCACGCCCTCGTTCCAGTGGAGTTTTTTACGCAAGGTGTCAAAGTAGTTCCAGCCGCGTGGATGCAAGAAGCGCGCGTAGTGCTTCGAGCGTGTGACCGTGATGCGGTCGCCCAGCAGCAACGACGCGAGTGACTGCATGTCAAAGTTGGCACTGGCGTCGCGGCCAGCCACCAAATCAATCACCACCTCACCGGTGTCGGGCAGCACGATGGGGCGGTTTGACAAGGTGTGTGGCGCGATGGGCACCATGACCCACGCGGGTAAAGACGGGTGCATCAGCGGGCCGCCCGCTGACAACGCGTACGCTGTGGATCCTGTGGGGGTGGCGATGATCAAGCCGTCTGCGCGCTGGTTGGCCACGAAATGCCCGTCGACTTCGACGCGCATTTCCACCATGCCGGTGGTGGCGCCGCGGTTGACCACCACGTCGTTCAAGGCCAAGGCGTCAAACACGCAATGGCCGTCGCGCCAGACTTTGGCATGCATCATGACGCGCTTGTCTTCCTCATATTCGCCATGGATCATGGCTTTGAGGGTGGTTTGAAAATCTTCCAGAGGAATATCGGTGATGAAACCCAATCGGCCTTGGTTGATGCCAATCAAAGGCACGTTGTATTGCGCCAGTTGACGGCCATAACCCAACATCGTGCCGTCGCCACCGACCACCAGTGCCAAATCGCAGCTTCGGCCAATGCCTTCTACGTCCATCACGGGGTAACCCGTCAGGCCGGTGTTGGCGGCGGTGTCATGCTCCAAAATGACTTCACAGCCTTGGGTGTGTAAAAACTGAGCCACCTTCTCCAAGATCAAGCGAGACGATGGCTTGGTGCCGCCCGCGGTTGGGAGTTGGTATTTTCCAAGTAAGGCAATGTGACGAAACTTTGATTTCATAGGCAAATTACATCACTAAAATTCGACAACAAATGACCATGCTAGACGATCGCGCCAAGTTGTTGCTCAAAGCGCTGGTAGAGCGCTACATCGCCGACGGGCAACCCGTCGGCTCGCGCACGCTTTCTCGTGCCACAGGCATCGAGTTGTCTCCCGCCACCGTTCGCAATGTGATGTCTGATTTGGAGGCGTTGGGTCTGATCGTCAGTCCGCACACATCGGCGGGGCGCATCCCAACCGCACGGGGCTATCGCTTGTTTGTGGACACCATGTTGACGGCTGATCGCGGTCATTTACATGCCCCTAGTTTGGCGCCCGATCAGCCGCAAAAGGTGATCGCCAATGCGGCCCATTTGTTGTCCGATTTGTCGCAGTTTGTGGGGGTGGTGATTGCACCGCGTCGCAGCTCGGTGTTTCGCCACATTGAGTTTTTGCGCTTGTCCGACCGGCGCTTGTTGGTGATCATCGTGTCGCCTGAAGGCGATGTGCAAAACCGAGTCATCTTTACCGAGGCGGACTACACCGCGTCCCAACTCATCGAAGCGTCCAATTATTTGAACCATCATTTCGCAGGCATGGCCATTGAGCAAGTGCGTGAGAAGTTGTTGGCCGAGGTGGAGTCTTTGCGTGGCGAAATCGCCACCCTGATGCAAGCCGCCGTGCAAGTCAGCACCGAGGCGTTGGCGCAAGAGCAAGATGACGTGGTGATCAGTGGCGAGCGCAACTTGCTGTCGGTGAGCGATTTTTCCAGCGACATGGGCAATCTGCGCCGAGCCTTTGATTTGTTTGAGCAAAAAGCCCAATTGGTGCGGCTGCTGGACATTTCAGCCCAAGCTGAGGGGGTGCGTATCTACATCGGCGGCGAAAGCAAAATTGTGCCGATGGAGGAGTTGTCGGTCGTGAGCGCGCCCTACGAGGTCGATGGCCAAGTGGTCGGCACTTTGGGTGTGATTGGCCCGACCCGCATGGCTTACGACCGCATGATTCATATCGTGGACATCACCTCTAAGCTGGTCAGCAATGCGCTGAGTCACAAGTAACGCTTCTTGGTTAAGGCCATTTCTTGGGCCACTTCCGCCCTGTCACTTGCTTTACTGCCAAAGGCGTTGCATGTGGCAAACCCTCTTTTCATCGTTTCCTTTTTGACCAACCATAGTCAGGTGTGATTTTTTAAACGCAAGGAAACTTATGAAATTAGCTGCTTGGTTGAAACTTAACTGCGCTGTCGCGCTCACGGCCGTGGCGCTGTGTGGCGGTCATGCCTACGCCCAGACGGCGGCTACGGCCACGGCTGCCAACGGCAAGACTGAAATGCTGTGGCTGGGGCAGGCGGGTTACCGCATCAAGACACCCGGTGGCAAAACCATCGTGATCGACCCTTGGCTCACTGGCGGTCCCAAAGCGCCCGCCCCCTACAAAACAGATTTTGCCGCGCTCGGCAAGATCGACTTGCTGCTGGTCACGCACGCCCACGTTGACCATTTGGGTGACGCACCTGCTTTGGCCAAGCTCAACAACACTGTGTTGTACGGTCCTGCTGACATGGTCACGCCTTTGATTACCTTGGGCATGCTGCCTGCCAATTTGGGGCACCGTTTCAACAAGACGGGTCATGTCAAGCCTTTGCCCGGCATCAAAGTGACGGCTGTGGCGGCTGAGCACTCATCGCTTATTGTGTGGAACAACCCCGCCACCGGTAAAAACGAGTCACACCCAGCAGGCGAAGCGGTGGGTTACATCATTGAGCTGGAAAACGGGTTCAAGATTTGGCACATGGGCGATACCGGTTTATTTGGTGACATGAAATTCATCAGCGAGCGTTACAAGCCCGATTTGGTTTTGATGCCCATTGGCGGTAACTTCACCATGGACCCAGAAGATGCGGCATACGCTGCCCGCAACTGGATTCAGCCCAAGATGGTCATGCCCATGCACTACAACTCCAACCCTTTGACCAAAGGCACCTTGGCTGAGTTCCAAGACGCCATGAAAGGCAGCCCCATCAAAGTGGTGCCTATGACTGAAGGTCAAACCATCGAGTTCTGAGTCGGGGTTTAAGACTTACGCACGCCGAACAAAATGCCGCAGGTCACCAGCGCGAGGCCTGCGAGCAAGTTCAGGTGCATGGGCTCACCCAGCACCGCCACCGCGCCCAAGGCCGAGAGGCCCGGCACGAGGGCGGTGATCATGGTGGAGCGCACTGGGCCATAGTGGCGAATCATCACATTGAAGGTGATGCCCGAAATGACCACTGAGCCCACGCCTTGGTAAATCGCTTGAAACAACATTTCCGACGCCGGAGCTGCGTTTAAATGGCTCGCGATCAGGCCACTTGAAACGGCCAATGCATAGATCGGCACAAACGTGACGCACGAGAACGCTGTGATAGCGATGGTGGCGCGCACGGGGTCTAGCGAGTGGCGACGAACTGTCACGCTGTAGCAAGACCAGCAGAACGCGGCGCTCATGAACAGCAAGTCGCCTTTCCACACCTCGCCACCCTCAAAGGCTTTGAGCAAACTGGCACCACCCACCATCAAATCGCCCAAAACAATGCAGGCCAAGCCGATGGCGCGTGTTTGAGAAATACGCTCGTGCAACACCACGATGGCCAGCAGCGAAGTCCACAGTGGCAAACTACCCGGCATCAGCACGGAGGCGTGTGCGGCAGGCGCAAAGAAGAAGCCGGAGTAAGCCAGCATGGCGTAAAGCATGCTGCCAAATACGCCTGCAATCGCCGTGATACGCAGGGGCAGGGGAGACAGCCCACACAACGACCCCACTTTGTCGCCTGTTGAACGTTGCTTGCGCAGCAGCCACCAACCCCAAGGCAGCAGCACGCTACCAGCGCCCAAAATGCGTAAAAACGCAATATCGAGCGGCAATAAGCTGTGAGATGCAGAGGCGCGTGCGATGACGATGAAGGATGTCCAAATCAACACCGTGACTACGGCCGAGACAAGTCCAGCCGATCGAGGGGAGAGTTTCATCCGCACGATGATACGACCCCCACTTTTACGTTAGCTCAATAAGACGTAGCCCTTGTTGATCAAGCAGTGACGCACATCGATGATGGCGTTGTTGGAGATGTATTTGTCCCCGTATTTTTGGATGATTTGCCGCTGGCAGGCGGCGATGTCCGCGTAATAGGCGGTCAGCGCATCCCCTTTTAAATTCACATCGGGGATATATGCGCCGTGATGGATGGGTATGCTTGTTGAATATGTGCTTGCGCAGCCTGCAAGCGCCGTGAGTGCAAACGTCGCTAATAAATATGCGGACTTAATTGTGATTTTCATAAGTTTAAATATTATCATAACTATAAATTAAACTTAAGTTTTCAACACAAGGCTATGGGTGATTGCAATAGATACGTATGTTTGAAACGGTTGTATCTGCCTAGGCTGCATCTTCAACGGTGCCACTACAATAAAGTTTGTATTTGGGGCGTTAGCTCAGTTGGTTAGAGCAGAGGACTCATAAAAATTGTGCACCGAGATAGGAAACTGCTCGCGTGAATGACGTCAAATTCGGTGAAACCTACGTGCAGTGATGCATATGGCAATGCCGAGCGAAGCTAGGTGCGCAAGCACCCTGAACGTGTAGAGACTAGACGGCGTCCACCTAAAGCGTAAGCCACGGTGAAGGCATAGTCCAGGGAGTAGTGAAAGCTACACAAACCAGAATCCTTTGGTCGACAGTTCAAGTCTGTCACGCCCTACCAGCATGTAAGGGGACTGCCTAAAAGCAGTCCCCTTATTTGTTTCTGGAAATTAAATGGCCGCTTCATTGGGCCAAATATCAAGCCATCCCTAAGTTGTCCGAATGTGCGTTAGCCACTTCATGGACTGTGACGCGCCGTACAGACAAAGTAACTTGCGCGTTTAAAAATTCGAGCGTAAATTTCGTCAGACGCGCACGCGATGCATGCCGAAAACGCAAATGACCAACGCATCTGAAAGGAAAGCAAGATGAGTGGAAATCATGTGAATTCTGCGGGCAAATGTCCTGTCATACACGGCGCTGTCACGACGGCAGATGCGTCAAACACCGCATGGTGGCCTAAGGCACTCAACCTTGACATCTTGCATCAGCATGGCACCCAAACCAATCCGATGGGTCCAACCTTCAATTACCGTGACGAGGTCAAGAAATTGAATGTGACGGCCCTCAAAACGGATCTCAAAGCCCTGATGACAGATAGCCAAGATTGGTGGCCTGCAGACTGGGGGCACTACGGTGGTTTGATGATTCGCATGGCTTGGCACTCTGCGGGGTCCTACCGCATTGCCGACGGTCGTGGCGGCGGCGGGACAGGCAATCAACGCTTTGCGCCGCTGAACTCTTGGCCTGACAACGTCAATTTGGACAAGGCGCGCCGTCTACTTTGGCCAATTAAAAAGAAATATGGCAACCAACTCAGTTGGGCAGACTTGATCATCCTTGCGGGCAACATGGCTTACGAGTCGATGGGGCTCAAAACTTTCGGCTACGGCTTTGGTCGAGAAGACATTTGGCATCCTGAAAAAGATATTTATTGGGGCGCAGAGAAGGAGTGGCTGGCCCCGACAGACAACCCCAACAGCCGCTACTCCGGTGATCGAGTGCTGGAAAACCCACTTGCTGCCGTGATGATGGGCCTCATTTATGTCAACCCTGAGGGGGTGGATGGCAAGCCCGACCCGCTCAAAACTGCGCGTGATGTGCGTGAGACCTTTGCGCGCATGGCCATGAACGATGAAGAAACGGTGGCTTTGACTGCAGGCGGCCACACGGTGGGTAAAGCGCATGGCAATGGCAGCCCTGCCAATCTGGGCCCCGCCCCTGAGGCTGCAAATCTTGAGGAACAAGGTTTGGGTTGGAACAATCACACCAGCCGAGGTGTCGGCCGCAACACCGTGACCAGTGGCATTGAAGGTGCTTGGACCACCCATCCCACCCAATGGGACAACGGCTATTTTTCGATGTTGCTCAACCACGAGTGGGTGCAGAAAAACAGCCCTGCAGGCGCTTGGCAGTGGGAGCCGATGGACATCCAAGAAGAGGACAAGCCCGTTGATGTCGAGAACCCCTCTGTTCGCTGTAATCCGATCATGACGGATGCCGACATGGCGATGAAGATGGACCCCGACTATCGGAAGATCTCGGAGCGCTTCTACAAAGATCCCGACTACTTCTCCCAAGTGTTTGCGCGAGCTTGGTTCAAATTGACGCATCGCGATATGGGACCCAAGGCCCGCTATATCGGTCCAGACGTTCCGCAAGAAGACTTGATCTGGCAGGACCCTGTGCCCCAAGGGCCTAAGGACTATGACGTTGCTGACGTTAAGACCAAAATCGCAGCCAGTGGCTTGACGGTCAGTGAGATGGTGTCAACAGCGTGGGACAGTGCCCGCACCTTCCGTGGCTCAGACAAGCGCGGTGGTGCCAACGGCGCACGCATCCGTCTTGTCCCACAAAAAGATTGGCCAGGCAATGAGCCAAAGCGGTTGGCCAAGGTGCTTGCTGTGCTCGAACGCATTGCCTCTCAGATGGGGGCGAGTCTTGCCGATGTGATTGTGTTGGCGGGTAACGTGGGTGTGGAACAGGCCGCGAAGGCCGCAGGCTTTCATGTGACCGTTCCGTTCACGCCTGGTCGTGGCGATGCGACGCAGGACATGACGGATGTTGCGTCGTTTGATGTGTTGGAGCCCGTAGCCGATGGTTTCCGTAACTGGATGAAGAAAGACTATGCGGTCAGCGCAGAGGAGCTGATGTTGGACCGTGCGCAATTGATGCGGTTAACCGCCCACGAGATGACCGTCCTTGTGGGGGGCATGCGTGTTTTAGGTGCCAATCACGGTGCAAGCAAACATGGTGTGCTCACAGATCGTGAAGGTGTGTTGACGAATGATTTTTTCGTTCATCTGACGGACATGGCTTACACGTGGAACCCTGTGGGTCATCACCTATACGAAATTCGTGATCGCAAGACGGGCGCTGTGAAGTGGACTGCGACACGTGTTGATTTGGTATTCGGTTCTAACTCGGTGCTTCGTGCCTATGCGGAGGTTTATGCACAAGATGACAACCAAGAAAAGTTCGTCCAAGATTTTGTGACGGCTTGGACGAAGGTCATGAACGCCGACCGCTTCGATCTGCTCTGAAATTCTGTGCTATACTTCGATTTATCCAAGCGGCTGTAGCTCAGCTGGATAGAGTACTTGGCTACGAACCAAGGGGTCGTGGGTTCGATTCCTGCCAGCCGCACCAAATTGAACAAGGGTTTACATCTTCGGATGTAAGCCCTTTTTCTTTGGCATCATCCAAACAGGGTGATTGCTTTAGGTGACCGTTTGTTTTTGTGTTTTCTTCTCTAATGTGCTCAAAAGCCTTGGGCTGCATTAAAAAAACGGAGACAAACACATGAGATTCACGCGCGCTATTTCTACTTTCCTTTTGTTGATCGCGGCTGTATCGGTTCAGGCTCAGCAGAGCTATCCCAACCGCCCCGTCAAAATCATCGTGCCTTTTGCTGCGAGTGGTCCCGCTGACAACTACGCGCGGTTCATGGCGCAACGTTTGCAAGATGCGTTGGGACAGCCCTTTGTGGTGGATAACCGTCCCGGCGCGGGCTCCATCATTGGGACCGATGCCGTCGCCAAGTCGCCAGCCGATGGCTATACCTTGTTGATGATGTCCAACACGCAAACGGTCAATGAATCGTTGATTCCTAACAAGCCGTTCAATTTGCTCAAAGACTTTGCGCCGATTGCCCCTGTCAACTATTCCGACTTGGTGCTGGTCGTCAATCCCAAATTGCAAGTCAACACCTTGCCGGAGTTGATCAAGCTCGCGCGCGCGAATCCGGGCAAGCTCAACTACGCTTCTTCGGGCAACGGCACGCCGTACCACATGGCTGGCGAGTTGTTCAAATACATGGCCAGCATCGACATGACGCACATTCCCTACAAAGGAAGCGCTGCTGCTCGCACGGACGTGTTGTCAGGCCAAGTCGACATGATGTTTGATGCGGTCACGACCATGGCTGAAAACATCAAGGCAGGTAAGGTACGCGGTTTGGCAACAACTGGCAAAGCTCGCTCCTCGGTGATGCCTGAGCTGCCCACGGCCAACGATGAAGGCTTGCCCAAATACGAAGCCGTCATTTGGTTGGGCTTCATGGCGCCTGCAGGTACGCCTGAGGCCATCGTCACGCGCTTGAACAACGAGATCAACAAAATTGTGAATGCGCCCGATGTCAAGGCCACATGGGCCAAGCAAGGCGCTGTGCCCATGTCGATGACGGTGCCCGCTTTCACCAAGTACGTGGCGGAAGACGTGGCCAAATGGGCCACCATTGTCAAAATCTCGGGCGCTAAGGCTGACTGATCGTCATGGCTGAATTGTGTTTTGAGTTGAACGGCCAGCCCCAAGCGGTGCAGGCCGATGACAACGATTCATTGCTAGACGTTCTCCGACACACATGCCATCAAAAGGCCACCCGTTTTGGTTGTGGCTTGTCGCAATGCGGCGCCTGCCATGTACTTGTCGATCAGCATGCGGTCCCCGCGTGCAGCACGCCCATGTGGGCCGTGACAGGCAAACGCGTGGTCACGGTCGAGGGCTTGGGGACGGCTGAGCAACCGCACGCCTTGCAAACGGCCTTTGCCCAAGTGCAAGCTGCGCAATGCGGCTATTGCAGCAGCGGTATGTTGATGACGGCTGCGGCCTTGTTGCACACCACACCTCGTCCCACGCCTGAACAAGTGCGTGCGGCTTTGCAAGGCAATTTGTGTCGGTGTGGCGCGCACAACCGCATCGTGCGTGCGGTGTGTCAAGCAGCTGAGGCAATGGGTGTGTCATGACCGGTCAAGCGGCATCACCCCTTCCATTGCCCGGCAGCTTGCAGACCAACCGCCGTTTGTCGCAGTGGTTGGCGTTTTTGCCTGATGGCCGAGTTCGGCTGTATTCGGGCAAGGTTGAAATTGGTCAAGGTATCTTGCATGCCTTGGCGCAAATTGCCGCCCAAGAGTTGTCCATACCCACGCATGCCATTGAGGCCGTGCCCGCCAGCACGGCCATGAGTCCCAACGAAGCGGTGACGTCGGGCAGTTTGTCTATCCAAGATTCAGGCAGCGCCGTGCGCCACGCGTGTCGCCAAGCGCGGTCTTTGTTTGTGGCGTGTGCTGCAGAGACATTTGGCGTGTTGGTGTCAGACATTCACATCTTGGACGGTCGCTTCATGCACGGTTCACGCACGCTGTGCGGTTATAGCGACCTGTGTGAGCGCGTCAGCCTTGATACACAGGCGCTGCCCGTGAGCGATGCGGCACGTGGGCCTGCCTATTTGCCAACCCCACATGCGCCGCCACGTCCTGATTTGTGGCGTAAATTTTTAGGTCATGCCGATTTCATTCAAGACCTGGAGTTGCCCCATGTGCTGCACGGTCGCATGGTGCGCCCGCCTAATTTGCAGGCTACGTTGAATGAGGTGGCATGGCAGCACGCTGCCGAGCGCGCCCAATTTATGCCCAGCGTGCAGGGCGTTTACCGTGACGGTTTGCAAATTGGCGTGCTGGCGCACAGCGAAGCGGCAGCAACCCGAGCTGCCGATCAGTTGATGGCTGATTTGTCTGAGGCTCAGGCTTGGACCGTCCCACCTGTGTTGCCCGATGCCGAGCAGTTGCAAGCATGGTTGCGTCAAAGCCCGTTGCAAACCAGCACGGTGCACGCGGCCGATGAGCGCTGGGCTGATGCCCAAGCGCAGACCGTTCAAATCCTGCAAGCGGATTACAACCGGGGCTACCTGCAACACGCATCCATGTCGCCGTCCTGTGCGCTCGCGCATTGGCAAGGTGAGGCTTTGATGGTGTGGAGCCACTCACAAGGCATTTTCAATTTGCGTCGCGATTTGGCGCTGGCTTTGGCATGTGCCCCTGACCAAGTGACGGTGCAGCACGTTCAAGGTGCTGGCTGTTATGGGCACAACGGCGCCGACGACGTGGCGTTTGATGCGGCATGGCTGGCGCGTTGGGCTGAGGGGCAGCCTGTGCGCGTGCTCTGGTCGCGCCATGACGAAATGGCTTGGTCACCTTTAGGACCTGCCATGAGCGTGCGTTTGCAGGCAGGGCTTGATGCACAACAACGCATCAGCTTTTGGCAACACACGGTGTGGAGCCAAGGTCACGGCACGCGGCCCGGGCGTAACGCCACCCCCGCGCTGCTGGGCAGTTGGTTGACGGCGCAAACCTTTCCCATTTTGTTGGCCGAAAACGCAACCATGGCCGTCGGCGGTGGTTCGGAGCGCAATGCGGTGCCGCCTTACGCCTTGCCTGCGCTGGAAGTGGTGAACCACCGTGTGATGGACATGCCCATGCGTGTGTCTGCCTTGCGTGCCTTGGGCGCGCATGTGAACGTGTTTGCTGCGGAGTCGTTCATGGACGAAGTTGCATTCGCCGCAGGTCAAGACCCACTGGCGCTGCGCTTGGCGTATTTGCAAGACCCACGCGCACAGGCCGTGCTGCAACAAGCTGCCGTTGTGTCCAACTGGGCCCAACGCGATGCCGTCAAAAACGCATCTACTTTGACGGACGGCGAATGGGGCCTAGGCCTAGCATTTGCCCGTTACAAAAACACGGGGGCCTATTGCGCCGTCGTGGCCGAGGTGGTGGTGGCCGAGCGCGTGCACCTGAAACACGTGTGGGTGGTTGCCGACATCGGTCATGTGGTTGACACGGACGGCGCCATCAACCAACTCGAGGGGGGCGCCATTCAGGCGGCGAGCTGGACCTTGCTCGAAGCCGCAAAATTTGACCACCATCGCCTGCTCAGCGTCGATTGGGAGGCGTACCCCATTCTTCGCTTTGACGAGGTGCCCGACGTGTCGGTCTCGCTCATCGATACAGGTGAGCATGCATCGTTGGGCGCCGGCGAGGCTTCGCTGGGGCCGTGTGCCGCAGCGATTGGCAATGCCGTTTTTCATGCGTTGGGCGTGCGCGTGCGCGACATGCCCATGACACCCGAACAAATTGTCAAAGCCATCGACGCGGTCGATGGCGCGACAGCCCCTGTGATTTGAACCAAGGAACTGAGATGGAACTTTGTATTTTGAGCGGCGGTGCCGCCGCCGGTTTGGTCAACCCTTTGAAGGCTGACTTTGAAGCTGCCCACGCGTGCCAGATTCGCAGTACCTTCAGCGCCGTTGGCGCCATGAAAGAAAAACTGTTGGCCGGCGAGCCTTGTGATTTGCTGATCTTGACGCAGGCCTTGATCGAGGGATTGATGGCCTCGGGTCATGTGCGTGCAGGCAGCTTGGCGGCTTTGGGTGTGGTGAAAACAGGCATTGCGGTCAAGGCAGGTTCGGCGCGTCCGGCGATTCAAACCCGTGCCGATTTGCAAGCGGCATTTCGCGCAGCAGAGGGCATTTATTTTCCTGATCCTAAGCTGGCCACTGCGGGCATCCATTTTTTCAAAGTGCTGCAAACTTTGGGCCTGGATGTGGAATTGGTCGACCGCTTTCGTACCTTTCCCAATGGCGCGACGGCCATGGCCGCCATGGCAAAAGACACGGGCGCCCACTTGATCGGTTGCACCCAAGTGACCGAAATCAAATACACCGCCGGCATTGATTTGATCGGTCTATTGCCCCAAGAGTTTGAATTGGCCACGGTTTACGCCTTGGGAATTCCGACAACGGCTCAGCAACCTGAGTTGGCACAGCAGTTGGCACAGCTATTGACGGGCTCCTCGACGCGTGAGTTGCGCATCGCGGGTGGTTTTGAGTTGCAGGACTAAAATTCGCGGCATGAAACACCATGCCTCTTCCTCCTCCGTTTTCGCCGCTTTGGGCCTCTGTGCCGCGCTGTTGTCGGGCTGTGCCACACCTGTGGCCAAACCTGCGTTTTATCCCAACGCACATTACCAACAGATGGGGCCCGCCCAAGCGCAGGCCGATGCGCAAGCTTGTTCAGAATTGGCGCGTCAATCGGAAGTGGGCGCTGTCAACAAGATTGATGCCGGTCGTGCAGCTGCGGCGGGCGCTGCAGGCGTCGGCACAGCGGGTGTGGTGGGCTCGTTGCTCAGCGGTCACAAACCCGATTTGAAAAACATTGCAGCAGGTGCAGCAGCCATTGGTGCAGGCGGTGCAGCGGCCACAGCGGCTGGGCAATCGATCGGGGGCAGCGGCATGTACCGCCAATTTGTGCAGCAATGTTTGGGTGAGCGCGGCTACCAAGTCATCGGTTGGCATTGAGCGATTGACACCGCATGAGTTCGCAGGACGCTGACGACGAAGACAGCACGCTCCCACCCATTCCCCCAGGCAGTAAAAACTACATCACGCCTGAAGGTTATGCCGTGTTGCGTGCGGAGCTGTTTGAGTTGATGGACAACGAACGCCCCCGCATGGTGGAGATCGTGCACTGGGCGGCGAGCAACGGTGACCGCTCCGAAAACGGCGACTACCACTACGGCAAAAAACGGCTGCGTGAGATTGACCGACGCATTCGTTTCTTGACCAAACGTTTGGAGATCGCCGAGGTGACCGACCCGAGCGTGCATCACGGGCGTGACCAAGTCTTTTTTGGTGCCACTGTCACCTACGTCGACGAGGTGGGCACCGAGCGTACGGTGACGATTTTGGGCATTGACGAAGCGGACAGCCTGAAAGGGCAGGTCACGTGGGTCTCTCCCATTGCCCGAGCTCTGCTCAAAGCACGTGAAGGCGATGTGGTGAAGTTGGTGACCCCCTTGGGCGTGCAAGAGGTGGAAGTCTTAGACGTTCACTACCCAGCCTCAAAGGTGGCTTGATACCGCGTTATTGCTCGCGCTCGACGCCCGATACCACGCGTTGCGCTTGCAGCACCGACGGCACGCGGCGCAAATTGCGCAGCACCAGTTCTAAATGCTGCACATCGCGTACCGCGAAGACAAAACGCAAATCAGTGGCCTCTTGGCCGCTCACCTCATCGGCCATGTTGACCATGGTGATATCGGCTTCGGCATGGGTGATGGTGGAGGCAACGCGTGCCAGCACGCCTTTGCCATTGCTCACGGTCACGACCACGCCCACTTCAAAGGCGCGCGTGGGCTCTTCTGCCCACTCCACGGCAATGAAGCGTTCGCTGTCTTTGTGTTTCAGTCTTTGGGCCACGCCGCATTGGTCGGTGTGAACCACCAAACCTTCACCACGGCCTAGGTAACCCAAAATGTGGTCGCCCGGAATAGGTCGGCAACACGGTGCGTATTGCACAGAGGCGTTTTCGCTGCCATCAACGATGACGCTGCCTTGCGAGACGTTTTCGTGCGCGGTGAACCGTTCACGGCTCATCAACAACGCGTCTGGCTTGAGGCCAATTTCAGACAGCAACAATGCCAAACGCTTGGCCACAATGCTCGCAACACGCTTGCCCAAGCCAATGTCGATCAGCAATTCGGCTTGCGTTTTGCTGCCGGTGAAGCGCAGGAGTTTGTCCCACAAGTTGGCATGCGTGTCGTCCAGCGCAGGCATTTGGTCAATGCCTTCGGCGCGCAAGGCTTGGGCCAAGAGCTTTTCACCCAAGTGTTGTGACTCCGCATGCGCCATGGTTTTCAAATGGTGGCGAATTTTGGAGCGTGCACGTCCTGTGCGCACAAAGCCTAGCCATGCGGGGTTGGGGGCCGCCACGCTGGAGGTGACGACTTCCACTACATCGCCATTGCGTAACTCGGTGCGCAGCGGCACTTGCTCGCCATTGACCTTGGCGGCCATTGTGCGGTCGCCCACATCGCTGTGGACGGCGTAGGCAAAGTCGACCACGGTTGCGCCGCGTGGCATCGCCATGATGCGGCTCTTGGGGGTGAACACATACACCGCATCGGGGAACAAGTCGACCTTGACGTGGTCCCAAAACTCCGTGGCATCACGCGTTTCGTCTTGGATGTCTAACAGCGATTGCAGCCACTTGTTGCCCAAGTTTTGGCCAGGTTCGTTGCTCGAACCTTTGTCTTTGTAGAGCCAATGTGCGGCGACGCCCGTTTCAGCCACCAAGTGCATGGCTTCGGTGCGCATTTGAAACTCAACGTTCAAACCTGAGGGGCCTACCAGCGTGGTGTGCAGCGACTGGTAGCCGTTGAGTTTGGCAATCGCAATGTGGTCTTTGAACTTGCCGGGGACCGGCTTGTACATCTGGTGCAGCACGCCCAAGGCGGTGTAACAGTCAACCACTTGCGGCAAGATGAGTCGAAAGCCGTAAATGTCGGTCACTTGGGCAAAGCTCAGGTGCTTGCTGTCCATTTTTTTGTAAATGGAATAGAGCGTTTTTTCGCGCCCTGAGATGCGCACATTCAATCCAGCTTTGGCAAATTCGGCCTCGACTTCTTGTTGCACCTTTTGCATCAAGTCGCGGCGGCGATGGCGGGCCTTATGCACCGCTTTGCTGAGCACTTTGTGGCGCCAAGGCCAGAGGTGTTCAAACGACAGTTCTTGCAGTTCGCGGTAGGTTTGGTTCAAACCTAAGCGATGGGCAATGGGCGCATAAATCTCTAGGGTTTCGTTGGAGATGCGGCCCCATTTGGAGCGTGGCATGTCGCCCATCGTGCGCATGTTGTGGCTGCGATCTGCCAGCTTGATCAGGATGACGCGCACATCGCGCGCCATGGCCAACAGCATTTTTCGAAATGACTCGGCTTGGTTCTCCTCGCGGGTGTTGAACTCCAGCTTGTCCAGCTTGGTTAAGCCATCCACCAAATCAGCGACTTGGATGCCAAAGCGTTCAATCAAATCTGACTTGGTGATGCCGCAGTCTTCCATCGCGTCGTGCAGTAGGGCGGCAGACAGGGCTTGCGAATCGAGTTTCCATTCGGCGCATTGGGCCGCGACGGCAATGGGGTGGGTGATGTAGGGTTCACCGCTGTTGCGCATTTGCCCCAAATGGGCCTCGTCGGCGTAGCGGTAAGCGCGACGCACCATGTCTAAGCCTTCAGCATTCAAATAGCTGAGTTTTTCGGTCAACGCGGCAAAACTGGCCGCTGCTGCGTTGGCCGCGGCAGGGCTCACCACCGGTTTTGTGGAAGGCTTGGTCAAAGGCTTAGAAGAGGGCTTGGCAGCAGACATGAACAACACTTTACCTGCAATGAAAAAAGCACCGAAAAATCGGTGCTTTTTTTGATGTTAAGTGATGAGGTTGATCAATTAACCTGGAACTTTTTTCAGCATTTCGATGCCGATTTGGCCTGCTGCAATTTCACGCAAAGCCGTCACGCCTGGCTTGTTTTTGCTTTCGACCTTGGGGGTGTGGCCTTGGCTGAGCATGCGAGCGCGGTAGGTGGCGCAAAGCACCAACTGAAAGCGGTTAGGGATCTGTTCGAGACAGTCTTCAACAGTGATGCGGGCCATGTGGATACTCCAGAATTCAGGTGATGTTCAGGGCTTGAAAGATATCAGCCCGAGCCCGGCGCTGTGCCAGGTATTTGAGGCGCTGGGCGTGCACGATCGCTTTCAGGTCGAACAAGGCAGTCTCAAATAATTCGTTGATTATAACGTAGTCAAATTCTTTGGCCTGCGCCATCTCATCGGCCGCATTTTGCAGGCGTAACTCGATGATCTCAGGCGCATCTTCGCCACGGTTGTGCAAGCGCGATTTGAGTTCTTCCCAGCTGGGCGGCAAGATAAAAATCAGCACCGCGTTGGCAAACAGCTTTTTGACTTGGATGGCGCCTTGAAAGTCGATTTCCAAAATCACATCCGCGCCTTGGGCGATGCGGTCTTCAATGGCTTTGCGCGAGGTGCCGTAGCGTTGGCCGTGCACATTGGCCCACTCTAAAAAAGAGTTGGTCGCCACCATTTGGTCAAACTCGGGGGCAGACACGAAGAAATATTCGCGCCCGTGCTTTTCTTGTCCGCGTGGCTGGCGGGTGGTGTGGGATACCGAGGGGCGCACTTTGGCATCGAGCTCCATCAGCGCTTTGACGAGGCTTGATTTGCCAGCCCCGCTGGGGGCTGCGACCACAAAAAGGTTGCCTGGGAAGTTGTCCATTATTCGAGGTTCTGTACTTGTTCGCGGAGTTGTTCGATCAACACTTTCATGTCCACCGAAATACGGGTCATTTCCATCGTGGCCGACTTGGAGCCCAAGGTGTTGGCTTCGCGGTGGAGTTCTTGGATCAAAAAGTCGAGGCGTTTGCCCACGCCTTCGGCTTTGCCGCCTTTGGCGAGCAAGTCGTCCATTTCGTCAAAGTGAGACACCAAGCGGGTCAGCTCTTCGGCGACATCAATGCGAATGGCAAAGGCGGTGGCTTCGGTCAGCGCACGGTCTTGAGCGGCTTCGGGCAGTGTGGTGCCTTCGGCTAACGCCATGGCGTCGCGCCAGCGCTCTAAAAATTTCAAACGCTGCTGTTCAACCAATTGCGGCACCAGAGGCGCCGCTTGTTGGGCCAGCACGCGCAATTGACCCAAGCGGTCACGCAGGGTTTGTGCCAGACGGGCACCTTCACGCTCGCGGCCCTCGCTGAGTTGCTTCAAGGTGGTTTTGGCCAGTTTGAGCAGGCTGGGGCCAATGTCAGCAGGGGCCGATTGTTGGGCGGTCGTCAGTCGCAACACATCGGCCACTGACAGTGGGTTGGCTTTGGGCAACCATGCATGCACGGTGTCTTGCAGTGCAGAGAGTCGTTGCAGCAGCGCAGGTGTGGGGGCTGCAAATTCGTTGCTGGCCGTGCTTTCTAGGTTGGCACGCACTTCGACTTTGCCGCGTTTGAGGTGCTGGGTGATCAACTCACGCACGGCCGCTTCATGGGGTCGAAGCTCCTCGGGCATCTTGAAGGTCAGGTCTAGAAACCGGCTGTTGACCGAGCGAATTTCCAGTCCCAAGCGCAGGGCCGGGCCCGTGGGGGCGGTGTCGACCGTCTCGCGAGGCAGCTCGGTTTGCGCGCTGGCATAACCTGTCATGCTGTAAATGGGCATGTGTGTTGTTCTTTTTGCAAAGACTGCATTATCTCAGGGCCAAAGCACCGTGCTGAATAAGTCCGCCGATTGGTCGACAATTGACGTTTTACCGAATCGCTAGAAGCCCTAAAAATGACCACCACCTTGCCTGACTCTCGCCACACCCGTGCCGCCGACCAACTGCGCCCCGTGCGCATCACCCGCAACTACACCATGCACGCCGAAGGCTCGGTGCTGATTG
>Ga0213920_1000157_pt1 | contig 66039 bp, 59 predicted proteins | sample McNCre1117MG_FD_161054 | JGI IMG/M metagenome (GOLD analysis project Ga0213920, IMG submission 161054) | Freshwater microbial communities from McNutts Creek, Athens, Georgia, United States - 11-17 MG | ecosystem: Environmental > Aquatic > Freshwater > Creek | place: USA: Georgia | collected...
ACTGCGGCCGCGACCCCGAAGTGCGCTACCTGCCCAGCGGCCAAGCCGTGGCCAACGTGAGCGTGGCCACATCAAGCCGCCGCAAAGACAAAAACAGCGGCGAGATGATTGAAGACACACAGTGGCATCGCGTCACGTTCTATGACCGCTTGGCCGAAATCGCTGGCGAATATGTCAAGAAAGGCCGCCCCATTTACGTGGAAGGCCGCTTGAAATACGGCGTGTACACCGACAAAACCACAGGCGTGGAAAAAAATACCGTGGATATCATCGCCACCGAATTGCAACTCTTGGGCGGCCGTGAAGGCATGGGCGGTCCAAGTGGTGGTGGCGAAGAAGGTGGCTACAGCCGCCCAGCAGCCGCACCTCGTGCTGCTGCACCCGCAGCGCAACGCCCAGCGGCGCCTGCGCCTGCTAAGGGTGGTTTTGACGACATGGATGACGACATTCCCTTCTAAGCCCCCTAGTCTGAAAACATTCAACCAAAGGCCAGTACTTAATTGAGTACTGGCCTTTTTCTATTTGATGCCATGCATGCCGTCTGAACACGTAGATTGAGACTTGATTAAATTTAAGAGAAGTCCCGTTTATTAATTTGTAGTTATATATAGTTACTATTTAAGGCTAACAAAGCTTTAGAGAGTGACTCATGTGGCTGGCTGAGAATAAGAAAAACCTACAAAGGGTTGGGCACATTGCCATTTGGGTTCTGGTCGGTGCAACCGCAGCATTAGCGCAGCCAACCCCTGTCGATGCATTGATTCGCCAGCATGAGCGTGCAGTACAGAATGCCACTCGGCGAGAGCCTCTCAATGCAGATGTCTTTCTACAAGACAAGCCAGAAACAGCGCTGCCCCGCCAAACGAACACATCGACGTCAAACTGCCGGCTTATTCAAAAAATTCGACTCGAGGGGCACCCTGACTCAATAGGCGGCGAGCCGCAAGAAGTACTCGCGCCTTATGTGGGGCAATGTTTGGTTGCAGATGAGGTCAACGCCATGTTGGGTGACCTTAACCGCTGGTATCAACAACGAGGCCTCACCACTACCCGTGCCTATGCGGCAGAACAAGACTTGTCGCAAGGCGAGTTGGTGCTGCGCATCATCGCTGGTCGCATTGACGGTTATCGATACAAAGACGCACCGACAGACGCAAGATTAGCCGCCGCATTTCCAAGCCAAGCAGGCGATGTATTGAGCATTCGTGATCTTGAGCAGGGCCTAGAGAACTTCAATCGAATTCCATCGCAAGAAGCGAAATTTCAACTCTATCCAGGCAAAGAGCCGGGCACATCAGATGTCGTAGTTGAGTTGGTTCAAAAGAAAACTTGGCGCATCACACAAATGGTCGACAACAGCGGCAATAGGGCCATGGGCCATTGGCGCAGCAATACAGAGCTTGCGCTAGATAACTTGCTGATGCGCAATGACCAGCTGGCGTTGGGCTACAACCGCAATCTTGATGCAGGTACCTTAGATGCCAAGTTTGAGGGCTTCACGATGAACTACCTCATCTCTAGTGGCTATCACTTGTTTGGTCTGGCAGCGTCCACATTTCATACCAGCTTCATATTGCCTGGCATCAACGAAAGCTATCTGCTGCAAACACACTCCAGCAAAGGTGGCTTGTCCTACGAATATTTATTTGCGCGCGATCAAGACAGTAAATACAGCTTCATATCTGGCGTCGACTTCACCACTCAACGCAGCTACACCAACAACATTGAAATTGAAAGCCAGTACCGACGATTAAGTGTGTTTTACGCTGGCATTAAAGCTAAGAAATATTTTGGCAATCGGGTTTTGGATTGGCAGCTGCGGTATGACCAAGGAACAGATTGGTTTAACGCCATGCAATCCATTCCAGGTGGCACAGATCCAAAGTACGGGCTGACCAAGGCGCAAATTTCATGGTCGGTTCCATTGCCAGATAACGCGGGTTTATGGCGCACCAGTTTGCAAGGCCAAACAGGCACAGATGCCACACCTACCTTAGGGCAAATATATGTCGGTAGTCGATACAACGTGCGCGGTTTTCAAGACAACAGCCTGTTCGGCACTTCAGGTGTATGGCTGCGCAACGACCTAGAAAGCCGCGCTTTCAAGTGGGACACGTTTGGCATCACACCCTATGTGGGCTTGGATGCAGGACATGTCAAACCCAATGCCGCACAAACCGTCAGTCAACACCACGTAGTCGGTTATGCATTAGGAGTTCGGGCAGAGCAGGGCAACCTCAAAGCAGACATCACCTACACGCGCGCAGTCAGCCGCCCAGAAGAGTTCAACCAAGAATCACGCGGAAAGTGGCTTGCCCACTTGAGCGTCGCCCTTTAAGCAGGAGCATCCACATGCAAGCTTTACACCCCACAAATTTCCGCCGTCGCATTGCTTCACTGATGTTGGTCGCTTATTGCGCATCGCCTATCTTGGCGACTGCTCAAGTGGTCATTAACGCTGGTACTCCCAATGATGGGCGTCGTGCCTATGTGGATCAAACCCAAAACGGATTGCCCAAGGTCAACATTGCAGCGCCCAATGGTGCAGGCGTATCGCGCAACACTTATTCAGACTTCAACGTTGGCAAGCAAGGTGTGATACTGAACAACGCAACCAACAACAGCAACACGTCATTGGCTGGGTGGGTTGAAGGCAACCCCAATTTAGTACCAGGCAAAGAAGCCAAACTCATTTTCAACGAAGTGATTGGAACGAAGCAGTCGCAGCTCAATGGCTTCATTGAGGTGGCAGGTAAAAAAGCAGACGTCATCGTGGCCAATGAAAACGGCATCACTTGTAATGGCTGTGGCTTCATCAACACCACCCGTGGCACATTGAGTACAGGCACAGCTATTTGGGGCAGCGCTGGTCAGCTTGATGGGTTGAAAGTTCGTCAAGGCACGATCACGATTGGTGCAGATGGCATGAGCACTCCAGAAAGTCGAATTGACTTACTCTCACAAGCCATCAACATACAAGGTGCAATACATGCCGACCAGTTGAACATCGTCGCAGGCAACAACGACATCGCCTATGACACGCTCAAAGTCAATGCCGCCACATCCAGCAACTTGGGCTCATTTGACGTGTCTCAGTTGGGCGGTATGTATGCCAACCAAATTAACCTAGTCGCTACTGGTGCTGGCATTGGTGTGCGCATCGACGGCACTTTGGTGAGCGCAGGCAATGTATCGATCAACACCGATGGCTTATTGACGCACTCAGGCAAAACCAGTGCACAAGGCAACATCCAAGCCAATGCCAAAAACCTAACCCAAAGTGGCAGCATCGTAGCCGTAGGCAAGCTGGATGTGACCGGCGACACCCTCAGCAACGCTGGCTCATTGGTGGGGCAAGATGTCACCGTCTCGATGACGGGGGCAATCAGTAACCAAACCACAAGCACCATTGGCGCAAATGCAAACTTGGCCGTCACGAGCAACACCCTTCAAAACAGCGGCAAGATCAACGCAAAAAAAACTGGAACCATCGTCACTGGCGCTTTGACCAACACGGGTGAAATAGTGACCGATGAAAAATTGGTCATCAATGCATCAAGCCTCAACAACTCTGGCAAGGTGTACGCCAATGGCGTGACAACGACAGTGACTGATGCGTTGACTAACACCAGCACCGCAACGCTGACAGCAGCAAACACATTAACGATCAAAGCAAATGCCATCAATAACGCAGGCAGTTTGGCTGCAGATCAAACGGTTGACCTAGAAGCTGCTTCGCTCATTCAAAGCGGGTCGCTGGTGAGCAAGGGCAAATTAACAGCGCGCAAACTCAGCTCAGTAGAAAACACAGGCACGCTCACCGCGAACCAACTCAATCTGCAAACAGACCGCTTGGTTAACCTCGGGACAGGTCTCATCGCTGCAAGCGGCGATGCTGCCGTGACGGCAACGACGCTGAACAACTTAGGCCGCATCCATGTGGATGGTGAGACGACGTTAACAACACACAGGCTCAACAACGCAGGCAAACTCGAAGCGATCGGGGGCCTCACGGCTAGCCAAGTTTTGAGCGTGCAAAACTCAGGCAGCCTTACTGGGGGCGATGTCGTACTGAATACACAGACCCTCGACAACACGGGCCGCATTGAAGTGCAAAGCCTCAATGCCACGGCTTACACAAGCACCCAAGCCACAGAAGTCAAAAACAGTGGCGTTATTGCGGCTGACCGTGTGACGCTCAAAGGCTTCGATCAAGTCAGCAACAGCAATCAAATCAGCACCGATGTCACATGGGCCAGTGCACGTGCAGACAGCGGCAAAGTAGAAATTTCTACGGGTACGTTCGACAACACAAACGGACGTGTGCTGGCACGTGGCAACTTGGATATCACAGCCACAAATGTGCGCAACGCCAAATCCACGCTCAGTAGCAAGGGTGATATGCGCATTACCGCCACCCAAGACATCGATAACCAAGAAGGCCTGATCTTGCATCAAGGCTCAGGCAGCGCGCTTGTGCAAGCCACCCGTACTTTGAGCAATACCAAAGGTCAAATTGAAGGCCAAGGGCAAAGCTTGACGGTCAAAGGCGGTGACATTGATAACACAGAGGGTCAAATCCTTCAAGCCAGCACCCGCGATCCCTTGGTTTCACCCAGCCAACTGACCATCGCAGCAACAGCCGACAGTGTGAGCACGGGCTTGCTGCGTAACGTCAAAGGAAACATCAGCGGCACGGGTAATGTAGAACTGACGGCCAACGCCTTGGTAACAGACGCATCCAGCGCACAGCTTTCAAGCGTTGGTACTTTGAAGTTCTTTGACAAATCCAAAGCCACGACGGGTGCAACAACAGCCACAAGCACATACGACTGGGAGGCAGATATTGCAGCATCAGCTGCTGTGACCAACGCCAAAACTGCGGCTGATCAAGCCGCCGCAACGGCCACCCAAACAGCCACCGCATTGACGACAGCACAAGCCACGTTGACCAGACTTCAGGCCGACAAAACCAGCACCGCTGCCGCCATTGCCAAAGCGCAAAGCGACGTGAACGCGGCAAACACAGCCAACCAATCTGCGCAAGCTGCAAGTGCCACGGCACAACAAGCATTGGCAGATGCTCAGGCTGCAGTGCCTGCCATCGACTTCGGCACGGCAGGCGCCAACCCTACGCAACCTGGCAACAACCCTGCCGAACTCACGGTACCTACCCCACCGCAAATTGTGTTGCCTGTAGCCAGCTCGCAAGTCCAAGCGGGCCATAACCTTAGCGTGATCACTGGAGCTGGGTTGCTTGACAACCGTCAAGGTAAATTGGCTGCAACCAACAACCTGACCGTGACTGCCGCCGGAAATGTATTAGCCGGACAAATGCAAGCAGGCAAAGACCTCACGGTGACCGCTAAGCAGTTGGAAATCGACCAACAGGTTCTGTCTAAAAATACCAAGCTAACGGCTGACACTTTGATCGTGACGGGTCGTGTGCAGGGTGACGACACCCTCACCATCCAAGCAGACAGCCTCACCAACTCAGGCACGATCACAGGCAACGCCACAAGCCTTGCGGGCAAAACCAACGCCACCTCACTTGAGCTAGGCAACACAGGCATGGTGCAAGGCAATAACAGCCTGGACATCAAAGCCAACCGTCTTCTTAACCAAGCCACCCTCGCCAGCGGCGGTGACTTGACCACCACCACCGCCACCAGCCTAGAAAACCAAGCACTCATATTTAGCGTGGGCCATCAAAAACACTATGGTGTCGACATCGTCAACCACCAAGGCCGTTTCTATGCTCTGGGTGACATCACCATGCAGGGCAATCCAGCAGGCGACAACGCCACCAGCATCCTCAACTACATAGGCCGCATAGAAGCGCAAGGCGACATTGACCTGCGCGCCAACACCGTCACCAACCGTGCTGTCGTGCCGACTTCAAATGCACGCGGCATTGTCGAAAAAATCAGCACCAGCACGCAAATTCGCACCGTTGCCAAAGACACGTTCAACGCTGACGGAAAAGCCTCAGAAATATTGGCTGGCAAAAACCTCAACATCGAAGCTGATGAGCTCAACAACGACTACGGCATCATCTCGGCCCGCCTAAACGCCACCATTGGTACGCGCCTACTCAAAAACCGTTCACTCGGAGCCATTCAAACCGAAAACATGGTGGTCAAAGCTGCATGCTTTAACTGCCATCAAACCGTCAGCCATAGCGAAACATGGGGCGGCGTTATCGCCGCTGGTGCCACAGCCATCGTCACTGCGCCGATCATCGACAACCAAACCATCGACACCCGCGATGGGTTTGCGGGATTGTCAACCGATCCACGTGTGGTGCGCGTCGATGAACGGTCTGGCGCACAGTCGCCACTCACGCGTGCATTTGTCGATCGCTTTGGCGTTGTCAATGGCCCATCGGCCAGTGCAGCAGGCAGTGCGCCGAGCTTGAAATTAGGCAGTCCTAAAACTTTGTCAGACGGTATCGTGCTCACTCCGAGTGGGAAATTTGATTTCAGTCAATACGTGCTGCCTAATGGCAAAACTGGTTTGTTTGTGGTGGCCGATCCAGCCTCGCCTTACCTCATCAAAGGCCGCAGCGACCTGTACACCCCAGCCACCAATGGGCAATACACCGTCTACAACAAGTTTGCAGGCTCTGACTACTTGCTCACCCGCTTAGGCCTCATGCCCGTGGGCCTCAAACGCTTAGGCGACGCTTGGTATGAAACCCAACTCGTGCAAGACCAGCTCTACGCCCTCACTGGCCGCACCCATTTGGCCGTCGGCACAGACAGCGACTACGACATGATGATGGGCCTCATGGATGCAGGCCTGTTGGCTCAAGCCAAGTTTGGCTTGTCTGCTGGCGACAGCCTGAGCGCCGAGCAACAAGCCGCGCTGACCCAACCCATCGTCTGGCCCGAGTGGCAAGTGGTCGATGGTCAGCGTGTGTTGGTGCCCAAGGTGTACTTGGCCAAAGCCGACATCGACAACAACGACAACAACAAGGGTGCCCGTATTGTGGGCACAGACGTGGCCATCACCACGCGCGAACTGAACAACAGCGGCACCTTAGCCGCAACCAACAGCTTGGTCATCAACGCATCAGGTAAGGTCAGCGGCGGCGGCAGCTACAGCGGCGGCAAAGCTGTGGCTATCGTGGCCGACAGCGTGGACTTGAAGTCAGCCAGCATTCAAAGCGGAGGGTGGCTCAACATTGATACCGCCAATGACATGACGCTGGCCTCGACCCAAATTAAGGCAGCGGGTGACGCCACCCTCACCGCCGGTGGCGCTCTCACCCTCAAAGCGCAAGAGTTCAACACAAAAGTGGTGCGCGGTGACGGCACCAGTCGCACCGAAACCAAATATGAAACCAGCAACATCGACGCTGGTGGCACGGTGGTGCTGAGCGCCAAAAAAGACGTCACCTTAGAAGGAAGCAAGGTAGACGCAGGCAACAACCTGTTGGTGGAATCCAAGCAAGGCAACGTTAACTTGGTAGCCCTCAAAGAAGTGTCGGACTACAGCTACAACGGTGATGGTGCTTTGGTTCAAATTCAAGCCAAAGAAAAAGCAGCACAAGCAAACGCCGCACAAGACACGACACCTCAAGAGCAAACCTTTGCAGCAGAAATTGTTAACCACACTCAAGTGCATGAAGAGAGTTTGCAAAACGTGCGTTTGAGCTCCAAAGGCAACGCCACCGTGCAAGCCAACCAAGGCGACATCAAAGCCACGGCACTCGACATCAACGCTGGCCAAAACATCAACCTGCAAGCCGGTGGCGTGGTGCAGCTTGACGCCATGCAAACCAACAACAGCACAGTGCAAGACAAGCAAGTGCTAACGGGCGTGAGCGTGGATGCCGAGACCAACACGCAAACTGCCAACTACCAAAACCAAACCACCCGCCAGAGCAGCACACAGGCCAATGGTGGAACGTTGAAGGCGGGCAATGATGTGACGATCAACGGCGGGCAAGTGAGCCTGAGCCATACCAATGCCGTGGCAGCGCGTGACATCAAAGTGGAAGCGACCGACGGCGGTGCTGCGCTTAAAGCCGTGGACATGCAAGCAGAGCGCAACTTTGAGCTCGGCAGTGCGGGCAATACAGCCATCGTGAGCGACGCCACCGAAGCAGCCAACGGCAGCATTAGCCAAGCCACCAGCCGCATCAAAGCAGGCAACCAAGCCAACGTCACAGCACTGAACAACCTGACCGTGCAAGGCGGCGATGTGCAAGCCAAAGACATCAACCTCATCGCCATGGGCGATGTCACTCTGACAGGCGTACAAAACAAACAGGTGTACGGCGGTGGTAATGACACCACAACGGTGACCACCACGCAAAGCCTGAACCTCAAAGGCGACAACGTCAACATCCAAGGCGTGGGCCAAACCAGCAATGTGGCTTTGGTAGCAGCCAATGTGGATGCCACCAACAAAGCCACCATTGCAGGCAATGGCGACGTGACCATTGCGTCTGCTGAGAACCGCACCACGCACGAATGGACCACCACCAACAAAGACTGCAACTGGTGGGGCAAATGCACCACCACCGTCACGCATGGTCTAGAAGACAAAACGACGCAAGTTGGCAGTGATATCAAAGGCGGCACGGTAGAGATCAGTGCAGGCAAAAACCTCACTACCGTGGCCAGCACCATTGAGAGCCCGGGCAATGTGAGCTTGAGTGCGCAGGGCACGATTGACTACCAAGCCGCGTTGAACGTGGACAAAAAAGAGGTGCAAAGCAACAGCAGTAGCAGCTGGATGGGCATTGACATGAAGTGGCTTACCGCCAAGCCCACAGACAAAGAAACCAAAGACAGCAGCATCCAAACCCGAGCTGCCACGACAAGCCTGCAAAGCGAGGCAGACATCTTGAGCGAGTCGGGTGGCAGCACGCGCTTGCAGGGAACGCAAGTCAAAGCAGGTACGTTCACTGTCAATGCAGGCGTCGGCCCCAAAGCGAACCCCAATGCCAAGATCATCATCGAAGGCGTCAAAGAAACCCTGCAAACGAGCCACACAGAAAAGAGTAAGAGCTTGGTGTGGCAAAGCATGTCGGGCAACGGCGTGACAGAAGAGACGCTCAAGCTGGCACAGATCAACACCAAGACCAAGTTCAGCGCACCAGGCGGCATAGACGTGCAGCTGCCAGCGGGTGACCCGCTTAAAACACAAGTGCAAACCTTGAGCAAGCAACCGGGCATGCAGTGGCTCAACGAGTTGAGCCAGCGTAAGGATGTGAACTGGCAAGAGATCAAGCTGGCTAAAGACAGCTGGAGCTATGACCAACAAGGGCTGACACACGCAGGCGCCATCATTGTTGCTGTCGCGGTTATGGCGGCTACATCTGGGGCGGGCGCAGGGTTGGCCGGTACCGCAACAACGGCAACAAGCGCCGCAGGCGTAACCACGACGACGACAACGCTTGCCGGAACAACGCTAGCAACCAGCACTGCTGGAGCTGCCGCGAGTTACACCGCAGCGGGTGCGGCATTGAATGCAGGTTTTAGTGCATTGGCTGTGCAGGCAAGTATTTCACTGGCCAACAATGATGGCGACATCAGCAAAACGCTGAAAGATATGGGCTCGTCAACCTCGGTGAGAAACACGTTGGTTGCGATGGCGACTGCAGGCGTTGGAACATCTGTTGCGGGTCAAGGTGTCTCTGCCGTGGCCGCGCAAACAGCGGCAGGTTGTGCCAGTGGCGCGGTGACAGGCGCAGGCTGCGAGAAGGGCGCTACAACAGCAGCAGTTCTTAGTACGGCAGGTGAAACGTATCAATCGCTGGTGGGGTATGCGGCTAATGCGGGGCCGGGGGAGAACAGAAATGGTTTTGGTAAAACAGATCAAACTTACTCGCCTGATTCTTTTGGAAGGCAAAGTCCCGCGGATCAAGGTATGAACGTCATTGGTTTAAACGCGCCAGGTTCTCTATTGTCTCAAGGGGGAGGAGTGAGTCGCGCTTTGAATCAAGTCCCGTTCATTAATGCCACTGCTGGGTTACATGACTACTTCTTTAATTCCAATCAAGATTTGAATTTTTCACTTTGGAATGTGCCCACGATGCTGCCTGCCGCAGCATTGGCTATTCCTGCCGCGTTAAATAATCCCAACATCTCATGGCTTACACAAGTTAAGCAACCTGATGGAATAACCTCCGCACCACCATGGAGCACTACAACTTTGCCGTCAGTTCAAAGCATCATTCGCATTAATAGTGGGACAGATTTTCAAAAGGCGGCCAATATAGAGGGGCTGAAATGAAAGCCGCTTTACTTTCCTTGTCGTTGCTTTTATCAGGATGTTTTTATAGTTTGGTTGGTTTAGATATGAGCTTCGAAGGGAGACATAAACAATGGGTTGTCTATCAGCAAAGCTTTGTGGGGCAAAGTATCTACAGATGTTTATTTGCATTTTGTGGAAAGGAAAAATACCCGTGGGACGGGATGTACTTGGGGGAAGCTGATTTAGGTAATGGTGTGAAAGAGCGTGGATTTCGCTATGGTAGGTTTGATCAAAATAACCCAAATCGATTTCCGCAGTGCCGTTATTTTTTTAAATACGAAAGCGCAACGGGTTTGATTACAGGTTTTCATTTTGAAGAGTCAGAGCCGTTTGCTTGTCGCTTTTCTGGAGCCTGATTTGCCTTGTTTTAGTCTGCTAACCACAGCCAAGTCAGAGAGCAAAGACACGGTCATTCAACAAGGGCGGCCACCACGAGCCAGCAAAGCGAGGCAGACATCTTGAGCGAGTCGGGTGGCAACACGCGCTTGCAGGGAACGCAAGTCAAAGCAGGTACGTTCACTGTCAATGCAGGCGTCGGCCCCAAAGCTGACCCCAATGCCAAGATCATCAACCTGACAGACGATGATCTTCGCAAGCTGGCCGCAGAAAATCCCGAGGTGCTCAACCAGTTGATTGCAGGTATCGGTAAAACAGATGCGCCCATTGTGGTCAAAGACAGCTCTGCGCAAAACATGACCGGCAGCAGTATTCAAGACTTGAGAAATCCCAACGACAGAACAGCCATTGCTAAGGAGAGCGACATGGGCTACGTGAACATCAACGGACAAGCGAGGGTATTTGTGCAAACGGGCATGGATAACACACGACAGGATGCAGGCGTGAGCGCACAAGCGCTGTCCAAGACCTTGGGGGGAGTGAACACCGGGTACATCAACAATGGGACCGAAGGGCTGACGGGTGACGTGGGCGAGTACCTACCTAACAGCTTGAGCAAGAAAGATGTGCTCAATGAGTACACCTACAGAACACTCAACGCGCAGGGCCAAACATTGATTGTCACGCACAGTGCTGGCAATGAAGATGCCAGAAAAGCGCTACAGGCGGGTGTGATGTACGGCCACAGCTATGACAACCTGAGTTTTGTGTCGCTGGGCTCGCCAGTTAGCAACAGCGTGATGCGGCAAAGCGTGACCAACGCAGGTGCCAACTATCTTGGGCAAGTTAATGACTGGAGAGATCCGGTGACGTATAGCAAGACGGCGGCGGTGGTTGGCGGTGGCGGATTTTTAACAGGGGGCGCTTTATTCGTAACGGGTATCTTTACTGCCAATCCCGCCCTTCTATACGCAGGCGGTTCAATGGCAGCAGGTGCAGCAGGTGCAGCAGGTGCAGGCATCCAATATGTTCACCCTTTCCCGCAATACATCGCCAAACCTCAATCTCAATCGATCATGTTTGACTGGCTCAAAAACAACCTTCAGGTCAAATGACGTGGACATTTGACTACCGAGTCATTCGTGCTTTTCTACTTAGTTGGAATGGACGCTTAACCATAGCCTCGCTGATTGGGGGAGTGCTTGGCTTGATGCAGTGTGAGGAGCATGAGCACCCAAACCTACCACCTAGGCCTTGCGCGAGTAGATTCTGCCTTTAGAGGTAAGTTGCTACTCTTTTGGCTGAGGCGAGTGTCAGTATTTTTTGACGTTGTGCAAGGTCTCTTGCGCAATCCAACCAATGCGCCCCTCGGCATCCATGCGCTGAATGTCTTCCAGCGCCACACGCATGATTTCGTTTTCTTCTTGCAATTGGTAGACGCGGTTGCGCAAATTGCTCGCGTCTAACCACGAGCCAATGGCGCTAAGCACGCGCGCAACAAAGACGCCCCAGTTAGGCATAAGCGAAGAAGTGGAAAAGAGAAGACATGCGAGAAGTCTATTGGCAAATTTGGTGTTTTAGTTAGAGCGGCACAACGAAACGGATGCAAAAACGTTGACCAAAATAATTAAATATTTGCGTCAACAGGTGTGTATCAGCCCCCGTTGTTTGATCACTCCGATATTGGAGTTGTTCAAAACCTCAAAGGAAATTTTGTATGAACAAGTTGATTGCCTCTTTGATCGTTGGTGCTTTCTCTGCTGCCGCGTTCGCAACCTCACCCGTTGCACCAGTGGCAACACCTGCAACCGCCGCGCCTGCTGCGGCCGCTGCAACTGCCAAGGCTGAAGTTGCGCCAGTTGCTAAAGCCGAAGCCAAAAAAGTGGTGAAAGAAAAAGCTGCTGTGGTGAAGACGGATGCCACTAAGAAAGTGGAAGCCAAAGTGCCTGCTGCTGCAGCCGTTATTAAGTAAGGCCAACGCGGCTAGTAAGGCCGCGGGTAACTTAGGCAGGGGTTGCGTTCAGCGCTGCAGCGCTGGCAATGACCCCGCCGCCCATACACACCTCACCGTCATACAACACAGCCGATTGGCCAGGTGTGACGGCCCACTGGGGATCATCAAAGGCGAGCACTAGCTCGCCTTCTGTGTTGTAGCTCAGCTCGCACGGTGCATCGGCTTGGCGGTAGCGGGTTTTGGCCGCGTAGCGGCCGGGCGCTGGCTGATGCGGTGCGCACCAGCTCAGGTCGTCGGCGAGCAGCGAACCGTAAAGTAACCAAGGGTGGTCGTGGCCTTGCACCACATACAAGGTGTTGGTGGCCATGTCTTTGCGTGCCACAAACCAAGGTTGGTGTTCACCGCCACCACGCTGCGCGCCTTTTTCTTTCAGGCCGCCAATGCCTAAGCCTTGGCGTTGCCCGAGTGTGTAGAAACTCAAGCCCACATGCGTGCCAATTTTGCGACCTCGCTCGTCTTTGATGGGGCCTGGTTCGTTGGCGATGTAGCGGTTTAAAAACTCGCGGAAAGGGCGCTCGCCAATAAAGCAAATGCCGGTGGAGTCTTTTTTCTTGGCGTTGGGCAAGCCTATTTCGTCAGCAATGCGGCGCACTTCGGTTTTGTGCAGTTCGCCCACGGGGAACAAGGTTTTGGACAGTTGCGCTTGGTTCAAGCGGTGCAGAAAGTAGCTCTGGTCTTTGCTCGGGTCTAGGCCTTTGAGTAGCTGAAATTCGCCGCCCATTTCGCGCACACGGCAGTAGTGGCCGGTGGCAATTTTTTCTGCGCCTAGGCGCATGGCGTGATCTAAGAACGCTTTGAACTTGATTTCGGCGTTGCACAAAATGTCGGGGTTGGGCGTGCGACCGCCTTGGTACTCGCGCAAGAATTCGGCGAACACGCGGTCTTTGTATTCGGCGGCAAAGTTGACGTGTTCAATCTCAATGCCAATCACATCGGCCACGGCGGCGGCGTCGACGAAGTCGATATTGGACGAGCAGTATTCGCTGTCGTCATCGTCTTCCCAGTTTTTCATGAAGATGCCGACGACGTCGTAGCCTTGTTGCTTCAACAGGTAGGCGCTGACAGCGGAGTCCACACCACCGCTCAAGCCCACCACCACACGTTTGTTATTTGCCATGCGGCAATTATCCCTTTGCGGGGGCCAATACGCTGGGGTCGGTGTAGATCATGTCGAGTGGAAAGCGTTGACCAGCCAAGTGGTCTTCCATGCAACGCAACACCAAGGGGCTGCGCAAGCGATGCACATTGGCGCGGATTTCGTCGGGTGTCATCCACAAGGTACGCACAATGCCTTTGTCGAGTTTGGCATTCGGTACTTGTTCGCCTAGCTCGCCACAAAACGCGAGGCGGAAGTAGGTCACATCTTCTGCGGCGCGATCTGCGCGGGCAGGACGTAACAAACGTGAGATGTAAATGCCCACCAGTTGTGTGGGTTTGAACGTGTGGGTCGTTTCTTCGAGAGCTTCACGCGCGCACCCATCTTCGGGCGACTCGCCTGGGTCCAAATGACCGGCAGGGTTGTTCAGGCGCAAGCCTTCAGGCGTGTGCTCTTCGATCAACATGTAACGACCGTCGCGTTCGATGATGGCGGCGACGGTGACACTGGGTTTCCAACGTTTGTTCATTTGCGCATTATCTTTCGGGTTAGCCCGCCTCAGAATCCGACACAAAGTCGTGTAACCTTGCATCACTCTGACAGGTACTAGAACCTCCAAAGTGAGCGACACGCTGACGCGCTCACTACCCAAAAGACAGCAAGGGGCAATTGCATGAACTCGACACAAAAGCCGTGGTTAAGCGCCTACCCAGAAGGCGTACCCGCAGAAATTGACACCCAAGCGTACAGCTCGGTGGTGGACTTGATGCAAGAAAGCTTTCGCCAATATGGCGACCGAACCGCATTCAGCTTTCTAGGTAAGGGCCTGCGTTACAACGAGCTTGACCGCCTGAGTCAAGTGTTTGCCGCGTATTTGCAAAGCTTAGGACTGGTGTTGGGTGACCGCGTGGCCATCATGCTGCCCAACGTGTTGCAGTACCCGATTGCTGTGGCCGCGGTGTTGCGCGCTGGTTTTGTGGTGGTGAATATCAACCCGCTTTACACCTCGCGTGAGCTCGAGGCCCAGCTCAAAGACGCAGATGCCAAAGCCATTGTGGTGCTTGAAAACTTTGGCGCCACGCTGCAAGAGTGTTTGGCGCGTACACCCATCAAGCATGTGGTGTTGTGTGCCATGGGCGATCGGTTGGGTTGGCTCAAAGGCACGTTGGTCAACCACGTGGTGCGAAAAATCAAAAAGATGGTGCCATCGTTTGAGTTACCAACTGCCGTGCGTTTCAATGACGCCTTAACTCTGGGCGAGCGCTGCGCACTCACTCTGCCAGACATCCATGGCGACGATTTGGCAGTTTTGCAATACACAGGTGGTACCACGGGTGTAGCCAAGGGTGCAGAGTTGTTGCATCGCAATTTGATTGCCAACATGCTCCAAGCTTCCGAGTGGTGTGGCCCCGCGCTGAGGCGTATCCCTGCCAACGAAATTCCGACGTTCATTTGTGCTCTGCCGCTGTATCACATCTTTGCGTTCAACGTGAACCTCTTGTCGTGCATGCGGATGGGCGGTTGCTCGGTGCTCATTCCCAATCCGCGTGATTTGCCAGCGGTGTTGAAGGAGCTGACCAAGCATCGTTTCCATATCTTCCCTGCGGTCAATACGCTGTTCAACGCCTTGGCCAATCACCCCGATTTCAATAAGGTGGATTGGTCGCACTTGGTGGTGTCTCTTGGGGGGGGCATGGCCGTGCAAGGGCCTGTGGCTAAGCTGTGGCTTGAGAAAACGGGTTGTCCAATTTGCGAGGCGTATGGCTTGTCCGAGACCAGCCCTGCCGCCACGAGTAACCCTGTGACGAGCAAAGTTTTCAATGGTGCAATTGGTGTGCCTTTGCCCAGTACCGATATGAAGATCATTGACGACGAAGGCAATGAAGTGCCGATCGGCACCCCTGGTGAAATCGCCATTCGAGGTCCTCAAGTGATGGCGGGGTACTGGCAGCGTCCGGACGAAACTGCCCGTGTGATGACGGCCGATGGCTTTTTCAAATCGGGTGATGTGGGCGTGATGGATGAAAAAGGTTTTTTCCGTATCGTCGACCGCAAGAAAGACATGATTTTGGTCAGTGGCTTCAACGTCTATCCCAACGAGGTGGAAGAAGTCGTGGCGGGTATGCCCGGTGTGATGGAGTGCGCTGTCATTGGTATTCCAGACGAGCACTCAGGCGAAGCGGTCAAATTGGTGGTGGTCAAAAAAGATCCTGCCTTGACCGAAGAGCAAGTGATGGAGCATTGCCGTCACAACTTGACGGGTTACAAGCGTCCGCGCGTGGTCGAGTTCCGTGCTGAACTACCTAAGACACCTGTGGGTAAAGTGCTGCGCCGCGAATTGCGCGATCAAAAAACCGCATGACCCGCATTGCGCTCGTCAGCGCCATGCACGAAGAGCTGGCTGCGGTGCTGGCGCGCATGCCAGATGAAAACAAGACCGTGGTCGCTGGGCGCGACTTTTGGGTGGGCCACTGGCGCGGCCATGATGTGGTGGCGGTGCTCTCTCGCATCGGTAAGGTGGCTGCAGCCACAACAACAACGACTTTGATTGAACGTTTCGGTGTGAGCCGTATCGTTTTTACTGGCGTCGCAGGTGGCTTGGCGCCAGATGTGAATGTGGGCGATGTGGTGGTGGGGCGTGAGTTTATTCAGCACGACATGGATGCATCCCCTTTGTTTCCCCGCCACGAAGTGCCTTTGACTGGCATCACTCGTTTTCCGGCGGATGTCGCTTTGACCGATGCCTTGGCTGCCGCTGCGCCACTGGCGCTCCAAGACATGTGGGGCACGTTGCCCCAGTCAGAATGGCTGAATCTTGATTTACCCAAGGCCCGAGTGCACCAAGGCTTGATTGCCAGTGGTGACCGCTTTGTGTCGCAAACCACCGAGAGCCAAGCTTTGCAGCGAGAGCTGCCCGGCGCTTTGGCTGTGGAGATGGAATGCGCGGCCATGGCGCAGGTGTGTCATGACTACGGCGTGCCGATGGCTGCCGTGCGCACTATTTCAGACCGCGCCAATGACGCGGCACATGTGGACTTTCCACGCTTCATCCAAAGCATTGCCAGCCGTTACAGCGTGGCGGTGCTAGACCGCCTGCTGCGCGCACTCCCTGCTTGATTACTTGAGCCAGCCGCGCTTGCGGAAGTACCACATGGGCACCAAGGCGCTGGCGACCATGAGGCCCAAGGCCATCGGATAACCCCAAGTTTTGTCGAGTTCCGGCATGAATTGAAAGTTCATGCCATAAATGCTGGCGATCAAGGTGGGTGGGAGCAAGGCCACGCTGGCCACAGAGAAGATCTTGATGATCTTGTTTTGGTTGATGTTGATGAAACCCACGGTGGCGTCCATCAAGAAGTTGATCTTGTCGAACAAGAATGCTGTGTGGTTATCCAGCGACTCAATGTCACGCAGAATTTGGCGAGCTTCTTCAAACTGGTCCGCATTGAGCATGCGCGAGCGCATCATGAAGCTCACTGCGCGGCGGGTGTCCATCACGTTGCGGCGAATGCGGCCATTCAAGTCTTCTTGGCGGGCGATAGCCCCGAGCACTTCACCGGCCAATTCGTCTGTCACGTCTTCTGATAGCACCAATTTGCCTGCTTTTTCGAGCTGGTCGTAAATGTCTTCGAGGGTGTCGGCTGAGTATTCGGCATCGGCGTCAAAGAGTTTGAGCAGCACGTCTTTGGCGTCTTCAATCAACCCAGGTGCACGGCGTGCACGCATGCGCAACAAGCGAAATACGGGCACGTCTTCATCGTGGATAGAGAACAACACGCCTTGGCTTTTGAGCTCGGCATTGTTTTGGTTCAAGATAAACGCGACGCGTTCCGTGCGTGGTTGGTCTTCGTGGGCGATCAAAAAGTCGCTGCGAATGTGCAACTCGCCGTTGTCTTCTTCGTAAAAGCGGGCAGATTCCTCAATGTCCTCGTCCATCGCGTCTTCGGGGATGGAGAGGCCGTAATACTGCTTGATCCAGCGTTTTTCCTCGAGTGTGGGCGATTCGAGGTCAACCCAGATCGGGCGAAATTTGGAAAGTTCTTCCAGCGATTCGATCTCTTCTTGGAAGAGGCGACCGTTGGCCAGCGTGAAGATATTGAGCATGGCAGTCCTTGCGCGTGAGGCACAGAAATTCGAAGGGTGAGAAATGCAGCTTTCGAATTCGCTTGGCGCTAAAGGTGCCTCGTGCGATCCGAAAGCTACCGACTAGGGTAGGTTTCCAAGGAGATAGCTCCGCTGTTGATGTGGATCAGATTATCGCACTGCCTCGGTGTGGTCTAGGGGTTTTCCGTAGGGTGTTTTTGAGCCGATTTTGAGTTTTACCCATTGCCTTTTTCAAAAGGCAAGCGCATAGTGAAAGCGCTAACTCACCAATGGAGGTTTTTTATGAACTTGACGATCAGTGGACACCATCTTGAAGTAACGCCAGCCTTGCGTACCTATGTTGCAGGCAAGTTAGATCGTATTACCCGACATTTCGATCAAGTGGTGGATGTGAAGGTGCTGCTTAGCATTGAGAACCAAACCGAGAAAGAGCGCCGTCAAAAAGCCGAATGCAATATCCACGTCAAAGGCAGCGACATGTTTGCCGAAAGTGCCCATGAAGACATGTACGCTGCAGTGGATGAGCTGATGGATAAATTGGACCGACAGGTGGTCAAGCACAAAGACCGCCTACAAAATCATCACCACGCCAGCCCCAAGCGACTGATGTGAGTTTTATAAACTTCTCAAAACCGCCGAAATTCGGCGGTTTTGTCGTTTCAGGGCCTGTTATTTTGTAGGTGCATAATCTGCCCTCAATCATGAATCGCCTAGCTTCCATTCTTCCCGCCGCACAAGTGCTTGTGCGTGTTGAGGTCACCAGCAAAAAGCGCGCTTTTGAAGAAGCGGGTTTGTTGTTTGAGGGCCTGCATGGACTCAACCGCGCCTTGGTGGCCGAGAGCTTGTTTGCGCGTGAGCGCTTGGGTTCTACGGGCTTGGGCCATGGCGTGGCGATTCCACATGGCCGCATCAAAGGCTTGAAGGCGCCGATGGCCGCTGTGTTCCAGCTGGACAAGTCCATTGGCTTTGATGCCCCTGATGAGCAGCCGGTGAGCTTGCTGATCTTTTTGTTGGTGCCTGAAGCGTCAACACAAAAGCACCTTGAAATCTTGTCTGAAATCGCCGAGCTGCTGAGCGACAGTGGCCTGCGTGAAAAAATCAAAACCTGTGATGACGCCGTGGAGCTCCACCGCATCATCTCTACCTGGAACGCGGTGCAGCCGTGAGGCCTTCCGTCATCAGCGCGGATGTGCTGTTTGAAGCCTTTCGCGGCCGACTGCGCTGGGAGTGGATTGCTGGTCTAGGCGCTTCAGAGCGCCACTTTGACGAAGTCGCTGTGCGAAGCGCCCGTTCTGGTGCTGACTTGGTGGGCTACCTCAACTACATCCATCCCTATCGCGTGCAAGTGATGGGTGAGCGTGAGGCCAACTACGTGAGTAAGGCCAATCCAGAAGACAGTGCACGCCGCATTGCACGTATTGTGACGTTAGAGCCGCCTATGCTGGTGTTGGCTGACGGCCAGCAGCCTTCAGAAGCTTTGGTGTCGATGTGCGAGCGCGCTCAAATTCCGCTTTTCGCCACCAACGAATCGGCGGCATTTGTCATTGACTTGCTACGTGCTTATTTGTCCAAGCACTTTGCCGATCGCACCACCATGCACGGTGTGTTCATGGATATTTTGGGTTTGGGCGTGATGATCACGGGCGAATCCGGCTTGGGTAAAAGCGAGTTGGGCTTGGAATTGATTTCGCGTGGCAACGGCTTGGTGGCTGATGATGCGGTGGATTTGTATCGCATCAACCAGACGACGGTGGAAGGCCGATGCCCCGAGTTGTTGCAAAACTTGCTCGAAGTGCGCGGCATTGGCTTGCTCGATATTCGGGCCATCTTTGGTGAAACGGCCGTGCGCCGCAAGATGCGTTTGAAACTCATTGTGCATTTGGTGCGTAAAGAAACCCTTGAACGCGACTACGAACGGCTACCCCATGAGCCGCTGACCCAAGACGTATTGGGTGTACCCGTGCGTAAAGTGGTGATTCAAGTGGTGGCGGGTCGCAACATTGCGGTGTTGGTGGAGGCCGCGGTGCGTAACTCCATTTTGCAGTTGCGCGGCGTCGACACGTACCAAGAATTTATTGCGCGCCATCAGCGTGCCATGTCTCAAGGCTGAGCAGTTTGATTCGGCGTGTAAACAGACCCGCCGCTACAATGATCCAATCCTAGCCACAGCGCCTCATTCGGCCTTTCACACCATGTTTGAATTTTGTCGAAATGCCTCTGATTTTTCAGGTCAGCCACGTAGCGTTCTTGTTCTGACTTGCCTTGCTGCGGTATTGGGTTTGGCGGCGTGTTCGTCGACCGCGATTTACAAGCCTGAAGTCGTGCAAGGTAATTTCGTTTCTCGCGAACAAGTGCAAGCTTTGCGCGCAGGCATGCCGCGCCAAGCGGTGCGCGATGTGCTGGGGACTCCATTGGTCACTAGCTTGTTCCATGCCGACCGTTGGGATTACGCTTTCACCATTCGTCGCCAAGGCGCAGAGCCTCAGCAGCGTCGCTTCAGCGTGTTCTTTAAGGGGGATGTGCTTGAGCGTATTGAGGGTGATCCTCTGCCGACCGAGGCAGAGTTTGCCGCCAAGCTGGACACCCGTCGCCCAGTCACCAAATTACCCGAGTTCAAAGCATCCGAAGCGGACTTGGCCAAGTTCCCTGCCAAGCCTGCCCAATCTTCAGGCGCTGCCCAATCCTCAGCACCTGCTGCTCCTGTTTCTTATCCGCCGCTCGAAGCGGCCCGTTGATTTCTGAAAGCGCCGACACACCATGGCTCAATCCCCGAACATTTTGAAAATTGCCATTGCTGGCGCCAGTGGCCGTATGGGTCACATGCTGATTGAGGCGGTGCGCAATGACCCAACCTGTCAGTTGGCCGGTGCATTGGATGTGCCTTCTAGCCCCGGCATTGGCAATGATGCGACTGGCTTTCTGGGCCAAGCCAGCGGCGTGAACATCGAAGCCGATGTGCGCAAAGGTCTGCAAAACAGTGATGTGCTGATTGACTTCACTCGCCCTGAAGGTACGCTGGCGCATTTGAAAGTTTGTCGCGAATTGGGTGTCAAACTCGTCATTGGAACCACGGGCTTTACCGACGCGCAAAAAGCAGAAATCGCCGAAGCCGCCAAAGACATCGCCATCGTCATGGCTCCCAACATGAGCGTGGGTGTGAACGTGACCTTGAAGCTGTTGCAAATGGCCGGGCAAGCCATGCCTACGGGCTACGACATTGAGATCATCGAAGCCCATCACCGTCACAAAGTGGATGCACCTTCAGGCACCGCTTTAAAAATGGGTGAAGTCATTGCAGACGCCATTGGCCGTGACCTCAAAGACTGCGCTGTGTATGAGCGCTATGGCCACACAGGCGAGCGTGACCCATCCACGATTGGCTTTTCCACCATCCGTGGCGGCGACATTGTGGGCGACCACACCGTGTTGTTTGCGGGTATTGGTGAGCGCATTGAAATCACACACAAGTCTTCCAGCCGCGCCACGTATGCGCAAGGCAGCTTGCGTGCTGCCAGTTTCTTGGCAAGCAAAAACAAAGGCTTGTTCGACATGTTTGACGTGTTGAACCTGCGTTAAGCACATGGACTTCTTCGCTGCTGCTTTGCAAGGTGATGCGCTCAGCGCCACACTGGCTTTGGGGTTGTTGGCCATGTCGGTGGCGAGCTGGACAGTGATTTTTTACAAAGCTTGGTTGCTTCATCGCGTGAGCGCAGATGTGGCCCATGGCAAAGCTGCTTTCTGGCAGGCGCGTGATGTGCAGCAAGGGCTTCAGGCTTTAGCAGCTGCCGAGCGCACCGCCGTCTTGCTCCCGCTGGCACAGGCTAACCAGCAATTGATGCCTGGCACTTTAGGTGCGCAAGGCGATGTGTCTGCCCAGCGCACCCGCGTGCTGCGCGATGCTTTGCACAGCGTGTTGCACCGTTTGCAATCGGGCCAGGTGTTGTTGGCCACGGTCGGCTCTACCGCGCCCTTTGTGGGATTGCTTGGCACGGTGTGGGGTATCTATCACGCGCTCACCGGTATTGCTACGGCAGGTCAGCTCACCATCGAGCGCGTGGCGGGTCCTGTGGGCGAGGCCTTGGTCATGACGGCTGCAGGCTTGGCCGTCGCGCTGCCTGCGGTGTTGGCGTTTAACGTGATGGGCCGCATCATCAACCGCTTGGAGCAGGAGCTGGAAGGCTTTGCTCACGACCTGCGAGAGCTCTGATGGCTTTTGGACGTTTTGAGCGCACGCCGGGCCAAACGCCCATGAGCGACATCAACGTCACCCCTTTGGTCGATGTGATGATGGTCTTGTTGGTGATCTTCATCATCACCGCCCCCTTGATGGTTAGCGCTTTGAAGCTCGATTTGCCTAAAACCGAAGGCGCACAGGCCAACACCGCGCCACCGCGCTTTATCAAGCTCAGCATTGATGCCAAAGGCGTGGTGTATCTGGATGACAAAGCGACCTCGCTGGACGAACTCAAGCGCAGCCTGAACGCCCAAGCCTCTAAGGCACTGGCCATGGATCACGGCGAATTGCCCGAAGTCCAGCTGCGCGCCGACGAGCGCGTGCCCTACGGCAAGGTGGTCGAAGTCATGGGCCTCGCCCAGCAAGCGGGTATGAACCGCATTGGCTTTGTGACAGAGCGCAAACAGCCCTCAGCCAAGCCCTAAAATCTAGGTTTGATGCGCCTTGGTTTTTTAAGGCGCTGCTCCCCGCACAAGACGGGGTTCTCTGACTGATCCCATGCAAGACAAATACAACCACACCGAGGTCGAACGTGCCGTTCAGGCCGCTTGGACCCAAGCCGACGCCTACCGCGTGACCGAAGACGCGTCGAAGAAAAAGTTCTACGCCTGCTCCATGCTGCCTTACCCCAGCGGCAAGTTGCACATGGGCCATGTGCGCAACTACACCATCAACGACATGCTCACGCGCAACCTGCGCATGAAGGGCTTCAATGTGTTGATGCCCATGGGCTGGGATGCGTTTGGCTTGCCCGCTGAAAACGCCGCGCTCAAAAACGGCGTGCCACCCGCGAAGTGGACGTACGAAAACATCGCCTACATGAAGAAGCAAATGCAGGCGATGGGCTTGGCCATCGATTGGTCACGCGAAGTGGCCACCTGCGACCCAACGTATTACAAGTGGAACCAATGGCTCTTCTTGAAGATGCTTGAAAAAGGCATCGCCTATCGCAAGACCCAAGTGGTGAACTGGGACCCAGTCGACCAAACCGTGTTGGCCAACGAGCAGGTCATTGACGGCCGCGGCTGGCGCACAGGTGCGTTGGTGGAAAAGCGCGAAATTCCTGGCTACTACCTCGACATCACCAGCTATGCGCAAGAACTGCTCGAGCACGTGCAGATGGGCAACGACAAAGCCACTTTGAACGGCTGGCCCGACAAAGTGCGTTTGATGCAAGAGAACTGGATTGGCAAGTCTGAAGGTGTGCGCTTTGCATTCACGCACGACATTGCTGGTGCAGATGGCGCGTTGATCGGCGACGGCAAGATGTATGTGTTCACTACACGCGCCGACACCATCATGGGTGTCACCTTCTGCGCGGTGGCTGCTGAGCATCCGCTGGCACTGCACGCTGCGGCGAGCAACGCCGCAATGGCCGCATTCCTCGAAGAGTGCAAGAGCGGCGGCACAACCGAAGCCGAGCTGGCTACGCAAGAGAAAAAGGGCATGCCCACGGGCCTGTTCGTCACGCATCCGCTGACCGGCGCGAAGGTCGAAGTGTGGGTGGGCAACTATGTGCTCATGTCCTACGGCGATGGCGCGGTCATGGGCGTGCCTGCACATGACGAGCGTGACTTTGCGTTTGCTTTGAAATACGACTTGCCGATCAAGCAAGTGGTGTCAGTCAAAGACCAAGCCTTCAACGACAAAGAGTGGCAAGAGTGGTACGGCGACAAGCAAAGCTGCGTGTGCATCAACTCTGGCGAGCTCGATGGCTTGAACCAAAAAGCCGCTGTCAACAAAGTGGCCGAACTGCTTGCCGCCAAAGGCTTGGGCGAGAAGAAAACCACATGGCGTTTGCGCGACTGGGGCATCAGCCGCCAGCGTTATTGGGGCACACCGATCCCGATCATTCATTGCGACGAACACGGCGCTGTGCCCGTGCCTGAAAAAGATTTGCCCGTGGTGCTGCCGCAAGACTGCATCCCCGATGGCTCTGGCAATCCGTTGCACAAGCATGAAGGTTTCCATGCGGGTGTGACTTGCCCTGTGTGCGGCAAGCCAGCCCGCCGCGAGACCGACACGATGGACACGTTTGTGGATTCGTCGTGGTACTTCATGCGCTATTGCGACCCGACCAACACCGATGCGATGGTGGCCGAGGGTGCGCAGTACTGGGCACCGATGGACCAATATATTGGTGGTATCGAGCACGCGATTTTGCATTTGCTCTATGCGCGTTTTTGGACCAAGGTCATGCGCGACATGGGGCTGGTCAAAGTGGACGAGCCCTTCACCAAGCTGCTCACGCAGGGCATGGTGCTTAACCACATTTACTCACGCCGCACGGCCAAAGGTGGCAAAGACTATTTCTGGCCACACGATGTCGAGCATGTGCTCGACGACGCAGGCAAGGTGGTGGGCGCTAAGCTTAAAAACGCCGCAGAGAGCAGCGATGGTTTGTTGCCCGTGGGCGCGCCCATCGACTACGAAGGTGTGGGCACCATGTCTAAGTCAAAGAACAATGGCGTGGACCCACAAGACCTGATTGAAAAATACGGTGCTGACACCGCGCGCCTGTACACCATGTTCACCGCGCCGCCCGAAGCTACGCTGGAGTGGAACGATGCGGCCGTGGAAGGCAGCTACCGTTTCTTGCGTCGCGTGTGGAACTTGGGCTACAAGTTTGGTGAATTGGGTATTCGTCCTATGCAAGCTGCAAATCAATCAGAGGTGCAGTTTGGTGAGGGCGCAAAAGAGTTCCGTCGAGAGATCTACACAATCCTTAAGCAAGTTGATCATGACTATGAACGCATGCAATACAACACGGTTGTATCAGGCGCCATGAAAATGTTGAATACGCTAGAAGCCGATGCTAAGTTTTGGGGTCCGTACTCTTTAGATGAGTTGAAAGAATTCGCTTTTGCAACACTAGCAAACGATCCCGCGATGGCAGGGATTCGCGTCGCGCTAGCTGAATGCTTTGGCATCTTGCTGCGTTGTTTATATCCTGCAGCTCCGCACATCACCTCTCAACTGTGGTCCGAGTTGGGCTATGCAGAGCACTTTGGTGATTTGCTTGACACTGCATGGCCTACGATTGATGAGTCTGCATTACAACGTGACCAAATTGAGCTCATGCTGCAAATCAACGGTAAGCTGCGCGGCTCCGTCACGGTCAGTGCAACAGCTAGCAAAGAGCAAATCGAACAAGCCGCATTGGCTACCGAAGCCTTCATCAAGCAAGCCAATGGTGCTGCACCTAAGAAGGTCATCGTGGTGCCCGGCCGCTTGGTCAATATCGTCGTTTAAAGGCTCACATGACTACCACTCGCCGCTCACTGCTGATGTCTTCTGTGCTTACCCTTGGGTTGGCAGGGTGCGGTTTTGAGCTGCGCAAAGCGCCTAATTACGCGTTCAACACCTTGTACAGCACGATCCCGCCTGTTTCTCCCTTTGGTGCAAAACTCAAACGCAGCATTGAGTCATCAGGGCAGGTGGAAGTCATCAATGACCCGCGGCAGATTGAGCGTGCACAAGTCATCTTTGATCAGCTGTTTGAGTTCCGTGAAAAGGTGGTGGTGGGCCGCACAGCGACGGGGGCCATTCGTGAGTTTCAGTTGCGCTTGCGTTATCGTTTTCGGTTGCGCAGCAGCAATGGCACGGAGCTGATTCCTGATACCGAAATTTTTCTCACGCGCGACATCAACTTCAATGAAACCGGCGCTTTGTCTAAAGAGTCGGAAGAGGCATTGCTGTACCGCGACATGGAAAACGATTTGGTTCTGCAGCTTCAACGTCGCTTAGCCGCTGTGCGTCAGATCTAAGCATGCAAGTCGCTGCGCTTCAGTTTTCGCGTCACCTGCAAGAGCAGGCCAGCAAAGGTTTGCGCAGCCTCTACACGTTTCATGGTGATGAGCCGTTGTTGCAGCAAGAGGCGCTAGACGCTTTGCGTAACACCGCGCGTGCGCAGGGCTACACCGAACGCAGCGTCTACACCGTAGCCGGTGCGCACTTCGATTGGGGCGAGGTATTGGCCGCGGGTGGATCGATGAGCTTGTTTGCCGACAAGCAGCTGATTGAAATTCGTATTCCCTCCGGCAAGCCCGGCAAAGAAGGTAGCACTGCCTTGCAGCAAATTGCAGAGCTGGCGGTGGGCAACGACAGCACACTCACAGTTGTGCTGTTGCCGCGCTTAGACAAAGCCACCAAAAGTTCAGCGTGGTTCAGCGCGCTAGAAAACAATGGCATCAGCGTGCAGATTGACCCGATTGAACGCCATGCTTTGCCCACTTGGATTGCGCAGCGCTTGGGTGCGCAGCAGCAGCGCGTGGCTGCGGGCGAAGCGGGTCAGCACACCTTGCAGTTTTTTGCAGAACGCGTGGAAGGCAACTTGTTGGCTGCCCACCAAGAAATTCAAAAGCTCGCGCTCTTGTACCCAGAAGGTGAGTTGAGTTTTGATCAAGTGGAGCGCGCCGTGTTGAACGTGGCGCGTTACGACGTGTTCAAGCTCTCTGAGGCCGTGCTCAGTGGACAGCCGCTGCGTGTGCAGCGCATGCTCGATGGCTTAAAAGCCGAAGGCGAAGCCGAGGTGTTGGTGCACTACACACTGGCCGAAGAAATTCGCGCCTTGAAGCGCGTCAAAGATGCCGTGGCCTCGGGCAAAGCTTTGCCCATGGCCCTGCGCGAGCAGCGCATTTGGGGCCCGCGTGAGCGTTTGTTTGAACGCGTGTTACCCCGCTTGAGCGTGGGCATGCTCGAAAAATTGTTGCAGTCGGCCCATCAGGTCGACGGCATTGTCAAAGGTTTGAAAACGCCAGAATGGCCTGCCGATAACTGGCAGGCTTTGCACCGTTTGGCCATGCGTTTGTGCCGCGCCTGTATGCCGCGCAACGCTTAATTAGGAAAACACACATGACCACTCTCAACGTTGCCGATCACATGCACGCGCTGGGCGCACAAGCCAAGGCCGCGTCTGCGCAAATGGCTAAAGCCTCTGCTGCTGTTAAGAACATCGCGTTGCGTAAGCTCGCTGCACTGCTGCGCGAAAACATCGACGCGCTCCAAATTGACAACGCCAAAGACATTGAGCGCGCCATTGCCGCTGGCCTAGATGCGCCGATGGTGGACCGCTTGAAGCTCACGCCCAAAGTGCTGGAGACCTGCGCACAAGGCTGCGAGCAACTCGCCGCCATGCCCGACGTGATTGGCGAAATCATTGGCATGAAGCAGCAGCCCAGCGGCATTCGCGTGGGCCAAATGCGCGTGCCCTTGGGTGTGTTCGGCATGATTTTCGAAAGCCGCCCCAACGTGACAATTGAAGCCGCATCGCTCTCTATCAAGAGTGGCAACGCGTGTATCTTGCGCGGCGGCTCGGAAGCGATTGATTCCAACAAAGCCTTGGCCAAGTTGGTGCAACAAGCCTTGAGTGAGAGTGGTTTGCCCACCGATGCCGTGCAATTGGTGCAGACCACCGACCGCGAAGCGGTGGGCCACCTCATTGCCATGCCCGAGTTTGTGGATGTCATCATCCCGCGCGGCGGCAAAGGCTTGATCGAGCGCATCAGCCGCGAGGCCAAGGTGCCCGTTATCAAACACTTGGATGGCAACTGCCACACCTATGTGGACGACCCTTGCGACATCGACATGGCGGTGGTGGTGGCTGATAACGCCAAGACCCAAAAATACAGCCCTTGCAACGCCAGCGAAAGCTTGGTGGTGGCGCGCGGCGTGGCGGCTGAGTTTTTGCCAAAAATTGGCGCCATCTACGCCGCCAAGAGCGTGGAGATGCGCTGCTGCCCAGAGGCCAAAGCCATCCTCACACAAGTCAAAGGTGCGAACCTCAAAGACGCCACCGAGCAAGACTGGTTTGAGGAGTATTTAGGCCCCATCATCAGCGTCAAAGTAGTGGACGGTTTGGATGCAGCGATTGCCCACATCAACCACTACTCGAGCCACCACACCGAATCCATCCTCACCCGCGACCACATGCATGCCCAACGCTTTTTGCGCGAGGTAGATTCATCCAGCGTGATGGTCAATGCCAGCACTCGATTTGCGGATGGTTTTGAATACGGTTTGGGTGCCGAAATAGGCATTTCCACCGACAAATTCCACGCGCGTGGGCCAGTAGGCATTGAAGGCCTGACCTCGCTCAAGTACGTGGTGTTGGGTCAGGGTGAAATTCGCGTTTAAACCACACTTTTCAGAGAGTTTTCTCTCTAGAAAATGTGCGAGCCACAGGTCCTAAAATGACCAACCACTTTAAGAGACACCATGGTTCCACACCTCATCACGGCCCTCAACGGCCCCATCAACGAGCTTGAGCAACGCATCCTCGATTCCATGCCGGCCATCGAGCGCTGGTTTCGTTTGGAGTGGATGGAGCACACGCCGCCTTTCTACAGTTCGGTGGACATTCGCAATGCAGGTTTCAAACTTGCACCCGTCGACACCAACCTCTACCCAGGTGGCTGGAACAACCTCACGCCCGAAATGTTGCCGCTCGCAGTGCAAGCCGCCATGGCTGCGATTGAAAAAATCTGCCCCGAAGCCCGCAACTTGCTGGTGATTCCCGAGAATCACACACGCAACACCTTCTACTTGTCGAACGTGGCGCAGCTGCAGCGCATCTTCCACATGGCGGGTTTGAATGTGCGCATTGGCTCCATCAATCCCGAGATTAAAGAGAACACCACCATTGATTTGCCCAACGGTGACAGCGTCACGTTAGAGCCCGTCATCCGCAGCAAGCGTCGCTTAGGTTTGAAAGACTTTGACCCCTGCACCATCTTGCTCAACAACGATTTGAGCGCAGGCATACCCGGCATCTTGGAAGACTTGCACGAGCAGCATTTGTTGCCACCGTTGCATGCTGGTTGGAGTGTGCGCCGCAAGAGCAAACACTTTGAATGCTACGAAGAAGTCTCTAAGCGTTTTGGCAAGTTGCTGGGCATCGACCCATGGCTCATCAACCCCATGTTCAACCAGTGCGGCGAAGTCAACTTCGCTGAAGGCACAGGCATGGAGTGCTTGAAAACCAATGTGGATGCACTGCTCACCAAGGTCAAGCGCAAATACAAAGAGTACGGCATCAACGAAAAGCCATTCGTCATCGTCAAGGCTGACAACGGCACCTACGGCATGGGCATCATGACTGTGCGTGACGTCAAAGATTTGGATGTGGTCAATCGCAAGACGCGCAACAAAATGAGCGTGGTCAAAGATGGTCAAGAAGTCAATCAAGTCATCATTCAAGAGGGCGTGCTCACGCACGAGCGCTTGAACGATGCAGTCGCTGAACCCGTGGTCTACATGATGGACCGTTATGTGGTGGGCGGTTTCTATCGCGTGCATGCTGACCGTGGCGTAGATGAAAACTTGAATGCACCTGGTGCGAGTTTTGTGCCCTTGGCTTTCGAGCAAAGTGCGCACACGCCGCAGCCCGGTATGAAGCCTGGCGCAAGCACGCCAAACCGTTTTTATATGTACGGTGTGATTGGCCGATTGGCTATGTTGGCGGCGAGTTATGAACTCGAAGCGACAGATCCAGAAGAAGAAAACTACGACTGAGGTAAATGATGGAACAGCATGGCAAATCGTCGCTCGCGGCGCTAACCTTGGGCGCCATTGGCGTTGTGTATGGCGACATCGGTACGAGTGTGCTGTATGCGATGAAAGAGGTATTTGGTTCGGGGCACGTCGAGTTCACGCCCGATAACATTTACGGCATTTTGTCCATCTTCTTTTGGACACTGACCGTCATTGTGTCCATCAAGTATGTGAGCTTGGTGCTGAGAGCCGATAACAACGGTGAAGGTGGTTTGGTGGCCATGTTGGCATTGGCATCCATGGCGGTTAAAGATCGTCCCGTGTTGCGTCAACGCATGTTGATCGTGGGCATCTTTGGCACGTGTTTGTTTTATGGCGATGGCGTGATTACACCTGCTATTTCAGTGCTGTCAGCGGTGGAAGGTTTAGAGGTGGTGTCACCTGCTTTCACCAAGTATGTGATTCCACTCACGATCGTGATTTTGTTTGGCCTCTTTGTCGTGCAAAAGCGTGGCACCAGTGGCATTGGTAAATTTTTTGGCCCCATCACGGTCGTTTGGTTTGCGGCTATTGCATCCTTGGGCCTGTATCACATCGCTGCACATCCAGAGATCATGTGGGCCATCAGCCCACACTATGCAGTGATGTTCATGGTGAACGAGCCAGCCATCACCTTTTTAATCTTGGGAGCAGTGGTCTTGTGTGTCACGGGGGGCGAGGCGCTATACGCTGACATGGGGCACTTTGGTAAAAAACCTATCCGTATTGCCTGGTTCATGGTGGTCATGCCATCACTCACGCTCAACTATTTTGGTCAAGGCGCCTTGCTGTTGAGCGATCCATCTGCCGTTGCTAACCCGTTTTTTAACATGGCCCCGGATTGGTTGCTGTTGCCATTGGTTGGCTTGGCCACCGCAGCGACGGTGATCGCATCACAAGCCTTAATCTCTGGCGCATTCAGCGTGACCAAGCAAGTGGTGCAAATGGGATTTTTGCCACGCTTGCAAGTGCTGCACACCAGTGTGAAAGACACAGGCCAAATTTACATCCCGTTCGTCAATTGGGGGCTTTTTGCCGTCATCGTTTTGGCGGTTGTGATGTTCAAATCATCCAGTAATTTAGCGGCTGCCTACGGCATCGCCGTTTGTACAGACATGTTGATTACCACGGTGCTCACTTTCTTTGTGATTCACTATGGTTGGAAATACTCCTTCTGGTGGTCTTTGCTTGCAACAGGCTTCTTCTTTTCGGTTGACTTGGCTTTTTGGGCATCGAATTTATTGAAGTTGTTGGAAGGCGGTTGGTTCCCTCTGCTGATTGCGTCATTCATCATGATGCTGATGCTCACATGGCGTGATGGCCGTGCATTATTGGCAGAGAAGCGTCGTGAAGATGCTTTGGATCTCCCGAGCTTCTTAGGTGCGGTTTTTGCCGCGCCTCCAACGCGTGTTGAAGGCACCGCTGTGTTTTTGACCTCTGGTATGGGCGCAGTGCCAAATGCGTTTTTGCATAACCTGAAGCACAACAAAGTGTTGCATGCACAAAACTTGTTTGTGAATGTTCACAATCACGAAGTGCCTTGGGTCGCAGCATCCGATCGACTGGAAATTACGTCACTCGGAAATGAGTGCTGGCAAGTTGTCATTCATTACGGTTTCAAAGACGATCCCGATGTGCCAGGTGCATTGACGCATCTGCACGGCATGGGCTGCGAGATCAACCCCATGACCACCAGCTACTTCTTGTCACGCGACAGCATCGTGCCAACCATTGGCAATGGCATGGCGCAATGGCGTGAAAAGTTGTTTGCACAAATGCACCTCAACGCCAGCTCTGCAGCTGACTTCTTGAACTTGCCCAGCAACTCCGTGGTGGAGCTGGGCAGCAAAATCGAAATCTAAACCTCATGCACATCCTCTTCGTCGCAGACCCGCTGTCGTCCTTCAAGATTTACAAGGACACCACGTTTGCGATGATGCGTGAGGCGCAGCGTCGCGGCCATCAAGTGTTGGCTTGCGAGCCGCAAGACATCGTTTGGCAAAGCGGCCAGCAAGTGTCAGCACGCGTGCAGCAGGTGCGCTTGACAGGGGATGCTGAGAATTGGTTTGAAGTGCAAGGCGTGGACGAACACTACGCACTCAAAAACGCAGACGCCATCGTCATGCGCAAAGACCCACCGTTTGACAGTGAGTACTTTTACGCCACGCACTTGCTAGAGCAAGCCGAGCGCGAAGGTGCCAAGGTGTTCAACAAGCCTTCGGCTTTGCGTGATCACCCAGAGAAGTTGGCCATCTTAGAGTTTGCACAATTCATCAGCCCTACGTTGGTTACGCGCAGCGCTGAAGCCATTCGCGCATTTCATGCGCAACACCGCGACATCATCTTGAAGCCACTCGACGGCATGGGTGGCATGGGCATCTTCCGCGTGAAGGACGATGGTTTGAACTTGGGTGCGATCACCGAAACACTCAATCGCGACGGCGCGCAAACCGTCATGGTGCAAAAGTTCATTCCCGCCATCGACAAAGGTGACAAGCGCGTGCTCGTCATCGGCGGCAAGGTGGTGCCTTATTGCTTGGCACGTATTCCGCAAGGTGGTGAAGTGCGTGGCAACTTGGCCGCAGGCGGCAAGGGTGTGGCACAAGCGATCTCTGCCCGTGACCAAGAAATTGCCGAAGCCCTCGGCCCTATCCTCGCTAAGCGTGGCTTGTTGTTGGTGGGCTTGGATGTGATTGGTGACTGCCTCACCGAAGTGAATGTGACTAGCCCTACTTGCTTTCAAGAGATCTTTGATCAGACCGGTTTCGATGTGGCTGCGATGTTCATCGACGCGGTCGAATACGCTGCTGCTGAGGTCTGATCACGGTTGGCGGTATTTGCTGCGGCTTACACCGCGCAGCGGTGTAAGCCACGGCGAATGGTGGCTGATGTGTGGTGTGCGAGATAAAGAATGGCGACAGGAAGGGCCTCAGGTCAAGATGCCAAAGGTCAAGCGCGCAGCTGCCCATCCACAAACACCTTCAACTCTCCCGCTGCAAACGGCGTCCACACCTCGTTGGTTGTCAAAGGCGCAGTGACAACAACAGCCACACGGTCATCGGGCGATGCGTACTCTGCAAAGTTGATGCTCATGTCTTGGTCGCTCAACGTCGCCTTTGAGAACGGATGCTTGCGTTCGATGTAACAAAGATTGGTTGAAGCATGCGCCCACAACGCTTGGCCGTTTGACAGTAAAAAATTAAACGTCCCATGCATGGCAACTTGCGGAACCAGTTCTTTCAGAGTCAACGTCAACTCTTCAATCGATGGTACGCTGGCATGCGACTTGGCCATTTCTTGCATCAACCAACAAAATGCACGCTCACTGTCTGTGTGCCCCACAGGTTTGAAGTTGCCGTGCAAACGTGGGGCATAGTTTTCTAAGTTGCCGTTGTGAGCAAACACCCAGTAGCGTCCCCACAACTCACGTACAAAGGGATGGCAGTTCTCAAGTGCTACCACGCCTTGCGTGGCTTTGCGAATGTGCGAGATGACGTTGCGACTTTTGATAGGGTACTTGCGAATCAGTTCGGCCACAGGTGATGTGCTGGCTGGCAAGTGGTCAATGAAATGACGCAAGCCACGGTCTTGTTCAGAGCCTTCAAAAAAAGCAATGCCCCAACCATCGGCATGGTGGTCAGTCACACCCGCACGTTGCGCAAAACCACTGAAGCTGAACGTGGCATCCGTGGGGTTTTTGCAATTAAGACCGAGCAGTTGGCACATGGCGTTTTTTAAATCAATGACTGGGCTGGCTGGGTTGACGAATGCGCCAAGCTGCCAACAGGGCCAGCATACAAACAAAGGCGAGCATCAAAAACACTTCGTCGAATGCCGCTAATCGTGTGGCAGATGTGGTGGTGTTTTTCAACGAGTCACCATGCACCGCGAGTCGCCACTCTAGTAAAATGCCACACAGACTCACACCGGCTGCGCCGCCGAGCATGCGTAAAAAATTGATCACGCTCGCGCCTTGAGGAATCAAACTGCCATCCATGCCGCGCATAGCGCCGATGTTGAGCGAGGGCAAGATAAAGCCCAAACCAATGCGGCCCAAAATGGCAAAGGCCACCAGTACCCAGAGCGCAGTTTGCAGATTCACAGTGAGCATGAGTGCAAATGAAAGCGCCAACAGCAGCAAGCCAAAGCTCACCATCAAATGCGTGGGATGCGTGCTGGAGTAGCGTCCCACAATCGCAATCGTGAAGGCCAGCAACAGACCCGATGGCAATAACAACGTGCCCACATAGCTAGGCGACAAACCCAAACCCAATTGCAAATACAGGGGCAGCAGATACGTCGACCCAAACATGGCAATGCCATAAATGAAGGCCACCGTCGTCCCCATTGCGAAGGGGCGATGGCTAAACAAGGCCAAGTTCATCAAGGGTTTGCCGTCTTGTTGCATTTGCAGACGTTGCCAAGTCACAAAGCCAACAGTGCAAAGCGCCGCAATGCAGATCAAGGTGATTGAGGTCACCACATTGCCGCTGTGCAACATCACCAAGCCGTTGAGCAAGCACAAGGTGCCCACGGTAGCCAGTGCAAGACCACCTAAATCGAGGGAGGGTTTGCCGTGGTTGGCACTCACGCCGCCGGGTGCGGTGGTGGGCACATAGCGCAGGGCCATCCACATGGAAATCACACAAAACGGCACCACCATGAAAAAGAGCGCACGCCAGCTCATCCAGTCCACCAACAAGCCGCCGATGCTGGGGCCCAGTGCAGGCGCCAACACCACACCCATGCCAAAGAAGCTGTTGGCGCGTCCCTGTTCGGAGGTGTCAAACGCACGCAAGATGATGATGGCGGGGATGGGTTGCACCACGCCTGCGGCCAAACCTTCAGTCACGCGTGCGGCCAGCACAAGGTTGTAGTCGGCCGATAAGCCACCGGCGATGCCTGAGGTGAGCAACACCAGCATGCAGCCCATGTAGGTGGTGCGGTAGCCAAAGCGTGCCAACAGCCAAGGCGTGGTGAGCATGGAGACGGTCATGGCCACCATGAAGCTGGAGCTCACCCACTGCGCCAATTCTTGGCCAATGCCGAACTGCAAGCTCATGTCGGGAATGCCTACGTTCATGATGGTCGAGGACATGATGGCAGCCATCGAACCAATCATCACCGTGGTCAGCATGAGCCAACGGTGGCGTGTGCCGTAGCGGCTTTGTAGGTCAGCCAGTGAGCCGCGTTCAGTCATGTGCGTCTTTCGTGGCGCAGGTTTGGCAAATGCACGCTTTGTTTTGTGCGGCAGCGGGCACTTGGGCCAGCACCTCCGCAGAGAACGACACGTTCACACACCAGCATGGCGCGACGGGTTGTCCAGTGGCCTTGGCGATCTCCATGGCGCATTGGTTGGGCTGACCACACAAAGGGCAAGCGCACGCATCCAAAGGGGCCAGTGTGGAAATAGACATGCCTCAAAGTGTAGCGAAGCAGACAAGGCACAATTGCTCAAAAAGCTTATGTACGAATTTCCGCCCACGCCAGAAGCCGCCCGGTTGCGACTTGATCATGTCAGCCCCAAAGACTATGCGCATACGCGCAATGCCTTGGATGGTGCGGTCACGCATTTGTCGCCCTATCTCACACATGGGTTTTTGAGCGTGCCCGATGTGGCCAGTGCCATGTACCACCAGTACCGTGTGGGTGTGCAGCACAAGCTGATTTATGAGTTGGGTTGGCGCGAATACTTTCAGCACATGCACCACCATTTGGGTGAGGGCATTGGGCAGTCCATCCGTCAAGGTGTACTGCCCGATTCAGAGTACAGCACTGAGTTGCCGGAAGATGTGCGCCACGCATGTACCCGTGTGCCTGTGATCGACAACGCCATTCGCATGCTCTACACCACCGGCTATTTGCACAACCATGCGCGCTTGTGGCTGGCGAGCTACATCGTGCATTTGCGCAAAGTGCATTGGCGTGTGGCCGCCGATTGGATGTACAGCCATTTGTTGGATGGTGATATCGCTAGCAATTACCTCAGCTGGCAGTGGGTGGCGGCGACGGGAAGTAGCAAACCTTATTTGTTCACGGCAGAAACAGTGGAGAAATTTGCACCAGAGATTTGGCACAGCCGTGGCACCTCTGTTGATGTGAGCTACGAGCTGATGGAGATCTTGGCCAGCAGTCAGGCCACGGTGACGCAGGTGCGCAAAAACGAATTGGCCTGGGATGAGCCCGAGGTGCTGACGAATCCTCCCGCTGACCTTGGTTTTACCAAGCCTGCGCCAACAGAGGTGTTGGGCAAGTCGGTGTGGTTGGTGCACCCTTGGATGTTGGCTGATTTGCCAACCGATCTACCAGAGGATGTGGTGTGTGTGGCGGTGGCCTTTGCGGAGCACACGCAGGCGCACCCGTGGAATGCGTTACGTTGGAGCTTTGTGGGTGAGCGCATGGCAGCACTTACGCCGCATCGCTGGTTTGCGCCCGTAGCCGATGTGTTGCAAGCGTTAGCGAGCGCGCACAGCGTGCAAACCGTGGCGCACTTGAGCCTGCCAGACTTGTCGCAAAGCCATGTGCAGCTACGCCCCGCGCCACGCTTATTTCGGCACATTGAAAAGCCGATGGATTCATTCAGCAAATGGTGGGTGCAGGTGAACAAAAACGTGCGGCATTTGCAGCAGCTGGTGTACCCGTTACCGACGCGTACACCATCACCTTGAAAACGACTTAAAGCTCGTTACTCACCAGGCGCAGGCGAAACCTTGGTGATGAAGTATTCCGTCTCGCCAAAGCAAGTGGGTAAACCTTTGTGCTGCGCATACTCGATCACGACTTTTTGACCGATGTTCTGATTGATTTGGTCCGCCACTGCATCGTCACGCACCGTGAATGCAAACTTTTCTGGAATGGCGGGCAAAGTGGCTAGGGCACGAATTTGTTCACCTTCCCACGTCTTGCAGACCCAACCTTTGTAGGAGAGCTTTTGCACGAAGCCCACGCTCTCGCCTTTGGAGTAGGTGAAGTGGTACGAGAACAGCAAATACAAACCCAATCCAATGACCACCGTCAGCACCAAGCCAATGACGGTGCGTAGTGCAAAGCGAATCAATGTGCTGATGAAATTGTTGGTCATGGGTGTGTCTTTAAAAGATGTTCTATGTCCTGAATCATAGTTGGCTAAAGCCATGAAAAACGGCTCCCGAAGGAGCCGTTTGTTTTTGCGTAGTGGCGCAGTGATTAGGCTTGACCAGCCTTCACCTTCAAACGCCATGCGTGCAGCAATGGCTCGGTGTAGCCGCTAGGCTGCTCCTTGCCTTTGAACACCAAGTCAAGGGCAGCTTGGTAAGCAGGCGCCTTGGCGAAGCGGCCAGCCATTTTTTGGTACAGCTTGTCGCCAGCGTTTTGCTTGTCCACCACGGATGCCATGCGCTTGAAGGTGTCTTTCACTTCAGCAGGTGTGACCACGCCGTGGTGTAACCAGTTGGCGATGTGCTGGCTAGAAATACGCAGCGTGGCGCGGTCTTCCATCAGGCCGACGTTGTGGATGTCTGGCACTTTCGAGCAGCCCACGCCTTGGTCAACCCAGCGCACCACGTAGCCCAAGATGCCTTGCACGTTGTTGTCCAACTCTTGTTGCTTTTCAGCAGCTTTCCAGTTGGGGGTGGCGGTGACGGGCACTTGCAACAAATCGTTCAAGAGGCTGTCGCGCACTTTGTTGTAGTTGACCTTTTCCAATTCTTTTTGTACGTCCACCACTTTGACTTGGTGGTAGTGCATGGCGTGCAACACAGCGGCTGTGGGGCTTGGCACCCATGCGGTGTTGGCGCCTGCTTTGGGGTGGCCAATTTTTTGTTTCAACATTTCGGCCATCAGGTCGGGCATGGCCCACATGCCTTTGCCGATTTGCGCTTTGCCGCGCAAGCCGCATGACAAGCCTGCCAGCACGTTGTTCTTTTCGTAGGCTTGAATCCATGCGCTGGTCTTCATATCGCCTTTACGCAACATGGGGCCTGCTTGCATGGCGGTGTGCATTTCGTCGCCGGTGCGGTCCAAGAAGCCAGTGTTGATGAACGCTACGCGGCTGGCCGCTGCGGCGATACAGGCCTTCAAGTTCACGCTGGTGCGACGCTCTTCGTCCATGATGCCGAGCTTGACGGTGCTGTCGGCCAAGCCCAAGACTTTCTCAACGCGACCAAACAATTCGCAGGCAAACGCCACTTCGGTGGGGCCGTGCATTTTGGGTTTGACGATGTAGACCGAGCCGGTGCGTGAATTGCGAATGCCTTTTTTGCCATGGCCTTGCAAGTCGTGCAACGCGATGGTGGTGGTGATGACCGCGTCCATGATGCCCTCTGGGATCTCATGCACTTGACCATCTTTGCCTTTGTAAAGAATGGCTGGGTTGGTCATCAAGTGACCGACGTTGCGAAGGAACAGCAATGAGCGGCCGTGCAATTTGACGGGCTGGCCGTTTTTGCCTTTGTATTCACGGTCGGCATTCAAACCGCGAGTGAAGGTCTTGCCGCCTTTTTCAACGGTTTCAGTCAAGGTGCCTTTGACGATGCCCAACCAGTTGCTGTAAGCCAGCACTTTGTCATCGGCGTCCACAACGGCCACGGAGTCTTCCAAGTCGAGGATGGTGGACAACGCGGCTTCAACAATCAGGTCGCTCACACCAGCGCGGTCGCTCGCGCCGATGGGCGTGTTGCGGTCGATGCGCAAATCGAGGTGCAAGCCGTTGTGGATGAACAGCACAGACGATGGGTCAGACATCTTGCCTTGGAAGCCCACAAACTGAGCAGCCTTGGCCAACTTGGTGGTCTTGCCACCTTTGAGGGTGACTACCAATTCACCATTCACCACAGCGTAGCCAGTGGAGTCGATGTGTGAGCCACTCTTCAAAGGCACGGTGCGGTCGAGCACGTGACGTGCATAGGCAATCACCTTTGCGCCGCGCTTGGGGTTGTACGCTCCGGCTTTTTCGCAGCCACCTTTTTCAGGGATGGCGTCAGTGCCGTACAAAGCGTCATACAAAGAGCCCCAGCGTGCGTTGGCGGCGTTCAAGGCGTAACGTGCATTGAGCACGGGCACCACGAGTTGTGGGCCAGCTTGCAAGGCCAATTCAGCATCGACGTTCTTAGTCGTAGCTTTGACCTTCTCGGGTTGTGGCACGAGGTAGCCAATTTTTTCTAAGAACTTGCGATAGGCCTTCATGTTTTTGATGGGGCCTGGGTTGGCGCTGTGCCATGCATCCATTTCTGTTTGCAGGCGGTCACGCTCTGCCAACAAGGCGATGTTCTTGGGGGCCAAATCTTGCACGATGGCGTCGAAACCTTTCCAGAACTTATCGCTGCTGACGCCGGTGTTGGGCAACACTTTGGTCTCGATGAATTTGTACAGGTTGGTGGCAACTTGCAAGCTACGCACTTGGGTGCGCTTGGTGGTGTCTTGGCTCATGGTGAGTTCTCTCTGGATAAATCAAAAAGGGGAAATCAGGGCGAATCTTATTGGATTGCGCGGCTTGTATTGCATCGCCAGCTTTTTGGCTGTCGTGACAAATAGGTAGGTAATCGATGTTGGGCGTTGATTTTATTTTTCAGCGACCAGCAAATGGCCATGACGCAAACCTCGCCAAGTGCTGAGGGTCAAGCCCAAAATCAACAGCGAGGTGGTGGCCAGCAGCAAGGTTGCAGGAATTTGCAACCAAGCGCCGCCGGGTGCGTGGTTCATGCGCAGGGTAAGTGAGGTGAAGGCGGCCAATGGAAAGCTCATGCCCCAGTTGGCCATGCTGAAGGGTTGTTCGCGAATGGTGCCAATTTGTGTTGTGGCCAACATCAAGAAGAACGCGCCAATGCCCCACATCATCCAGACCAAAGTCAGGGGCGCATCGAGTTGCAACAGACTCAAACCACCGATGGACGGCGGCACCATGGTGATGAACCAGCTCGGCGCCAAACGTGCAGGCAATGGGCCCGCTTGCGCCAAGCGCACGAACAACAAGGTTTGCAACACCAACCATAAAAACATGCCCACGCCAAACTGCGCGGTGGCCCAGGCTTCTAAGCCAATGCTCACGCCGCCCAAAGGCGCGAGCACATTGCCGACAACTGGGATGAAAAACACAGGTGTGAACGTGGCCCATTGCAGTCCACCGTTTTCTGTCTTGTTGAGCCAACGCTCGATCACCCAAACCGTCGCCGCAATTTCTAAGATCGAACCCACGCACCACAAAAAGGTCAGTGCTGTGTCCAGTGAACGATCAGTGCCCCAAAACAAATTGATGCCCAAGCTGGCCAGCAACAAAATCGAAATGGGTAAGGTGGCCATGAACGCATGGCGCACTGGGTGGCGCATGTCAGCCGCTACAGCATTGGGGTGAGCCTGTAAACGTACGATGCAGGCCAAGCACAGCAAGGCAAAAATCACTTGCGCAAAGATGGCAGCCACCAGCCCTAGTCCTAAGGCGCTGTCGCCGAACAGATCGGTGGCACGCAACCATGCTTGCGACAAACCGCACCAGCCCATGACCATGGCAAACCATGCGGGGGCGAGGTACTCTAAAAGCGCAACCGCGCGTGTGATTCGGCTGGGGCGATGCGTAGGCGCTTGTGTATTCATGCAGTAGATTTTAGGTTGGGGTCTGACTCGGCGTCCGTGGATAATCTAGAGATGGACAAACTCAAAGCCTTTGAGTCTTTTGTGTCGGTGGCCTTGAAGGGCAGCTTGACCGCTGCAGCCAAAGCCGAGGGCGTGGCGCCCGCCATCATGGGGCGACGCTTAGACAGCTTGGAAGCGCATTTGGGCGTCAAGCTCTTGGTGCGGACCACGCGACGCATCACGCTCACACACGAAGGCACGGCATTCCTCGAAGACTGTCAACGCTTGCTGGCTGAAGTGGCCAATGCCGAAGCGAGCGTCAGTGCGGGTGGCCTCAAAGCCAGTGGGCATTTGCGCATCACTGCGCCAGCCGGTTTTGGCCGTCGCCATGTAGCACCCCTCGTGCCCAAATTTCACAGCATGCACCCCGATGTGACGGTGTCACTCAACTTGAGCGACCGTGTGGTTGACTTGGCCGCCGAAGGCTTTGACTGCGCTGTGCGCGTGGGTGATTTACCCGACTCATCTTTGGTGAGCGTGCGCATGGCTGATAACCGCCGTTTGTGTGTGGCTACTCCTGAATTTTTGAAACGCTACGGCACACCCAAAGTGCCAAGTGATTTGATGCGTTTCAAGTGCTTGACCTTGTCGAGCGATGCATCACAAACCCGTGGCTGGGCATTTCGCGTGCCAGTCACTAGCAAAGCGCATGAAGGGCAAACCCATGAGGTGATCCACCTGCGCCCCAGCGGTCCGATGGACTGCTCAGATGGTCAAGTGCTGCACGACTGGTGTTTGGCTGGGCATGGCATTGCTTGGCGTAGCACATGGGAAGTGGAAACCGAAATCCAAAGCGGCAAACTGGTGCCTGTGCTGGAAGAGTTTGCTGCGCCACCCAACGGTATTTATGCCGTGTTCTCGCAGCGCAAACATTTGCCTCTGCGGTTGCGTTTGTGGATTGACTTTCTCAAAGACCATTACGGCCACGCCAACTACTGGAGTGCTGCTGCATGACGACATCTACGATCAGAGAAGTCGTGCTGTGTGCCGATGACTATGCGTTGAACGCGCCTGTTTCACAAGGCATTGTGGCCTTGGTGGTGTTGGGCCGCTTGAGCGCCACCAGTGTGATGAGTCTGTCGCCCCGTTGGGCTGAAGATGCAGTGGCTTTGCGCGATGTGCGTGATCGCCTTGATGTGGGCTTGCATCTGGACTGGACCAGTAGCTTTGCCATTGAGGCTGGACATGGCAGCGGGCTAAGTGTTGTCATGGCGCGTGCAGTGCTGCGGCTTTACAGTCAGCAGCGCATAGAAGATGAAATTGAACGTCAGCTCGATGCGTTTGAAGCGCATTGGCAAGCGGTGCCAGACCACATCGATGGCCATCAGCATGTGCAGCAGTTTGCGGTGTTTCGTCATGCCCTGGCTAACGTGTTGTTACGTCGTTATGGTCAAGCGTTGCAGCGACCTTGGCTGCGTGTGTCGCAAGTGGCGCAGCCTGGTCTTAAAGCCAAAGTCATTTCAGCCATGGGTTCGCAGGGTTTGCAGCAATGGGCGCAAACCAATCAGTGGCCGTGTGTGGGGCCGTTGCTCGGTGCGTATGGCTTCGATGGCAGCATGGACGGCTACGCGCGTCACATGCAAGGTTGGTTGGTCAATTTGCCGCACGACAAGCCCGCGCTCATCATGTGCCACCCCGCCGTGTCGGCCCAAGCTGACGACGAAATTGGCACCGCGCGTAAACGCGAATTTGCTTACCTTGCTGGCCATGATTTTGTGCAGCACATGTTTGATGCAGGTGTGCGCTTGGTGCGCGGCAGCGGCAAACCTATAGAAACTTGAATCCTTGATGACACCTTCACTTTTTAGCTCTTCTCGCTGGCGCATGTGGGGTGTGTTGTTGCTGCCCGTGTTGTTGTTGGTCTTGGCTGCTTTGCGTCCCTTGGCTTTGCCCGATGAAGGGCGCTATGCCGAAGTCGGACGTTGGATGTGGATGACGGGTGACTGGCTCACCCCGCGCTTAGACGGCATTCCGTTTTTTCACAAGCCCCCACTCTTGTATTGGCTAGAAGCGTCGGCCATGACGGTGCTGGGCGCATCGCCTTGGGTGGCGCGCTTGATGGTGGCGTTGCACGCTTGCTTGATGATGACTTTGATGACGGTGTGTGCGCGTCATATCGCAGGCGCTGATGTGGCGCGTCGCGCTGCGTGGATGTTTGGCAGCAGTTTGGCGTTTTTGATCGGTGGTCAGTATGTGAACCACGACATGATGGTGGCCACTTGGATGGGCGTGGCCATTTGGTGTTTTGCCCGTGCACTGATGCATCACGACGGCGTGCATGCGGGCTGGGCGCGTTGGGGCTTTGTGGCGTGCGCGCTGGGCGTGTTGAGCAAAGGCTTGATTGGTTTGTTGCTGCCAGGCTTCGTGCTGTTTGTGTGGGTGGCTTACACCTGGCAGTGGCGCAAAATTTTGTCTTTGCCTTGGGTGAGTGGGTTGTTGCTTTTTGCAGCCATTGCTTTGCCTTGGTTTGTGTTGGCTGCGCGCGAACACCCGGACATGCTGGCCTATATGTTTGGCAAACATCAGTTTGGCCGTTACACCGCCACCACGTTCAACAATGCCAGACCCTGGTGGTTTTATGGCTTGGCCATCACGGTGCTGATGTTTCCTTGGGTGTTTGTGGCAACCGCCGATGGCGTGCAGCGTTTGCGTGCGTTGGCGATGCGTGCTGCGCCTGCTGATGTGCAGGGTGTTGATTCGCGATGGGTTGCGTTGTGTTGGATTTGGGTGGTTGCCATTTTGGGTTTCTTCTCTATCCCCAACTCCAAGCTGATTGGCTATGCCTTGCCTGTCATGCCGCCCTTGGCGGTGTTGGCTGCCTTGTGGTGGCAAAAGCATGCAGCAGAACGTGCTTGGGGCCGTCCTGCTTTTGGGGCTTTGGTGTTTGTGAATTTGGGTTTGGCGTTGGTCGCTCAATTCAGTGCCAGTCGCTACACGCTTCAGCACAGCACACAAGATGTCGCGCAGGTCTTGGCATGTGCTGCGCAGCCCGCCGATGTGGTGGCGGCCGTCGATGAGTATCCCTATGACCTGCCGTTTTATGCGCAGCTCGAGCGTCCTTTGGAAGTCATCCAAGATTGGGACACCTTGCGTCAGACCGCAGGCGACAACTGGCGACGTGAATTGTTTGAGGGCGCAGACTTCGATGCCCACGCCGCACGTAGCTTGGTGCCCCTAGCGCGACTGCAAAGTTTGAAGCAAGACCCACATGCGTGGGTGGTGGCACCAAATGCATCCGCCACACTCAGTGCGTCATCGCACGAGGGCTTCACGCTGGTCCATCAGGGATTGGCGTGGACTTTGTACCGATCAAGTCTTGCGACGAAAAGCCCAGAAGCGGCTGAGCAAAAAGGTTTGCGCGGATGCAAACACCAAGGCAAAAAATAAAGCCAACCAATCGGGCAAATCCAGCCCGCGCAGCAGCGCAATGAACATCAGCTCGTTGGCAGCAAAACCCGCCAGCGCGGTGGCTGCAAAGCGGCGAAAGCTTTGCCACAACGACGTGTCGGCATCGCTGAAGCTCAAAAAACGATGGCCCGCAAAGCTCACCACAAACGCCACACAAAACCCAGCGGCATTGGCCACTTCGGGCCACAGATAAGGCGAGGCCAACATGAACACTGCCATGTGGACTGCAGCCGCGCTACCGCCCACCACCAAAAACCAAAAACCTGTGCGCATGGTTTAAACCGGTGTCGGTGGGTCGTTGTCGATCACCTCAGGGGCCACCGTTTTCACGGGGCTGAGTGACAAGCCCGCGCCCCAGCGTTGGCTGACCAAATACATCGGACGCTGTTTGACTTCTTCGTAAATGCGGCCCACGTACTCGGCCAACACACCAATCGACAGCAATTGAATGCCGCTGAAAAACATCATGCCCACCACCAGCGTGGCGTAACCCGGCACATCAATGCCCCACATGAAATATTCGGCCACCACCCAAGCGCCGTAGCCCAAGGCCAGCATCGCCAGCATCAAGCCAGTCACGGTCAAGGCACGCAGCGGCGCGATGGAAAACGCCAACACGCCGGTCAGCGCCAGTGCAAATGAGCCACGCAAACCAAAACTGCTTTCGCCAGCGGCGCGGGGCAAGGGCTCATAGTCAATGGCGGTGCTGGAAAAGCCCACCCATGCGTATAGGCCTTTCATGAAGCGGTTGCGCTCGGGCAGTTGCTTGAGCGCATCCACCACGCGGCGGTCCATCAAACGGAAGTCGCCTGCATGTGCAGGAATCTTCACGCGGTTGCCCGTGTTGATGAGTTTGTAAAACAAACCCGTCAAACTGGCATGCAACGCCGATTGGTCATCGCGTGTGCGGCGAATGGCGTACACGACGTCCGAGCCCTCGCGCCAGCGCTTGAGCATGTCGGCCACCAGCGACACGGGGTGCTGGCCATCTGAGTCCATCAAGACGACGACCTCGCCGCGGGCGGCATCGACGCCGGCCATCAGGGCGGCTTCTTTGCCAAAGTTGCGTGACAAGTCGATGCCCACGACTTCTCGGTGCGCTGCGCACAGCGTTTGAATGACTTGAGCCGTATCGTCACGGCTGCCGTCGTTGATAAGCACGATCTCTACCTGCGACCCCAAGGCCTGCAAGGTTTGCAGCACTTGTGGCACCAAAGTGCCAAGGTTTTTGCCCTCGTTGTAAGCGGGCATGACGCACGACAGAGTGGGGGTGTATTGAAAACGGTCGGAGGGGGTGAGGGTATGGGCGTCGCGCATGGGTAGATCATGCCAAAAAAAACGGCGATCTCTAGGAATGATGGGCCTGCCCCGTAAAATCAAGCCATGCTCCAAGTTAAACAAGAACTGCTGGCCGCTTTAGGCCAAGCCCTCGACGGTTTGTTGCCCGGTTCCGGCAACAAGGCCGCTTTTGAATCGCCCAAGGTCGCCGCGCATGGCGACTACGCCATCACGGCCGCCATGCAGTTGGCCAAACCCCTCAAGCTCAACCCACGTCAGCTAGGCGAACAGCTGCGTGACGCGCTGTTGGCTGCGCCTGTGTATCAACAGTGGGTGCAAGACATCGAGATTGCTGGCCCCGGCTTCATCAACATCCGCTTGAAGCCCGCTGCCAAGCAACAAATCGTGCGTGAGGTGTTGGCTGCCAAAGATTGTTTTGGTTTCCAAGCCGACAACGGCCAACGCGTGTTGGTCGAGTTTGTGTCTGCCAACCCCACCGGCCCGCTGCACGTGGGCCATGGTCGCCAAGCGGCGTTGGGCGACGCCATTTGCAATTTGTTTGCTACGCAAGGCTTCAATGTGTACCGCGAGTTTTATTACAACGACGCGGGTGTGCAGATCAACACCTTGGCCAAGAGCACGCACTTTCGCGCCCAAGGTTTCAAGCCCGGCGACGACTGCTGGCCTGTGGACTCCGAGAACCCAGAGAGCAAAGCGTTTTACAACGGCGACTACATCCAAGACATCGCCACCGATTTCTTGGCGGGGAAAACCGTCAAGTCCGACGACCGCGAATTCACTGCCAGCGGCGACGTGAACGATGTGGACGGCATGCGTGAATTCGCCGTGGCCTATCTGCGTCACGAGCAAGACCTCGACTTGAAAGCCTTTGACGTCAAGTTCGACAACTACTACCTCGAGAGCAGCCTGTACACCAGCGGCAAAGTGGCCGATGCCGTGGGCCGCCTGCAAGCGGCTGGCAAGACCTACGAGCAAGACGGCGCGTTGTGGCTCAAGTCCACCGACTACGGCGACGACAAAGACCGCGTGATGAAGAAGACAGACGGCACGTACACCTACTTTGTGCCGGACGTGGCCTACCACATCACCAAGTGGGAACGTGGCTTCACCAAGGTGGTCAACATTCAAGGCACCGACCACCACGGCACGATTGCCCGCGTGCGCGCTGGCTTGCAAGCGGCGAATGTGGGCATTCCCGAAGGCTACCCCGACTATGTGTTGCACACCATGGTGCGCGTGATGCGCGGCGGCGAAGAGGTGAAAATTTCTAAGCGCGCTGGCAGCTACGTGACGCTGCGCGACTTGATTGAGTGGACTAGCAAAGACGCGGTGCGTTTCTTTCTTCTCTCACGCAAGCCAGACACCGAGTACACCTTCGATGTGGACTTGGCTGTGCAAAAGAACAACGACAACCCCGTGTACTACGTGCAATACGCCCATGCCCGCATTTGCTCGGTGTTGCGCGCTTGGGCCGACAAAGACGGCGGCGATGTGGCAACGCTCAAAGACGTGGACTTGTCTGCACTCGAAAGCCCGCAAGCGCAAGCCCTCATGTTGCAACTGGCCAAGTACCCCGCCATGTTGACAGCAGCATCGGCCGACTTTGCACCGCACGACGTGACTTTCTACTTGCGTGACCTCGCAGCCAGCTACCACAGCTACTACGATGCCGAGCGCATTTTGGTGGATGACGACGCGGTGAAAAAAGCGCGCTTGGCGTTGGTGGCTGCCACAGCACAGGTACTGCACAATGGCTTGGCGGTGTTGGGTGTGTCAGCCCCCGCCAGCATGTAAACACGACGGAGATTTTGATGGGTATGAATCAGCAACGCGGCGGCACCTTGGTGGGCTTCATCCTCGGTTTGGTGATGGGCCTGGCCGTGGCTTTGGGCGTAGCTATTTACGTCACCAAAATGCCTATTCCGTTCATGACCAAAGGCCAATCGCGCTCTGTTGATTCAGATGCGGTTGAAGCCGAGAAGAACAAAGACTGGGACCCGAACGCGCCGCTGTACGGCAAAAAAGGTGCGAAATCCGGTGATAAAGCCGACGAGCCCAAAGCGGATGCCAAACCCGATGCTGCCGCGAAGGTCGATCCCAAGAGCGCTGACCCGCTGGGTGATTTGGCCAAAGTGAAAGCGGCAGAACCCAAGCCTGAGCCTAAACCTAAAGCAGAACCCAAGCCTGCAGAGCCCAAGGCTGCAGAGACGAAACCCGTCGAAGCCCCCAAGGCCGCTGAGCCCAAAGCCGATGCCAAACCTCCAAGCGCAGACCCCTTCATTTACTTCGTGCAAGCAGGCGCATACCGCACGACCGAAGAGGCAGAAGCACAACGTGCCAAAGCCGCCATGTTGGGCTTAGAGACCAAAATCAGCGAACGCGACCAAGGCGGTCGCACGGTCTACCGTGTGCGCGTGGGGCCGCTCGACAAGGCTGAAGCAGAACGCGTGCGCGCTAAGCTGGATGCCGCACACATTGATTCCGCCATGGTGCGGGTGCAACGTTAACCACCAAGAGGTAACCCATGAAACGTCGTGATTTTTCTTTGGCCGCCTTTGGCGCCGCTGCTGTGACTGGTTTGCCTTTGGCGGCCCACGCCCAAGGCCCTGCGGCTGCCAAAAAGCCTGTCGAGGGTACCGATTATTTGTCACTCGACAAACGCGTGCCGACTGACGTGGGCGCTGGCAAGATCGAAGTGATCGAGTTCTTTTGGTACAGCTGCCCACACTGCAACGCATTTGAGCCGCAGTTTGCCGCTTGGAAAAAAGCAGTCCCCAAAGATGTGGTGGTGCAACGTGTGCCCGTGCGCTTCCGCGATGACTTTGAACCACAGCAACGCGCGTACTACGTGTTTGAGTCGCTCAACATGGTTGACGCCATGCACGGCAAGTTGTTCCATGCGATTCACACGGAGCGCCAGCAATTGAATTCAGGCGCTGCATTGGCGGCATGGGCTGATAAAAATGGCTTGCCCGAGAAGAAGTTCATCGAAACTTTCAACAGCTTTGGTGTGGCCAGCAAAGCGCGTCGCGCGACCCAATTGCAAGAAGCATTCAAAGTGCAGGGTGTGCCTGCCTTGGGCATCGCAGGACGTTTCTACACCGATGGCTCTTTGACGCAAACCATGGACCGCTCATTGCAGGTAGCCGAATACCTCATTGGCGAAGTGCGTCGCGGCCGTTAAGTTGCATGGAGTCAGCACGGAAATTGCTTCAGTTAGGTGGTTAGAATGCCATTTAACTCAACGAGCAATATTCGTGCCTTGACTTCATTTGCTTCTTTCTCACTCGCGTTACTGATGGCCATAGTGCCGGTAGCGGCGTCGGCGGAAAAGGCAGACAAAGACAAGCCCATGAACATTGAGGCTGACAACTTGGTTCATGACGAACTCACGCAAGTCAGCATATTCACAGGTCGCGCCGTGCTGACCAAAGGCACGATGGTCATGCGTGGTGCGCGCATTGAAGTTCGCGAAGATGCCGATGGCTATCAATTTGGCGTTGCTTTTCCAGAGCCCAACAAGCGCGCGTTCTTTCGACAAAAACGAGAAGGCGTGGATGAATTCATTGAAGGCGAAGGCTTGCGCATTGAATACGATGGCAAAGCAGATCGCGTCAAGCTGATCGACCAAGCTGAGGTGCGACGTTATCGCGGCGCTGTGCTCGGCGACCAGATGATGGGCAAGCTCATCATTTATGAAAACCTCAAAGACGTCTTCACCATCGACGGTCAGCGTACCGAAGAGGGTGGCAAGCCAGGCACGGGGCGCGTCAAGGCCATCTTGGCACCACGCAACAAAACATTGGACAAACCGTGATCGAAACGCTTTCACCCTCACTCAATGCTGACACGCGCGAGAGTCGCTTGGAAGCTCGCCATTTGAAAAAGTCATATGGCAGCCGCACGGTGGTGCACGATGTGTCCATCTCCGTCAAGAAGGGTGAAGTGGTCGGATTGCTCGGTCCCAACGGCGCGGGTAAGACCACCTCGTTTTACATGATTGTGGGCTTGGTGCGTGCCGATGCTGGCAGCATCACGATTGATGGTGAGCCTGTGGCGCACTTGCCTATCCACCGTCGCTCACGTTTGGGTTTGAGTTATTTGCCGCAAGAGGCGTCAATTTTTCGCAAGCTCAATGTTGAAGAAAACGTGCGCGCTGTGCTCGAGTTGCAACGCGACGAAAACGGCAAGCCACTGGGCGCAGAAGAAATTGAAAAACGATTGACATCGTTGCTGCAAGAGCTGCGCGTGGATCATCTGCGTGCATCGCCCTCGGTGGCTTTGTCGGGTGGTGAGCGTCGACGCGTTGAAATTGCACGTGCACTTGCGACCAATCCGCGCTTTATTTTGTTGGACGAGCCCTTTGCAGGTATTGATCCGATTGCGGTGATTGAGATTCAACGCATCATTGGCTTCTTGAAAGCGCGCGGTATGGGGGTGTTGATCACCGACCACAACGTGCGCGAAACCTTGGGCATTTGTGACCATGCGTGCATCATCAGCGACGGCCGTGTGCTGGCGCAGGGAACGCCGCATGAAATCATTGAGAACGCGGATGTACGACGCGTGTATCTCGGTGAACACTTCCGAATGTAGTATGCAGACCCCCACGCTCATCACTTCGTGTATCGCTGCCCCCCGAGGGGGCCTTCGCGCCTTGGGGCGGCCCAGCGTCGCTCATCGTTTCGGAGCGAAACGATGAAACAAGGCTTATCACTCCGTGTCTCCCAACATCTGGCGCTCACGCCCCAGTTGCAGCAGTCGATCCGACTGTTGCAGTTGTCGACTTTGGAGTTGAGCCAAGAGATTGAGCAAATGCTCGACGAGAACCCGTTTCTCGACAAAGATTTTGAAGAAGCGCCGCGCGAAGAATTTGGTCTCGACAAGGCCGATGCCCCCGCTCGCGATGAAGAAGTTGAACCTGTGCGTGAAGTGCCGTCTCTCGATGGCGGCATGTCTGAAATCAGCGTAGACAACACCGCCAGCGACACCGAGCCCAGCGTAGATGGTGTGGCCGAAAGCTGGGACGGCGACGGCAGTGTGGAGTTTTCTGCGGACGATTCCGAGTGGGGCGGCGATGCGCCTGCGAGCAATAACAACAATACCGCCGACAGCGACACCGCTGACGCCACTGAGCTGGCGCGCATGCAAGAGTCGCTCACCTCACATTTGCATCGTCAAGCATTGGCTTTGCGTTTGAGTCCTACCGATCAAGCGGCGTTGCGCTACTTGATTGAAAACCTCAACGACGACGGCTACCTCGAAGACACCTTGCGCAGCTTGGCCGAAGGCTTGGGGGGTGATGACGAAGAGCAAATTGAAGAACTCGAACACCGTTTCCAAGTGGCGTTGTCGCTGCTGCAAAGCCTAGAGCCCGTGGGTGTGGGTGCGCGTGATTTGGCTGAATGTTTGACGTTGCAACTCAAAGCCTTAGAACCCAAGGGCGAAGAAGCCTTGCAAATTCGTGACACCGCCATTCGCATGTGCAAGCAGCCCATGGAAATGTTGGCCAAGCGTGATTTCAAACGCCTCGCCGTCATCGTGGGTGACAGCGAAGCCAATGTGAAAGTGGCCATCGCCTTGATCGGTCGCTTAGAGCCTAAGCCGGGTCGCCGTTTTGCTGATGTGGAGCGCCATGTGGTGGTGCCCGATGTGTTGGTCACCCGCGTGGGCAAATCCACCACCGCACCGAAATTCAAGGTCGCATTGAACCCCGATGTGATGCCTCGTTTGCGTGTGCACGATATTTATGCCAATGCGCTTAAAGGCGGCAAAGGCGAAGCACACGCAGGCTTGCAACAACGCTTGCAAGAAGCGCGTTGGTTCATCAAGAATATTCAGCAGCGTTTTGACACCATCTTGCGTGTGAGCAACGCCATTGCTGAGCGCCAGAAAAACTTCTTTATTCACGGCGAACTCGCCATGCGCCCCATGGTGCTGCGCGAGATTGCTGAAGAGCTGGGACTGCACGAATCCACCATCAGCCGAGTGACCACCAACAAGTACATGAGCACGCCCTATGGCACGTTTGAGCTCAAGTACTTTTTTGGCTCTGGTTTGGAAACTGAGAGTGGCAATAACGCGTCCAGCACGGCGGTACGCGCTCTGATCAAGCAATTTGTGGCGAGCGAGAACCCCAAAAAGCCGCTGTCGGATAATCAGCTCTCCGAAATGCTCAAAGAGCAAGGCATTGAGTGCGCACGCCGCACCGTGGCCAAATACCGTGAGGCGCTGCGCATTGCGCCCACGACATTGCGCAAGGCCCTCTGATAACTTGCGGGACAGACCAAAGTTGCGCTGCAATTTGCTCTGTCCTCAACTGGTAAAACTATGAATCAATTACATCTTTTCTTGCCCTGTGCGGCAGGCGTCGAATCCTATTTGGCTGAGGAAGTCCGTCGCATCACCGGCGTGGGCGACGAAGATTTGCGTGTGTTTCGCGCGGGTGTGATGGTGCGCACTTCGTGGCGCGATGTGTTGAAGCTCAATTTGCACAGTCGCTTGGCGCAACGAGTGTTGGTTGAGTTGTCGCACACCATGTATCGCCAAGAGCAAGACCTGTACCGCGCTGCGGGCGAGGTGGCGTGGGAGCTGTGGTTCTCCCCCAAAGAAACGTTCAAGATTGAAATCACCGCGCAGCACAGTCCTTTGAAGAGTTTGAACTTCGCTGCGCTCAAAATCAAAGACGCCGTGGCCGATCGCTTTCGCCACAAGTTTGGTGTGCGCCCTGATGTCAATACGCAATGGCCTGATGCGCGCATCTATGCTCACTTGACCACCGAAGAGTGCACGCTCTACATCGACACATCGGGCGAGCCCTTGTTCAAGCGCGGTTGGCGCGCAGACAAAGGCGACGCGCCGTTGAAAGAAACATTGGCCGCCGCCATGCTGGCTGCAAGCGGCTGGAGTCAAGGTGATGGCACAGCTGCTAACCCCGACGGGTTGGTGGCTCAAGGTGTGCCTTTGTATGACCCATGCTGCGGCAGCGGCACCATCGCGGTGGAAGCAGCGCAAATTGCTTGCAACATTGCACCGGGCTCCATGCGTAAATTTGGCTTTCAAAAACTCATCCCCTACCAAGAGCATGTGTGGCATGGCTTGCTAGACACCGCTCGCGCCCAAGAGTGTGAACCACGCGCCGCCATCTACGGCAGTGATGTGGCCTTCCGTATGGTCGACTTTGCGCAACGCAATGCTGAGCGCGGCGGTGTGGCCCACGCGGTGCAACTGCGCGGTGGTGATGCCTTGCAGCGTATGCCTCCTAGCGATGTGCCGGGGGTGATGTTGGTCAACCCGCCGTATGGCGAACGTATTGAAGCCGCGGGCATTGCAGGCGCGGCACGCCGAGCGCGTTATTCGCCACCCACTGAATATGTCTCGCCCTACGAAGACGTGAATCAAAACGGCGATGCTGGTTTTGATGATGTTGCGCATGACAGCGGCATGGTGCGTGACGATGTGCCACGCTTTGGCGCACGCGACATTGCACAAACCGAAGACGGTGGCGATTTCTTTGCCCAACTCGCCAGCCACTGGAAGAAAAACTACGCAGGCTGGACTGCGTGGATGCTGACGCCCGACCTCAAGTTGCCAAGTCGCATGCGTTTCAAAGAATCGCGCCGCGTGCCTATGTGGAATGGCCCGATTGAGTGCCGCATGTTTCGCTTTGACTTGCGTGCGGGTTCGATGCGCAACAAGTCATGACAGCCGTGCGCGTGGTGCTCGACACCAACATCGTGCTCGACCTGTGGCTTTACAAAGATGCCGCCACGCCTGCGTTGCTTGAGGCGCTTGAAACCAAGCGTGTGCAATGGCTGGCCACGCAAGTGATGCGTGATGAGCTAGAGCGTGTGTTGGCCTACACCCACATCGTCAAACGTTTGACGTTTAGCCAGCTCACTGCTGAGGACATCTTGGCGCAGTTTGATGCGCATGCGCAGCTCATGCCCATTGCGGCCAAAGCGCTGTACGTGTGCAAAGACGGAGATGACCAAAAGTTCATTGACCTTGCTGCCGAACACAAAACACAACTTATCAGTAAAGACAAAGCGGTATTGACCATGCGTAATCGCATGGCACGCTTGGGTGTGGCGGTGGGGAAGGTTTTTCCAGCAGCGCTGCCGGTTTAAGCGCCTAAGTGCTTCAGTGCTGTTGCAGCAAATCCAGCAAAGTTTTCAGCGCGTGATGTGTCGCAGCTTCTCGCACCGCTGCGCGGTCGCCTTTGAAGTGCATCACCTCCGTTTTCACCCAAGCTGTTTCAGCACCCAGCGTGGGGCCTGCGTCACTTGGCGTGGCCCATGCAAACCACACCGTGCCCACAGGCTTGTCAGCCGATCCACCCGAAGGGCCTGCCACGCCAGTGACGGCCAAGGTTACTTGCGCATGTGAGCGGCGCATCGCACCCAGCGTCATGGCTTGTGCCACGGCCTCGCTCACGGCGCCGTGTTCAGCAATCAACGCAGAGTCCACACCCAGCATGTCGTGCTTGGCTTCGTTGGAGTAGGTCACAAAGCCACGTTCAAACCAATGGCTAGAGCCGGACAAGTCTGTGCAGTTGGCGGCGATCATGCCGCCGGTGCAGCTCTCTGCCGTGGCCAGCATCCAGCCATGTTGTTGCAGCACGTCGGCAAGTTGTTCCGTCAGTGAATGTGCGCTCATAACGACCTCCAAATGGCAATGACCAACAAGGTGCAAAACGCAGCCACCAAGTCATCAAAGATGATGCCCCAGCCGCCGCGCCAACCAAAGCCTTTGAACAAGCTGTCGGCCCAACGCACAGGTCCGGGCTTGGCGGCATCAAAGTAGCGGAACAACGCAAACGCGAACAGTTGACCCCAAAACGTGGTGGGGGTTACGAGCCACAGCACCAACCAAAACGCAATCACCTCGTCCCACACGATCGTGCCGGGATCGGCCACTCCCATGTGCTGCGCGGTGATGGTGCAAGCCCACCAGCCGATCAATGTGGATGCGGCAATCAGCACACCCATTTGTAGCGGGCTTAGCCAAATTTGCAAGAGTGCAAACACGGCCCATGCCCACAAAGTGCCTGCCGTACCCGGTGCCAAACGCGACAAGCCAGAGCCAGCGCCAAGCGCGATGAAATGCGCGGGGTGTGACATCAAAAAGCGGCGGTTGAGGTGGGGAATAAAGTCAGACATGCAGCTTGGTTTTAGGCGAAGTGGTCAAACGACGCAAAGCGTTTGGCAATGGGCTGGCCTTGTGGGTCTAGCACCACCAAGCCCTGCTTTTGTGTGATGCGCCCAATGCGTGTGACGGGGGTGTTGGTTTCCCATGCAGCGGCATGCACCAGTTCGCGTTGGTTCACCGGGGCGGTGAAGCACAGCTCGTAGTCGTCGCCGCCTGCCAGCGCAAACTCTAGGCGTTTGTTCCAAGGCAAGTCAGCCATGACGGTGGTGATGCCCGCAGGTAAATGTGCCTCGCCGAAGTGGCCTGATGCTTGCAGCCAAGTGGTGTCAATCTGCGCGCCCACGCCCGAGCGTTTCAGGATGTGGCCCAGGTCGCCCAGCAAGCCATCGCTCACATCAATGGCGGCGTTGGCTACGGCACGCAGTGCTGAACCGAGTGCCACGCGTGGGGTGGGTTGCTCCATGCGCAATCGCGCTTGTTCAAACGCTTCGCCTGACACACTGTGCGTGCCGCGAAACACTTCGAGCGCCAAGCGCGCATCGCCCACCGTGCCGCTGATGTAAATGTCGTCACCCACTTGCGCGTTTTGGCGCAGCAGCGCATCACCCGGCGGCACTTCGCCAAACACGGTGATGCAAATGTTCAGCGGGCCATGGGTGGTATCGCCACCCACCAGTTCGCAGCCGTGTTCATCAGCCAAGCGCAGCAGACCATTGGAAAACCCAGCCAGCCAAGCTTCGTCAACGCGCGGCAGTGACAGGGCGAGGGTGAAGGCCAAGGGCTCTGCGCCCACGGCGGCCAAGTCGCTCAGGTTCACGGCGAGGGCTTTGTGGCCCAAACGGGCAGGATCGACCGTGCTTAAAAAGTGGCGGCCTTCCACCAGCATGTCGCTGGACACGGCTAGTTGCATGCCTTCGGTGGGCTTGAGCAAAGCGCAGTCGTCGCCCACGCCCAGTGCAGCCTTGTGTGTAGGGCGCTTGAAGTAGCGCTCGATCAGGTCAAATTCGCCCATTGCGTTTGGCCTCAGTGCAGGTTGCGGCTACCGGGCTCATCGCTGAGCGCGTCGAGCACAAACATGGGGATGTCCACATCAAACTTCTCGCCGTCTTCGGCCACGCAAAAGTAGCTGCCGTGCATGGTGCCTGTGGGCGTGCGCAGGCGTGTGCCGCTGGTGTATTCAAATTGTTCGCCCGGCTTGAGGAAAGGCTGATGGCCGACCACGCCAAGGCCTTTGATTTTTTCGTGTGTGCCGTTGGCGTCGTTCACATTCCAAGTGCGCGAGATGAGTTGCGCCGCCACATTGCCCACATTCGTGATGGTGATCGTGTAGGCAAACATGTACAAGCCGCCGTCTGGGTCAGACTGCTCAGACAAGTATTGCGGTTGGACTTCGACTTGGAATTTGTAACGCATCATGGGGTGATTTTGGCCTAAGCCGCAAACCCCGCCGAAGGGGTGAAATAATCACCCCATGACCAGCCCACGCACCCCATTCCACATCGCCCCCTCCATCTTGTCTGCCGACTTCGCCCGCTTGGGCGACGAGGTGAAAAATGTCATCGCCGCTGGCGCTGATTGGATTCACTTTGACGTGATGGACAACCACTATGTGCCCAACCTCACGTTTGGCCCCATGATCTGCCAAGCCTTGAAGCCACACGCCAAAACGCCCGCAGGCGTGGCTGTACCGATTGATGTGCACTTGATGATTTCGCCTGTGGACGCTTTGGCGGCCTCGTTTGCCGAAGCCGGGGCGGACTACATCAGCTTTCACCCAGACGCGAGCGCCCATGTGCACCGCAGCATCCAAGCCATCAAGAGCAAGGGCGTGAAAGCGGGCTTGGTGTTCAACCCTGCCGAGCCGCTAGATGTGCTGGAGTGGACGATTGACGAGATTGACCTCATCCTCATCATGAGCGTCAACCCTGGCTTTGGTGGCCAAAGTTTCATTGACTCAGCCTTGCGCAAAGTCGAGCTGGCGCGCAAGTGGATTGAGCGCAGTGGCAAAGACATTCGCCTTGAGGTGGATGGCGGCATCAAACCCGACAACATTCGCCAAGTAGCCGATGCCGGTGCTGACACCTTTGTGGCGGGCAGTGCGATTTTTGGCAAGTCCGATTACAAAGCGGTGATTGATCAAATGCGTGTGGCGCTGGCATGAGTCTTGGGCTTGTATGCTTAATGGGAGTGGGGTTTTACCTAGCTCGCACATAGGGTAAACCAAGTTGCCATAAACGGCGCCTTCGGATTTAATAGATAAGTTATTGCTGATATATTGCCTGAACTTAAAAATCAAGTTATCTACCAAAGGTAAAAATTCGGATGTCACTCACGATTGGTGTTCCCTTAGAGACTGCGCAAGGCGAGTCCCGCGTGGCCGTCACGCCAGAAACGGCTAAGAAGTTAATCGCGCAAGGCCATAGCGTAAGAGTTCAGTCGGGTGCCGGCGTTGCTGCCAGCGTGCCTGACGAAGCTTATGCAGCCGCAGGGGCCACTTTGGTCGATGCGGCCACTGCTTGGGGCTCAGACTTGGTGCTCAAGGTGCGCGCTCCGGAACCTGCAGAGGCTTCGCACATCAAATCAGGCAGCACGGTGGTTGGCATGCTCGAGCCTTTCAATGCCGACGGCTTGCAGCGTTTGGCCACAGCGGGTGCAACGGGCTTTGCCCTAGAAGCCGCACCGCGCACCACACGCGCTCAAAGCATGGACGTGTTGTCTTCGCAAGCCAACATCGCTGGCTACAAAGCCGTCATGTTGGCTGCTGATAAGTACCAACGTTTCTTCCCTATGTTGATGACGGCTGCAGGTACGGTTAAGGCTGCCCGCGTGGTCATTCTCGGCGTAGGCGTGGCGGGCTTGCAAGCCATTGCAACTGCCAAGCGCTTGGGCGCGGTGATTGAAGCCACCGATGTGCGCCCCAGTGTGAAAGAACAAGTGGAGTCACTCGGTGCGAAGTTCATCGATGTCCCGTTTGAAAGCCAAGACGAAAAAGACGCTGCTGAAGGCGTGGGCGGTTATGCCCGCCCAATGCCGCAAAGCTGGTTGGATCGTCAAAAAGTTGAAGTCGCCAAGCGCGTTGCTTTGGCTGACATCGTCATCACCACAGCTTTGATTCCCGGCCGCGCAGCGCCTGTGCTGGTGACCGAAGACATGGTCAAGGCTATGAAGACCGGTGCAGTCATCATTGATATTGCTGCCGGCAAAGGCGCTGACGGTGTAGGAGGTAACTGTCCGCTTACCGAAGCTGGCAAGACCGTCATCAAGCATGGTGTCACGATTGTGGGTGAGACCAACTTGCCCGCCTTGGTGGCCGCCGATGCGAGTGCGCTGTACGCGCGCAATGTGCTCGACTTCTTGAAGCTGGTCATCAACAAAGAAGGTGCATTGCACATCGATTTAGAAGACGACATCGTGGCCGCTTGCTTAGTCACACGCGATGGTGCGGTGGTGAAAAAATAAACGAGGAATATAAAAACATGGATGCTGTCTCTCCCACCCTCGTTAACTTGATTATTTTTGTGTTGGCTATCTACGTGGGCTACCACGTGGTGTGGACTGTCACGCCTGCCTTGCACACGCCACTGATGGCGGTGACCAATGCCATTTCTGCCATCGTCATTGTGGGCGCCATGTTGGCCGCTGCGATGACAGAAACCACACTCGGTAAAACCATGGGTGTGATGGCCGTGGCACTGGCGGCTGTGAATGTGTTTGGTGGCTTCATGGTCACGCGTCGCATGCTGGAAATGTTCCGCAAAAAAGAGAAGCCTGTTAAGGCTTCGGGAGACAAAGCATGAACATGGACTTTGTTTCAATGAACCTGGTCACCTTGATGTATTTGGTGGCGAGTGTGTGTTTCATTCAAGCGCTTAAAGGTTTGAGCCATCCCACCACCTCCATTCGCGGCAATGTGTTTGGCATGACGGGTATGACCATTGCAGTCATCACTACCGCTGCTTTGATTGTTAAGTTGTCAGGCTCGGGCATTGGCATGAGTTGGGTGCTGTTGGGCTTGGTCGTTGGCGGTGGTGCCGGCACGATCATGGCTCAGCGCGTTGAGATGACCAAGATGCCAGAGTTGGTGGCCTTCATGCACAGCATGATTGGTTTGGCTGCTGTGTTCATCGGCGTGGCTGCTGTGGCTGAACCTTGGGCATTTGGCATCACGGCAGCACCTGAAGAGGTGGTGACAAAGGTGCAAACTGCTTCTGGCATTGTCATCACCGAAATGATGCAACGCTTCCCGATTCCTGCTGGCAACCGCTTGGAGTTGTTCTTAGGCGCAGCCATAGGTGCGATCACCTTTAGCGGCTCGGTTATTGCCTTTGGCAAGTTGTCGGGTAAATACAAGTTCCGTTTGTTCCAAGGTACGCCTGTGAGCTTTGCGGGGCAGCACATGCTTAACCTCGTGTTGGGTTTGGTGACTGTGGGCTTAGGGTTGATGTTTGTGGCAACTGAAAGTTGGACTGCTTTCTTCGCCATGCTCGCCCTGTCGTTTGTGATGGGCGTGCTCATCATCATCCCGATTGGCGGTGCAGACATGCCTGTGGTGGTGTCGATGCTCAACAGCTATTCAGGCTGGGCGGCTGCAGGTATTGGTTTCTCGCTCAACAACAGCATGCTGATCATTGCGGGCAGCTTGGTGGGTAGCTCGGGCGCGATTCTGAGTTACATCATGTGCAAGGCGATGAACCGTTCGTTCTTCAGCGTGATCTTGGGTGGCTTTGGTGCAGAGGCAGTCACGGCCGCTGGTGGTGCGCAAGAGCAACGCCCTGTGAAGAGCGGCAGCGCAGATGATGCCGCCTACATCTTGGCCAACGCCGAGACGGTGGTGATCGTGCCTGGCTACGGCTTGGCCGTGGCGCGTGCGCAGCATGCGGTTAACGAATTGGCTGAGAAGTTGATGCACAAAGGTATCAGCGTGAAGTACGCCATTCACCCTGTTGCGGGCCGGATGCCTGGTCACATGAATGTGTTGCTGGCCGAGGCTGAAGTCCCCTACGACCAAGTGTTCGAGATGGAAGACATCAACGGTGAATTTGGCCAAGTGGACGTCGCCATCGTCTTGGGCGCGAACGATGTGGTGAACCCCGCCGCGTTGGAAAAAGGCAGCTCGATTTACGGCATGCCCATCTTGGAAGCCTACAAAGCCAAGACGGTGATTGTGAACAAGCGAAGCATGGCATCAGGCTATGCCGGCTTGGACAACGAGTTGTTCTATATGGATAAAACCATGATGGTGTTTGGCGATGCCAAGAAGGTCGTCGAAGACATGGTCAAGGCGGTGGACTGAGTTTGCTCAGTCCAAGTCAAGGTTGACCCCAACTTTCACCACCCATTTGTCAACGCTGCCACCCGATGGGTTTAAGGGCTTGCCCAGCCCAAAATTCCATCGGCTGTTGGCTAATTTTTCGTCCCATACGAGGTAAAGCGTTTCGTCGCGCTCGCGTTGCGGACGTATGGCGGACAGGGGCCCCCACCCGCTGAAGTATTCAAGACCAAGTTGCGTCGTGCCTTTGATCGAATGGGCTAGCTTGGCCGATGGTTGAAATTGCGTTTTTTTGCTGAGGCCACTGATGGGTATTTCAACCGAAGGGTTCACCACAACATGCCAGTTAGACCAGCGATAGCCCAAGATAGGGTTGATGTCCAAGCTGTGACTGCCTTGTGTTTCGTATGGGCTTGATGTGTATCCCACATCGCTGCGCATGCCCCAATACATGCCTTGATGCGCATTGTGGTCGGCTACATATTGCGCTTCGACTTTCATGCCATTGAGTTTGTTGTGTCCATCCACATGTGACATGGGTAGTTCTAGTCCGATGCTCCAGCCATGGCCTAAGCCATAGCCGTACTCCACCAGCGTTTGAGAAACCTGGCCGCGTGGCCCCTCATCGGTGAGCTTGGGTTTGGCCATGCTCATGATCACTTCAATCTCGGATTCGCCTTTATGAGGGATGTCGTCCGAGTACACGCGTAGCTCGTAAGGAGCAGCCAACGCTGCAGCCGCGCTCGTCGCTGCGGCGACTAGGACGATGGCCGGTGTGATGGAACGAGCGTGGCGTTTGGTGCACATGTTTGCATTTTCATTGAATATCTAGAATCAACGGCTTTGTTCGGTGGTTATTTCACTCATGCGCATTCATCACATTTCATTGCAAGCAGCCATCGTCGATTTAGACGGGACCATGATTGATACGTTGGGTGATTTTGAAGTCGCATTGAACCGTTCAATGGCTGATTTAGATTTGCCCCCCGTGACGCGCGCGTTGGTTGAGCGCACGGTGGGCAAAGGTTCTGAGCACTTGATTCGTTCCGTGCTGGCGCATCAGTTGGCTTTGCCGCAAGTCAAGGGGCTGACGAATGTGTGCGATGCCCGCAGCGTAGACAATTTGTTCGAGCCTGCTTGGCAGCGTTATCAGCACCATTACCTCGCCATCAATGGTGAATTCGCTGCGGTCTATCCGCGGGTGGTCGAAGGTTTGCAACAAATGCGTGATGCAGGGTTGCAACTGGTGTGTTTGACCAACAAGCCTTTGTCGTTTGCCAAGCCGTTGTTGCAAGCCAAAGGCTTGGATCACTTTTTCATCCATGTGTTCGGTGGCGACAGCTTCGAGCGCAAAAAGCCAGACCCGTTGCCTTTGCTCAAAACCTGTGAGACTCTTGGCGTGTCACCTGCACAGGCCTTGATGGTGGGCGACTCAAGTAACGACGCCCAAGCGGCCCGCGCTGCAGGTTGCCCTGTGGTGTTGGTGCGCTACGGCTACAACCATGGCGAGCCAGTGGACGGCGTGGATGCCGATGCCCACGTAGATACCCTGATCGATATCCCGCAAGCCTTGGCGGGCAAGGCCTGAGGCTTTGCTAAACTGAGCCCATGTTCATTCACCGCAGCACAGTCACAGGTTGTCACGACCGGGGAGCTTGGCCCTGGCGTACGCCGTCGTTTGCGCTTGTTTAAAAGCACGCTCAGGTTCACTGTGCCGTGCCCGCGCTGAAACACTTTAGCTGTTCAGCACTTGTCCGAATGAACGCCCCAAAGCGAATGGGGCCGAGCTGTGGAGGCTCACGATGACTGAAACCGAATTCAAACAATTGGCCCAAGAGGGCTACAACCGCATCCCGTTGGTGGCCGAGGCCTTTGCTGATCTAGAAACCCCGCTCTCTCTGTACCTCAAGCTGGCTCATGTGCAAAGCAACGGTGAGCGCAGCTTTTTGCTGGAATCTGTGGTGGGCGGCGAGCGCTTTGGGCGTTACAGCTTTATCGGTTTGCCCGCCCGTACTTTGTTGCGTGCCAGTGGTTTTGGCGAGGCGGCTAAAACCGAAGTGGTGACCGATGGCGTGGTGGTCGAAACCCACGCAGGCAATCCCCTCGACTTTGTGGCCGATTACCAAAAGCGCTTCAAGGTGGCGCTGCGTCAAGGCTTGCCGCGTTTTTGCGGTGGCTTGGCAGGTTACTTTGGTTACGACACGGTGCGCCACATTGAAAAGAAATTGGTTCACTCATGCCCACCAGATGATTTGGGTATGCCCGACATCTTGCTCTTGCAAACCGAAGAGTTGGCTGTGATTGACAACCTCTCAGGCAAGCTCTCGCTCATCGTCTACGCTGACCCTGCGCAAACAGATGCCTACGCTAAAGCGCAGGCGCGCCTGGCTGAGCTGAAGCTACGTTTGAAAGCGCCTGCGCAAGCCCCATCGATTGCGCCATGTGCCAGCCACCCCGCTGAACGCAGCTTTGCGAAAGACGATTACTTGGCTGCCGTGTTGAGAGCCAAAGACCTGATTGCAGCCGGCGACTTCATGCAAGTGCAAGTGGGTCAACGCATTCACAAAAAGTTCACTGCCAGCCCGCTGTCCTTATATCGTGCGCTGCGTTCGCTGAACCCCAGCCCGTACATGTATTACTACAACCTCGGCGACGCCTACGTGGTGGGTGCGTCACCCGAAATTTTGGTGCGTCAAGAATCCACGCCCGAAGGGCAAAAAGTCACCATTCGCCCATTGGCCGGCACGCGCCCACGCGGTGCAACGCCCGAGGCTGACAAAGCCGCAGAAGTGGAGCTGATCAACGACCCCAAAGAACGTGCCGAGCATGTGATGTTGATCGACCTTGCACGCAACGACATTGGCCGCATTGCCAAAACAGGCAGCGTCAAAGTGACCGAAGCTTTTGTGGTGGAGCGTTACAGCCACGTGATGCACATCGTGAGCAACGTGGAAGGTTTGTTGCTCGATGGTTCCGACGGTAAACCGCTCACCAGCATGGATGTGCTCAAAGCCACATTCCCTGCGGGCACGTTGACCGGCGCGCCTAAAGTGCATGCGATGGAGTTGATTGACCAACTCGAACCCACCAAGCGCGGTTTGTATGGCGGTGCTTGCGGTTACCTCAGCTTTGCAGGCGACATGGATGTGGCGATTGCCATTCGCACCGGCATCATCAAAAACGACACGCTCTATGTGCAAGCCGCCGCAGGCGTGGTTGCCGACTCGGTGCCTGAGTTGGAGTGGAGAGAAACAGAACACAAAGCGCGTGCCTTGCTGCGTGCCAGCGAATTGGTTGAGGAGGGTTTGGAATGAGCAAGATCAAACTCCTCATGGTGGACAACTACGACAGCTTCACCTTCAACATTGTTCAATACTTTGGCGAGTTGGGTGCCGAGGTCGAGGTGTTTCGCAACGACGAAATCACACTCGAAGGTATTGCCGCTCGCAAGCCTGACCGCTTGGTGATTTCACCCGGCCCATGCTCACCCGCAGAGGCTGGTATCTCGGTGGCGGCCATTCAGCACTTTGCGGGCAAGCTGCCTATCTTGGGTGTGTGCCTAGGCCATCAAAGCATTGGCGCAGCGTTTGGCGGCAAGATCATTCGTGCGCAAGAGCTGATGCATGGCAAGACCAGCGTCATCACCACCACGCAAGAAGGTGTGTTTGCTGGCTTGCCAGAGAAATTCACCGTCAACCGTTATCACTCGCTCGCGATTGAACGTGCCTCGTGCCCATCGTGCCTCAAGGTCACGGCATGGACAGACGATGGCGAAATTATGGGTGTGCGTCACACCGAGCTGGACATTCAAGGCGTGCAGTTCCACCCTGAGTCCATTCTCACCGAGCATGGCCATGCCATGTTGAAAAACTTTTTGTAAAGGCTGGGTATGACAACCACCATTCATGCAATCACACCGCAAGAAGCGTTGCAGCGCGTCATCGAGCATCGCGAAATTTTTCATGACGAGATGCTGCACATCATGCGCCTCATCATGTCGGGTGAAATGCCGCCTGTGTTGATGTCGGCTTTCATCGCCGCGCTGCGCGTCAAGAAAGAAACGATTGGCGAAATCACCGCAGCTGCCCAAGTGATGCGCGAGTTTTCAACCAAAGTGGATGTGCCCAACCGCACGCACATGGTGGACATCGTGGGCACGGGCGGCGATGGTTCGCACACCTTCAACATTTCCACCTGTTCGATGTTTGTGGTGGCTGCTGCGGGCGGCAAAGTCAGCAAACACGGCGGTCGCAGCGTGAGCAGCAAAAGCGGAAGTGCGGATGTGCTGGAGAGCTTGGGCGTCAACATCAACTTGCCGCCTGCGCAAATTGCCAAGTGCATTGCAGATGTGGGCATTGGCTTCATGTTTGCGCCCAACCATCACCCCGCGATGAAAAACGTCGCGCCTGTTCGCAAAGAGCTGGGCGTGCGCACCATTTTCAACATCTTGGGCCCTCTGACTAACCCTGCCAGCGCGCCCAATATTTTGATGGGCGTGTTCCATCCCGATTTGGTGGGTATTCAAGTGCGCGCCCTGGAGCGTTTGGGTGCTGAGCACGCGTTGGTGGTGTACGGTCGCGATGGTTTGGATGAAGTGTCTTTGGGTGCGGCCACCTTGGTGGGGGAGCTCAAAGACGGCCAAGTGCGCGAGTACGAAATTCACCCCGAAGACTTTGGCTTCGCCATGAGCAGTAACCGTGCTTTGCGTGTCGAAACGCCTGAGCAATCACGCGCCATGCTGTTGGGTGTGCTGAATAACGAAGCCGGCCCTGCGCGCGACATCGTGGTGCTGAATGCAGGCGTGGCTTTGTACGCAGCGAATGTGGTGGGCAGCATCGAAGCTGGCATCGTGCGTGCGCGCGACGCCTTGGCGTCGGGTGCAGCCAAGGCCAAGCTGGATCGGTTGGTGACGGTGGCGCATCAGCTCACTGCGGCCTAAACAAGCGCTTTGCGCAAGAAAGAAATACATGTCAGATATCCTGAACAAAATCGTCGCGGTCAAACACCAAGAGGTGGCTGCAGCGCTGCAACGTAAGTCATTGGCAGCGATGCGCGCAGACGCTGAAAGCCGCGTGTTGACGCGTGACTTTGTGGGTGCATTGCGCGCCAAGGTCGCTGCGGGCTTGCCTGCGGTGATTGCCGAAATCAAAAAAGCCAGCCCCTCCAAAGGTGTGATTCGCGAAGACTTCATTCCTGCCGATATCGCGCAAAGCTATGCCGAGCATGGCGCGGCTTGTTTGTCGGTGTTGACCGACAAAGATTTTTTTCAAGGTCAGGTGGATTATCTCAAGCAAGCACGTGCCTCATGTGACTTGCCCGTGTTGCGCAAAGACTTCATGGTCGACCCATACCAGGTGTACGAAGCGCGTGTGATGGGCGCGGACTGCATCTTGCTCATTGCCGCCTGCTTGACTGACGCGCAAATGGCTGAGATGGAGGCGGTGGCGCGCAGCTTGGACATGGCGGTATTGGTGGAAGTGCACGATGCTGAAGAGTTGCAACGTGCGCTCAAACTCAAAACGCCGTTGGTCGGTATCAACAACCGCAACCTGCGCACGTTTGAGGTGTCGCTCGACACCACGATTGGCATGCTCAAGGATGTGCCTGCAGACCGCTTGCTCATCACCGAAAGCGGTATCTTGCAACGTAGCGACGTGCAAAAAATGCGCGATGCCAATGTGCATGCGTTCTTGGTGGGTGAGGCATTCATGCGTGCGTCCGATCCAGGCGTGGCGTTGGCTGAGCTGTTTGCCGCATAAATTCCCATGACGGCCGATTTATTTGGCGCAGCACCATCGGCACAACTCGAAGTGCCGCGTTTGCGCCATTGGTCGCCGCAAGATTGGCCAACTCAGTCAGACTGGCAGCCGACGTTGGATGCTTTTTGGCGCAGCGCATCGGGTGTGGCGCTGGCTAAGTTTGTGCAATCGCGCATTGATGCGAGTGTGGTGGTTTATCCCAAGCATCCGCTTTGGGCTTTGCAGCTCACACCCCTGTCACAAGTCAAAGTGGTGATCTTGGGGCAAGACCCCTACCACGGGCCGAACCAGGCGCAGGGTTTGTCGTTTTCTGTGGCGCCCGGCGTGAAAATTCCCCCGTCGTTACGCAACATCTTCAAAGAGCTGCAGCGCGATCTGAATCAGCCTGTGCCCCAAAGCGGTTCTTTGGAGGCTTGGGCCAAGCGAGGCGTCTTGCTGCTCAACACTTGCTTGACGGTTGAGGATGGTCAACCCGCCAGCCACGCCAAGCGCGGATGGGAGCAGCTCTCCGATGCTTTATTGGCGGAGGTGGCGCGCACTGCCCCCTCTTGTGTGTATATGCTTTGGGGTGGGCATGCGCAAACAAAAGCCGAGTTGATCGAGCGTGAAACCGCTGCGCAACCTTCCGCTTTTGTGGGCTTACGCGACAGCGGAGCCGTCAAACGCGAGGCATTGGTACTCAAAGCCAATCACCCGTCGCCCTTATCAGCCTTGCGTCCGCCGCAGCCTTTCATTGGCTGCGGTCATTTTTCGCAAGCCAAAGCTTGGCTGGCTCAAAGAAATCTGGCATTGGATTGGAATTTGTGAGTCATTTGGCTGCAAAAACTCGCGAAGCCTTGAAAACTCTGCTATAGTTCGCGATTCGCCGGAGGGGTGCCCGAGTGGCTAAAGGGGGCAGACTGTAAATCTGTTGGCTTACGCCTACACTGGTTCGAATCCAGTCCCCTCCACCAGCGAAAACCAACA
>Ga0213920_1000159_pt1 | contig 65257 bp, 68 predicted proteins | sample McNCre1117MG_FD_161054 | JGI IMG/M metagenome (GOLD analysis project Ga0213920, IMG submission 161054) | Freshwater microbial communities from McNutts Creek, Athens, Georgia, United States - 11-17 MG | ecosystem: Environmental > Aquatic > Freshwater > Creek | place: USA: Georgia | collected...
AAGGCTTGTTCGGCGGTGATGAAGTTTCCTGTGACCAGCATTTCAAACGCGGCCTTACGGTGAAGGTTGCGCGAAAGCGCCACGCTGGGGGTGGCGCAAAACAAGCCCAAGTTAACACCACTGACGGCAAACTTCGATGCGGTCGAGGCAACCGCCAAATCGCACATAGCCACCAGCTGGCAACCTGCGGCTGTGGCAATACCGTTGACCACAGCCATGACAGGAACGGGCAAGCGCTGCACACTCATCATCATGCGACTGCATTGATGAAACAAAGCTTGGTAATAAGCCAATGAGGGACTTGCGCGCATTTCACGCAAATCATGACCCGCACAAAATGCTTTGCCCTTGGCCGAAATAATCACCAGTCGCGCTTGCGCATCTTGGGCGATGAGGTCAAGACAATGCTGGGTGGCTTGCATGACCTCACTCGATAAAACGTTGAACGCATCCGGACGGTTAAGACAGAGGGTGTGAACGCCCCTTGCATCGCAAGTGTGCTGCACCAGTTCATTCTGAGCACCGGACAACTTGCGACTCCTTGCCTCAAACCGACTGGTTCACGCGTTCGCGCAACTGGAATTTTTGAATCTTCCCCGTCGATGTTTTAGGAATCGCTTCAAAACGAATTTCTTTAGGGGTTTTGTAGCTTGCCAGCAAAGATTTGCAATGCGTGATCAACTCTTCCGCTGTCGTTTGGCTGTCAGGCTTGAGCTCAATAAAAGCCACAGGCGTTTCGCCCCATTTGTCATCTTGTTTCGCCACCACGGCACACGCAACCACGGCGGGGTGGCGGTACAGGGCATCTTCTACTTCGAGTGAGCTAATGTTCTCTCCCCCAGAAATAATAACGTCCTTGCTACGGTCTTTGATCTTCACGTATTGATCTGGCTCTAAAACGGCCAAATCCCCAGTGTGGAACCAGCCACCTTGAAAAGCCTCTGCCGTTGCTGTTGGGTTTTTCAAATACCCCTTCATGACCACATTGCCTCGAAACATGATCTCGCCCATGGTTTCACCATCAGAGGGCAGCACCTCCATAGTTTTCGGATCTTTCAGTGTCATTCCCTCTTGCATAGGGTAGCGCACACCTTGCCTTCCGTTGAGTCGTGTTTGCTCCGACAAACTTTCGTGCTGCCATGAACTGCGCTTCACAGCGACTGAGGCGGGGCCATACACCTCGGTCAAGCCATACACGTGGGTGATGTCAAAGCCAAGTTTGGCCATACCCTCAATCATGGAAGCAGGAGGCGCAGCACCTGCAACCATGCCCTTGACGGGGTGATTGATTTGGCTGCGCATCTCATCGGGGGCAGCAATGAGCAGGTTATGCACGATCGGCGCTGCACAGTAATGATCGGCTTTGTGCTCGGCAATGGCTTGCAAGATATGAGGTGCATCGACACGGCGCAAGCAAATATGCACGCCCCCCAACATGGCCACGGTCCATGGGAAGCACCAGCCGTTGCAATGGAACATGGGCAAGGTCCACAAATAGCGCGGGAAATTGGGCATATTCCACGTGACGGCGTTGCTTACCGAGTTGAGATACGCGCCGCGGTGGTGCGTCACCACGCCTTTGGGATCCCCTGTTGTGCCAGAGGTGTAACTGACCGCAATCGCATCCCACTCATCTGCTGGGCCTTTGAGCTCAGACAAGGGCTCATGCAAATGCAACCACGCTTCATACTCATGCTGCCCAATACATTCACCAGTGCCTTTGTATTCAGCATCACACACATCAATCACCAAGACTTCGCGGTGAAACTCGTTCCTCAGCATTTGCAGTGCTTTGGCAGTGGTCACTGAAAACTCACGGTCGGTAATGAGCACACTCGTTTCACAGTGGTTCATTTGCCAAGCAAGCAAGTGCGCATCCAGGCGCGTATTCAAGGTGTTGAGCACCGCATTCAGTGCGGGAACCGCGTAATGCGCTTCCACCATCTCTGGCGTATTGGAGAGCATCACGCTCACGGTCGAACCACGCTTCACACCAGCAGTATGCAACGCTGCAGCAAGACGGGCGGAACGCTCACGCACTTGCGACCATGTGTACTGACGCTCACCGTGAATGACCGCCGGCAAATCTGCAAAAACTTCCGCGCTTCTCTCGATAAAACTAACGGGCGACAGTGCGACAAAGTTGGCGTGATTTTTTTCTAGGTGTTGGTCAAAAATCGAAGGCATGAATGTTCCTGTGAAGATAACTGTATTTTTCTTGCTGATTAAGTTTATCGCCAGAACGCACGTCCCCACAGGCCTCAGCCTAAAGTGGCGGATTTCCCTTGTTAACCTCTAAGGGCAAGGTTGAGTTGATCAATGACTTCAGCCCAATCCGCATCCTCCAACAACTCCTCCTTGAGGAGATCGGCCTGCGCTTGCGTCCAAAACGAAGCGTCCTCTAAACGCACCGATGCGTTCAACGGCGAATGCGTCTGGATGAAATGTCGAACACTTGCAGAGTCATTCGGCATTCCTAATTGAGAAAATAATTCAGAAAATTTGTGGGGAAAAACTTCCATTTCAGACACCTTTCAAAATTTATAAAAGTTTATTCAGATCAAGTCAATAGCACGGGCTGATCTGGCAGTTCATTGGCTCGCTTCGTTTGCACTGAAAAGTGGCGATCCATATGCGCAGAGACCGATGCAATTCCTTGCATGACTCCGGCTTGAAAATCAGACCTTGAAAACGATGCTTCCATTTGTTGACAAATCGTGCGCCAAGTCTCCCCACGAACCCGCGCATGAATACCTCTATCAGCCACGATTTCTACGGCGCGGTCTGCAAGCAACACATAAATCAACACGCCATTATTTTGTTCGGTGTCCCAAACACGAAATTCTGAAAAAATCTCAAGGGCTCGTTCGCGCGCTGAAGTTCTCCTCAACAATGATGTGAACTCTAAGCCACCTTCGACCACAAAAAGAATTTCCCCAGTATGAGTCGACTTGCTATCGTGAATCGCTTGTTCAATGCGCTTAAGAACAGGCAAAGAAAAATCACGACGAATTTGCGCATCGGTGAACAACAGATGTTTGATGATGCGTTGGATACTCATGCCTACCATCTCCCAGAAGCACCGCCACCGCCAAAACCGCCACCGCTACCACTAAAGCCACCACCGCCGAAACCACCACGTCCTGAATACCCTATGCCTTGCTGCCAAGGCCTTAACCCAATCAGCGTCATGACCACAGCAGCCAGCCCAGCAAGAAGGGAAAGATACAAAGTACCAATCACGAACCAAGCCAAAACAGTCACCACAACACCCGTGACTAACGCGCCCAGAAACTGCCCCAACACGCGACGCAACATACCACCCAGAGCAATGGCAACAATGAAAAAGAAAGGCGCGAATTGGCGAAGCCCTAGATAGTCGTCTGCTAAATTAGCTTGTGGCTCTGGCATGGGCTCGCCATCCACCACACGCATGATTTGATCTACGCCTGCTGTAATGCCGGCATAAAACTGCCTTTGTTTGAACAATGGCACGATGGACTCACGGATGATGCGTTGACTGATGATGTCTGACAAAACGCCTTCCAATCCATAACCCACCTCAATGCGCAGCGTACGGTCATTCTTCGCCACGATGAGCAAAACACCGTCATCCACCTTTTTTCGCCCAAGCTTCCATTGCTCAACGACACGCAAGGAAAACTGCGCAATGTCTTCAGGTGCTGTGCTGGCAACGATCAGCACAGCAAGTTGACTGCCCTTGCGTTTTTCAAACGCAACGAGCTTTTGCTCAAGGCTTGCTATCTGATCTGGCGCGAGGGTTCCTGTTTCATCCGTGATGTGTCCCAGCAATGGCGGCACAGGAACCTGTGCTCTGATAACAACAGGCAATAGCAACACAAGCAACAGCCAGAGGACAGCTACTCTTCGAAAAGCTGCCCATTTGAAAATCACTTGATTGCTCCAGAGGCTACTGGATTGGCAAAGCTAACAGCAGGCGGCTGAGCAATTTCTTTTTCATTCTCAACCGTGAAATTGGCTTTTTCTTTATAGCCAAACATCATCGCTGTTAGGTTAGACGGGAAAGATCGCACAGTGACGTTGTAGGCCTGTACCGATTTGATGTAACGATTGCGCGCAACCGTGATGCGGTTTTCAGTGCCCTCCAACTGTGCTTGCAAATCCCTGAAGGCTTGGTTCGCCTTGAGACTGGGGTAGTTTTCCGATACCACCAACAAGCGAGACAAAGCGCCCGTCAGTTGGCTTTGTGCCTGCTGGAATTTTTGAAAAGCTGCAGGATCATTGATGAGATCTGGCGTCGCTTGAATCGAAGTGGCTTTGGCTCTTGCCTCTACAACTTTAGTGAGCGTGCCTTGCTCGAAGCTGGTCTCGCCCTTCACGGTGTTAACCAGATTGGGAATCAAATCTGCCCTTCGCTGGTACTGATTGAGCACCTCAGCCCAACTTGCCTTGATTTGCTCATCCATGCTTTGAAAGGTGTTGTAACCACAGCCAGTCAGCCCGAGAACAGCCGCCATAAGAACAAAAAAAACAAACTTGCGCATTTTTGTACCCCGTAGTGATTGGGATCTGACTATCGGCAACAACCAACACTTTTATTGCCATCATCAGATTTGCTGCAACAACGATGGCAACCATGGCAATGAAACAGATGCAGCAGCGGACAAATGATTAACAAGAGATAGGCACCAAAACCCAATACTTGTCCCCAATATTCACGCAAGATAAAAAAACCTAACACTAAAACAAAAGAGATGACGGCAAGAACGATAGGACGACAGCAGCGGGAAGAACCGCATTCAGAAACGTCTGTGTTGTTGTTTAAATCAGTCATATGAACTCCTTATTGAGTTCAATTTAAGCCCTGAGCTTTTCTCTTAACTTGACGTTTATCAAGGGAGTGCAGATTTGAGCGTACAAAAGAAAAAAGGCTTCGAAACCGAAGTTTCAAAGCCTTTTGAGGTTGGCTCAGCGCGAAGCTGAAGCCATGGATACGAGGGCTTAGTAACCGCCGCGGCCACCGCCGTAGCCGCCGCCACCTGAACGGTCACCACCGCCGTAGCCGCCACCGCCTGAGCGATCACCACCACCGTAGCCACCACCACCGGTGCGTGGAGGACGTGCCTCCATTGGGCGTGCTTCGTTCACTGTGATGCTACGGCCGCCCAAAGACTGACCGTTCATGCCTTCGATAGCAGCTTGCGCTTCGGCATCGCTGCCCATTTCGACGAAGCCGAAACCTTTAGAGCGGCCTGTGTCGCGCTCCATCATGACTTTGGCGCTGGTGACAGAACCGAACTCACCGAAAGATTGTTCGAGGTCGCCATCGCGAACCGTGTATGGCAGATTGCCGACGTAAAGTTTATTGCCCATGAGGACTCCTTGAATACATAAAAAAAGCGATGGGGTCCCGAAAGCACAACAAACTCGAAAAGCAACGCCGTAGCACGCGAAACTGACCTATCACCTAACTTGCACGCATCTTTGATAACACGCACGTCCCCATTATGCGTCTCTTTTGAGATTGGCGGCAAAGAGATTGAAACGAGGCCTATCTGCCTCAGACCTGAACGATATTGAAAGTGACATAAATCAACAAATATCAAGTCCTTGAGCCCAATGCAAAGAACAAATGGTTGTCCCATGAGTTTTCGAGATAGATTCAAGACTCCACATTGAAACGATGCTTTTATGTTTAAACACATTCTTCTCGCCACAGATGGATCCATCGCATCTGAACGCGCTACTCAGCTTGCTGTAAATTTAGCCCGCGCACATGGAGCACAACTATCTGCGCTATATGTGGTAGATCCATACCCATACTTGGGCATCGGCGAGGTTAACCCGATGGGATTCTCAGCCTATATCAATGCGGCTAAAGAACATGCAGAAAAAGTACATCGCTATGTGCAACAGATCAGCACTACAGGCACCCCCGTCATCCAAACTCAGTGCCTATTTCGTGAGAACGTCGAAGCCTCTGAAGGCATCATTTCCACAGCGAAAGAGTCCCAATGCGACTTGATCGTCATTGGCTCACACGGTCGAAGTGGACTTTCAAAATTCATATTGGGCAGTGTGGCAAATAAGGTGATTTCACAGTCACCTATTCCCGTCTTGGTATCCCGGTAAATTGCATCAACTGCGCAATGGCGACAGTCTATGGAAATGAGCATGCCCTCAACACTTGGGACACGCATATGTCTCTACAACAGCGATGAGCTTGAAACTGTCATCGCTGCGATGGCATACGCGACCGCTGACTTACTTCACGGCACAGACAAAGTAGCCATCGTTGGCATTAAACGACGAGGAACACCGCTGGCCGATCGGCTGACCGAACATCTCATGAAAAACCATAGCGGCACTCGACCACTGCGCCTCGACTTACAAGTCAAACGTTATGCTGACGATTTGACCCTCCTCCACCCCAACACCCAGCTCACCGAGCAAGCGCAGCATGCAACGCTAGATTTGACAGGCTATACCTTGGTGGTCGTCGACGATGTTCTCTACACAGGACACTCTATATTGACAGTCATCGCGTATTTATCTCGCAAACAACCTGCTTGCATTCGTGTGGCGGTTTTAGTTGACCGAGGCGTGACAAGGCTTCCCATACATGCTGATGTGGTGGGCGTCCACCTTCAAGTTTCGCCAGCCGACATCATCGAATGCCATGTGCCACCCTATGAGTCCGATTTCAAAATTGAGTTACTTAAACCAGACCGATCTGCATGAGAGCCTCACGCATATTTCAAGATCGGCAAGATGCGGCACAGCAACTCATTGCGCGTCTTCAGACCTATCGCGGCCAACATCCTTTGATTTTGGCCATTCCGCGTGGCTCAGTTCCGATGGGAAAAATAATCGCCAAAGCACTTCAAGGAGATTTCGACACGATCTTGGTCCGCAAACTGCGTGTGCCTGCACAACCGGAAGTGGCGATGGGATCCGTCGATGAAAGTGGATGGACCTACTTATTACCCCACGCCTCTATGTGGGGCGTAACACCACAAGACGTTGAAGCCGAAAAGAAAATCCAACTCGCCACTATTCGAGCGCGTCGGGCGCAATACACGCCCATCCGCAAGCCCATAGACCCAGCCAACCGTATTGTCATTGTTGTAGATGATGGACTGGCCACGGGTGCCACCATGATGGCGGCATTGCACAGTTTGCGTCAGCACCATCCAGCCAAACTGGTATGCGCGATTCCCGTCGCATCACGCGAATCTCTGAGTGCAGTGCGTCAACTAGCAGACGAAGTTGTGTGCTTGATAGCCCCAGAAAATTTTCAGGCTGTGGGACAGTTTTATCGTGACTTTCGACAAGTTGAAGACGATGAAGTCATCGCCATACTCGCACAATAACAACTGAATTTCATTGAAAATACTTCCGTGCGTAAGCCAACAACTGAGGATCAGTGGGATGGTCAACGGTCTCCACACCTACGATTTTTTCCGCAATTTGGGGATCATGGTGATGTGCATGCTTAATGAATTCGAGCTTGCCTGAACCTGGGCCAACCACAAGAACGTCGTTGGCATCTGCAACACTTTCAACAACCTCATGCAAAAATTTCTGACTAGTTTTTGCCTTGCCACTTCCTAAGGTGCCGCGATGGTGGTGAAGATGAGATTGTTTTGAATCAGTCTTAATTTTTGCAACTTTATCGTTCTCAGCGTCAAAACGAATAACGTGCGCTTCGAGGTGATCAATCCAAATGACAGCGTGGGTAGCAGACATCAATTTCTCCCAATTCGCTTTTAAGTCTACGCCTATGCTTTTTTGAACTCAACAGAATTTCACTGACTTATGTCATGAACTGCCGTTTGAGAAAATTTAGTGCGTTGTGATGATGGCAGGTCCAATATCTTGCAAAGGCCCCAGTGGATTTTTTTGATTGTCAATTTCATTGACCTCTGGCTGGCCGCCCCATGATTTGTAAACAACGACATCATCGACGATCAAGATCGTTGCATTAAAACGCCACCCTGTCGTCTCTGTTATTCGACGGTAGTTAATGAAGTCTTGAAAGAATCCACCTGTCCGTTTTTTGTCAATTTTTGCAATACTTAAGTCCCATCCCCTGCAGGCATCTCTTGCAGCCAAGCAGGCTGAAATACCAGGCCCTAGATCGTCTTTGGTCAAGACACCGCTTGCTAAAAATTTTTTTGAAATGTCTGAAAACGATAGGAGCAAAGTATTCGGCTGATGGCTGGGATCTAAATTAAGTGCAATCAAATCATCCAGTCGACTTTTCATTGGAACCAGTGATTCAATAGCATCCCGTGCTTGCTCAAAGCTCTTGAAATAAAAAGACTCACTGCGTGCTTTGGGCAACCAGCTTGAACAAGCTACGAGCCCACAAGCTATGCAGCACAAGCCAAGAACCTTGAAAATGAAAACTCTTCGGAAGTTCATATCTGGAGGTTGAATCAACTTTGATTGCCATACATATCCACTTAGCAAGCACACTAATCCAAGTACCGCCAAAAATCAATGCATGGCACCCATTGACTCTAAAAATTGAGCGACCGCAGTCGTATCTGACTCTGACAACGCATGCGTCACCTGCTTCATGGGCGCACCTCTTGGTCGTTGATCAGTTTGCTGAAACACCTTGATTTGTTCGATCACGTAGTTGGCATGCTGTCCCGCCAGCCGAGGAAACGCGCCGTTACCTTCGCCCGATGCCCCATGACATGCCACGCATTGAACAACACCCTTATCTGGTAAACCATGACGGAATATTTCCTCACCGCGGGCCCGTGACAATTCATTACTGTTTCGGCCAAGCATAGGTTTCTGCGAAGAAAAATATTGTGCTAATTCATCTACCTGAGCATTAGTCAAGTGCGTAAAACCCCACATGTAAGTTGTCCCCCGCGAGTCACTGCGTTCGTGCCCCTTGAAGTCTGTCAACTGTGCAACCAAGTAGTCTTTTTGCTGACCCGCTAGTTTAGGAAACATGGGTGAAGTGGACTCACCAGTCATTCCATGACAGTTTGAACAAACCTGCTCGGCCAGTGTTTTACCCGACACATTGGGATTGCTGACATTGCGACTTCTGTCAATGTTCGAACACCCGAGTATCAACACTGAAGCCAGCCAGAGAATACTTAATCGCATGAATGCATAAATGATTTTCATATAAATATTCCTTAGTTATTGCTGTATGCGAGTCGATACAGTGAACTTAGAAAGCCGTCCAAAGGTAAAGATAGGTTGTGGCGTTGTCACTGGCATTGCGTCCTGAGCCGTCGTAATTAGAGCTTGCGCCTGCGTATTTGGTAAACCAGCTGTACTGAATGCCAAGTCGAACATTTTGTAGAGGTATCCAAAACAATTCAGTCGTCCACATTGATGCGTCAGGAACGTTGAGTGCGCTAAATGAATATGCACTTGTGTCAGCGCTTCCAGTCACCGTTTTGTAAACCAGACTGCCCCCATATTTTTCACGATAGACATAACTGCCTTTAACCATCAACGTGTTGAGTGAGGCGGGAGCAGCATAAGCAGTGAATGAAGCGTCATTGATCGTTTCATGAATGGCTCTGAAATTTCCTGTGAAAGTGTGCGGCGACATCAAGTATTGGTATTGCGCATCAATGCCAATATCTTTGAAGTGCGTACTGCCAGCGTCCGTTACCGGCATATTGGTAGCTGAATCGTTAGGGAATGTACGCGCGTTTAACCCAAAGGCGCCCACCATCATGTTTTGAGCACCCCATTCATGGGTGTAGGCCAAACGCCAGTAGAGCGCGTTACCGTCAAGCAAAGTCAAAGGATGATTTGAATCACCGGTTTTACTGCCGTAACTCAGAAAGGACGTAGAGCCTTTGGCGGTTTGGTAAGACGTTATTTCAGCGTAAACACTCTTGTTGAGAAAAGCATACCCCCCAATACCTGCCACTTGCTGTGCAAGCGCCCCTTCAACCAACGTTGCAGCGGGCAACGCACCGAACGCACCATGGGTTGTACTTACATAGGGATAGCCCCAGGCCGGAGAACTGTTCCAGACATCTTGCACCGAAGGGTTGTTGTGCAATGTAAGGCCCCACACTACATCACTCTTGGCATCAATTTGACGGTCTGCGTAACGCAAATCAAAGTTATCGGCAGCAAAATGCCCTGTCCAATTGTTATTGGTGTCCTGTGTGTCATAGAACGATTGCGTGTATTGCGCAAATCCACCGATGTTGTCGGTCACTTTGCCTGCTAAAAAAACACTCGCGAAGTCAACAATGGCTCGTCCATTGAGCGTCGAGCCATCACTGTTTTTAGTGGATGTTCTACTTGCCACAACCATAGCGGCCAACGGGTTGCTGCGCTCACCCATCGTATAGCCTGTGAGCTTAAACATGCGCCCATAGGGCGTCAGCTCTGGATACTGACCACCGGCATGACAAGCAACACAACTTTGCCCAGTTTGGTTTGCGAATGAAGGAACGGCTTGTGCTGACTGCATGCCCAACAAAGTAAGCATTGCGACACCAATTAGCAGACAACCAGAATGAAAGCGTGTAGAGATTATTTTCATTTTTTTCATCCATCAATCAAACTTTTGAACAATCAAAAATAATGATTCATGGTATTTGTTTGAAAAAATAACCTTTTGACCAATGTCAAATTTTTACAAATCCACATGCTTATGCACGCGCTTTATTCAAACAAGTAATCTTTGATACTTTTTCAATACAGTTAAATCTTGTAGGTTCTATGCAGCTTTCTCCGCGATAGCGTTGAATTGAGATGAGTGCATTTTTTTGACTTTCAAACTACGCCTCAAACACTTCCTCGCATCCGACTTATTCACATCACGGTGTCAGTCCATCCGTAAAAATCTTCCAAAAAACCGTCGCTAGAAATACTAGTGTTGAAACACCAAGGCTTTGTTAACGCGCAACACGGGATACTTGTTAAAAGTCGGATCGTGATAAGGAATTTCTCGAATCCAAAAATCCATACGCTGCTCAGGATCATCGTGAAAGCGCTCATCACGATCCATGCGCGTTTGATATTCTTTGCGCAACGCAGACAATTTGCGGTGAAGTGTCTCTCCATACGTTTCGCGAATACGTTTATCCTGCCCGTACATCCACTGCGCAATTTGAAGTTGTCGATGATTTGAAATATGGTCCGTAATTTCGTAGGCCGTATTGAACAGTCCCCACCGAGACAAAGAGTCAGGCGATACCGGCTCAAGCAAATGTGCAACCAATAGTGAGCGTGCCTGCCGAATTGGTATGTATAGAGAACCTTGTGGCAAATTAACTTGCCCTTGCACCCATTCGCCACTGACGTTGGTCCGCAAACGTCCCTGAAACGTTCGCGCTTCAAACGAAATGCTATCTAGATCAACATGCAACTCTTGTACATCAACCCCTTGCATAGCTTGAGGCAAGACTTGGTATGTGACGTTGTGTTTTTGCAGATATGGCAACACCACGGACACCCACCCCGCAGGGACAACATACCCAGCTTGCGGCAACGTCACGATCGCATCGTTCACAGGTTGAATATCACTATAAACAGGCACATTCCACACGACAGGCTGCTTCATGTAATAGCTAATGTGACGACCTCCCACAACAGGTGCATCGTTGTGAATGATGTATTCATATCCCAACAAATCAGCTCGACCCGAAGGTATTTCAATCCCAGTCTCGAGCATGTTTTGCCAATCTAAGGCCACTACTTCGCTGTTCATCTTGACGGAATTCTCATCCGCTTGGAGAACAACCTTCAATAGCTGTCGCCCTTGCACGGCAATTAACTCAAGCGCGGCAGTCAACACATCTTTGCTGGTTTGCACGCGCTTGGCATACGGATCCCACGCGTGGTCTTCAACCAAAATACCCATGCGATTTCGAAGTACCGCATACACATGCGAAAACCGTGGCGCATCCGCGTCACGCATGATGCCGGCGCGCGGATCTTCAAAATCTAACAATACGGGCGTGAAGTCCAATGGATGGAGCCCTTTTGCATGCAAGCGCAGCATCATGTCTGCAGAAAATTGATCTGAGACTTCGTGAAGCACATCATCCGCAGAGAACATCGGTGACATAGACAGCGAGACTTCGTGGCGAAAACGTACACCATCGGTCACATGCAAATCCAACGTGAGTAAAGGATCCCACTGTGCAATGAAGCGAAGCATGGCACTCATCTCAGATGACTGCCCTAAGATCCAATCGCGATTGAGGTTGATACGCTGAGCAGTCACCCGCTCCCCCTGCAAAACAGGTCCGTTCTGGTTCGGTCTGTTGAAGGGGCTTGGTCGCTCGTGTCCATCCACATTAAAAACCGGCACGAACAAAAACACTTGTTGCTTCAATGGGTCATTAGGCAGAGGTTTTTTAAGCCAGTCACGGAGAAGGATTAACCCGGCATCCTTGCCATCGATTTCGCCCGCATGCGTACCACCAATCGCCAGCACAACAGGAATACCTAAACGCCGTGCTTGCGCTGGGGTCAATGCCCCGCTGCGGCTCACTGCTAACGCCCAAATTGGCCGCCCTTCCTCGGTGCGGCCAATGCTAAAACAACGAACTGCATCTGGGTGATTCTTTGCGAGCCTCTGGCAGGCGGCTTCGACCTCAGCGTAAGTACCTGTTTTGCGAAACTGGCTAGTTTCAGCTTGAAAAAAATCTGCCGCATCGAACTTCGTCTGTGCAGCAGCATCAAAAGCCATAACGGCTATAAAACACAAACAGCCCAAGATCTTATTTTTTTTCATCCACCGAACTTTACCAGTCGCCTTATCTCCTCATATCTGAGTCCTGGTTCATGTGTTTTTTCTTGGCGTTAGATTTTTTGTGCTCACGCCCCTCCTCACTCATGCGATCTTCCGCTCGTGCCTGACCTTTGTCTCGGTCGGCGGCCATTGGACCATTTGTGTTCTCCCTCCCCTCGGCATTCATATGTGCCCCTGACATACCGCCCTCACCGCCTGGACGAGCATGTGCAGTAAAGCCCGCACCGCAAAGTGCGAGCGCAACGGCTATGACGTTCAATTTGCAGATAGACATAAGCTTCTCCTTTAAGCAATCAACCAATGAATGAAACACCGGATTCAGACTACTCCGAATCGACACCTAGCTCAACATGGCGAACTTTAAAAAATAACTTCCTTTGACGTTGCTCAACAAACCAAGCCGTTGAATTGCAACCTAATTCGTACACCTAGAAACGTGCAAATTAAAAACAAAAGGACGAAAAAAGCCGCTACTGATTGAACAGTAGAGGCTCTGATCTGGAGGCGCGGCCCAAAATCGAACTGGGCTAAACGGATTGCTCAAGCCAATCGCTCAGCAGACATAACGGCAGTGCGCTTGCTGTAAAGGCGCGATAGAGCGTTTACTTCACGAAGCCGCGCAGACGCTTGCGAAAACGAACGACAACGCTGAATCAATCGCCCTCCATAAGATTACTTTTAGGTAGTTAAATATTAAATATTGAGTTATTTTTTATCCGGATAATTTTAATTGTTATTTCGTATACAAATTATAAAAATAAAATTTAATCAATAATGATCACTGTTATTTGATTGACAAATGTATTGATTTCACGTGATGAACGTGCATCAAGTATTTGTAAATCGAAAAGTCCATTGTTTAGAAAAACCCACGAATATGCCTATAAATTTAAGCCATATCAAAGTCGCTTGCTCCAACTGTAATTTGCGAGAGCTATGCATGCCGTTAGACCTCAAGGCAAACGAGATGAAACGTGTCGATGAGTTAATTGGCAAGCGGCGAAAAGTGGTTCGTGGTGAAAGACTTTTTCAAAGCGGCGATAAGTTCAATTCGCTGTTTGCGATACGCACGGGCTTCTTTAAAACACACACTTCGACAGAAGATGCTCGCGAGCAAGTGACTGGGTTTCAGATGGCGGGAGAGATTATTGGCCTAGACGGCATCGTCAGTGACCGCCACACCTGTGATGCTGTGGCACTCGAAGATGCTGAAGTCTGTGTAATGCCGTTTGATCGCATAGAGGAGCTGTCACGCGAAATTACCTCTTTGCAACGTCATATCCACAAGATCATGAGCCGTGAGATCGTTCGTGAAAATGGTGTGATGCTGCTGCTTGGCAGCATGAATACAGAAGAACGTTTAGCGGCTTTTTTATTTAACTTAGCGAAACGTCTACAAGCGCGTGGGTTTTCCCCCTCTGAATTGGTTTTGAGAATGACACGAGAAGAAATTGGCAGTTATCTGGGCATGCAGATTGAGACGGTCAGCCGCACTTTTAAAAAAATGAGTGTTGATGGCATTCTCGAAGTGAATGGACGCCATGTCCGTATCGTCAACATCGACGCTTTGACAAAAATGATGGAACAAAAAAAATAGTAGTTTCATCATGCAAGAGCACCCCAGAGTTGCCCCCCCTGCCCTTCACCACTTCAATATAAATTTGCCATTCAGTAAGCACCATGAAAATAGCTGAAGTTCTCAATGCGAATAGTCATACCATTGATATCAATATGCATTGACGCAACTGAACATTAACTTAGTGCAAATCAAACTTATCAATCAATAAAACCATTAGCCCTGCTCAAAGACAAAAGTTGTATTCTGGAAGATACTTTTAGGGCTTTAAAAGCACGATATAGGTGAATTTTAACTGTACGACTACTAATTTTCAAAGCCGTAGATATTTCAATATTACTCAGCCCCATACCAACCAGCTTAGTTATTTCAAGCTGCCTACTGGTTAATTTAACTTCACAAGGTTCAGCACTTTTCAATTTATAACCCGTCACAAGAAAATATATACTTGACATAATATCTTCTATTGGCAAAGACTTATCCAAGAAAATATCACCAAAATATTTCAGGCAAGGACTAGGAGATTGCTTTGAAAAATCATTAGTCATTACAACTACTTTTGCACCGCAGCAGATACTTTTCAAATAAACAAGATCCAAACCACCCTTTTGCAAATCATTACCGATGTCAATTACAACTAAATTAATATCGCCATTTAAAATCTTACAAAGCTTACCCACTCCACCAACTCGATTAATTTCGAATATCTTGTTTATCAAAAACAGGGAGTTTAAATGGTGTGAAATAGCCATTCTAAGTAAAGAATCGTTTCCGATGATTATTGAATTCATATAAATTATGGTTTAATTTTTAGACAACATCACAATAAACACTATCGCAGCGCAAGCAATCTAAATATTTCATCCCTAAGAATAGATAAACCAACGGGCTTAGAAAGAATACTAGAAAAACCAGCAACGTCATATGGAATACTATCAATAGAGGTCCCTGTTATTAATATAAATGGTATCAAAAAACTCTCATCAGAGTTCAGCCTAACTTTATTAAAAAATTCAACACCGTTCAGATTCGGCATATCAAAGTCTGTAATAACCAAGTCATACGGCTCCAATTGAAAAGAGTTATAACCATGCACCCCATCGAAGGCGCAGTCAACATCAAAGCCAAACGACCTTAACGCGTGCGTATAAGCACGCAGCAACAATTCAGAATCATCGACGACAAGTATACGTTGCGTCAAATATGCATGTGCGTCTATAGTGGCCATAATATTAATCAATTGGCAAATTGAAAATTTATATCCATCGCACATAAACATGACGATAAGTTAATCATTGCATCAACTCGCTTTTTGAAAATTAAAATCAAGACAGTTTCCTCAAAACATTTAAAACTGTAACTTGTAAATTAAATTTTTTAAATTACACAGAATTGGTACTTAAAATAACAAAAATGGCGCATAAAAAAAGACTCGTGAATGAGTCTTTTTTGTTCTTCAGAATATAGCCTCACTTACCGCAATGCGTCTTTCAAGGCTTTTCCAGGACGAAAACGTGGCACTTTCGCTGCTTTGATTTTGAGTGCCTCACCCGTACGAGGATTACGCCCAGTACGCGCGGCTCGCTTTACCGAAACGAATGATCCAAAACCGACAATAGTTACAGAATCACCCTTTTTTAATGTTTTTGTTACAGCCTGAATCATCGCATTCAAAGCCCTACCTGCCGCTGCTTTTGAAACATCTGTATCGTCTGCGATATAAGAAATCAATTCAATTTTATTCATCTTGCATCTCAATTTGTTAATGACAATATGAAGCATACCTAAAATAAAACAGATTTATGCAACACTTAATTGCATAATTCATAGCAATTAATAGTTAAAAAATGCAATCATTCAAAACTCCACAAATATAGTTAATGCTGTTCCTTTTCCTAATTCAGAAAATATCAACACCTTTCCCCCAATAGATTTAATCCTATTGATAATACTTTTAACGCCTAAACCGATACGGGTATCTGCATTAACAAATTTCTGATCCTCATTACTCCAAGAAGCAAGTCCTACGCCATTATCTTCCACTGACAAGGTGACTGTATTTAAATCTATGTTTAAGGAGTAACCAACCAGGGATGCCGAATCAACAGCATGCTTAAGTACGTTACTCAAACTTTCAAGCGTCACTAAATAAATAGCCAGCGCCATTCGAGGAGATAAAAGTGTTTCATTTTTATAATTCACAACAAAATCAAAATTTATATTTCTCCCATGAAGCTTAATTTTAATATCATTGCAAAACATCACTATTAAATCAATAGTAAATGAAACCTTTGCTTCGTCTGGCGTAAGAACAAAGCGCAACTCATCTATACACCTTCGAATATCAGTTCGCAAGTCATCAATTTTGAAAAAATTTGATTCCACCGCCAAAAGCAACACATTAAGTCGAGCACCAACGCCATCATGAATATCTGAAATTATTTCATTTTTAATTTTCGAATTTCGACCAAGGGATTCAATTAAATTATTTTTATTATCACAAAAATCTTTAAGCAGTAGAAAGCCAGCAGCGATCAAAAATGCGGGCACCGAAAAATGGGAAAGATAAATTGCGCTATTTATAACAGCAAAAATCCCACCTCCCCCGCCTTTAAACAAAACGATCCCGGCCTGAATTAAAAAATCATGAATTGCCAAAACACCAGATATCGCCAAATAAATTAAAAATATAAAAATAAATAGCTGATTCTTCTGCACCGAACTAAAAATAGCTTTAAAAATAAAAATTATATATATAAAAACAGCAAGCCCCGTCCAGTACATATCAAGCGCATACTCAATAGAACCGTTAGTTAATAAAAAAAGCAGCCACCCAAGCTGCAGAAAAACGGCACCACTTACAAATAATTTGAAATGTATTTTAAATTTAAATATCTCAGAAATAAACAAAGATGAAAATAAAATCAAATTACCTGTTAAAAAATAGAGACTTAACCGCCAATAAAACCAATATTCAAAATCCACGGTAGGCAACATTGCGATCGTAAACAAGCTCGCCCAAAATATGGCAGATAAACCAGGAAACATGAACTTTTTTTCGGAAATCTTAAAGCCTAAAATTGTTAAGAAAAAACCAATAATTCCACAAAAGAAATTAATTGCAGATGCTAAAGTTTGAGATAGATAATACAAAACACCATCAACTCCACGAAGCTCTGATATTTTCCCGAAAAATATTGGTAGTAATGGCCAAGATCTTAAATGGCCTGTTTGCTCAAACACCACAACATTATCATTGTTATAGCTCAGATACTCAACTGGCAAATTAATTGTTATTGGCTGATACCAATTAAATAATTTAAACTCATCTGAATGTTCTAAAGAGTAAACAAGATGGCCATTAACAAATATCAAACCTCCTTGAATTGGGTAAGGAAACAGAACTGCATAAAAATTGGGGCCACTCAAATTTTTAGATATTTTCGGCACAACATATCTTGTACGAACTGACTTTATCCTAGCTAGCGAGTTTTCATAGTAATAAGGGAGCTCTACATTTTTAAGAGTTAACTCATTCGCCTCAACATCAGCGACATTGATCACAGTTTGAGCAATGGAGCTGATGCATAAAGACCAAATTAACAATAGAAAAAAACGAAACGTTTCATTCAATAATTTTTTTCTGCCGTGCTATCAATAATGCTTCCACACGATTTCTCGCACTTAATTTTTTATATATATTACGTAAATGTTGACTCACTGTGAATTTTGAAACATCCAACATAGAAGCAATTTTTTTAGATGGATGCGCGGCTTTTAGTAAATTTAGAATCTCAACTTCTCGAGTTGTTAATAAATGTATTGATTGCGAGCCCAAATGTAGCTGATCAAATAGACGCTCTTTTGCAGCATCCATTGCGATTTTCACCAATGAAGGACTAAGTGTTGCGCCATGATTCAGGGCATCAAAAATATGTTGCAAAATCAAATCTGGTGGCGTCGACTTCATTACATACCCAACAGCACCTAAATTAATACCAGACAAAATAGCGCCTCGCCCCCCTAAAGTGGATAGCAAAATAATGACTGCACTTGGTTTCTTTTTCAAAATTGGTTGAATTAAATCAAGCCCACTCCCATCGGGCAGACCAACATCTAGCAAAAATACATCTGCATCAACAGACTCAGACTCCAACATGGCCAATGTTTCGGCTTTTGTCGTAGAAATTCCTGTGAAAGATAAGAGCGAACTTCGTCCCAATACTGCCACTAGCAATTTTGCATAATGGGGATCATCTTCGACGATTTTAATTTGTGTTGTCATTTTCAAATAATACAAGTAATACGAACAATGATTGATAGCAATTAAATGCATATTCAATAGCACTTAATTGTGAATCAATCACGAAAAAAATCTTATGTAGAAAGATTTATATCGATTCTTGACAAGAAAAAGGCAATTTTCTCTAAAAACATCAAAATTACCGGAACAGTATTCCGGTAATTTAATCTATGCCGATCTGCTCAAAGATTGGCTAGCTTCCTAACCATTAATTGAAAAAATGTTGGTTTAGTTTGCTTTAAACGGGCAGATTTACGTTGCAATACACCATTATGAGTAGATGCGGCAACATGGTTCTTGGTCTGCGGTTCACATGGATGGCTTGGCTCGCTACCAACTGGTGCTGTTTGCTGAATGAGATGTCGACTCAACACCGACTGTCGCTCGGACAATGACCCATTTGTCACAAAACGACCTGTAGGCAACCGAGAATAAGTTGGTCGTGAATTTAATATTTGAGCTTTAGCCACGTAACGCAGTTCGCGAACACTATGAACAGCCTTGGAAAACTCTCGGAACGACACACCACATGCGTCAGGCAAATCTTTGAGATAACCCACTTCAAACATATCGCGCGCTGACTCCGACTCAAATACTGGGGGTGACAACATAAAGCTAACGGGAAAACGTTGCTTTGAAAAAACACCTCCATCTAAATTTTCTGGTCTTACCCGTGTTGGTGCAAGCAACAACGTAGGTGGCATATGAATTTTTGAATCAAATACCCAACTGTATTTAGATAAGAAAGTAGAGGTTGTGGCCAATTCAATTTCAGATACCGATGTTGGAACAATCACCACATCAAAATCAAACATCAATTCGCCTGCAATTGAGTCAGACCATGTCAAATCAGCCACGACAACTTCACTACTGGCTGCGGCTCTGCGTAAATGCAAGCGTGCATCAAGCAGAGGACGATTCCCCCCCATACTAAGAGGCAATGGATGATGCTGTATGACAACCCCTACAGGTGGCGCACGTATTAGCCAACTACTAGAAGATCCGTGCAAATCAAAATCAAGTAATGTAGTTGTGAGACCTGTCTCTTTAAAATAAGCAGTTAAATTTGCTGACAGCGTACTCTTACCTACACCTCCTTTTTGGCTTGTCACCAAAATCTTAAATACGCTTCGCATCAAACCTCCATAAACCGAAGTGTTAACTGCCACTGATCACAAACCCCAGTTGGATTAACTAAAGGATATGCTTTAAGGGGCAATACTTCTCGCTCGACAGGTGGCTGTTTGTAATAGCTGATGCCACATCGAACTTCATCGGGGGCCCCTATTACAGACAATGCAAACATGCAATTTCGGCAATACGCTTTTGATTTTTTATCAATGATAGTTTTCAACACTTGACTTAGTTATCCAGTTGCAAAAGTGTTCCCTGAAAAGAACCGCCACGCGCTATCTCTAGCTCGGCATACAACAAACTACCTGTTACTGAACCCGTCTCATGTATCACTACGCTCAAGGAGCTAGAAATATCTTTGTGCAACTGACCGTGCACATCAATCTGACTCGCAATGACATCTCCCGAAACATTCCCGGTTTTGCCAACCCATAACTCTTGAGCCTCGAGTTTGCCAACCACCTCACCTTCAATATTTGCCGAACCGGGCGAATAAATACTGCCAATAAATTTGACATTTGGCCCGATAAAAATCGAGTTTGGGCCGCTTTTAACGCTATCAGTCATACAAACCTTAATTGAAGATAAAGCAGAGGCAAAAGATGGCTTGTGACTTATGGTTAGATCACAGCGCCACTGCGGCTGACCAACTGATCGATCAACAACTGTGCTGTACCGTTGTTGTTGTTGTACACGTCGTAGGTATGCCCGCTGTTGGTCACCGAACTGGCTGAATTGGTCCATGTGCCACTGAGTACAGATGAATCAACCACCACAGCGCTACCCGCAGCACCATTGATCACCAACTGATGCAAGCTAGCAGTACCTGTCAATGCCGCACTGAAGTTGCTGGAATTGAACAAGTTGGTGCCTGTTTGCATCACATCGGCCAAATCGATCTTGGCCGTTGCATTTGCGGACAAATTCAGCACATCAATCTCGGTGTGTGAATAAGTCTGCATGTCAACCACGGTGTTGGCAACTACCGCCAAAGCTTTGACTGACAAGCCACTGGTAACGTCTGTGTTTGTGATCTTGTTGAATGTTGTGTCTGAACCTTCAAAAGTGATTGACGAACTAGTAGATACAACCTTGCCTGCAGCGCCGGTAGCATCATTCTCAGGCTGGATCATTGCTTTGAATGTAGATGTACCGTACGCTAGGTTCGAAGTCGAGGTGTAAGACCATGTCGAGACACCTGCACCATCGGTCGTCACATTAGCTACCCCAAGCTTCAAGGTAACGCCACTGCTGAATGTTTGGTAAACAGCCAGCTCTTCGCCAGTCGCCAAAGTTGAAGGCAAGACTCCGCCAAAAGTAAGTTGCAAATCATCTGTGGTAGCACCACTGGTCAAATTACCCGTTGTTGTTGCCCCAACATCATCTGAAACAGACATCGCCAAGCTACCCACAATCTTTGCTGCAAATGTCGCACTCGCGGCACCCGCTGCACCTGAGAGGCTGTTTTTTACTTTGGCCGTGAAGCTGTGTAAGCCCGAGGCCAAGGCTGTGGCGGGGGTAAAGGACCAGTTTGTGGATACCACCGTGGTGGCATTGCCCAGCTTGGTAGTGCCGTCGTAAATGGCGACGACTTCGTTGGCGCCCAAGATCGCACTGATGGAGCCAGCCAAGGTCGGTGTGGTGTCATCGGTGGTGGTGCCGCTCGCAATTGCAGTGTTGGTCGAACCGTTGGTCGTCGCGTCGTCCGCGACGCTGCTGATGGTGACCGTTTTGCTAGGCACCGTGGTGTCCACCGTGAAGGTGCTGGTGGTGGTCACCACCTTGCCTGCTGTGCTTGAATTGTTGCCAGCTGTTTGCACCATGGCTTTGAGGGAATGGCTGACATTCGTCAGCGCCGTGCTGGGGGTGTACGTCCAGTTCAAGCCCGTGACCGTGGCAACGCCCAGCTTGACGGTGCCGTCGTACACCGCCAGCTCTTCTCCTGTGCCCAAGGCGACTGACAAAACACCGCTCATCGTCGGGGTGTTGTCGTCGGTCGTGGCCGCCGCTGCTACTGTCCCTGTTACTGCGCCCACATCATCCGTCACTGTCGCTGTCAACGAACCCATCACGTTCACCACCGTGGCTGCACTCGCTATACCCGCTGCACCTGTGAGGCTGTTTTCTACTTTGGCCGTGAAGCTGTGTGAGCCCGAGGCCAAGGCTGTGGGGGTGTAGTTCCAGGTTCCTGCTGACGCCGAGGCATTGCCCAGCCTGGTGGTACCGTCGTAAATGGCGACGACTTCGTTGGTGGCCAAGGTCACACCACTATAGGTGCCAGTCAAGGCTGGTGTGGTGTCATCGGTGGTGGTGCCGCTCGCAATTGCAGTGGTGGTCGAACCGTTGATCCCCGCGTCGTCTGCGACGCTGCTGATGGTGGCCGTTTTGCTAAACACAGTGGTGTCCACCGTGAAGGTGGTGGAACCCGTCACCACCTTGCCTGCTGTGCTTGAGGTGTTGTCAACTGTTTGCACCATGGCTTTGAGGGTATGGCTGGCATTCGTCAGCGCCGTGCTGGGGGTGTACGTCCAGTTCAAGCCCGTGACCGTGGCAACGCCCAGCTTGACGGTGCCGTCGTACACCGCCAGCTCTTCCCCTGCGCCCAAAGCCGCGGCCAAAACACCGCTCACCGTTGGGGTGTTGTCGTCCGTGGTGGTGCCACTTGCTACACCACCGATGCCCACGGTCACACCCATTGCTGGTGTGGATGTTGTACTGCCTAGAAGCGCCGCCCCAGCGGGCAAGGCAAATGCTCTCGTTTATTTTATTTATTAAGAGCAAAATATTTGTTCTTTCGATTAGTATTATTGCTGAATGCGTTTTGGACAACTGCACCAAAAAAGCCCAGCCGAAATCGTGCGACATGTGTATACGCCTTTCACAAAACAAACACCGCCCGAGGCATAGATTACAAAAATGAGCAGTGGTTGTTAAACTGTTCCAGCACAGTGGGCAGCGTGCGGCTGGTGATGCCGTTTATCGGCATACCCTGTCCACACGGTCAAACAAACTGGGGCGCATTAAACAGCCCTGCCGCAAGTGACCGACAGCGTTAAAAGTGTGTCGCGCGTGTGCCGCGTGTGCTGGCGAAAAAAATGCCGCTACTGCGTAAACAGTAACTGCAAGATTTTGGAGGCGCGCCCCAGAGTCGAATGGCCTACAACGGCTCAACTCAATGGCTTATTTCGACGCGGCAGCGACTTCTGCATCCACATCGAGAATTGATGCGCCCACTGATTTAAAAGACGTTGATATAAATCAACTTGTTAACGTTACAAAATAATAAAGATGTAGCAAAGTTAGTCAAAACGCACAACCTGAATACGAATCCAAAGATTCATTGCGCTCATGAAGGGTCAACCGATATATGGGAGATTACTTGGACTCTGTAGAAACAGCTCAAGTCAGAACTCTGTCACTTGAGCCGAACTCAACACAAGAGGCCATGATGACCTCGAATGGAGGTTTTTTAGTCTCGACGCTCGCGCAGCCACCAGATTGGCGATTGCCTCTTTGGGTCGTGGGTGTCTCTACCGCCATGTTCTTTATGTTTTTGCCATTTGCAAAAACACAACTGGCCCCCATGCCCGCATTCATTGCAGGATATCAATCTGCGCTGATCATCATTGATCTCATCACCGCAGTTTTGCTATTTGCACAATTCAATATTCTGGGTATGCGTGCGTTGCTGCCGCTGGCGATTGGCTACTTATTCTCAGCTTGTATGGCAGTCGTACACGCACTGAGTTTTCCGGACCTTTTTACGGCAACTGGCCTACTCGAAGCAACACCACAAACGACGGCGTGGATGTATATGTTTTGGCATGCTGGATTTCCAATCATGGTGATCGCCTATGCACAACTCAAGCCCAGCCCAGAGGTCAGTGAAATCAGCAAATGGCGAGGATTTTCTGGTGCGCTCTTATCGACCGCTTATGTATTGATCGCCGTCATTGGATTCACTTGGATCACAACACTCGGTGCTTCAGCATTACCCCCCATCATGGATGGCAACCACTACACCACGGCCATGCTGCTAGTGGTCACGGGCGTGTGCGCGTTGAGTGCGATTGCGCTGACCGTCCTTTGGTATGCAAAGCCACACACCATTCTTGATTTATGGCTCATGGTCGTCTGTGTGACTTGGGTATTCGACATAGGCTTGGCCGCCGTATTCAATCATGGGCGATATGACCTAGGGTTTTACAGCGGCCGTGTTTATGGACTCTGGGCCGCAGCCTTCGTCTTGATTGTTTTACTTGTCGAAAACACGCAGTTGTATGCCGAGTTGGTGAAGTCTCACCTACGTGATAAAGCAACGAATGCTGAACTCACACGTTTGTATAAAAAAACCACCGAACTCGACAAGATAAAAACTCGTTTCTTCGCGAACATGAGCCACGAAATTCGCACCCCGATGAATGCAATTTTGGGCCTGACTTATTTATTGAAACGCAATAACCCCACACCCGAACAAAGCGAACGCTTAGACAAAATAGCCGTTGCCAGTCGGCATTTGCTGTCCATCATCAATGACATCTTAGACTTTTCAAAAATCGAGAATGGCACGTTCACTTTGGAAAAAATGAGCTTTCCTGTTAGCGCGGTGCTTGATCACACACGCTCATTGTTAGAAGATGCAGCCAAAGCTAAGGGGTTGAGCATCACCGTGGATTACGACAACGCACCGCACTGGCTCATCGGGGATCAAACACGATTACGTCAAGCACTGTTGAATTACGCGAGTAATGCGCTCAAATTTACCGATCAAGGGACTATCGCACTGCGCTGCAAGCTCATGGAGGAACCAAGCGGTGAGCAAGGTGTACTCATTCGCTTTGAAGTGCAAGACACGGGGATTGGTATCGCCGCAGAAAAAATTTCAGAACTTTTCCAAGCTTTTAGGCAGGTCGATGCTTCAACCACAAGGAAGTACGGTGGCACGGGGCTGGGCCTGGCGATCACACAAAGGCTTGCAGAAATGATGGGCGGAAGTGTGGGCGTGGAAAGCCAAGTGGGTCAAGGAAGTTTGTTCTGGTTTACAGCACGGCTGCAAAAAGGCGAGCAAGTTGTCGTTGACACGGTCGGGGATGCGGAACAAGAAATTCGTGACCGTCATGTCGGCGCTCGCATCCTATTGGTAGAAGATGACCCCATCAATCAAGAAGTGGCGAAGGTTTTATTGATAGAAGCAGGCTTGGCCGTTGACATCGCTAGCGACGGTCAGCAAGCCGTCGATAAAGTACGAGAAAATCGCTATGACTTGGTATTGATGGATATCCAAATGCCCATCATGGATGGCATTGAAGCAACGCAAAAAATTCGTCTAATGCCGGATAGACAAGAACTACCGATCTTGGCTTTGACGGCAAATATATTTGAAGAATACAGACATCGCTGCACAGAAGCAGGCATGAATGATTTTGTTGGAAAGCCAGTTGACCCAATCGCGTTGTTTGCAACCATGCTGAAATGGTTACCTAAATCGACCAATATTTCGCCTTTGATATTTCAATCTATTCCAACGCCTGCATCTAACAGCAGCATTTCCAGTACGGATTTGTATGCTCGATTGATTGAAATTCAAGGACTCGACATCAATCGCGGCCTAACGAGTGTGAGGGGGAAAATTGATAAATACTGGCCGTTATTAAGGGAGTTTGTGCAACGTCATGATGACGATATGCTCACACTCAAAAAACAGCTGAACCTGCACTTGATTGAAGAGCCCACCCGCATCGCGCACACATTAAAAGGCTCAGCTGGCACATTGGGGTTAGTACAAATTCAAGCAGCAGCAGCGAGGCTTGAGGCTGCTTTAAGCTCTGGCGAAACAAATGTCACAAAGCTCATCGATGAAATTGCTGAAGCTCAAAAAATACTAGCTTCCCAAGTAGGAAAAATACAAAACCAGGACGATGCGACACCCATGGCGGGTGACATGATGGAAGCAAGTCGCATCTTGACAGAACTGATGCCTGCGATAAAAGAGGGCGACTTCAAAGCGAATCAAACGATGAAAGAAAACTTATCACTGCTGAGAGCCAGCATTGATAAAGTGCAAATGAGCTATTTGGAGAGTGCCATCAACAATTACGACTATGCAAAGGCCTTGCAAGTTGCGCAAGAAATTCTCAACAAGAATGCATTTTTTGCACCACATCAAGAATGATCACCATGACGACCTTTGATAAAAACACATCCCAACCGATCGTCATGGTGGTTGACGACAACCCAGACAATTTGAATGTTGTGGCGGACCTCTTGTCGAACGAATACAGCATACGTGCCATTCCCTCAGGTTACAGAGCCATCGAGTACCTGCAACAAGGCGTCCTTCCCGATCTTATTTTGCTAGATGTCATGATGCCGGGCATGGACGGCTATCAAGTTCTCAAGCAGATCAAAGACATGCCAACGGCACGTAATATCCCAATCATATTTTTAACCGCACTTGACTCGACGCGTGACGAGGAAATGGGGTTGGAGGCGGGTGCGGTTGACTACATCACAAAACCAATACGTCCAAGCATTTTGATGGCAAGGGTAAAAACCCATCTTGAGTTGAAGGAGGTGAGAGATCGCCTTGGAAGGCTCAATGAAAATCTGGAACAAGAAATTGCCAGAAGGATGCAAGAAAACGAACAAATCAAAAACGTAGGCATCCGCGCACTTGCACGCTTAGCAGAAACACGAGATAAAGAAACCGGCCACCACATTTTGCGAACCTCTTTGTATGTCAGAGCTTTGGCAAAAATTTTGCAAAAAATGCCGTCGTTCCAACTCGAGTTAACCGATAAGACCATCGATTTAATAGCGAACTCAGCGCCTCTTCATGACATAGGAAAGGTTGGCATTCCGGATCGGATTTTGCTTAAACCGGGAAAACTGACCGATGAAGAGTGGGCCGTCATGAAAACGCACGCTGAATTGGGCGCTCGAGCGATTGAGCAGGCAGAAAAAGATACAGAAACATCCCTCACCTTTTTAAGGATAGGGAAAGAAATTGCACACTGGCACCACGAGAAGTGGGATGGCAGTGGGTACCCCGATGGTTTGAAATGGAATGAAATTCCGCTTTCATCTAAGCTGATGGCGATTGCTGACGTGTTCGATGCACTTGTTAATGCACGTGTCTATAAAAAAGCCTTTAGCTTCGAGGAAGCCAAGGCAATTATGTTGGCTGGCCGCGGTAATCACTTTGATCCAGTTTTGCTTGATGCATTCATTTCAAACTACGAAGAGTTTGTGGCAATCGCAACGCTTCATAGAGATTAACAAGTGCCAAACTCAGCACAAGTCCATCACAGCAGGCTCAAGCAGATCGTCTTTGGACCATTGAGACGGGGGAATTTCACCCAGTTAGATGCGGCCCCCATCGGTTGAAAACAAGGCTGTCGCGGTATTGCCTCAAACATCCATTAAGCGCTCAGGATCTTCCTAATTTTGGCTTACCTGACAACGTGGAAATCCTGCTTATTGGTCCTAACTCAGCAGTAGCAGCAAGCACCGACGAAGAAAGTTTTTGCATACGAGCCGAGGTGAGCCGCTGACGTGGCCCCGCAATACTGACTACTCCAACTGTCTCTCGCCCCCGAACTACGGGTGCCGCCATTGCAGTCATACCCGGCGCGAATACTTCGTCAATCATTGCGTATCCTCTCGTGCGAGCTACATGAATCATTTCAAGTAGTGACATCACAGTGGTTGGCGCCTTAGGTCCGTAATCTTTAGGCTGACCGAAACCCTGTCGGCTGACCAACTCAAGTGCTCGCTCATCACTTAAGGTCAGTAGCCATGCGTGTCCAGAGGCCGTACATGACAAGCGGGCTTCCATGCCCATGTCAGGGTCGTAACGCAATCCCATGCGTGTTCCTTGTGACTTAGCTACCCAAACCAGCCGGTCGTCATCGACGATTGACAAGCGAACAAGTTCGCCAGATTCCTTGGCCAGTCGCTCTAGTATGGGTTCAGCGATGTCAATAATTCCCTTGCTACTCAATAAGCCCAAGCCCATTGACGCTAGTTTTGCCGTCAGTATGTAATCACCCTGACTTCGCAATTGGCGAACATAGCCCCGCCTCTGCAATTCACCCAAAAGACGATGGCATGCGCTACGTGGAATTTCCAACTCATCAGCTAAAGCTGTCAAAGGCATACCTTCAGGCTGATCACAGAGTTGCTCAAGAAGGGAGAGTCCACGGTCTAGGGCGAGCGTCATGAAGGTTTCTTTCTCAACAGGAATTTCTAAATACTTCTTTGAATGCCTTTTAGATGGCATTGGAATGCAATTCTCATTATATGAAATACGTTTCCAATTTGGAATTAACAGATGACAAACTCAACACAATCCACTCAAACAACTTGAAAGACCACAAATGGCACATCCACTTTTCATCCTGAATGGCTCAAACTTGAACATGCTCGGCACACGTGAGCCAGGTATTTACGGCACAACGACGCTTGCTGAAATTGAAAAGAATTGCAAGGATCTTGCAGCATCACTCGGTCTAGATTGCGATTTTCGACAAACCAACCATGAGGGCATTCTTGTGGACTGGATCCAAGAAGCTGCCATCAAGGACGCCGCCGTGATCATCAATCCTGCTGGTTTCTCGTTTGGATGTGTCCCCGTATTGGACGCCTTGAAGCTATTGCGTAAGCCACTCATTGAAGTCCACATTACCAACATCCATCAGCGCCCTGCTCCGTATACATATTCACTTGTTTCACAGGTAGCAAATGGTGTCATCTGCGGACTTGGCCCAGCCGGATACACGCTGGCAGTCCGTGCGGTTGCAGAACGTTTAGCGTAAAGGTCAATCATGTCTATGCTTGGTAAGGCCGCATTGGCCATGTGGTGGGATGTATCGCCAGAAGTACGTCAAGAACTGGAGCATTGGCATGCTCACGAACATGTTGCAGAACGACTTTCGATAGAAGGTTTCTTAAGATCTTCCCGCTGGACTGATTCGTCAGGTGGTGAGGGCTTCTTTGTCATGTACGAACTACGCGATCATGCAGTTCTAGCATCAGCACCCTACGTAGCTCGACTCAATGCACCGACGCCTTGGTCCACCAAAATGATGCCCCTGCATCGCAATATGGTCCGAACGCAATGCGAGGTCGTTCATAGCCACGGTGCCGTTACTGCAAGACACGTATTGACGATTCGTTGTTGTCCCATAGAGGGGCAGCAAGACAAGTTGAATCGCCAATTAGGTGAACTAGGTGAATCTGCCTCTCAATTACCAGGCATAGTAGGTCTACATGTGCTTCGTCATCAAGCACCAGCGATGGCCGCAACCACTGAACAAAAAATTCGAGGCAATGCGGACCGCGCTGCTGACTGGATCATTGTTGTTAGCGGTTATGACCTTGATGCCTTGCAAAGATTCGGGGATGAAAAACTCTCGAATGCTCGATTAGAAACATTCGGTGCTGTTGCTGAAACCAAATGCCAAAGCTTCTCTCTGGCCTACACCGCTATTCCATCAGATGTTCTCGAAAAAGCAAGAAGCAATCTGCAATGACTATATCTTTGAAGCCATTGCATTAGCCCGAATGATGTTCATGAACTATGAACACATATCAACAATTACTACAGGAGATGACATGAAAACTAAGCTGATTAAATTCGTCGCGATTCTTAGCCTGATCGCAACCAATTCGGTTGCACAAGCACAAGACATTCAGGAGCGAACAATTAAATTTGGGCATCTGAACAACACAGACCATCCAACGAGCATGGGAGTGAAGAAGTTTGCCGAAATCGTATCTGCTAAAAGTGGTGGGAAAATCAAAGTTACAGAATTTGCAAGCAGCCAGCTTGGAAACGAATTGCAGCAGCAATCAGCTTTGATGGGGGGCGTACAGGAAATGCTGGTTGCCTCAACCACCTCTTTGTCTGGCGTTGTAAAAGAGTTCGGACTGCTAGATTTTCCATTCTTGTTCAGCAATGCCAAACAAGCAGATTCGATGGTAGACGGGCCTCTTGGAAAAATGCTCAACGCCCGTCTGAACGACAAAGGTATCGTCGTCCTTGGTTACTTCGACTTAGGATTTCGTAACGTCACGAATAGCAAACGCCCTATTACTAAAGGCGAGGATCTAGAGGGACTTAAGTTACGGGTCATTCCTAATCCGGTGTTCGTTGAAACGTTCAAGACATTCAAGGCTAATCCTGTGCCAATGCCCTTCGCCGAGTTGTACGGCGCACTTGAAAACAAAGCCGTAGATGGTCAAGAAAATCCTTACGCAGTGATTCTGTCGAACAAGTTTTATGAAGTGAATAAATACGTGAGCGAAACAAATCACGTTTATGCAACGAACCCCGTTCAGATCAGCAAACGTTTCTGGGAAAAACTGTCACCTACTGAGCAGAAATTGCTGCAAGATGCCGCAACTGAAGCACAAAATTACCAGCGTGTTGTAAGCAGAGAAGTTTCCAGCAAAGCTGTTTCTGAATTGAAAGCCAAGGGCATGATCTTTAACGAAATTTCCGCACCAGAGCAAACTCGCATGCGAAACGAAGTTAAAGCAGTACACGACAAATTTTCTGCAGCCTATGACCCAGCAGTCGTCAAGCTATTTAAAAGCGAGCTAGACCGTGTTTCAAAGCTATAAATTTTGAATTTAACTTAATAGAGACCAGGGTAGTGAAAGTTACCTTGGTCTTTTTTTTAATCAAACAACTAATCTCATGGAGTCACCCAATGTCAACTCATGGTTCCTATCGTTCTACAAATTTTCAAAGGCGCGAGTTTCTTTATAAAAGCAGTGCCACAGCTGCTGCATGCTTGATGCCTCATCTCAACGCATTTTCAGCAAATGATCTGACTGGACGATTGGCCTCCTATATGGCGTCAGCTCGCAATTTGGAATTACCTCCCAATGTGTTGATTGATGCGAAATTCAGAATACTAGACACAGTGGCGGCTATTGTGTCGGGTTCTAAACTTCCCCCAGGCGAAATGGCGATGCGCTTTGTGCGCACCCAAGGTGGAACACCTGAAGCCTCTATTTTGACTAGCAAGATCAAAACAACCGTAATTAATGCGGCGATGATCAATGCCATGTTTGCTCACTCTGATGAGTCTGACGACTTTGAGCCGGTCACAAAAGCGCACCCAGGGTCAGCTACTGTGCCTGCTGCACTTGCTTTTGCACAAAAAGAACATCGTTCAGGCACTGACCTCATTAGAGGTGTTGCATTGGGTTATGACGTGGGATGTCGCTTTCTCATGGCTCTTGGCCCGGATCATGTCAGAGGAACTCACCGCGGGGCTGAGGCCTACAACGCAACTATGGGTGCAATGGCCTCTGCCGCATCATTAGCGCATCTAAACGAACAGCAGATGCGGTATGCCATTTCATATGCGGCTCAACAAGTTTCGGGGTTGTGGAGTTGGGTCGACGACCATGATCACATAGAAAAATCATTTGACTTCAGTGGGATGGGCGCTCGCAATGGTGCAACTGCCGTTGCGATGGTTCAACAGGGCCTCACGGGGGTAAGTGATGTACTAGACGGAAAGCACAACTTACTCATAGCCTTATCAACTCAACCTAAACCTGAGGCACTTGTTGCAGAACTAGGCTCTCGTTTTTTTATTACAGAGTCAAGCATTAAAACCTTCCCTGTCGGATACCCAAATCAAGCGCCTTTAGATGCTTTTCTGAAACTCTATCGCGCTAACAACCTCACGCCTGACAAGGTGAGCAAAATTACAGTTCGACTTCCAGAGGATGCAATTGGCATTGTTGGTAGAAGTCCAATGCCCGATGTCAATTGTCCTTACCTAATCTCAACCGCATTGCTTGAGGGAACAGTCTCGTTTGCAAATGCACATTCACAAGAACGAATGAAGGATCCAATGGTTCGTTCGCAAATGGAGAAGGTAACTGTGATCGGAGATTCCGCTTTGAATGACCCATTGGCACCACGCGGTGGAATTGTTGAGGTTTATTTAAAAGATGGTACAGCTCTTAAAGAACATACCCGTTTTCCTCCAGGAACAAAGGAAAACCCATTAAGCGCTCAAGTAGTGAGCTCAAAAGCCAGAGATCTCATGAATCCTGTTCTAGGAAAAGAAAAAGCCGAGAAGGTAATTTCGCAAATACTAGATTTAGAAAAAATGAAGGATGTCAATCAACTGATATCCCTCCTAGTAGCGAAGTAAAAATTGTGAAGATCCTTCGAAATATGCCACCTAAAAATTGGCATATTTTGAATGATGAGTACTCAACCGATTTACCATTCAGTCAGAGTAAAAGATGCCAGCTAATTTCCGGACACCTTCCGTTATTTATGAAATGACGAACGTAATTGGGCTTGGTTCACATCTTCCCAACGCTCAATGGCATGCAGTTTTTTTAGCGACATACTGATTTCATCCAAGCCCTCAAGTAGCATGCGGCGCTGCTGGGTATCAATTTCAAAGTGATGCAGCAGATCGCCAGGGCCTCGAATTTCACAATTGAGCAAATCGATACAAACAGGCAAATAACCATCAGCCTGAACCACTTTTTGCATGAGTAAATGGTGTTGGTTAGTTTCAAGTTCAATGGGAAGCACCCCATTTTTCAAGCAGTTTTCAATAAAAAACTCAGCCAATTGATGACCAATCACGCAGCGAATTCCGAAAGCTTGCATCGCCCACACAGCATGCTCTCTAGAACTACCGCACCCAAAATTAGTGCCAACAACCAAGATCGGTGCACTCTTAAATTGAGGGCGTTCAAGTACAAAATTGGCATTGACTCCACCATCCGGTTTTTTTCTTTGAAATGCCAAAAAACCCTCCGCTAAATCAGCATCAAGATCTTTAAGGTATTTAGATGGGATGATTTGATCTGTGTTGACGTCATCCATTGGCATAGGGATTGCGGCCCCCTGAACTTGAATAAACGGTGTCATGGATATTCTTCGCCTTTAATCAAAGTAGCGGCATCCACAATATGGCCGGCAATCGCACATGCTGCTGCCGTAGCGGGGCTTGCAAGGTGCGTACGAACACCGCGACCTTGTCGATTTTCAAAATTGCGATTGCTGGTTGAAACACAACGCTCACCAGGAGCGCCAACTTCACCATTGGCACCGGCACACATGGAGCAACCAGAAAAATGCCACTCAAAACCTGACTTTAGAAAAATCTGGTCAAGTCCTTCTGCCTCCGCTTGCGCCTTAATTTTTGCAGATCCGGGAACAACGAAAGCAACAACGTTTTTAGCAACAGTCCGACCTCGAACGACTCGCGCAGCCTCACGTAAATCCGAAAGACGTGCATTGGTACATGAGCCGATGAAGACTCGCTGAACAGGAGTACCTCTCAAAGATTGTCCAGGCTGCAAGCCCATGTAATGCAGCGCTTGAAGGTGTCGTGTATGTTGTTCTGGCGATAAATCATGTGATAACGCAATTGGTTCATGAACACCCACCGCTTGCGAAGGATCTGTTCCCCATGTGATGTGCGGTTGAACATCGGTGCAATCGAGTGTTATTTCTGCATCAAATTTCGCATCCAAGTCTGAATACAACTCCTTAGATTTCTCCACTAAAAATTGCAAAATCTCATGCGATATTTCTTTGGATTGCTTTTGGTACCAAGATAACGTCTGAGCATCAGGCGCAATGAGGCACGTTCGCCCTCCCCATTCAATAGTCATGTTGCAGAGCGTCATTCGACCTTCAAGCTCCATGTCACGCACAACTGGTCCTGCGTATTCCACGGCATAGCCACGACCAGCCGTGACACCCAATTTCCGAATGAGGTGGAGTGACAGGTCTTTGGCACTCACACCCAATTGAAGCTGCCCCGTGAGATTGATTCGCATCTGTTTTGGTTTAACTAACGCCATCGTTTGCGTTGCCAAAATATGAACCAATTCTGTTGTGCCACAACCGAATGCCAAACAACCCAATGCGCCAACTGTCGATGCATGGCTATCCGGGCAGGCTAATGTTTTTCCAGGTAAAGCCAAGCCTTGTTCAACAGCGATGATGTGACTGATGCCGTGTTCTGGGCTGCGGTGGTCAACAAACGACACTTGATTTTCCGCGCATACCTCTTGCGTGACACGCATGTTTCCAGAGATAGCCTCTCCATTTTCGCGGGTTGACACCGTATGGTCTTGCACCACTAAGGTCAAATCTTTACGCCTGACATGCCGTTGCTGTTTGCTTAACTCCTTAAATGCGTGAGGCGCATGCAAGTCATGAACAATATGTCGATCGATATACAACAACTCTCGACCATCTTCACGAAATTCAACAAAGTGTGCGTTCCAAATTTTTTCAAAAAGCGTTGTCCCCATAGATTTCCTAAGCCTTCTGTCTATTGGGTCGCGCTAAATTGACGCTCTATTTGCAACCACTCATCCATACCCAAGATTTGGTTGTAATCATCAAAACTTGCCATGCGATCGCGTACGGTACGTGTGTGTGAGTCTCTATGAAGAGCTTGAAAAGTATCTTGCAATGCCTTCACAACCGCATATCGCGCAGTACCCGCATGCAAAGCAAAGACACAACCGACAGACTCTAATGTTTGATTGCTCAGTTCTGATGTAGGTCCTGCTTCTTGAATAACTACTGCCAGTGGCGCTTTGGCGGTATTGGCAACGTACTGCAATTCTTCTGGTGTATTTACCCCCATCACAAGAACTGCGTCAGCACCAGCTTTTGCATAGGCATGCGCACGTTGAGCTGCATTTTCTAATCCGTGCATTGACTTTGCATCAGTACGTGCAATGATGACGAAATTTGGATCGTTGCGCGCGTAAATGGCTGCCCTAATTTTTTCACACGCTTCATCCTCGTTAAGCACGGGAATACCTTGAGGGAGTAAGCCACAGCGTTTAGGCGTAATCTGATCTTCGATGTGAATACCTGCAACACCTGCGGCCTCAAATTCACGCACAGTACGCATGACATTCATAACACCACCGTACCCTGTGTCTGCATCGCAAATCATTGGAATTTTCAAACCACGAGCAATTCGACCTGCATGTTCTAGATTTTCCGTCAAACTCAAAACACCTATGTCAGGTAATCCCAGCAAGCTAGCTGAGACTGCATTGCCAGAAAAAGCTACGGCTGAAAATCCAACGTTTTGTGCAATCCGAGCAGACAAACCATCATAGGCACAGGGCATTCGAATCAGTTTTCCTTGATTCAGCATTGCTCTTAACACTTCAGCGTGACTCAGGTGCGACATAAGTGACATCCATTGACTTGCATTTTTATTCAAGCTAGTTACATTGACGCCAGTTTATTTGGCGAGGCTGTTTCGTGCAGTCCCAAAAAGGACACCACATGTATCACTCAAAATTAAAACACTTTGTTCAAGCAACACTTTCGGTTGTCTTTTGTTTTTCAGGGCCGATGGTGTTAGCCGACACAGTAACCAACTATCCTCAAAAACCTGTGCGATGGATTATTCCAACCTCACCGGGGGCAGGAACAGATACATCTGCGCGTATCTTTGCACAAATTGCCAATGAAGCATGGAAACAACCTGTCATTCCAGACAACAAACCAGGTGCATCTGGGATGCTTGGACTAGATGCACTTTATGCAGCACCAGCGGACGGACATACCCTGGCGTTCATGAGTGTTTCGCAATTCATTGACGCCACACTCCTTCAAAAATATCAGTTTGACTCAGCCAAGGACTTCACGCCCATCACACTGCTTGCCTCAACACCACTGGTGTTGTTGACCAACAATCAGAGTGGTATACGCTCTGCCGCACAACTCATTGCTTATTCCAAAGATCATCCGAATGAAATCAATTACGGTTCAGGCGGCAGTGGTGGACTCACTCATATTGCAATGGAGATGTTTACCAGTAAGGCAAACATCAAATTAACCCATATCCCCTATAAAGGTAGCGGACCAGCGGTTATCGATTTATTAGCGGGAAGAGTTCAATTAGGTTATTCCACGCCACCCGCCGTGATGCAGCACATCAAATCTGGACGCTTGATACCGCTAGCAGTCACGACACCGCATAGATTTTCACAACTCCCTGATGTACCCACAGTGAGCGAATTGGGCTTCTCCAGTGCATCGATCACAACTTGGTATGGTTTATTTGGTCCAGCAAAAATGAATTCCGCATTAGTGGAAAAAATAGCACAAAGTTTGGCAAATGAAGCCCGTCGCACCCCAGCAACCAAAGACCGAATCATCACTGGAGGAATTGATCCAGTGTTTGGTACCCCAGCAGATTTTGCTGCTAGCTTGAAAAAAGAACGAGAACAAATCATCGCAACGGCCAAGCTAATTGGGTTTGAAAAAGAAAAGTAGCCAATACCGTTTACTCTTTAACGACGATATTGGTACTCTGCCCAAAGAGTCATGGCAGCACTGCGATGCGCTATGAGAAATTCTTAGAAATTTTGGAAAGTGCCAGTCAATAGCTGGACGGTGCTATTTATTTAGCCGCAAACCGACCGTCTAAATTTTCGTCCATCAAAATCTACGTATAAATTTATTTATACAGATCAAGTGCTGACGTGCGTCAATCACGAGCGCGTTATAAAACGTGTGATCACCCGTAATGCTGGTGCACCAACTTCTTCAACAACTCATTCGCATAACGAGTGAGTTGTGTCGCTGGTCGCGCCTTGGGAACGGCGACGGTGAATCGATTTTTGATGAGCGGCGCATAAATTTTTGAAACATGCAGCGGTGTCGATGCTGGCCATGCTTTCAAAGCACTGACTGGCAATACGGTATTGGCTACACCTCGCGCTACCAAAGGCAATACCGTTTGAATGGAATCCACCTCAGCAACCACACTGAGTACAAGGCCTCGTGGCTGGGCTTCCTGCTCAAGCAATTGACGCAAGGCGTGCTGCCCACTTGGCATGATCAAGTCATGTTGAATGACATCCGCTAATTTGATTCGTCGCGGCAAAGCGTGCGACGAAATCAAGACCAAATCCTCACGCAACAATGTTTCGATCATCAACTGCGGTGAATGCGGTGGATCGAACAACACGGCTAAATCTACCCGGCCTGCAATCAACCACTCGCGGAGTGAAGCACTCAAACCTTCGGCAACGCTGATTGCGGCATCTGGAAATTGATGACGAAAACTTTGAACCAAATCGGTCGTGATGGTGTGCGCCACGCGCGGTGGCAAACCAATGGTCAAGCGCCCACGTGGACTCAAGTGACGTTCACGCATATCGGCGCGTGCTCGTGCCACCCCATCAAACAGACCTCGTGCATGCACCAATAAGGCCTGCCCCGTTTCGGTGGGCTCTATGCCGCGCCCATGACGGGTCAGCAAACGATGCCCTACCTCTTCTTCGAGCAATGCAATTTGCCGACTCAGTGCGGGCTGCGACACATCGAGGATGACCGAGGCACGGCTCACGCTGCCAGCGTCCACGACAGCGACAAAATATTCCAAGCGTTGCAAATTCATTTCATACACCTGCAAAATATATCTTTTACGGATATCTAATATCCGTTCAAAGCATACCAAAACACGCGCAAGGTCGACACAATCCAAGACACGATGCACATATCTCCTGACTTGGCCACCCCCATTCAAACTTATTTGCCAACACCTTCGGCTGCGCAGATACGCTTGCCCGCCAATGCTTGCGATGCCCATGTGCATGTGTTTGGCCCTGTGGCACGCTTCCCCTACGCGACGACACGCAGCTTCACACCCGTTGAAGCTCCCAAAGAAAAGCTCTTTGCGCTACACAAACAAATGGGCATCGACCGTTGCGTGATCGTGCAATCCATGATTCACGGCCTAGACAACGCGGTAGTGGCTGACGCCATCGCCGCAGGACAGGGACGCTACCTCGGCGTGGCGCTGGTCCCCGTTGACGTCAGTTCAGAAGAGCTTGGGCGTTTAGCCAAGCAAGGCTTTCGTGCGGTACGTTTCAACTTCATGAAGCACCTGGGTGTAGGCGCCAATCCCCAAGCCTTGGTGGACTTGACCCAACGGTTGGCCGACCACCACATGCATTTGCAAGTGCACTTCGACCCAAGCCTGATCGATGACCTAGCACCTTGGCTCGCACGCTCTGCGGTGCCGGTGGTGATTGACCACATGGCCCGTGTAGACGCCACAAAAGGCTTGCAAAGTCATGCGTTTCAAACCTTGTGTCGTTTGTTGGATGACACACGTTTTCACGTGAAAGTCAGCGGTATTGACCGCGTGAATGAAAAATTGCCACTCGACACACCGCCTTATCCACGGGGCATCGAACTGGCAGCGTATTTGGTTCGCACATTTCCGTCGCAATGCCTTTGGGGCACCGACTGGCCACACCCCAACCACACCCATATTCCAGACGACGGCGTATTGGTCCAAGCGCTCACACACATCGCACCAACATCCACGCTGTTGCAACAACTGCTGGTCGACAACCCGCAAGCGCTGTATCGCTTTGACACCTCAACCACATTTCACACGACATGACACAAGACACAGGAAGAATGCAAAACAAGGTGATCCTGGTCACAGGCGCAGGCTCTGTTGGCCCTGGCTGGGGCAATGGGCGCGCAATTGCGGTTCGCATGGTGCAAGAAGGTGCTCGCGTGATGGCGCTTGACTTACAAAATGATCGACTTGAAGAAACGCTGCGCTTAGGCCAGCAAGCGCAGGCCGCACACCAAGGTGAAATCGCGTCGATGACTTGCAACGTCACCTCTGCGGCATCGATTCAAACCGCCGTTGAAGCCACCTTGAAACGCTTTGGGCGCATAGATGTGTTGATCAACAACGTGGGCGGCTCTGCTGCAGGTGGGCCGGTGGAAATGAGCGAGGAAGTTTGGGATGCTCAGATCGACCACAACCTCAAAAGCGTCTTCATGATGTGCAAGCATGTGCTGCCACACATGCTTGCACAAGGTGCGGGCAATGTGGTCAACATTGCATCGACCTCGGGCATTCGATGGACAGGTTCAGCACAAGTGGCCTATGCAGCAACCAAAGCCGCCGTGATTCAAATGGGCCGCGTGATGGCGGTGCAGTACGCCAAACAAGGCATTCGCGTCAACACCGTCGTGCCCGGTCAGCTGCACACGCCCATGGTGGAAACCCGGTTGGCCAAACAGCGCGCAGGCGGCGATGTACACACCCTGCTCACCCAACGCCAAGCACGCATTCCCTTGCCCTTCATGGGGGACGGTCAAGATACAGCCCATGCGGTTTTGTTCTTGGCCAGCGATGAGGCGCGTTTTATCACTGGCACCGAAATTATTGTGGATGGCGGTATGACCGTTCGTTGCGATTAAGGAGAAGCACCATGCGTTTATTGTTCAAAAAGAATCTCACTCAACTCATCGCCACCTGCCTGCTGGCAGGCGTCGTCACAGCTGCATCGGCGCAAAGCAAAGTCACCAAAGTCTTGGTGGCCTTCCCACCCGGTGGCCCAGTTGACTTTGTGGCACGCACGCTGAGCGAACAACTTGGTAAAGAGTTGGGACAAACGGTGGTGGTTGAAAACAAACCAGGCGCCAACGGTGCGCTCGCCGCCGACGCGCTCATGAGAGCACCTGCCGATGGTCAAACCCTGTGGCTCACCAGTGTGGGGGCCGTAGCCATCAATCCATCGCTCTACCCCAATTTGCCTTACGACCCCGTGCGTGACCTGGCCCCTGTGTCGCTGGTGGTCAACAACGTCGAGCTGTTGGTGGTTCACCCCAACGCCCCCGTCAACTATCCCCAAGAATTCATTCAATGGAGCAAGCAAAAAAGCGTGACCATGGCCTCCTCCGGAACGGGGAGCGTGCCGCATTTGGCCATGGAATTATTGGCTGACGCCACCAAAACCGATTTGATCCACGTACCTTACAAAGGTGCCGCCCCTGCGATCACCGATGTCATGGCGGGTCATGTGGATGGTTTCTTTGGCGACATTCCCGGCTTGATGGCACACATTCGCAGCGGCAAGTTAAAAGCTGTGGGCTTGGCATCGACACGCCGCCACCCACTGTTTCCTGATGTTAAAACTTTTCAAGAAATGGGCGTGAGCGGCGTGGACTCAGACAACTGGTATGCCTTGTTCACCCACAAGGGCATCCCAACTGCTGATTTGGAACGCATCAACCAAGCGGTACGTCGAACGCTGGCGAATGAATCTGTGCGCAGCAAACTGATCACTTCAGGCGCAGAACCCGCAGGATCCAACCCCACGGAGTTGGCGATTGTTTTGAAAAACGACATGGCCAAATGGGGCCGTGTGATTCGTGACAAAAAGGTCAAGCCTGACTGATTAAACAAAGGTTCAATATGACATCTGCCACACGTCTTGCACCAATTCAACCAGGTACCCGACCCGAGTTGGCCGAACTGGAGGCGAAGATCATTCACAAGCGCGGCAAGATTACCCCGCTGTACCAGCACCTGCTCAACAGCCCTGAGATGGCCCAAGGCTGGGAAGAGTTGTTGAGCGTGGTCCGCCAGCGCAACAGTTTGCCGGCAGATTTGCGCGAACTGATCATCTTGCGTGTGGCGGTGTTGAACCATGCACCATATGAATTTGAGGCACACATGACGCACGCACGCCAAGCGGGCCTCAGCGACGTCAAAATTCAAGCCGTCAAAGAAACGACCATTTCTTCGCTGTTCACCGCACATGAGCAACTTGTTTTGCAATTGGCGGACACCATGACCCAACAAATTCATGTACCAGACGCGTTGTTTGCACAAATTGCCCAGCACTATGCGGGCAAGGAGCTGCTCGACTTGTGCATCACCATAGGCGCCTACAACATGGTGTCACGCGTGCTCGTGGCGCTGCACATCGGGCACTGACATGCAAGAAACTACCACACACTGCCTGCTGCTCAAGTCGTCTGCATCATTTGCCACGGGAACTGACGTACGTTGGCTTGAAGTATTGCGAGCCCACTTTGCTTGCGAAATCACGTTGCAATCTGTGGCTACGGTCAAAGCAGAAAACAATATCCCGATGCACCATGTGTATCTGAATTTTGAAAAACCTCTGCAGCTGTACCCAGATGACGTGATGGCTGTAGAGAAAATTTGGCATAGCCTTTCAGGTCACAAAGCCAATGTGTCGCGATTACAACTTGCCATGCGACGACCTGGTGCGAAAAATCATGAATCCGCTAGTGTCCACTACGTCGTAGAAACCGATCCCGAAGAGGGATGGCGCGATGAAATTTTCCGCTGGTACGACGAAGAACATATGCCCGGCTTGGCTGAGGTCCCTGGCACCGTGCTGGCCCAACGCTTTTTGAATCTAGACCATGCACCGCTCTCCTTTGCTTGCTACGACCTCACGCATGCAGAAGTCTTAACGTCGCCCGCTTGGCTGGCTGTTCGCGCCAGCGCTTGGAGTGACATTTGCCGCCCACACTTCACCAACACGCTACGCACCTTCTTCGAAACCGTCCACGTCCCACCACAAAGGAAATTGTCATGATTCGAAATTGGCATACAAAGTTTTCATGCTTGCTGTCCACGATGATCTTTGCGACAGGGTGGTCGGTATCGCACGCATCCGAAAACGATTACCCCAACAAACCCGTATCCATCGTGGTGGCATACGCCCCAGGCGGCCAAGGCGACACCTTTGCACGTTTGGTCAGTGACAAGCTCAGTTTTATTTACAAACAACCCGTGCTGGTGGATAACAAACCCGGCGTCTCAGGCACAGTGGGTACGCGCATCGCAGCCAAAAGCAAGAGTGATGGTTACACCTTGTTACTGGGTCAAACTGGTGAGATCACTGTCAATCGCTTATTGATCAAAGACATGGGCTACGACCCCATGAAAGAATTAATTCCCGTCGTCCTGATTGGCAATGCACCGTTGGTGATGCTGGCTCCGGCTGATGCTCCTTACAACACGGTCGCCGAATTTATTCAACAAGCCCGCGCCAAACAGGGTGAGTTCAGCTACGGCTCAGTGGGAGCAGGCACCCCGGGTCATTTGTCAGCGGTGGCGCTGACGCTGGGAGCAAAACTCAACATGGTGCATGTACCCTACAAAGGCGTGGGGCCCTTGATGTCAGATTTGATGGCAGGTCGTTTGCACGTTTTCTTCAGCAGTGCATCCGCAGCTGTGCCACAAATCAAAGGCGGCAAACTCAAAGCGTTGGCCGTCACGACGCCTCAACGGATGACGTCCATGCCGCAAATCCCCACCGTGGCAGAGTCGGGTTTGCCGGGTTTCAGCTACACCTTATGGGGCGGTTTGTTCGCCCCCGCAGGCACACCGACAGCCGTGATTGACAGCTTGAACAAAGAGGTCAACAGCATTTTGGCCACGCCTGAGATAAAATCACGGCTGGATGCAGACAATGTGTCTGTGCCCAAAAATACCCCAACCGAATTTGCGGAATACGTGAAAGCAGAGGCTGCGAAGTTTGAAAAACTCGTCAAAGATGCGAACCTGAAAGCAGAGCAATAAGCCATGAAGATTGTTGTACTTCCCGGTGATGGTATTGGTCCGGAAACCATGGCAGCCACCGTTTCTGTGTTGCAAGCTGCCTCGAAAAAGTTCGATCTGCAACTCGACTTGCAGCACGAGCTTGCCGGCCACGACAGCTTGAAAAAATATGGTGCCACCGTCACCCAAACCTTGCTAGATAAAGTCAAAAAAGCCGATGGTTTGATGTTGGGTCCCATGGCCACGTATGACTTTAAAGACGAATCGAAAGGCGAAATCAATCCGTCGATGTTCTTCCGAAAACAACTCGATCTCTTTGCCAATATTCGCCCTGCACGCACCTATCTCGGCGTGAAAACAATCACCTCAGACTTCGATTTGATTGTGGTGCGTGAAAACACCGAAGGGTTCTATGCCGATCGCAACATGGCAGCGGGTAATGGTGAAGTGTTGGTCACGCCCGATGTGGGCATTGCCCTGAGACGCATCACCCGCGGATGTTGCGAACGCATTGCGCGTAGCGCATTTGAGCTAGCCATGCAGCGCAATAAACATGTCACGCTGGTGCACAAACACAACGTGCTCAAAATCACTGACGGTATTTTTCTGGATGCATGTCGTGAAATAGCGAAAGATTTTCCAGAGGTGAAGGTCGATGATTTCATCGTCGATGCCATGATGGCGCATGTGGTGCGCGCGCCTGCACGGTTTGATGTCATCGTGACCACCAATATGTTTGGCGATATCCTGTCTGACCTGACGGCCGAATTGTCTGGCAGTCTAGGTTTGGGCGGCTCACTGAATGCTGGTACGCACTACGCGATGGGTCAAGCGGCTCATGGCTCGGCCCCTGACATTGCGGGAAAAGACGTCGCCAATCCGTTCTCATTGATTTTGTCTGCCGCCATGCTGCTGCGCTGGCACGCGCGACGCAGCAACTGTGATGTATTTGCGCTAGCGGCCACCCGTATTGAAGATGCTGTGGCGCATTGTGTGGCGCACGGTCAATCAACGCGTGATGTAGGCGGCAGCCTTGGCACACGCGCCACGGGTGACGCAGTCATTGCACAACTGATGCTTGCATGAACCCTGTCTTAGGCCTCGTCGTAAATCCGAACGATGTAGTCAATTGGGGCTGCGACACGCATGTGCATGTGATTGGTGACAGCGCACATTACCCAATGGTGTTCGACCGGTATTACACCCCTGGGCCTGCTAACACAGCGGACTTAAAAGAACACTTGGCGAACCAAGCGCTGGGACGGGTTGTGATCGTGCAACCCAGCGTGTATGGCACGAACAACCAATGTTTACTCGATGCATTGTCGGTATTCGGTCCGAATGCTAAAGGCATTGCTGTGCTGGATGAAAATATGACCGATTCAGCCTTGCAACAAATGGATGCTCAAGGCATACGAGGTGTTCGGCTGAATTTTGAAAGCTCAGCCAATCGCCAGACCCATCATCTGCAAGCAGCACTACATCATTGGTCGTCACGCATCGCTTCACTAGGCTGGCACATTCAGGTTTATGCGCCGTTTGAAATGATTGCCGCATGCGCTGGCACGATCCGCACTTTGCCGACGCCTGTGGTGTTAGACCACTTTGCGCTGTGGCCTGTGACTAAATCTGAGACATCCGCTGAGCGCTCGATACTTCAACTACTGACCGAAGGGCATGTCTACATCAAGCTGTCCGCAAGTTATCGCTTGCCTGCATTCGCTGCAACGGACTTGCAACAAATTGTGTATCGTTTGCTACAAGCACAGCCAGAGCGTTTGCTTTGGGGCAGCGACTGGCCGCACACGAACCGAGAACCCGGCGTGCACCGACACGCCATAAGTCGGTACCGCGCCATTTCACCGGATCAACTTTTAGACGAGCGCTCTCAGTGGCTGCACACACCGGAATTGCAGCATCAAGTGTTGGTCGTCAACCCTGCCACACTTTATCGCTTTGAACCCTCACCACTGGACCACGGATGATCAACAAAATCTCTCCTACTATCGCGCAAGCGCTTGCGGATGTGCAAGACGGTGCCACCGTACTGATTGGTGGTTTCGGTACCGCAGGGATTCCCAACGAGTTGATCGACGGCTTGATTGCACAAGGTGCGCATGAACTCACCGTGGTCAACAACAACGCGGGTAACGGCGATACCGGATTGGCGGCCTTACTCAAAACGGGGCGCGTCAGAAAAATCATTTGCTCATTTCCACGGCAAGCCGATTCGTTTGTGTTTGACGAGTTGTATCGGAGCAGAAAAATTGAATTGGAACTAGTCCCACAAGGCAATCTAACCGAGCGCTTGCGTGCTGCCGGTGCTGGCGTGGGCGCGTTTTTTACACCCACGGGCTTTGGCACCGAATTAGCTAAAAACACGGATGGTAGCCCCAAAGAAACACGTCGTATCAATGGCAAAGACTATGTTTTGGAATATCCAATTTATGGCGACTTGGCATTGATCAAGGCAGAGATCGGAGATCGCTGGGGCAACCTGACTTATCGCAAAGCAGCACGCAACTTCGGCCCTGTGATGGCAGCAGCCGCTAAGTTTACGGTGGCCACGGTGCACCACATTGCAGAGCTGGGCGAGCTAAACCCAGAGGCCATCGTCACGCCAGGCATCTATGTCTCCAAGATCGTAAAAATCGACCACGTCGCGACCCTAGCGGGTGGCTTTAAATCCGCCTGAGCTACCAAGGAACATCATGTACATCAAACGCAGCAAAGATGAGTTGGCACAGCGGGTGGCACAAGACATTTTTGATGGCGCCTATGTCAATTTGGGTATTGGTCAACCCACGCTGGTGGCCAACCACATTCCGACTCATATTGAAGTGGTGCTGCATAGTGAAAACGGCATCTTAGGCATGGGTTCCGCTCCTGCCAAAGCAGAAGAAGACTACGACCTCATCAATGCGGGCAAACAACCCGTCACCCTGCGCGCAGGGGGGGCTTTCTTTCATCATGCCGACAGCTTCGCCATGATGCGTGGCGGGCACTTGGACATTTGTGTGCTGGGTGCGTTTCAAGTGTCGGCCACAGGAGATTTAGCGAACTGGAGCACGGGGGAACCAGGCTCAATTCCCGCCGTCGGTGGCGCTATGGATTTGGCCATTGGCGCTAAGCAAACTTGGGTCATGATGGATTTACTCACCAAAACGGGAGAAAGCAAAGTCGTTCAAAGTTGCACCTACCCCCTTACGGGCATCGGCTGCGTTAAACGTATTTACACCGACCTCGCGACCTTTGAATGCACCCCCCAAGGGCTGAAAGTGATCGATACCGTCAACGGTTTGACATATGCCGAACTTAAGAGACTATTAGGGATACCCGTCATGAGATGACGACCGCAAAAATTTAGACCAATAAAAAGGCACTTACCTTGCAATAAGTGCCTTTTTATTGGAGGCGCGACCCAGAGTGGAACTGGGCTAAACGGATTTGCAACGTATATACGTCTAAATCTACCTATATAAATCAATAGATTAACTGAGTATTTTTTAAACGTGTAATGAAACGTGTAATGAATGAGGCCTGTCAAAACATGCAGTTGCCGCCACTTCTTGCAGATATCCATCATTGATCAGAACTTACAAGAAACCCGTACCCCAGCAGGTTGGTAGGAACGCCTGTAAGCCGCGCCTTTAATTGACACGAAGAATTGTTAGCCCACCAAGCTAAGTATTGATTTTATTTCGATATCTAATTCATTGGATTGTTAGAACTTCATAGAAATTTCTATAATTTCATAATTTCGAACAACAGAGACTCTGGCAACACCACGTTTCTTAGATAGATCTAAGAATAAAAATACATCTGATTGCTTGCTTACCTCTTGACCATCAATTGCTTTAATCAAGTCCCCTCGTTTGAAGTGAGCTTGATCAGCAAGTGAGCGACTAATCACATTTTTAATTTGAACGCCATTACAAGCTTTTGAGTTTTTCATTGAGTTTTAGAAAAAAATCAGAAATTTTCTATCTAGTTGATAATCAATTATATTATTTAATTGGATTTTTCCCGATGTTACGATGACATTAAAAATGATACAAACGGTTTCCATCACAATATGTCAACCAATCACTGACTTGGCTCGAGATCAAAAAATGCCACTAACTCTTACACTTTTTTTCAAGCAAAACTAATTTTTATGAACCGAATCACAGCAACGATTGGAAGATGGTTAGCAACTTACTTGAGCGCTGAGACCAACATCAACGCAACCGCCCCTCCTTCAAATCCATTGCACTTGCAAGCGAGTTTGCGACCTGGCGACGTCTTGCTCGTTGAAGGAAGTACCAGAGTAAGTGGAGCTATCAAATACCTAACTCAATCTACTTGGTCTCATGCCGCACTTTATGTAGGAACCAAATTCCCTTTTAAAACGGCCCCTTCAGATCACTGTTTCGTAGAAGCAGACACCATACACGGCGTTCGTAGTACCAGCCTGGAAAGCTACGCGCACCTTCATACTAGAATTTGTAGGCCTATTGGACTCAGCGAAGAAGAATGCAGGGAAGTTACGAAATGTGCAATAGCCCAAATCGGCCATAAATATGATTTGCGCAATATTTTTGATCTCGCTCGATATCTATTGCCAACACCACCAGTTCCCACTCGATTGAGAAGACAACTTTTATCTTTAGGAAGTGGTGATCCAACCCGTGCTATTTGTTCCACATTGATTGCTCAGGCCTTTCAAAGTATTCGATATCCCATCATTCCGTTCACTGATAATACGCCCCAAATTTCTATTAAAAAGAAAAACTTTCAACCTCAACAATTTAAACCTAAACACTTTACACTACTGACCCCGAGGGATTTTGACGTGTCTCCCTATTTTGCAATAATCAAACCTACTGTTGAATGCGGCTTCAACTTTCATAATCTTGAGTGGGTTGAATAAGGTACAAAATTGAAGCTCGAAAAATATTAGTTGCATCAAATGAAACACCTCGAAAACGCAAAAAATATTTGGCGCCATACCTCTGAGCGGCTTAGCCTAATGATTTCAATCATTTTGGCTTTTCTGATTCACCAACTTTGGATCAGATCGACTGGGATACTGTCAGATGATTTGCCGCTTGTTTTCACCATTGCTTTGCTAGGACTTAACACAATTGATTGGTGGACTCTTAAATATAGACGCTGTGAGTGGGCCTTGGCGTATTGTGTTCCACTTGCAGGACTCCTTGCTGCACTGATAGCAATTTGGAAATATTCACCACATGCTGTGGCATGGATACCTATTGTGATGCTTTATCTTTTTTTAAGATTGAAACGGCCAATAGCGCAATTTTTTTCTATCGCCATGCTGATAATTGCAATGGCTATCTTGGTGCAACATTGGAATGCCGACACAACAATTATCACGCGAGGTTTCTTTACGAACGTTTTATGTTTTTGCATCTTAAGCATGTATTTTTCTGCAAGTCAAAAAATATCCGAAGAACTTGAACAAACAAACTTGCAACTAAATGAAGTATTAAAGGACTTCCTTAATCTTCGCCAAAACGAGCTAAAACGTGCTCGCGAACAAATGGTCAATGCGCTTAGTGAATTAGCGCTTTATAGAGATTACGAAACTGGTCAGCATATACTTAGAACGCAAATGTATGTGAAGGCACTTGCCCAAACCCTCATTCGCATTGATCATTACCGCGAAGAGTTAAGTGGCGATAATATAGATTTAATATTTAAAGCTACGCCCATGCATGACCTTGGCAAGGTCGCAATACCAGATCACATTTTAAATAAACCTGGCAACCTCACACAAGAAGAAATTGAACTGATGCGAACGCATGCGAGCATTGGCGAAAAGACTCTCTTGATTGCAGCTCAGCATCAAAATACAGATAACTCGATTTTGATGGTAGCCGCATTGATAGCTGGTGGACATCATGAAAATTGGGATGGTAGTGGCTATCCAAGAGGTCTTAAGGGATTAGAGATTCCATTGGCTGCACGTTTAATGGCTTTGGCTGATGTTTACGATGCTCTAACGACTCGGCGTGTTTATAAGCCAAGTTGGTCCCACGAAGATTCAGCTGCAGAAATTTTTAAGCTCAGTGGTGTGAAATTTGACCCGCTCATTGTTAAAGCTTTTAAAAACTGTGAATCTGAATTTCGCGACATTCTCGATAAATTCAAAGATTAATCATGAGTCCAAGAAAAATTCTGATTGTTGATGATCATCCAATGATTCGTCATTTAATAAAAATGACATTACAATTTGAGAACTATGCAGTTATTGAGGCTGTGGATGCACAAGATGGCTTCAAAAAAGCGACCCTTATTTATCCAGATTTAATCATATTAGATATCAATCTACAAGACCAGAAAAATGGACTTGATCTTTGCCAGCAACTCAAAGAGGTACCGGCCTTACAGAATACAAGATATATCATATTGACAGTTAGCAAGTTTAATATTTATCGAGACCGAGCTCAAAAACTAAATATTTTTAATTTTTTAAATAAACCATTCAAGCCAAGCTACTTAATTGAAACTGTAAAAGGGCTGCTTAATGAATAACAAAGTAATGCTAGAACAAGCTCAAGCGATTAAATTCAGCTGGCCTCAATTACATCAAAAATTAAAACTCAATCTCTCCGGTGAATCAGGTTGGGATAATTTCATTGAGGAGATTCGATGGATTGAAAAAACCATCGAAAAGTTAGTTAATGAAAACGCTGATGCATGCCTGTTCGTTTTGGTTCAGATGTTGCACGAGAAAAATCTAAGCTATAGCGCCTCACATGCGCTACTGTGTGCCACCCTATGCAAGGTAATGAGCAAATATACCGAGCATTCACCTGAGGAGTTGAGCTCACTATGCCAAGCGGCCTTGACCATGAATATAGGGATGTCGAGTCTTCATGACCAGCTCGCACGCCAAAAATCTGAGATCACCGCAACTCAAACAGCATCTATCGCGAATCACTCTGAAATCGGATGGCAATTGCTTCGCAGCAAAGGTGTTCAGGACGAAAAATGGCTAGAAATAGTTCGCAACCATCATCTCGACCTTGAGCAAGCCATGCATACGTCAACGCATATGCTTCAGTTGGCCGATATTTATGTTGGCAGTATCAGTCCACGAAGTACAAGACCGGGGTTACTGCCTCGACAAGGTGCGCTGAGAATTTATAAAGGAGAAGAAGGAAAGCATAACTCACTAGGCCCAGCGTTTGTCAAATCAATTGGCATTTACATACCTGGTAGCTATGTCAAGCTCACTAATGGTGAAATATCTATCGTAATTAAACGCGGAAGTAATATTCATACACCCAAAGTCGTTTCGCTAATTGGGATTCGCGGCACCCCTATTAAAGATCCTCTATTGAGGGATACCTCAGAGCCTAATTTTGAGATTAAAGAAGCGATCCCCACTCACAAAGTCAGGATAAGAAATAACTGGGAATATCTACTCAATAAATTCTTTTAATTCTTATGGTCGAGAATTTATCTCTGCTGAGAAGAATGGAATCAAACATCCACACACTTGCCCCCGACCAGAGTGCTTGGCTCTATACAACTGTTGATCAGCGTTCTTCAACAAGTCCTCCACATTAAATTCTGTATCTCCGCTCAGCCCAGCTACCCCTATGCTAATGGTGAGTACCTCAGCAACATCTGAATCCTCATTTGGTATGTGAAGCTCTCGCACCAGTTGCTCTAACTCATTAGCCAACAACATAGCTGCTGCAAAACCGGTTTCCGGCAAAATACAGGCGAACTCTTCTCCACCGTATCGCGCAACAAGATCGCCTGGACGTTTAAACTTCGCTTTTACAGCATTTGCGACAAGCCGCAAGGAGTCATCGCCAACCAGATGTCCGTAACGGTCATTTAATCGCTTAAAGAAATCAATATCTAACATGATCAACGCCATTGGCTGCTGCGTGCGTAGCGATCGTGCCATTTCCAGGGGAAGCTGCTGATCAAAATATCGACGGTTATAGACCCCAGTCAGCCCATCCCAAAATGCCCAGCGCTGCAAGATATCGGATTGGTACTTTAATAAAAGGTGTGCTTTTACGCGGGCTCGAACCACCGGTATATTCACAGGCTTAACGATAAAGTCCACAGCGCCGAGAGCGAGCCCTTGTATTTCCTGATCGCTGTCATTGCTCGCAGTGAGAAAAATTACGGGCGTATTCTTTGTCAACACATCACTCTTGAGTTGTCTAGCAACCTCAAAGCCATCCATCCCCGGCATGACAATGTCCAACAGAATTAAATCAGGTGGATTCTTGCGACAAATTTCCAACGCCTGTTGACCGCTAGTAGCCATAAATATTTGGCAATCGTCCTTGAAATTTTCGTACAGCACCTGGATATGAATAGGCTGGTCATCGACAACCAGTAATCTAGGCTTGTAATTCGCTGGCATCGAATCTGAACCCAAACACTGAAACATATTGTTGTGAAGATAGAGATCAATTGATAACATTGATCAAATTTTAACTTATCTAATTGAGATTTTTGATCAAATTTTCACATTCGATTGCAGCTTGAGCAAAGTCAAACGTTGCCATGGCTTGTTCCAAAGAGGCACCAGCCCCATCTTGTTGACTGTTCAATTGTGTGCGCAGTTGAGCATAGAGATCCAAGGCTTGCATATTCGCATCATTTAAGAGTTGGTGGAGTTCGTTCAACATATTAAAAACTGTTGCTTTTGAATCGGCCATCTTTACCGTTGATAGAGTTTGTGACGGCGAAAAATCACGGCTAAATTTCCGAGCAGTTTCGCAAGTGGACACCACGGAACTTCGCAGTTTGGCAACCAGTTCATATAGTTCAGGATTTGGACTCACGCTCTTGAAACGGTCCTCTGCAGTTTTGGCCAATTCGGCAAGGTAGTCTGCCCCCACCGTTGCAGACAAGCCTTTGAGCGTGTGCATCAATTGTCCAGCCTCCACTAAGTCGCCTTGCTGCAAACAGCCATTCAGTTGGTCGGGGATAAGATGAATTTGGTCAACAAATGACATCAGTATCTGACCATAAAGAAAAGCATTGCCATTGAGGCGCTTAATTGCAGAATCTACATCCAGAAAGCGAGGGTCTAATTTTTCTTTGATGCTTGTCGATTGTGGCAACGTAACTGTCATGTCAGGTACTGGCAAACTTGACGGGCGCTTGCAAACACTTTGCAACAAAGTCACCAGCTGCACCAAGTCAAAGGGTTTGCCGACATGGGCATTCATACCGGCGGCAAGACACTCTTCGCGATCCGAACTCATGGCGTTGGCAGTTATGGCAATGATCGGCAGATCTGTCAAACCCAAGTCATGACGAATCTTGCGAGTTGCCATTAATCCGTCCATGACAGGCATCTGCAGGTCCATCAGCACAACATCAAACATGGGGCGAGCATTGGCGATGGCTTCCACGCCAAGCTGTCCGTTGTCTGCCACATCGACTCGCGCCCCCTGTCCTTGCAACAACTCTTTGGCCACTTGCTGATTGATTAGGTTGTCTTCGACCAACAAAATGTGCAAACCGTCTAGGGTAAGTTGCATAGCCACAGGCTCATGGGCAGTTAGCCCGAATTGACGGACGGACTCAGCCTCCACCAACACGTCATACAAAGTAGATGCTGTAACCGGTTTGATCACATATCCATCAAGTTGAACATGGTCATACATGGTCCGTTGATTAAGCATGTCCTTGTCGTGGGCCGACACCATGATTGAGAGTGGCCTCTCATTCGCTGTGAATAAGCTCTGAATCTTTTCTAAGGTTTGCCAGCCATCCATATCTGGCATGAGCCAATCTATCAGCACAATTTTGTAAGGTGTTTGGCCAGTCCGTTTACGTGCCTGAACCATGGCAATTGCCTCAGCACCAGAGCTTGCTACATCTGATTGCCAACCCATAGACAGCACCATCGCGGCCATGATTTCTCGTGATTGAGGACTGTCATCGACCACTAACACTTGAAGCGGTCCCGTCAAGGCTGCAGGAGCGGAGTGACTGACAAATTTAGCATCCATTTGTTTAGCATTGGGCAAAGTGAGGGTGAAGTAGAAAGTACTCCCCTTCCCTAGCGCGCTTTCCACTTTCAAATCACTTCCCATGAGATCGACCAATTTCTTGCAAATACTTAATCCAAGACCCGAACCACCATAGCGGCGTGTGGTGGAGGATTCTGCTTGCGCAAAGTTGTCAAAAATTCGCTGCTGTTGTTCTGGCGAAATACCGATCCCGTTGTCGATGATGGCAAAGCGCAATGTGGTTTTTTCTTCGTCGTGTTCTACGACTCGGATTTGCAGCACCACCGTCCCCTGTGGTGTGAACTTGATAGCATTGCCACCCAAGTTGATCAGGACTTGCTTAATCCGCATAAGGTCCCCAATCAACACTTTAGGTATGTCTGAGCAAACATCAAACAGCACTTCTTGTTGATGGTTGTTGGCACCAGTCGACAAAATTACAGATAGATCGCGCAGCATACTGCTGACAAGGAAGGGCTGCGGGTCAAGCTCCAACTTACCGGCCTCCATCTTAGACAAATCAAGGATATCGTTGATCAGACCCAGCAACGATTTGGCAGCCGATTCGGATTTAACAATGTAGTCAAGTTGCCGATGTGTGAGTTCGGTACTTTGCAACAATTGCAGTAAACCCAAAATTGCATTCATGGGTGTGCGAATTTCGTGGCTCATATTGGACAGAAATTGGCTCTTGGCAATGTTCGCTAGTTCAGCCTTTTGCTTCGCTTCAACCAACGAAATCTCAAAAGCTTTTTCATGGCTGATGTCCAAGTTAATTCCCGAAATCAACAAGGCCCTCCCATCGGAGCTTCGCTCGGTAATCTTGGCACGCGATTGCACCCAAATCCAGTTCCCGTTTTTGTGACGCATACGGGTGACAACGTCAAAACTATTGCACTCACCCTTCAAATAGCGTCTCAAAGTTTCTTGAGCCATAGGTAAATCGCTGGGGTGGCACATCTTGGACCACTGCTCAAAACTGAATGGATTAAGTTCAGCCAAGGTGTAGCCCATCATCTCTGCCCAACGCTCATTGATAGTTGATTCACCAGTTTTTAGATTCAACACCCAAGTTCCAGCCCCTGTACCCTCCAAAATATTGCTAAGGTTTTGGCGTTCAAATACAAGCTCATGCGTTCGTGTGTCGACTAATGCCAATAATGAGTTGAAGCCATTAATAAGTTTTCCGACTTCATCGTTTTGAATAATAGACAATGGCTTAAAACTGCCGCCACTTTTAGTCATCTCGGTCAAAGCTTCTGTTGCGATGCTCAAAGAATTAAGTTGGCGTCGCAGCACCCACCAAGTCATGTACCCAAAAGCAATCATCAGCATCAAGGTGACGATGATCATTTGCTGCTGCATATGGGCGACAGGAGCAAGTGCCTCAGACGTGGGCAAAGAAGCCGAATATCGCCAACCCACAACAGGAATATTGCTGGATGCGGATAATCTTTCCTCTCCTAAGGTATTCTTGTGGATGCCATAACCTTCGTATCCCGCGTTAAAGCGCGCAATTAACGGATCCATTTTTTCTTTGGACATCAAAGTCATCACCCGGCTTTTGTCGGTAGCGGTGACGATTAGGTCGGTAGTAGGTTGAATGATCCAGTAACCACCACTTTTACCGACTGTGCTTTCGGTAAAGTGATCCATGAAACTGGGTTCATTCAAATTAATAACCCCAGCCAGCACGCCAATAATTTGTCCCTTCGGGTCATGAATTGGTGTAGCAATTCCAAAGATGGCGGCATTTAAGATCCTCCCCTTCTGCGGATTGCCAATCACGGTTTTATTCTGTTTCAGCGCATTGTTTACAAAGTCGTAGCTTGTGAAATCGCGCCCTACACGTCCTCTACTGAGAGGCAATGATGCTCTTACTATGCCGTTGGCATCCGTGATGAAGTAGCCTGAATTAAATCGGTCTAAGGAAATGCCCCGACTCTCGAGAAATATCTGCAAACTCTCTGGCTTGCGAATTAAATCAGCGGTCACCATGACAGCGGACTTTTCAAGACCGTCGATCAATTCCAAAAAATCACTATTTAAATCTTTGGCTTGCATGCTTGCTATTGAATGCAATTGCGAGCCGAGTACATTACTCATTTCATTGCGCATGAGCTGAATCACAACGAATCCAAGTGACCACATGCTGGCAATAAAAACCGAGAGCGTGAACAGCGTGATTTTTTTCTTGAGAGACCAGGTATTACCTAGAGTACTTGGCACAAAACTGCTCCTTTTTACTCGTACATGTGGATATCAGATGTTAATCCTCATCCCCATCGACATAATTCAATATGGTGGACAGCAATAACTTGCTGTTGCTGTTGCTGTTGCTGTTGCTGTTGCCTAGCTTGACGCTGTTTTCTCTGTTGCTTTATCTTAATTTCCTGTTGAGCGAGCGTTTGGACTTGAAGTTGTTGACTTGCAAGTGACTTTGCAGCCGCCTCTAACCACTTCATTTGTTCGCTGAATTCAGTGACTGACGATACAGCCACATAGATGTGCTGAAGCAATTACATCGCGTGACTTGAACTCTCAGCTTGAATTGAGGTTTTTACCCATGTGTTGTTCTTTAGGTTCACACGAGCGATAACTGTCTTGAGTGTTTTGGTGATTTCTCTAATCATCATAAATGTATTATGAAAATTTATTTGGTTTATTATCAAGAAAATTTAGGCAATGCAAGTTTGAAAGCATCAAAGATAAAAATACTACTTTCGCATCTATACACCTCCCAAAGGTAAAAGATCGTCATGTGTGTAATGCAAGGAGTGAAAAAAATTGGAGATTTTGAATGAACATTCAGTATGCATCCTCTAGCTTGAGTGAGCTTTTCTTACAAGCAGGACTTAGCGAGAGCGAAATTAAACACATCAACACAGTTTTTCATGTTACGCGTAAGATTAAGCGCGGAGATTATTTATTCAATTCAGGTGATAAGTTCAAAGACATTTTTACCATTCGTGCTGGATTATTTAAAACATCTTTTCTTTCTAGCAATGGATATGAGCAAGTTACAGGTTTTGGGATGGGGGGTGAAATACTAGGTTTAGATGGTATTGCAACAAGTCACCACAGCTGTATTGCTATTGCATTAGAAGATTCCGAAGTGTATGCCATTGACTTTAATACATTACTAGATTTGTCATTGCAAATTAAAAACCTGCAACGCAACATTACACGACGTCTTAGCAGCGAAATCGTACGTCATCACAAAGAATTGATGGTGCTTGGTAGTATGCTCGCTGATGAACGAGTAGCTGTATTTTTACTTGATTTATCTACTCGCTTGCATGCGCGTGGATATTCAAAATCTGAATTTATCTTAAAAATGAATCGTGAAGAAATTGCAAGTCTTCTTGGAATGAAACATGAAACTTTAACTAGAACATTATCAAAATTCACTTCAGAAGGAATTATTGATGTTCAATTACGAACCGTAAAAATATTTAATTTTAATAAATTGCGTTCTATAGTTAAAGAACATGTAAAACCAGAAAACCTTAACTTAATGCGTGAACGTACAATGGTTGTCATGCAAAACTGACTGATAAAAATAAGTAACAATTTAGTTTGCTATGTTAATAAACCCATTATCCAATATAGTGGAATTTTTTTATCTTACAAATTATTTCTTAAAATGTTAAAACGGCTCAAATATTACGAGCTGTAATTTAGATACCAGGCCTAGAAAGCCCGTGGGCTTCATGACAGATGCGATTGAAGAGTTGTTATGAACGTCCCCCTTAACTGGACGCTTTCAAGCTTAAGGCAATAATAGCCTCAAGCTGGGAGCTATGGATTCAAGACATTGCTTGGCTGTTGCCCCATTCACAACAGCATTTCGATAGCCAACGTAATAAAGCGACCAAATAGCAAAACAGCGCGCTGGAATGTCTGGGTGATTCGCCTTCGTCAGTGCAGCAATTATCGGAGCAAGTAACTCCATCACTTGGATGCGAATGCGTTCTTCGTATGCTGTAGACCACATCCATCCGAACGCAGCGCTTTCGCGTCGAATTTTGATGTGCTTGATATCAGACACGTACAGCGCCAACAAATAACGGTGAACAAACTCATCAAGCCCTTCGTCTACTTTTCTTTGCGTCTTTTTCGTGATTTTGCTGATTTGCTCATCACTCAAAGCGATACTAATTTCGGCTAGTAAATCGACCTTCGAAAGACCTAAGCGATACGCTTGAACTGGGGTAAATCCAGCTTGAGCCGCAATCTCCCGCATTCCCACCTCAGTGTAGCCCTTTTGCTCAAAGAGTTGCCGAGCAGCTTTCACGAACTGAACTTGCCTATCCATCTGTTCCTGCTTAAATATTAATACGTAATGATACCTTGTCACTACGGCAGCAGGACGCATCAGTAGCGGTCGTTCTAGTCACACGCAGTAGCTAACGATGTATACAAGTTGATGTCTAGATTTGCTTACTATGCTGTAAACAGGTTTACAAATGTCATTTAAAAGCAGAATTTTGATCATCGCAGGTACCGCACTTGCTTATTTTTTGCTTTATCGACTAAATTTCATATTGATTGGTGATTCGCTAAATTACGCCTACCGTGTGGATTGGATATTTCTGCCTAGTGGGCTTCGCCTTGCGTTTGTGCTGATTTTTATGAGAGAAGGCGCGCTAGGCATTGCGCTCGCTTCAATGCTCATAACGTATGAGCAGTATTTTGATGGCAATTATCTAAAGTTATTAGTTTCAGGATCGCTAGCAGGAGTAGGTCCTTATGTAGCTTGGAAATTCGCATCAGTACTCTTAAAGTTAGACAAAGTAATGACGAACTTAAGCTCAGTTGGCTTGTTCAAGTTGGCTGTACTTTTTGCTTTCACAAGCGCGGTAATTCACCAACTTTGGTATTTCTGGATTAGGGCAAATGAACAATTTCTAGACACGGTTGTTGTAATGTTCGTAGGAGACTTGATTGGCACGATTATGGTTCTAGGATTTCTTCAAATGCTATTGCGAGTAATTCGGATATCTAAGAACTGATCAACCAGCGTCCAGTTACGGGACGCTTCTCAGAGAAGTGATAAGGCGTTGAGAAATCGACGCCTTTTTTGCTGACTGTTGAATGACGAAGCGCTGCCAGATGCTCTTGTCTAGGTAGCAGAAGTGCTGAGCCAGCATGTTGTTACTGAAACGCTCTCGCTTTTGGGCAGGAAACAGCGGGACATAGAGTTCGGTGCTGATTAGCGGCTTGAGCGAGTTACCGCCCAGCTGAAAGGATTGAGTAGGTAGCCTTGCGAATCCACTTACCAATGGCTTCTACTTTGAAGTGAGCTTGCCAGCGGTCACTGTCAGGGCGACGCACCAAACGAATCTCGTTTTCACGAACAACTACTGTTTCCGCGCTTCTTTCAAGTGTGCAGTTTATGGGCCTTTACTCAATAGAGCAACCAAACATCATGAAACAATAAAAAAGCACCTAACTCGTGAGAGCTAAGTGCTTGATATATAAGGATAAATCCTTGGAGGCGCGACCCAGAGTCGAACTGGGCTAAACGGATTTGCAACAAATAGCCGACTTCAAAAACCTATATTTAATGCGGTATACCAAGCCACAAAATCTAACGTGCGATTAAACGTGCGATTGAAAATCAGCTAAAAATACCGCGAAGCTCTTCCACTAAAGCCTGCCCCACAGGTTCTATATCAACAAATTCCAGTTTCACCCCTTCATACAACCAAGCCGTAGCCAACACCTCTTCTGGTCTAAATCTTTTGAGCGTGTGAACCCGCAAACATTGCTGAAAGAAATTAGGTAGCGCCATTGGATCTTTTTTAAGGGCGTATCCAACTAACGAGTTCAACATCCCATAAGCCCATTCACTATCGCCTGGCCTGTTCACTGGCCAATCAACGTGATTTACCAAAGGCATACCAAAGTCGTTAAATAGAGCGAGTATGAACGTTGCACACGTAAAACCAGAGCCATCACCAGCATCGATGACTCCCCCGTCCAACCCAAAACCACGCTCCCCCTCATAAACCAAACTGTACGGAATAGGCATTCCATCAATTTTCGGGGACGAAATTAAAATCCAATCGGCGAAAGTCTCCGCTAAATCTCTAGCTAATTTTTCAAACTCAATCCAGCAATAAGCATAATTCCACTCTTCTACTTGTACCTTCTTATGCCATGCCAAATGCACGAGCATCGGTTGCTGATTTTCATCTTGAAAAATTAACGCGACATGTTTTTGCTTGGGATTGTCTGGGGCGACAAGAATCCCAATAGCTAGAGAATGATCACCCGCAAGTGGGATTGCATCATTTGGATTAAGCAACGATTTGATTACCCAACTTTGGCAAACCAATAAACGCCATATCAGGCGACTGATCCAACTCTACCAACCTATTCCAAGCTGCTTTGTAAAGATCATCCCACGAGGTCAAATACCTACTCACCCTGTACGTTGATCTAACCAACCCAATAAGAGTACGCGAGGTTAATCGAGCGACATCTGCACATTCAAGCAACTTGTTCACTTTAGCAAGATCATTTGCAATTAATGCTTTTTCTACACATGCCATTGCCTCCCTTGCCGCCAATCGCTTAGCGCCAGATGCATCCAACAAATACAACGAATCCAACACATCTTGCACTGATACTTCTACACTAATTGTTTCAACAGTTTGCGATGTACTAGATTGAGCAGCAGTCAAAACCGATAGGCGATCAACTTTTGCACGCATACGACTAGTCTTGTCATGCATCAACTCGACCAAGTGCACAGTCTCACACGTAGTAGATTTGTTATGTACAAAAAAAGAGAAGCCCGAATTTATCAAAAATTCGTCTTTAACAACGGCAGGGCTAGCTTGAAAATAAGCTGAACGCTCGACGGCGAATTCGTTCGTTGTTGCCCTCTCAAAACTCATTGCCAAGGCCATTACTCAACTCCATCCGTCAATAGCTTGACCACTTCAGCCTTCATCTCTGCAAACAACTTTTCAAGCTGACTTGAAGTCATCAACTCGGTGTTGTCAGCATCCGTGTTCACATCAACTGCACAAGCACAATAGAACTTGTTAGTTGCTGGCAGTGGAATTGGAGTAGTCGGGGAAAATGGCAATGAATGAAACTGAACCACAGACCAAGTAGTCAAGCGATTAAGCATCATGCGCTCAACGAACTCAGACTGTTGAGGTAAGTTGACACGAAACTGGAAATCGCGGAAGCGGTCGACATCAACCGCAACAGTTCGCACCAACTCTTTGAGCTTTACATACCCAGACTTAACATCATCTACTCGCAAAAGACCGCCTAAACCAATAGCTATTCGCACAACACCTTCAGGTTGCGTTCCCGCCCATTTCACAACTTGATCAACGAACGGATTGAGAAGGTGCTCGATATTTTCCAGTACCTGAAACTCTGGCACACCTGATGGCAACGGCTGTATGACGCAATCGAGACGGTTGAATGTTCGCTTCAGCTCTGCGCGGTACGTATCCAAATTCGCACTAGCGATTAGTTCCGCTGACCTCTTAGTCGTTTCATCAGGTGCAGCACCAAAAATAGCCTGAAACACGTCTTCGATACTAATTTCCCAAACAGGCTGTTTGCAAAACAGCGATATCCGCAGATGATCTGCAGCCCAAAAAGCGATGCTTTCCTTGCTCACTGTATTTTCCTATTTAAGTACACACTTAGTTTTATCGCGCCATCATATAGCGTAACAGCCCGAACTTTATCTGTGTCTAGGCAAAATTAGCTCTATCAGTGCTACTAATTCTTAAACAAACTCTCATGTAAAAACGTAAATCTCTGCTTTTCATGCTTAAGTGTGCTCAAGCAAACTCTAATTTAAATGCTATTTTCGCATATTTAAATACTACTTTTCTTGCAAAACGCTTGCCTTTTAAGCTGTAAATCATTAAAATAACAGTACTGCATATTTCAACTTGCAGTGTTATTTTTATTACTTTATTACTATGTTAAGACAACCTAACCCGTGCGCTCCTACAGCGCACAGCAGCCTTAGTGCTGCACCCAGCGTACCCACGCTAATTCCGCCAACAAAGCAGCAAAAAGCGCAGTCTATGCTGCAACAGTTGCGTCCTCAGTCGCGCCTAAAAACCGCAACGCTGCAACCCGTCCAGCACCCAACTAAGCAACCAGCTCAAACGCAAGCCGAGCAAATGCAATGCTGGGTGCAATTGAGCATGGACGAGTTAAAGCGCATTGCCAGCGAAACAGCTGCACAAACTGCAAAGTATGAGCAGACGCTGCACGAACGCTTGGTAGAGACGTACAACGTTTACTACTTGTGGATGCATTGCGACGAGAAGCAAGTGTTTTTTGACGTTGTGCGCGAGCATTTGCACGAAAACGGCATTGCAACACGCAAGGACACTGACGAAGCACACTTGCTAACAAAAGCATTTTTAGTGGGCGACAACGCGAGCAAAAGCAGCAAGTACGCTAAAAACATGCGCACTGCAATACACAGCGGCGTAATGCCCGACAAATATGCAGCTTGGATGCAGGTAAACACAATTGAGCTGGTGAGCAGACGCGAGCCTGTACTAATGCAGCCGCTTGATGGAGCAAGCACTGGTGTATTTGTGCGGGCGCAAACACTGCTGGATAGTTTGCTTAACATGCGCATGCAAAAGCCAGTAGCTAGCTTTGTTGTGCCCAGCACTTGCTACAGCTTTGACAATGACGATGCTGCCGAGTACGAAATTACATTAACTAAGCGCACTAAAAATGCAACAGCTGCTGGCGAGGACAGGTTGGACGTGCTGTGTACGTTGCCGCGAAGCAAAGAGCTGGAAAAGCTATTGTTTAACAAACTTACTTGGGCATTTGTGCGAAACGTGGAAATGCTGGAAGCTGTTGCTGAGACTGGTGATGAAGCAGCGTTTTTGGACGAAGCGCAAGTAACGCAAGACTACAGCGAACATGTAACGCTGGCACACGAACAGCACATGCGCGAGATTGATGCAGTAGCAGCTAGTGGTGACGAAGGTGCTTTGGCGAAGCATTGCGCAGCACACGCACAAGCTGCGGTTAAAACAACTATTGCACAAGTGCGAGCAGAGCACAAAAACAGTACGCAAATGCTAGCAGGAGCTAGCAATGCCTAAGCTAAACGTAATACACATTTTCGAACGCATGCAAAAGTGCGTGCAAGAACTTGAAGCTGGCAAGAGCTACGAGACACGTAACTTAAGTGGTCTATTAAGCGACCAGCAATACAGAGATTTGCAACAGCAGGTACAAAATCGTAAAGGGAAAAAGTTAACAACGCACGAAGTTCAAACGAGCTTTATGCAAAATGCTTTCAAGCAACTTAAAGCGAATCTTCCTGCCGAATTAGATCGATTAACTAGGCAGCGAGAAGTAAAAGCAGCACGAATATTTCTCGATGCATATTTTTCTGCATCATGCAGTCAAAATCCAATGGCTTTAGGCAATGCTGCATTACAACGCAACAATTTTCGTCCTTACAACTCGAACCGTTTACCGCAACATCAACTAAAGCGTGATGCTGAAATCAAAGCGAACGAAGCTGCTATCACCAAGCACTTGGTTTCGCAGATGAGCGAAGAGCAACGAGACCAATACGAGTTTGACCAAGCAGTTGTTGCCGATTTAGAGCGACCGAAAAAAAGGCGCTAACTTCAAGCACGTGGTTTTGCAAAACCACGTATTCGCAAAAGCCGAGCACTCACAGCTCGGCTTTTTTATTGGGCAAATAGCAATGAAATCAGCATTTATTCGCAGGTATTGTTTGGTTGGCATAAATATCTGCATGAACAAGCACGAGGAAAACAAAATCTGGATTCAGCATTGCAAGCCATATGCTGAGCAAGCAACTCATTACTACACACCGCACACTCGCATTCTGTCGAAAGATAAGACTGAAGGCCAAATTGAATTTTGTAAAAAACTAATTAGCAGTCAACTCCAAGTCTTTCACAATCGTCTGGTGAAACGCTTGCATGGCTACGACTATGCGAAAAAACGTGCTGAGCTTGAAGTAATACTCATAGCTGGAATAGAAGTTAAAAGCACGCATGAAGTTGAATTTGACACAATGCACGTTCATATGTTGCTGGGCAATTTAAAGGGTAAGTTCTTTGACAGCACAGAACAGGAAGTCATCAAACAGTTACTTGACGAGTGTTGGAAGAAAACATGTGTGTTTGGAAAAGAAACACACCTGCGGACTACAGATGACACACCACTCAAGGGACTAAGTTATACAAACAAGGGTAATTGGAAACCTTGGCTAGGCGACGGCGTTCAATTTATGAACTGCTGGTGGCCTACTGCCGAGATTAGCTGAGTGCGATTAGCGCAGTGATGATTACCCTGTAGCCATCGGAAACGAAGGCTATTTGTATGACGTTGACTGAAAGTGCATGCAAACACACTCAGCATCACATCACAGTGAACACACGCTAGTACAAACGCTGATGCATACGCTGACACCACAGTCACCGATACGCTGAGACTACGCTGGCAACATAAATGGTTGAACTTAAAACTCCAAACAATTGCTCAAGCACGACGATGCGAACGCCAGTTCGCATGTGTGATTGAGCAAGTGAACGCAGTTCACTCAACTAATTAAAACCATCACCATCACCAGCAATCACCAACAAAAAAGCCCACATCAAGTGGGCTCATGTACTCAAGCAATCTATGCTTAGTTCAAGTGGTCCTTCAAAGCCTTGCCAGGTCGAAACTTGGGCACTTTGGCTGCTTTGATTTTGATTGCTGCGCCAGTGCGTGGATTACGTCCAGTGCGTGCTGCACGTTTGCCCACAGCGAAAGTACCAAAGCCCACCAATGAAACTGTGCCGCCCTTTTTCAGCGTCTTTGTCACAGCATCAACCACTGACTCCAGTGCGCGAGTAGCCGCTGCTTTGCTAATGTCTGAGTGGTCAGCAATGTGGGTGATCAATTCCGTCTTGTTCACGTGTTGTTCCTTCTTGTGTTTTATTACCAAAATTGGCAGGATGCGTAATTTAGCAGATGCCAGTGACAGTTAGTGGGTCTTCAACATCAGACTTGCTGGCACCTGTTGTTGACTACGCTGTGCTTGCGCCATCAATGTTTGAGTAAGTTCATTACGGCGAAAGCGTATCCACTGCATGGGACTTGATTTCATGTAAGTGGTGAACTGCCGTTGTAACTCCAAGTGGTCCATGCCGCTTTGCTCGGTCAACTCAGCCCAGCCAATAGGCTGATCAATATTCGCGTCTATCCACTTGCACAACTTTTTGAGCTTGCGCTGATTGCTTGCAGGCTTGGACAGTTTGAGAGTTAGTACATTGCTCATGGCCAGTCACCGATGATTTGTAAACGGGACCAGCATTTTTGGTGATTTGCACTGGCTTGAAAATACGCCGTCTGGCGTATCTTCGCCTAAGGGTTTTCCTCGGGTGTGGTCACATACCAGCAGCCCCAATAAGGCTCCGCTGGGTCATAGTCCACGCTGTTGTTGGCCACCCACTTGGCATTGAAGCTGATGGGCACAGGTGACAACTGTTCATCGGGCGTCTCGATGGCAACGACTAATCGGTCACCAGAGAATATGCGGAAGATGCCTGTGGGCACATCCAAGTCATAGCTGAACGACACCTCAGTCACATTGCGCGGTATCAGTCCCATGCGCCCAGCCACATCAAAGCGTTCAGTCACGCCAAAGGCCACGGCTTCCAGTTCACTGGTAAACGCCAGTTGGCTCTGTTTTACTCTTACATCCCACATATCTGCTCCTGTCCAGTATTTACACAGGGCATTCTTAGGGCATCACGCGACGAAGTCGATCATTCGCCGTTCCTTACGGCAGGTCTCTAGTTAGTCAGCTATTAGATTAGCGATGAGTGAGCGTTTGAGCGCTGGCAGATTTAGTTTGTCCATGGACACTGCTTGAGTTTCACGTAGTGCCCACACAGTCACCAGTACAAATGTGCGTGTCTTCTCATCCATGTGGCGCAGGATTTCTGTGATGGTCTCAATCACCAAGTCATCGGCAACCAGCACCTGATTTGTACTATTACCCTGCGTGCCCATGAACACATTGGCATCCATCTCCAACCACTCGGCCAACACCATCATCTTGGGTAAATCGGGTATGACCATGCCAGTGAGCCACTTGCGTGCTGTTTCGCGGCTAATGGTTGTAGTGCCACCTGCGCGAAAGTTGAACTGATTTGCCAAACTGCTGGCACTGGGTACTTTGCCAAGCCTGCGTACGAGGGCGTTAGTCAAGGCGGTGCTGAAGGCAGCTTTCGCTTCATCTCTCGTAGCAGTGGCCTTGGCTGTTTTGCCCATTTATCTCGCGTTACAGACGCATTAGTTGCAGTTGCATTCATTCTGTGTAGGAACGCAACGCACGTCGCCAACTGTCGTGTGGCGATATTCATATTACGTGCAACCGTTAGTTGGCGTCGATCATTTTTCTAAAAACAAAATACGTTTTTTAATTCTGCACACAACCTTATTTCTATGCCCAATAAATTGAAAGCGTTAGCACTCAGCCTCACTCTTTTTGCTTCACAAGCAGCTTTAGCAGAGGCTGAGTTTGGGCTTAATTGTGTAAACAAAAATAACAAAAATTCTGGCGTAATATTTCTTAGCTTTGCAAGCTTCGCAACTATTACTTGGTTTGGCACTGATACATCCGACGAAAGCCAAAGGGAAAAATTAACTTTAACCACTAAAACAGCAGAGAGCATTCGGTATACGTCGCCGCCAAGTTACAAAGAGAAAGTCGTATGGATAGTCAAACGTGATACTTTGGAATTGACGCGGTTCGATTTTGCATCTATGTCGTTTAGTTGCATGAAAAGTAATGACGTTACTGCCTTAACGAAAAAATCTGATGAAGTAATTATTGAAAAGCAAACACGTTTGGAAAACAAAAAGCAAAACGACCTACGTATGAAGAAGCAAGAAGAGCAACAGCAATTAAAACGAAATCAGATTTAATTCTGCAGTCTCAAATTCAATTTGTCAGTGATTCCACGCAGACAATTCTGACCATTTAGTAACATGAAGCCAGTACTGATACTTGGCTTCTAGCGACATATCTGGCTCCAGCTA
>Ga0213920_1000160_pt1 | contig 64542 bp, 60 predicted proteins | sample McNCre1117MG_FD_161054 | JGI IMG/M metagenome (GOLD analysis project Ga0213920, IMG submission 161054) | Freshwater microbial communities from McNutts Creek, Athens, Georgia, United States - 11-17 MG | ecosystem: Environmental > Aquatic > Freshwater > Creek | place: USA: Georgia | collected...
CGACTCATAATCGTGGGGTCGCGGGTTCAAGTCCCGCCCTAGCTACAAAAAACCCTCGTTTTTCAACGAGGGCATTTTTGTTTAATCGAGCCTAGAAGGCTGAGGTTCCGAATGGCGTTCCCCAACCGGTTGGCCCATCGTAGCCCGGCGAAGTGGCACAATAGGTGCGGGTCAGGCACCTGCCGTTAGACCCAAGCGTGACATCGTGCAGGCTGTTGCGGTTTGCCCAGAGGTAGGCTCCGGCCGAGTTGCCAAAGTTGTTCTTGAGCGCGAACAGCGACGCGATGATCGGTGCGGCCGCACTGGTGCCACCGAAGGTGTACCACTGGCCGTCGATGGTGACTGCAACACCGGTGGCCGGGTCAGCAACGGCAGCCACGTCCACAACGCTCTTGCCGTTGCAGTTTGTCTGCGCCGTGTCCTGCCAGGCGGCTGGGGGATTGATCACGCTGCAGCCAGAGCCGCCCGAAGACCACGCCGTTTCGCTCTGCCACTTGAATGTTGAGTCGGTGTTCAGGGTGGTTCCACCAACACCGATGACGCTCGAGAAACTGGCTGGCGCGCTAACTCCGTATCCGCTGTCGCCAGATGACGCGACCACGGCAATTCCGTTGGCGGTGGCCTGCGCGTAAGAGGCGAACTTGGCCTCTGTGGTGTCCGGACCGCCGTACGAGTTGCTGATACTGATCACGCCTTTGAAGTTGGCGGCCACGCCTACCGCAGCGTTTAAATCCTTGAAGCTTGCGGTGTCGGCTTCTACCAGCAGGATGCTGCACTTGGGGCAGACGGCGCTTGCCATTTCGACATCGAGGGCCGTCTCCTGGGCCCATCCCTGATCCGTTGTCTTGGGGCTTTGCGTTGAGGCTCCGCGCTGGTCTATCTGCATGAAGCAGGTGTCTTTACCGCTCGGCAGTGCAGTCAAAGTTTCACCGGGGTTTCCGCAACGGCTGATGTCGGGAAGCGCGTACATCTTTCGGTAGGCGGTTACGTCTTCAAAAACGGTGCCGGAGTGCATCGCGTCCACGATGGCGATTACCTTGAACCGGGCGCCCACGGTGTTGATCTTGTACGCACGCCGTAGCGCATTTGCCCCCAGGGTCTGGTCTGTTGCCGGTGTCAGAGCGTGCTGCTGAATGCCGTTCTTGAACTTAGTTCTTCGGATGGCCAGGCAGGTGGCCACTCCGGCATGCGCCTTGCCACACGAGGCGTAGTCACGGAAGGATACTTTTGAGACGCGCGGCGCAGCGCTGGCAGAGCTGGCAACACTGGTAGATGCGGTGAAGGTGAGTAGCGCCATGGCTGCAGTTGCCAGGACCAACAATCTAGAGTTTTTCATTCCTCTAGTGAGCCACCGACTTTCACGGCCATTGCGGCCAGCGGCGCAAATTGTGAGCAAATGCGCCAAACTATACCTGTGGTAAATCCAAACGTTCAGGGCAAGCAGTACCCGGCAACAGACCCCTATCTAGTGGGTCGAGAGAAGATTCGCGAGTTCGCCCACGCGGTCAAGTCGGTTTCCCCAACCAACCTCGATTTGTTCGCGGCTCAGGCCGCCGGCTATGCCGACCTGGTGGCCCCGCCAACCTTTGCAGTGGTTATCCAGGAGCGCAGTTTGTCGGCGGTTTTGGCCGACCCGGAGGCTGCTATCGACTTCTCGCGCGTTGTACATGGAGACCAGCGTTTCAGCTACGTCCGCCCAATCGTAGCCGGCGACGAACTGACCAGTGTTCTCTCCGTTGCAGCTGTGAAGAGTCTCGGGGCCCACAGCATGGTCACCTTCGAGACCAAGATTTTTGACATTGACCAGCAGCTGGTTTGCACGGCAACCAGCACGCTAGTGGTTCGAGGTGACGAATAATGACCGTAAAGTTTGACGACCTAGAGGTTGGCCAGAGCGTTGGCGCCCTGGAGTTTCTGCTAACGCGCGACAGCCTGGTTCGCTACGCGGGGGCCAGCGGTGACTTCAACCAGATTCACTACCGCGATGACGTGGCCGCCGCAGTGGGCCTACCCGGCGTGCTTGCCCACGGAATGCTCACAATGGGTGCGGCGGTCCAGGTTGCAGTTAACTGGATCGGCGACTCCGGCAGGATTGCCGACTACCAGGTGCGCTTCACTAAGCCAGTGGTGGTTGACCCAGTTGAAGGTGCTGTGTTGGTTGTCTCCGGCAAGATCGGTGCGCTCGACGCCGAGGCGCGTACCGCTCGCGTTGACCTGACCGCTACCTTCCAGGAGACCACTGTTCTTGGCAAGGCCCAAGCCGTAGTCCGCTTCTAGACCGCACCTAGTCCACCAAATATGACCTCCGCGCCACTTTCAAACCTCACAACGATGGGCGTGGGCGGCGTACCCGAACTGCTCAGAACCGCACAGACGAGAGACGAACTAATTTCACAGGCTCTCGAGATGTGGCGTGAGGCTGAGGACTGGTTAGTCCTTGGTGGAGGCAGCAATCTGGTCATCGCTGACGAGGTTGCGCACCTTCAGGTCTTGAGGGTGGAGACTAAGGGCGTTGAAAGTTCAACCGCAGCCAGCGGGCGAATTCGCCTGCGGGTTGAAGCCGGTGAGAACTGGGATGACCTAGTTGCTGGAACCGTGACAGCGGGCCTATCGGGACTCGAGGCTCTAAGCGGCATTCCAGGTTCTGTTGGAGCCGCCCCGATCCAGAACATCGGGGCATATGGCGCCGAGGTGGCATCCGTGATAACCAAGGTGGGTTTCCTGGACTACCTAACGGGTGAGCAAGAGGAGATAGCTGCGGCCGATCTGGGCTTTGCCTATCGCGACAGCATTTTCAAACAATCCAAGAGCGGCTTGGTCACCTGGGTGGAGTTTGAGCTAGAAAACCTTGGCGGCCTCAGCCAGCCGATCGCCTTTCAACAGTTGGCGACAGCACTCGGCGTAGAGATCGGCGCGCAGGTTCCCGTGTCTCAGGTTAGGGACGCCGTGCTGGGGCTTCGAAAGTCCAAGGGCATGGTCCTAGACCCCACCGATTTGGACACGCATGGCTGCGGCAGTTTCTTTACCAACCCCATTGTGAGTGAGCGCCACGCGCGGACTCTTCCAGCGGAAGCCCCACGTTTTGCTGTTTCAGGTAGCGATGGCAGGCTGGTGAAGCTCAGCGCGGCCTGGCTGATCGAGCACGCCGGCATGCCCAAGGGTTTCAGGCTTGGTCCTTCGAGGGTGTCCCTGAGCAGCAAGCACTCATTGGCAATCACCAATCGCGGTGGTGCCACCGCCAAAGAGGTGCTGGAACTGGCGGAGTTTATTCAACTTCGGGTTTCAAACCAGTTTGGCGTGAACCTGCAACCCGAGCCCAACCTCGTCGGCTTCTAGCATCGTTCTCAGGCGAAAGAGTTAAGGCCCCGCCGAAGCGGGGCCTTAACCTCGTGAATCACTAGGCGAATAGCTTCTGCAGGCGCTGAATTCCCTCGAGCAGCTGGGCGTCACCCAGAGCGTAGCTGAGTCGCACGTAACCCGAAGGACCGAAGGCCTCACCGGGCACAAGAGCAACCTCGGCGGCGTCCAGCATGTAGTCGCACAGCTCTAGCGAAGTGTTGATCTGCTTTCCGCCCCACTCGCGGCCGAGGAGGCCCGACACATCGGAGTAAACATAGAAAGCGCCCTGAGGCATGGGGGCAACCCAGCCCGAAATCTTGTTCAGCTCGGCAACTGCCAGTTTGCGACGACGATCGAATGCCTCGCGCATCGCCAGAACCTCGTCCTGTGGTCCGGTGAGTGCGGCAAGAGCAGCGCGCTGCGAGATGTTGGAGACGTTGGAGCTCAGGTGGCTCTGCAGGTTTCCCGCCGCCTTCATGGCGTCAGCTGGGCCTGCCATCCATCCCAGGCGCCAGCCGGTCATGGCGTAGCTCTTGGCCACGCCGTTCACCAGGATGGTGCGGTCGATGAGTTCCGGAACAACCTCGGTAATCGAGTATGCCTTGAGGCCGTCATAAGTCAGGTTCTGGTAAATCTCATCGGTGATGACCCAGAGGCCGTTTTCGTAGGCCCACTTACCAATTGCCTCAACTTGCTCACGGCTGTAAACCGAACCGGTTGGGTTGGACGGCGAGACGAACAGCAACACCTTCGAGCGTGGGGTACGAGCCGCTTCGAGCTGATCGACGGTCACCAGGTAGTTTTGGTCGCTTCCGGCGAAGACCTCAACTGGCACGCCACCTGCGAGGCGGATTGCCTCCGGGTAGGTGGTCCAGAATGGCGTTGGCATAAGGACCTCGTCGCCCGGGTCAACGATGGTGGCGAAAGCCTGGTACACGGCCTGCTTACCGCCGTTGGTGACCACGATCTGGCTGGCTGGGATGCTGGTGCCCGAGTCAATCAGGGTCTTGTGCGCGATTGCCTCGCGAAGGTCAGGGAGGCCGATGGCCTGGGTGTAGCGGTGGTTCTTTGGGTCCTTCACCGCTGCAAGCGCCGCTTCAACGATGTGAGCTGGGGTTGCAAAGTCTGGCTCACCCGCGGCGTATGAGATAACTGGCCGGCCGGCTGCCTGGAGGCTCTTGGCCTTGGCGTCAACCTTTAGGGTTGCGGATTCGGCGATTGCTGCGATTCTCTTGGAGATACGTGGGAACTCTGGCATGCCTTTAAGCCTACCGCCGTAGGCCTGCGGCGGTCATCGCAGCAGAATTAGGCTTTGCGTTCTGGGAAACCGTGCCGTAGTATAAGGAGAAGGTAATTGACAACCTGCCTAGCCTAATCTGGCAAATTCACACTAAAAAGTTTCAATCTAGAAGTGTGTCTTCACCAGGGGCGAAGCGAGCAACGGGTTGTCATCCTCCCGTAAAGGGCGGTGGCTCAATTGGTAGAGCAACGGTCTCCAAAACCGTCGGTTGCAGGTTCGAGTCCTGTCCGCCCTGCAAAGGTAAATCAAAGGAATGACAATGTCAGACGTTTACGAGACCGCATCCGAGGATGTAGTTGAGAAGGCAAAGGCCGACAAGGCCGCCAAGCGCAACATCTTTGCGCGCGTCGCACTGTTCTTCAACCAGGTTTACGGCGAGCTCAAGAAGGTCACCCGGCCAACTTGGAAGGAACTGCTCAACTACACCGGAGTTGTTCTGGCATTCGTGACCGTCGTGATGATTGTCATCTCGGCTCTGGACGTGGCCTTCGCATTCCTGGTCAACTTCGCCTTCAAGGCTTAGGACCAACAAGTTTTTCGCTCCTCACGGAGCACCGCAGAATCGTTAGGAAATAAGAGTGACTGACCTAGAGCGCACCGAAATCGAGGCCCTGGCCCAGATTGATGACGCCGAAGCGGACGCTGTTATCGCGGACGCCGACGCCGACATGGCCGACCTGGCCCTCGACGCCGCAGCCGAGTACGAGCAGGACATCGAGCTGGCACACGTCATCGATGAGACCGAGGCCGAGGCCGAGGTTGAGGCTTCCAGCGACATGGCCGAGGAGGGCGCTCCTGAAGACCCTTACCGTGCTTTCAAGGAAGAACTGCGCAAGCAGCCGGGCAAGTGGTACATCATCCACTCTTACGCAGGCTACGAGAAGCGCGTCAAGCAGAACATCGAGATCCGCAGCCAGTCGCTTCCGGGTGGTGACCAGATCTTCCAGATTGAGGTCCCGATGGAGGAGACCTACGAGATCAAGAACGGTCAGCGCAAGTTGGTCAGCCGTGTCCGCATCCCTGGCTACGTTCTCATCCGCATGGACATGACCGATGAGTCGTGGGACCTGGTTCGCCACACTCCGGCTGTTACCGGCTTCGTTGGTAACTCGCAGGACCCAGCCCCTCTGCGTCCGAACGAGGCCTTCGAGATGCTCAAGGTTACCTACGAGCTGCCAGAGGAGGCCGAGGCCAAGGCCGCAGCCAAGGGTGGCGCAACCATCAAGGGCAAGGGTAAGAGCATTCCTGTTGTCACCAACTTCAAGGTTGGCGAGAGCATCATGATCAAGGATGGATCGTTCGCTGGTCTTCCTGGAACCATCTCCGAGATCAAACCAGAGCAGGGCAAGCTCACCGTTCTGGTTTCGCTGTTCGAGCGTGAGACCCCGGTTGAGCTGGCGTTCAACCAGGTAGGTCAGCTGGACTAACGTCCCCCAAAGATTTCCACCCAACTAAAGGAAAACAAAGAAATGGCACCTAAGAAGAAGATCACCGGCATGATCAAGCTGCAGATCAACGCAGGCGCTGCTAACCCAGCTCCTCCGATTGGTCCAGCCCTTGGTCAGCACGGTGTCAACATCATGGAATTCTGCAAGCAGTACAACGAAGCTACTGCCGACCAGAAGGGCAATGTTGTACCAGTAGAGATCACCGTTTACGAAGACCGTTCGTTCACTTTCGTTCTCAAGACCCCACCAGCCGCCGAGCTCATCAAGAAGGCAGCTGGCGTTCAGAAGGGCTCGTCGACTCCTCACACCGTCAAGGTAGCGAAGCTTACCCGCGAGCAGGTTCTGAAGATCGCCGAGACCAAGATGTCTGACCTGAACGCAAACGACATCGAGGCAGCAGCAAACATCATCGCCGGAACCGCTCGCTCCATGGGCATCACCGTCGAGTAGTTCTGCACCACCTAAGGGTTCCGCGAGGAGCCCAAAAACAACCAAATAGTCGTGGGAGAACCCCGCAGGTTCGATGACCACAACTGTGACCCAAGACGGCCACACGGCCGACAAGAAAAGGAATAGCAGCATGGCAAAGCGCAGCAAGGCTTACAACGAAGCCGCAGCAAAAATCCAGGAGGGTAAGTTCTACACTCCTGCCGAGGCAGTAACTCTCGTTCGCGAGACTGGCTCGAAGAAGTTTGACTCGACCATTGAGGTTGCGTTGAAGTTGGGTGTTGACCCTCGCAAGGCTGACCAGATGATCCGTGGCACCGTATCGCTGCCAAACGGAACTGGTAAGACCGCCCGCGTAATCGTTTTCGCAACCGGTGCCGCAGCAGATGCTGCAAAGGCTGCCGGTGCAGACGAGGTCGGTGGCGACGAGCTGATCGAGAAGGTTGCAGCCGGTTGGGTTGACTTCGACTCCGCAGTATCTACCCCAGAGCTCATGGGTAAGGTTGGTCGTCTGGGTAAGGTTCTGGGTCCTCGTAACCTAATGCCAAACCCTAAGACCGGTACCGTTACCCCAGATGTAGCCAAGGCTGTCACCGACATCAAGGGCGGAAAGATCGACTTCCGCGTTGACAAGCAGGCCAACCTGCACTTCATCATTGGTAAGGCATCGTTCACCAAGGAGCAGCTGGGCGAGAACCTGGCCGCCGCTCTGGACGAAGTCATGCGTCTGAAGCCATCGTCGAGCAAGGGCAAGTACCTGCAGAAGGCTGCGATCAGCACCACCTTTGGTCCTGGTATCCAGCTGGACACCTCGATCACCAAGGTAGAGTTCTAAATCTCTTCATCTAGAGGGGCTGGGCTAGATGGCCCAGCCCCTCTATTCTTTTTTAGTCCACTCTTTTTGTGGACGCTAAATAGCTTTCATTTGGAAGGTCGGGATATTGTCACAGCACGCTTTTGGCGCAGCAACTCTGCTTGATCCGAAGGACCCTATGGGTCTGCGAACCAGCGCACCCCTCTTGGATGGCTGGCTCCGAGATATGGAAACTGACCGCAGTCCGTTCCAGATTCCGGGTCACAAAGGTCGCACCGATCTAACCGGTGCAGTTGTTGATGGTGACATCCCCGTTCTTCCAGGCAACCACCCTCGCCGTATTTCCCCGAGCCTAATCCTTGAGGCCGAGAAGCTGGCGGCCGACCTCTGGGGTGCAGACCTTTGCCGCTTTGGAGTAAACGGATCCAGCGGTTCCAACCACGCAGCGGTTATGGCAGTCGCGGGCCCGGGTGACAAGGTCATCGTAAGCCGCACCCTGCACAAGTCAGTGCTTGTTGGCCTGGTTTACGCTGGCGTGACCCCAATCTGGGTCAGGCCTGAGATCAACCCGGCAACCGGATTGCCTGAGTATCTGCCGCGCAAGAAGCTGGAGGCGGCACTCGAGGCACACCCGGATGCTAAGGCGGTCCTAATCGGCGAGCCCTCCTATGTGGGCACCATGAGCAACATCCCTCGACTTGCCGAAGCCTGCCACCGCCGTGGAATCCCTCTCGTGGTTGACGCGGCCTGGGCCGCGCACTTCGGCTTCCACCCCGAACTTCCAAACCACCCGCTTGCCGAGGGTGCCGACATCGTTGTGACCAGCGCGCACAAGACGCTTCCGTCGTACTCCCAGGCCTCGTTCGTTCTCGTGAAGGGCGACTACGTTGACCTGCCGCGATTCAACAAGATGTTCGACTCCACCCAGACGACATCGATGTCCGGACGCATCTTGGCGTCCATCGATGCCGCACGGGCGCTGTTGCAACGCCACGGCTCGGAGCTAATCGGGCCAGTAATCGAGGCTACCGAGGCCGGAAGGAACGCTCTACGTCAGGCCGGCATCGGAGTAATAGATGGCGAGTACATCGACCCGCTAAAACTCGTGATTCTGCTGGCGCAGACAGGGGCCGACGGCAATGCGGTTGAGGCCGAACTGTTGGCTGCCAACATCGATGTCGAAATGGCAAATCGGGACATGATCATTCCGATGATCACTTTCGCGGACACCCCGGAGCGTATCCAGGACCTGATTCGCAGAATAATTGCAATTGTGGACCAGAAGCGCGGCGAGCCGCGCGAGGTTTCGGTTGCCGCTTCGTTCAGTATCGAACCGGAAGTTGTTGTCACGCCGCGGGAGGCATTTTTTAGCCCGTATGAAGTTGTTGACTCCCTAGAGGCAGTTGGCCGCGTGAGCGCGGAGATGATCTGCCCTTACCCACCCGGCGTACCGGTGCTCTCGCCTGGCGAGCGCATCACGGAGGCTGCTTTGAATGCCCTATTCCAAGCCAGAGACAGCGGCGTGAGAATTGCCTTTGTTGCGGACCCTACCCTTGCCACGCTCAAGGTGTTGCCCGAGAACCTTGGGTACTAAATCGGTGGAAAACCCGATAAATGGCGTCGAATTTTTTCAATACTGTCGCAAAACATGGGGTTAACCGCAAATTCGGTGAATGGCACAGAACGTGGCAGGGCAGAATGAGATGCCTAGACAAGGCGCGTTATTTCATGCAGAGGGGGAGCCTATGTACCGTCGACAGGTAGTGGTGGTGGAGAACGAAGCGCTGCTTCGCGACCTAATAGCTCAAACCCTCGAGGCCCACAATTTCCAGGTGACGACTGCGGCCAACGTTGCAGACGCGCGCAGAGCGTTCTCCGCAATGGATCCAGACGCGGTGGTTGTTGACATTGAACTCGGTCCAGGCCCAAACGGGTTCGACTTTGCGGATTTCGTTTATCGAAATGCTCCCGACGTAGGCATAGTCTTTCTGACCAACATTCCTGATCCGCGCTTCGTGGGTCGCGACCGCAAGTCCGTGCCAGAAAACGCCGCCTACCTTCGGAAGTCACAGCTGGTAAACAGCACAGACCTCGTCCAGGCCTTGGATGCGGTACTGCTAGATCGCGCATCGGTGAAGTATCGCCACGACCTGGATAGCACTCGTCCACTCGCGGCGCTATCCAATAAGCAGCTAGGTGTGCTTTCACTGGTTTCCCAGGGCCTCAGCAATTCTCAGATTGCGGAGTTGCGAGGCACCACCGTTCGCGCGGTTGAAGGTATGGTGAGTCGTGTGTTCGAGGCTTTGGAAATAAGCACCGGCACCGAAGGTAACGCCCGCGTTGAAGCAGCACGTGCGTTCCTCAAGGCAACTGGAAACATAGCGGGAGACTAAATGAGCAACTCGGCGCCCACTGCGGCCTCGCCGACTCGCTCCCGCGGCACATCCTTCAGAGTTCAGCCCAAGTACACCTTCTCCTGGTGGGTGGTTTTGCTATTTCTAGTTCCTTCAGTTGGGTCAAACATCATTCTCGATCCGGTACGCCTAGGGGGTACCTGGAGTGCATGGCTCCCAGTCTCCTTGGCAACCTACGGTGTCACCGTAGTCGCATTTGGATTCGCCCGATTCGCCAGAAACCGTTGGACACCCGATTCGGGGCTGACCTACGCCCTGGGCGTTTACCTAATCATCGGTTGGTTGCGCGGTATCACCGCCTATTTCTTGGCCATGCAACTAGGGTTGTCAACGCCGCAGGATCTCCTCTTCAGACTAATCTCGCCGCCAATCTTTACCTTTGTTGGGTTCACCGTTTTCGCCGCTCTGGTAACCACCGTGGTTGAACAGCGTGAAGCGCTGGTCGAAGTGGAAGCCGAGAGGTCGCGGCTGGAAAACGCCATTCACAACTTCAAGGCCCAGCACGACAGAATGCGGCAGGAACTTCTGGAGCGCGTTTCGGCAACCATCGACCCAGCTATCGCCGAACTTCGCGCCATGCTTGGAAGACCGCAAACTGAGCAGAACACGTTGGAGCTACTTGCATCGATGCAGGTTACCGCCGACAGCATCGTTCGCCCGCTAAGCCACGAGCTGGCCTCATCCGAGGCCCTAAATCTTGAGTTGGACACTACGGGAACCTTTGCCTCCAAGGTGCAGCTGGGGCGGATGAAGTCATACGAGCCCGAACTGATGGCAGGCTGGGGTTCGCTGCTCTCTATTGCCCTGCAGCTTCCCGCGTTGGCCGTGAACTACGAGATTGTGGATGCCACCATGAACGTGTTCCTGCTCGGATTCACGCTGTTCATAAACCTGAAGGTGCTTGAAGGCTATACCTCCAGATACCGGCTCTCGCCGGTTGGCGGTGCGGTAATTGTGATCGGCGGCTACGTTCTGGCTGGACTGGCGGCTCCGCTGTTCTGGGTGAAGACTCGTTGGAATCTTCACGGCAGCGAGGAAATTAGCTTCACGCTGATCGTCTTCGGTATTGGCGTGGCGCTGTATGCCATCGGTTTAGCGAATGCCTCGCGCACCCGCTACATCGAGGAGAGCGCCAAAGTGAATGAAAAGATGCAGCAACTCGTAAGCCAACTGCGCCAAAAGGTTTGGCTTGACCGCAGACGAGTGGCCACGGTGCTTCACGGCCCGGTCCAGGGAGCGTTGCAATCCGGAGCAATCAGGATGGCGCACGCGGGGGCTAGCGAGCATCTCGCGGAACAGATTAGAGACGACGTACAGGCAGCTTTGGACCAGCTCCAGAGTTCACCGGATGACATTTACGATTTCGAGGAGGTCCTAGACAGCATCGTTGCCCTTTGGGAAGATGTAGTTGACTTTAGGATCCACATCCAGCCTGAGGTGCTGAACAAATTTCACAACAACTCTGGTGCCTCTGACGCCGCGATTGAGTTGGTGCGAGAAGCCATCAACAACGCGATGAAGCACAGTGATCCCACCGAGATTTCGATTTCACTTACGCTAGACCAGCCAACGGTTTTCCAACTCCGTGTCTGGAACAACGGAGAAAACCTCAAAGGGATGCCAAACCAGGGTTACGGGTCTCAGCTCTTCGAAGAACTATGCCTCGACTGGGCTCTACGAAATGAGGCCGAAGGCGTTGTCTTTGAGGCCAGGGTGGTGGCCTAGGCTCAGGCCACCTGCAAGTTACAGGGTTGCCAAAACCGCGGTCAGGTCGGCCAGGGTTGGCGGTTCTGCGCCTGCACGCTCGCAGGTGATGCTTGCAGCCACACCCGCCACTCGCACGAACTCGCGCAGGGTCTCGTCCGAAAGGTTGCTGAGGCGATCGAAGGCATCGGCGCCCAAGGCCCCAACGTCGCTGAGCTGTCCAAGCAGGTTCGCGCAGAAGGTGTCGCCTGCGCCAACGGTGTCAACCACGTTAATCTTGCGGCTCGGCACATCGAAGCGAGTGCCACCTGGGCGATAAACCGAAACGCCATCGCCACCGCGGGTGACAAAGACATGACGGCCGCTGTCACCGATCCAGGCTGCCACGATTTCATCGATTCGGGCTTGATAATCGGCGGCGTCCTCATCCAGTTGGTAAAGCCAGGCGATGTCCTCGTCAGATGCCTTAATCAAGTGGCTCATCGCGTTGACGCGCTCCACGCGGGCGCGTTCTTTTGCGGGTTCAAAACCCAGCGCCGGCCGCATGTTGATGTCGTGACTGATGGTCACCGAGTTTTGCTCGAAGTGTTCCTTGGCCCAGGCCTCGATGACCAGGTTGCCCGGCTCCATGGCCATGGTTAGGCAACCGAACTGGATAGCGGTTGCGTGCATGTTTTCGAGGTCAACGTCGGTTGGTAGCTCGTCCCGAGTCCAGCCCCAGTCCGCGGTGCCGTTCACGTAGAACGCGTAAGAGGGGATTCCGTTCGAATCAATGGCAACAACCACAAGAGTGCTCAGCTCATCGGTGCTTACGGAGTGCGTGAGCCCAACGTTGTTCGCCGCTAGCTTCTCGCGGATGGTTCCGCCGAAGCGATCGGTGCTGAGTCTTGCCAAAAATTGCTGCTTGGTGCCGCGGCGCGCCAGGGCGATTGCAACGTTTGCGTTTGCGCCACCAACGATGGCGTTGTACGAGCCCGGCTGATACCGGTTTTCGATCAGATCAATAAGGGCTTCACCGATGACGAGAATCATGCGTTCATAGTAGCCTGAAGCCATGAGTAATGCAGTGGAAACCGCAGGGGGAGGGCAGCGCAAGCTGCTTCTCATTGCCTTGGCGGGAATCTTTATTTTTTGGCTCTGCGCTTTGGCGGGAACCTACATCGGTGTGGTTCAAGATGTGAATGGGTCCGCGCACAACCAGGTTTCCGGCTCCACATACATTTGGCTTCTGGGCATCATCGCCCTGGGTGCCGGGGCTGTCTATGCAAAGCGTGCGGGCCGTTCGCTAGCCGGGGGTCGCCTCAACCACTCAGTAGCTGTCTTTGCCCAGGTGCTGGTCATCGTGACTTTGGTGACCGGAACCATCTACGGTTTTGTAGTCTTCGTGGGTAACGCATTCAATCGTGCGATGTCTGGTAGCGGAGTTGACCAAAACGAACTCATGCGCGTGGTCAATGTTTACCTGCCCATCATCCTTGCGGCCGGGCTCCTGGTAGCCGTGATAATTCTCGCCTTTGTCCACACTTCAAACACAGACGATGAGGATCCCAATCATGCCTAGGTCTTCAGCGGCGGCATCTCGCTCTCTTGCCCTCGGATACTCTGCCCCAATCGTTGGCGGCGTGGTTTCGCTTATTCTGGGCCTAATCGTGACCGACGTTACAAACAACACCCCTGACATCTGGATCTGGGTTTTGATCCAGACCCTGCTCGGCGCGGGAGTGGTCCTCGGCACAAGGTTCAGCACCGCAGCCTTTAACTTCGCGCACGCCTCGGGCAAGTCTGTTGGAGCGGTTGCTGGCGCGCGAGCGCTCAACATGGTACTTGGCGCGATATGGTCCGCCATCGTCACCATCTGGGCATTCGCAAAGGGCGTGGACTCGGTAGCCAAGCTGCAGGACTATTCGTTCGCCCAGCCAACCATAAGGGCAATCAGTGTGGATAACTTGCTGAACGACTTCCTACCTGCGTTCGTTCTCATCGTCGTTGCGCTGGCAGGCATGTTCCTGCTCGTCACCGAGCGCGCTAGCGAATCTCGCAGCTAGGCGTTCGGTTTGAAGTTCAGCGCAAAGGGCCTGCTTTTTGACAACGATGGCGTGCTGGTCGACTCGCTACCGGCCGCGGTAGCCGCTTGGAACGAGTGGTCGGCAACCTACGCGCCGGGTTGGAACTGGGGCGAAGCCGAAAACTCGGGAGTTCGCGCCCAAGATATGGTGCTGCGAATGGTTGGCGAAGCAAGGTTCGCTGAGGCAAATGACCTCATAAACCGCCTAGAGCTGGAAACCGCTTCAAACACTGTTCCCATGCCGGGCGCAATCGAGCTCACAAGTTCGTTGGCCCCCGGAAACTGGACGGTATGTACGAGCGCCATCGCGGCACTGGGTAGAGCGAGGCTGCAGGCCGCGGGAATTCCTATTCCAAGAGAACTTGTAACCGGCGACGACGTTGCCAACGGCAAGCCAGATCCGGAACCATACCTGCTAGGTGCTGCGAGACTCGGGCTCGAGCCAGAGGACTGCGTTGTATTCGAGGACGCGCTCGCTGGCTGTCAGGCGGCCTTCGATGCCGGTGTCGGGCTCATCGTTGGGGTCTCGGAGTCCGCGCTCGACACCCCTGCCGACATCGTGGTTCGCGATCTTTCGGGAATCACCTTCGACGGCCAAGAGTTGTATATTCCAGACAGGAATCGCCTGCGCTAGCAGGCAGGGCGCGGCCTGACAATGCCACTTACCCGATAATCAAGGAGAAACCAATGTCCGAGGTCACTTATTACGGAGCCGACTGGTGCAGCGATTGCCGCCGCAGCAAGGCCCTGATGGACTCGCTCAGCATCAGCTACGAGGAGAAGAACGTCGAGCAGGTTGCGGACTACGCAACCGAGGCCGAGGCAATCTCCGGCCGCAAGAACATTCCGGTGATTGTTTTTGCTGACGGCGAGTTCCTGGTTGAGCCATCGAATCCAGTTTTGGAAGAGGCTCTAGCCAAACGCGGACTTATCGGCTAGTCTTTAAAGGTTACGTTTCGGTAACGCAAAGTCGTTTGCAGCACTTCCGCTAAATTTCCGTTTGCCTTATTTGTACAGGCAACTTATGAAGTGCCAGTCTTATCCTCTCGGCAACCAAATACAGGGTTGCCATTTTTGTGGGTCTAGCGCAGTTCGACTTTTTTAGAACAGTGCGCCGGGTGCTACTCCCATGCGGCCCACAAAATTGAAGAGGAATAAACCATGCCTAATTTTGGCAAGAGTTCAGCACGACCAAATACCCGTAAACCACGCCACGGCAAGACCGGCGCTCCCGCAGGCCACGGCCACGCATCCGAGCCAAAGTTCAAGGAGCGCGAGGACGGCCGCGGAGGCCGTTCGCCAAAGCGCCAGGCCTTCTTTGAGGCCAAGCAGGACGCCCCTCGCGAGGATCGTCCACGTTTTGACCGCGATGACCGTCCGGCCCGCGATGACCGCGGTGGCCGTTTCGACCGAAACGACCGTCCGGGATTCAAGCGCGATGACCGCCCAGGTTTCAAGCGTGATGACCGCGCTGGTGCCGGTGCGGGCCGTGGTCGCTTTGAGCGTGACGACCGTCCACGCGATGACCGTCCACGTTTCGACCGCGATGACCGCCGTGGCCCTCGCACAGACCGCGACTTCCGTGACGATCGCGTAGCCGGTGACCGTCCACGCTTTGACCGTGACTCGCGTCCGGCCCGCGACGACCGCGGTGGCGATGACCGTCGCCGCGACTGGGCTCCACGCGACAACCAGGGCGGCAAGCCTCGTGGCCGCTTCGGTGATGACCGTCCTCGTTTTGACCGTGACTCGCGTCCGGCCCGCGACGACCGCGGTGGCCGCTTCGAGCGCGACGACCGTCCACGCTTTGGTGACGACCGTCCACGCTTTGACCGTGACTCGCGTCCGGCCCGCCGTTTCGAGGACTCGGGTGACCGTCGTCCGCAGCGCGCAGACCGCGTTGAGCGCGATGCCTCCCGCCAGCGCAGTTTTGATGACCGCCGCGCCGCCAACCCAAACAAGAAGGCCTTTGCTGAGGACGTTGTTCTCGAGCGTCTAGAGTCGGCGGAGGCCACCGATGTGGTTCTGGCCGAGTCGTTCGAGTCGATGGGTCTTCACCCACGCCTCATCGAGGCGCTGGCCAAGATGGGCGCAGAGAGCCCGTTCCCAATTCAGGCTGCAACCATTCCGCCGGCCATCGAGGGCCGCGACATCCTCGGCCGCGGTAAGACCGGTTCGGGTAAGACCGTTTCGTTCACCGTTCCAGTTGTGTCTAAGCTGCAGAACGCTGGCTCACAGCCTCGCAAGCCAAACAAGCCACGTGCCCTGATTCTGGCCCCAACCCGTGAGCTGGCAGACCAGATCGACCGCACCGCAAGCCAGTTGGCTCGCTCAGTTGGTTTCTACACCACCGTTGTTTACGGTGGCGTGCCACAGCGTCGCCAGGAGATCGCGCTCAGCCGCGGCGTTGACATTCTGGTTGCAACCCCGGGACGCCTCGAGGACCTGATGGCACAGCGCATCGTTGACCTCTCAGAGGTTGAGACCATGGTTGTTGACGAGGCAGACCACATGTGTGACCTCGGCTTCATCGAGGGTGTTCGCCGCATCATGGCCGCAACCGGTGACAGCCAGAAGCTGCTGTTCAGCGCAACCCTAGACCGCGAGGTTGACGCGCTGGTGAAGCAGTTCATGCCAAACCCATTCACCTACGAGGTTCCGAACGAGGACAACGACACCTCCAACATCACCCACCGCGTGATGGTTCTGCGCGACGAAGACCGTTCGCCGGTTCTGCTTCGCCTGGTTCAGGGCGAGGGCAAGTCGCTAATCTTCTGCCGCACCAAGGCAACCGCCGAGAGCCTCAGCGAGAGCCTCACCGAGGCTGGTGTTCCAGCGGCGCGTCTGCACGGTGACCTAAACCAGAGCCAGCGTAACCGCAACCTGGAGCGATTCACCCGCGGAGCAGCCCGTGTACTGGTTGCCACCGATGTTGCTGCTCGCGGTATCCACGTTGACGACGTTCAGCTGGTGATTCAGCTTGATCCACCACTGGAGTACAAGACCTACCTGCACCGCTCGGGCCGCACCGGCCGCGCCGGTAAGGAGGGAACCGTGGTTACCATGATCCCTCGCCAGCGTCGTCGTCGCATCGAAGACCTGCTCAACCGCGCCGAGCGCGACGCTATCTTCACCGATGTCTGGGCTGGACACGAGCTGCTTGAGCAGCTTGCCGGCCCTATCGCTCCGCCTCCTGCTGCCGAGTTCCTCGACTTCGGCGGTGGCCGCGGCGAGCGTTCAGGTGGTCGTGGCGAGCGCGGCGACCGTCCAAAGCGTGACTTTGGCGACCGCCCGAAGCGCGATTTCGGCAACCGCAAGCCATACGGTGACCGCCCGAAGCGTGACTTCGCACCTCGTCGCAACCGCGACGAGTAGTCAGACTCACTTGGAAACGGGTGCAACCTCAGGGTTGCGCCCGTTTCTGCTTCTCGGCTAGACTTGGAACTAGCCAAAGACCGCCGGTTTCGGGCGCGGGCAAAATCCAGATGTAAAACTCTCGGGGATTGACCACGACCGACGAAGGATCGCAGTAAATGCGGCAACCCGCGCAGGTGTGTGTAGTTCTAGCGTTGAAAAACGACATTGCTCCGTGCCCTTGCGCCGGAGCCTTTTTTATTGCGCGGGTAATCGTGAATGCGAACGCCCGGCCAGTTTTCTGGGTCCCGAGGGCTACCGGCAAATAATAATCCAAGGAGTGCCATGGCGAACAAGGAAGCAACCGTTGCCGAGCTCACCGAGAAATTCTCGAGCTCGTCTGCGATTCTGCTCACCGAGTACCGCGGTCTCACTGTGGCTCAGCTCAAAGAGCTGCGCCGTAACATCAGTGCGGACGCAACTTACGCCGTAGCAAAGAACACTCTGCTTACCATCGCTGCTAAGAACGCTGGCGTGACCGCATTTGACGGTCAGCTGTTCGGTCCTAGCGCGTTGGCTTTCGTTCACGGTGACGCTGTGAACGTTGCTAAGCAGCTGCGTGACTTTGCTAAGGCAAACCCTCTGCTGGTTGTAAAGAGCGGATACCTTGACGGTGTCGCCCTTTCGGCAGAAGAGGTAAAGAAGCTCGCCGACCTCGAGACCAAGGAAGTTCTGCTGGCCAAGGCCGCAGGCGTCCTCAAGGCCTCGCTCTACAAGGCAGCTTACGTATTCCAGGCTCCGCTATCGCAGGCCGTTCGCACCGTCGACGCCCTTCGCGAGAAGCAGTCCAACTAACCACCCCGTTTTAGCTACACAAACCATTAGGAGAAACAAATGGCAAAGCTGACCACCGACCAGCTCATTGAGGCCTTCAAGGAGCTTTCGCTCATCGAGCTCAGCGAGTTCGTAAAGAAGTTCGAAGAGGTCTTCGAGGTTACCGCCGCTGCTCCAGTAGCCGTTGCTGCTGCTGCACCTGCTGCTGCCGCTGAGGCTGCTGAGGAGAAGGACTCGTTCGACGTCGTTCTCGAGGCTGCTGGCGACCAGAAGATCCAGGTCATCAAGGAGGTTCGTGCACTCACCAACCTCGGCCTCGGCGAGGCAAAGGCTGTTGTTGACGGCGCACCTGCAAAGGTTCTCGAGGGCGTCAACAAGGAGACCGCTGAGAAGGCAAAGGCCGCCCTTGAGGCTGCTGGCGCTAAGGTTTCGCTCAAGTAGTCGACTCCTCATCGCTTGGACCCGCTCGGCTTTGGCCGAGCGGGTTCTGCTTTAATCGCCACCACCGATGATAGGTAGGCTGGAACTATGGCTTACGTACTCATCAATCACGGCTGGACCAACGTTCGCCCGCAGGATCACTGGCAGAGAAGACTGTCAGTTGAGCTGCGTCGCCAGGGCCATCAGGTCTTCTACCCTCAGTATCCAAACACCCAGGAGCCAAATTTCGAAGACTGGTCTTGGCTGTTGCGGAGCGAACTCGACATCCTCTTGGACACCCGAGGCGACAGTCACGATGAGGTAATCATCGTCGGACACTCGCTGGGCAATGTGCTCTGGCTCAAGGCTGCCATCGATGGCCTGTTGCCCGGGGGATTCTTGGCAGACAGGTTGCTGATGGTTGCGCCTCCCGAGCGTGGAGGCGTCTCCAAGCTACCGTCTTTCGACATAACCGCTGGTCCGGAGGAGATGCGCAGTGCTCTGAATTCCAGCGCCAGGAGCATCACCCTCGTGGGGAGCGACAACGACCCTTGGAGCCCGAACGGTCTGCAAAACGCCGTGGGCGACCCACTCGGTCTCAGCGCCGTCATAATCTCGGGAGCCGGACACCTTAGCGCCAAGGATGGCTGGGGCCATTGGCAGGGAGTGGTCGATTGGGTCAATGATCCTGACGCCGACATCACGCGCAGGTAGCCGCTTGGCTAGGCTATACCCATGCGAATTCTCATCATCGGGGCAGGTGGCGTAGGCGACGCAATCGCCAAGGTTGCCGCCACGCGTAACTTTTACGAGCTTGTAGTTTTGGCCGACTTTGATCAGCGCCGCTGCGATTCCACAATCGATTGGATCAGGTCGCGTCACGGCGAGGATGTAGCTCGTCGATTCGTTTCGGAGCGCATCGATGCCTCGAGCGCAGCTAACGTCACTGAGCTAATCCGCCAGTACGAGGCAACCCACGTGGTCAACGCCGTGGAGCCAAGGTTCGTTCCCACAATCTTCAGCGGAACTTTTACCGCCGGCGCCAACTACGTAGATATGGCCATGAGCCTGAGTGAGCCGCACGAGGACGACCCATTCCACAAGACCGGAATCAAACTGGGAGACGCCCAGTTTGCCGTGAACGAGCAGTGGGAGCGCGCAGGTCGCCTGGCCCTCGTTGGCGCAGGAGTTGAGCCAGGTCTCTCCAACATCTTCGCCCGCTACGCCGCTCAAAACCAGTTCTCCGAGATCACCGAGATTGCGGTACGCGACGGCGCAAACCTGGTTGTGCGCGACGAGGCCGGCAACGAAATCTTTGCACCTTCGTTCTCAATCTGGACCACCATCGAGGAATGCCTGAACCCTCCCGTTATCTACGAGGAGGGTAAGGGCTGGTTCACCACGGCGCCGTTCAGCGAACCCGAGATATTCGAGTTCCCCGAGGGAATCGGTCCGGTTGAATGCGTGAACGTTGAGCACGAGGAGGTGCTCATGCTACCTCGCACCATCAAGGCAAACCGCGTCACCTTTAAGTACGGTCTTGGCGCGGAGTTCATCGGTGTCTTGAAGACCCTGCACACGCTTGGTCTGGACAGAACTCGTCCGGCTCGCGTTCGAAGCCTCCAGGGCCCGGTTGACGTATCTCCGCGTGACATGGTGGCAGCAGTTCTGCCGGACCCCGCCAAAATTGGGCCCGCGATGGAGGGTAAGACCTGCGCCGGCGTTCTGGTAACAGGCAAGGACATGGATGGCCGCGACCGCGCCACCTACCTGTACCACGTGCTCGACAACGAGTTTGCGGTGCGCGAATACGACAGCCAGTGCGTGGTCCTCCAGACCGCGTTCGTGCCAGTTTGCGCGCTCGAACTCATGGCCGAGGGCATCTGGAAGGGCGAGGGCGTACTTGGCCCCGATTCCTTCGATGCAGAGCCATTCCTCCACCTTTTAGCCTCGTCAGAGGGCTACCAGCAGCGCTGGGTTTCTCAGGAGCGACTGCCGGCGGTTCCCCTGCGCAACCCATAGGAACAAACATGTCCACCCACTTCGATGTTGCAGTGATTGGTTCTGGTTTTGGTGGTTCGGTCACGGCTATGCGGCTCACCGAGAAGGGGTACCGCGTGCTGGTAATCGAGGCCGGTGCCAGGTTTGCCGACTCCGATTTCGCCAAGACCTCTTGGAACGTGAAGAAGTTCCTCTACTTTCCGGCGCTGGGCCTTCGTGGAATCCAACGCATCAACTTCCTGAGCAACGTGATGATCCTCTCGGGTGCTGGGGTGGGCGGCGGCTCGCTGGTTTACGCCAACACGCTCTACAAACCAGAGGCGCAGTTCTTTGAAAGCGGCACCTGGGCGGGAATGGCAAACTGGCGTGACTTGCTTGATCCGCACTACGCGCAGGCAGAGTCCATGCTCGGAGTGGTAACAAACCCCTACGATAGCCCCAGCGATGCGGCTCTGCGGAGAGCCGCGGATTCGCTCGGCTACGGCGACACCTACCGGGCAGCACCCGTGGGAATCTTCTTTGGACAGGGATCGGGAAAGCGCGCCGAGGATCCCTTCTTTGGGGGAGTGGGACCAGCAAGAGCGGGCTGCACAAACTGCGGCGAGTGCATGACTGGCTGCAGGCACGGGGCCAAGAATACGCTGGTGAAGAATTACCTCTACCTCGCCGAAAAAGCAGGAGCCCAGGTGCTTGCCCTAACACGCGTCGATGACCTTGAGCGCATCGAAGATGGGTGGCGCCTCAGCACGCGGCGCGTTGGCCCCGGGGGACTGAAGGCAACCTTCACAGCCGGACAGGTTGTGGTCTCCGCCGGAGCGCTGGGAACCGCGCGCCTGCTGCAGAACCTTAGGGATAGGGGTCGACTTCCAGGCCTCAGCCAGACCCTCGGTGCTCACACCCGAACCAACAGCGAGAGTCTGCTGGGAGTGATCTCTAAGGACAAGACCGTTGACTACAGCTTGGGTAGTGCTATTACCTCTAGCGTGTTCCCAGCATCAGATACCCACGTCGAGCCTGTGCGCTATGGTCGGGGCAGCAATCTGATGGCGACCCTCCAGGTTCTCATGGCCTCCGGGCGGGGCCTGCAGTCTCCGAATCCGCTTCGCCTTATAGGTAGGACGCTGACAAATATCCATAGGCTTCCAAGTTTCTACAACTTCAGGCACTGGAGTGAGCGAACCGTGATCCTGCTGGTGATGCAGGCCCGCGATAACTCGCTTACCACCTACTTGAAGCGAGGCCTTTTCGGTAAGCGCCTAAGCAGTAGGCAGGGGCACGGAGAAGCGAACCCGAGTTGGGTTCCGGCAGGTCACGTTTTGGCAAGCAAGCTCGCCGACCAGATCTCAGGCACGGCCGGCGCCGTAGTCACTGAGGCATTCGGCATGCCACTCACCGCACACTTCTTAGGTGGCGCAACCATCGGGCCCGACGCCAGCAGAGGCGTGGTTGACGGCTACCTTCGGGCATACGGTGAGCCAGGCTTGCATATCATCGATGGGAGTGTGCTGAGCGCCAACCCGGGAGTAAACCCGAGCCTCAGCATCACGGCGCTCGCCGAGTGGGCTTGCGCCTGCTGGCCTAACCGAGGCGAAACGGACCAGCGCCCGGAGCTTGGCGAATCGTTTGTAGAGCTTGATCCAATCAAGCCCGTTAAGCCAATAGTGCCGCGGGGAGCTCCCGCGGCACTAAGGATGCGTATTCGCTAGCGGCTAAGCCTTGACCCAGGCGGTAGCGTTAGCCGGCAGTTTGCCTGCCACCAGTGGCAGCGTGCTGAACAGCACTTCACCCTTTGGCAGCTTGACTGCAGAGGTGCCAAAGTTGGTCACACAGTGCCAGCCATTAGGGCGCCTGAAGTGCAGAACCGACTTGTTGAACCAGTGCTTCACCCAGGTGAGGTCCTCGGTGGTCTCCAGCCCGCGACGCAACTTGAGCGCCTTGCGGTAGAGGTTCAGGGTGCTGTTGGCGTCCCTGTCTTCAACATCAACCGCGTAGTCCTTGAACCAAGCCGGCTGAGGCAGGTGCGCCCCACCCTCGCCAAAGCCAAACCACTCGTGGTTTGCCACCCACGGCAGTGGTACGCGACAGCCATCGCGGCTGAGGCCGAGGTCTGGGTTGCGGAAGAACTGCGGGTCCTGCATGAGTTCGTCAGGGATATCCATTACTTCCTGAAGACCGAGCTCCTCGCCCTGGTAGAGATAGGTGGATCCCGGTAGCGCCAGCAGGAGGCTGGTCATGGCGTTGGCTCGCTTGAGGCCAAGGTCCACGTTTACCTTCGGGTTGAAGCGGTTGGCCTTGAACCACTTGCCGGCGTCAAACTGGCCCTCGGTGCCGAAGCGGGTGGCGTGGCGAATGATGTCGTGGTTGCTCAGCACCCAGGTGTTGGAGCTGCCATTGTCGTGCGCGCGCTTCAGAGCGTTCTCAGCGAGTTGGCGAACCTTGCCGGCGTCCCATCCAGCGCCAAGCATGTCGAAGGCAAAACTCTGCCCCAGACCCTTCTCCGATGCATAGGCTGGCAGCCTGTTGGCGGGCACCCAAGCCTCGGCTACGGCCATGCGAGGTGGGTCATACTGGTTGAAGATTTCACGCCAGGATGCGTAGATGTTGTGAACCTCATCGCGATCGAAAAGGTCGTCGGTGCCGTCATTCTTCATCACGGAGACGTCGTAGCTCTGTCGCTCGGGAAGGTGGCCGTTAGCCAAGTCCTTGACGAGCGCGTGAGCCACATCCACGCGGAAACCATCTACACCGCGGTCACACCAGAACTTGATGGTCTTGCGGAAGTCAGCGCGAACCTCTTCGTTGTCCCAGTTCCAGTCCGGCTGCTCGGAGGCGAACAGGTGCATGTACCACTGCCCGGGGGTGCCGTCCGGCTCGGTGATTCGAGTCCAAGCGGTAGGGCCGAAGTGACTTGCAAGCTCGGAAGGCCGAATCTCGCCATTCTCGCCCTTGCCATCGCGGAAAATGTAGCGGTCACGCTCTGGCGACCCTGGCTTAGCCTTGAGGGCCTCCTGGAACCACTTGTGTCCCGAACCCGAGTGGTTGGGCACAATGTCTGCGATGAGTCGAATACCGTTGGCGTGAAGTGCATCAACCATCTCGTCAAACTCTGCGAGTGTGCCAATGCGTGGATCAATGTCGCGGTAGTCGTCAACGTCGTAGCCGCCATCCGCGAGTGCTGATGGGTAGAACGGGCTCAGCCAAACGGCGTCAACGCCAAGTTGCTTCAGGTAAGGAACTCGGCTGATGATTCCGCGTAGGTCACCGATACCATCGCCGTTTGCATCTGCAAACGAGCGCGGGTAGATCTGATAGATGACAGCCTGGCGCCACCAGTGTTCATCACCGCGTAAAAATGTGAATTCGCTCATTGGTTTTCCTCCCTTTGGCACTACCCGCCAAACAGCGAGATAACCACCTAAAAATCTTAGTAAACCTTGAGGGTTTGCCTGCTCGGTATTGATACCGCGCGTTTGGTCGCCTACCCTTAAAGAGTGCCGAAATCATCATTCCTAAAGCCTGCGGGAGCCTGCGTTGCGGCCTTCGCACTAGCATTCAGCCTGCAGGCTAGCGGCGCCTCCGCTAATACTCTTAGCTCAGCAAAGAGCAACCTTTCTGTGGCTCACCTTGCAGTCAAGACCGGTTCCGTGCTCGGCAAACTCTACGTACCACGCTACGGAAAGAGCTACCACCGCACTATCGCGGAGGGAACCGACCCAAACGTGCTGTACGGCCCTGGTCTGGGCCACTACGTTGGCACCGAGATGCCTGGTGCTGTCGGAAACTTCGCCATCGCTGGGCACCGCCTGGCCAATGGCGGCCCTATGAAGGACATTGACAAGCTCCGCGTGGGCGACCTTGCCTTCGTAATGACCAACAAGACCTGGTACGAGTACACCTATCTGGCTGGCACTATCGTGAAGCCAACCAACGTGGGCGTCATCTACCCGCAGCCAGAGGGCCTCGCGGGTGCCACGCCTACCGGTCAGTACATGACATTTACGAGTTGCACTCCACCACACATCAACACCAAGCGTATTGTGGCGTGGTTTAGCCTAAAGGCAACTTTCCCAACCTCGGCTGGAACACCTGCGGATCTAAAGGCTGCGCTCAAGAAGGCCAAGTAGAAACTCAAATGAAAACCCCCGGGGCCACGCCTCGGGGGTTTTGCAATTCCTAAACGAGCGATCCGTGCAAAAGGAAAGTGGCCGGGGTTTTCACCACCGGCCACTTTCTAATGCGATCCCGTTATCGAGCGGACTTCACAATGCGTCGGCGGATTGCCAGAGCAACTGCACCGGCGACCAGCATTCCGTAGAACAGAGTGCCATCGTTAGCGAGGTTCTCCTCACCACCGGTGAAGGCCAGGGTGCCGCCGGTAAAGCCGGTTGCATTGATTACCGAGAGAGTGGTTCCACCGTTGTAGCGGAGCTTGGTTACAACCTGGTTGGAGTTCAGGCCGTTGGAACCGGCGCTCGAGCTAACCGAGAGGTTCTCGTCTGTAACAGCGGCCGCAACGTTCACTACGCGACCATTCGCTGCATCCCTGGCGGTTACTGTGTGGGTAACGCGGCAGGTGACTGATGCACCGAGAGCCAGAACTGGAGTGGTTGCAACGTGGCGGGTAACAACGGTGGTTACGTCGTCACAGTTCACGAAGGAACCGTTGGCATCGGTAACCACAACGTTGTGCAGGTTCACGTTTCCGGTGTTGGTGTAAACCACGCGGTAGTTGATGACGTCACCAATCTTGGTAGGTGCGGCACCGTACACGCGCTTGGTGATGGTCATGTTTGCGGCCATTACCAGTGGGAGGTGAACCAGGTTGGAGTTTGCGCTCGTCTGGTCCGCGGTTGCGGTCGCAACGTTGTCGATCTTGCCAGCATCGAAGTCGGCGTCGGTCGCGGTGTGAGTTGCCGTACAGGTCATGCTCTCGCCAACCAGCAGGGTAGCCGGACGTGCAGGTGAACATGCAACGAAGGTGGCGTTCGGGTCGGTCACAGTGACATTGGTCAGGTCAACGTTTCCGGTGTTGCTCACCACGATTAGGTAGTGTGCGACATCGCCAGTCTTGGTTGGTGGGTTTCCGGTCAGGCGCTTTGCAACGCTAATAGCTGGTCCAGCAGCAAGAGTGATGTGGACCAGGTTCGAGTCAGCGTTGGTGTTGCCAACCTGTGCGCGAGCCACGTTGTCGTAGTATCCGGTTGCGAAGTCGCTTGCGGTCACGGTGTGAACTGCGTGGCAGGTTACCTGCGCAGCGTAGGCCAGGTCGAATGCGGTGAGGCAGTCGGTCAGCTCTGCGTTTGCGTCGGTCAGGGTTACGCCAGTCAGGTCAACGTTTCCGGTGTTACCAACCACGATGATGTAGTGGATAACGTCGCCAACCTTGGTTGGAACCGGGCCGTCAAGGCTCTTGTTTACATCCAGAGCAGGGGTTGGCTGCAGCGGAGTGATCACGGTCGAAGGATCGGCCGAGATCTCGTCGGAGCTTGCGTAGGCAGTGTTGGTGTAGCTGCCGTTGTCGAAGTCGGCGCTGGTTGCAACGTGCTGAGCGGTGCAGGTAATCCAACCGTCCATTGCTAGGTCAACTGGGACAGCTGGGCTGCAGCTCAGGTTGTCGCCGTTAGGGTCGGTTACAACAACGTTGTGCAGGATGATGTTTCCTGCGTTGTGCGCAGTAATCGAGTAGGTGATGATGTCACCAACGTGAACTGGGTCGGCGCTGGTCTGAATCTTGCTGAGCTCAAGAGCAGGCAGTGCGTCAAGGTGGGTCACAACGGTGTTTGAGGTCTTTGTCGCCTCATCGGTGGTGACGGTTCCAGTGTTGTTGTAGTGGCCCGCAACGAAGTCAGCGTTGGTGGTCACGTGGTGTGCGGTCACGGTCAGCGAGTCACCTGGGAGCAGGTTGATGGTACCGCTGATCGAGTAGGTGTCGATTACTGCATTGCCATCGCTGAGGCTCAGGTTGTGCAGGGTCACGTTTCCGTTGTTGGTGATCAAGAAGCTGTAGGTGATTACGTCACCAGGCTTGCTCGGGTTGGTCACGTTGGTAATCGACTTCACAATCGCAATGGAAGGTGAGTAGGTCAGCGGCGTGATGACGGTGTTCGAGTCCTGGGTCTTCTCATCGCTAGCCGCGTTGGCGGTGTTGTCGTAGTGAGTGGCCAGGAAGTCGGCATCGGTGGTCACGTGGTGTGCCAAGCAGGTGAGCGAGGCGCCGATCGCCAGGGTTACCGGTGCTGCGGTGTCACAGCTGTCAACAACTGCGTAGGCGTCGGTGACTGCAACGTTGTGGAGGGTCACGTTACCGTTGTTGGTTACCACAATCTGATAGGCGATGGTGTCGCCAACGGTGGTTGGTGCAGCGTTGGTGATGCTCTTGATTACAGACATCGATGGCGCAGCAACCAGTGGGGACACAACGGGGTTCGAGTTGTTGTTGGTCTCGTTGGAGTTTGCTGTTGCGATGTTGGTAACGGATCCGGCCGTCATGTCTGCATCGGTCACAACGTGGCTGACGGAACAGATGAAGCCGTCGCCAAGCGCGAGGTCAACTGGCAGGGTCACAGAGCAACTGTCGATGGTTGCGTTCGGGTCACTGAGGGTCACGTTGTGCAGCGGGATGTTTCCGTTGTTGGTGACGTTGATCTGGTAGGTGATTACATCGCCAACCTTGGATGGGGCCGAGCTGGTGAGCGACTTGACCACGTTCAGGGACGGGGCAGCAGTTAGAGGGTTGTCAACCTCGTTGGAGTCTGCCTCATTGGCGTTGTCCGAAGTGGTGTGTGCGGTGTTGATCACAATGCCCGCGAGCATGTCTGCCTCGGTAACGGTGTGGCTCGCGGCACAGTCGAGCTGACTGCCTACCTCGAGGTCTACCGGGAGGGTAACTGCTGCCTGTGCAATGGTGCAGTCACCCAGGGTTGCGTTGCCGTCAACGACGCCCACGTTGTGGACCGTTACGTTACCGGTGTTCTGGACGGTGATGTTGTAGTTGAGCACATCGCCGATACCAGACGCGCCGTTGAGCGAGCTCTTGTAGATGGTCAGCGCAGGTGCAGGGGTAAGTGGAGAGTCAACTGGGTTGGAGTCCTCAGAGGTCTGGTCCGAGCTTGCGTGGGCGATGTTGGTGAAGCCGTTGGTGTCGAAGTCGGCATCGGTAACGGTGTGGCTTGCCTCACAGGTGAAGCTGGCGCCAACTGCGAGCGATGCAACTGGAACGTCAACGCTACAGCTGGTGATGGTGGCCTTAGGGTCGGTCACATTGACGTTGGTCAGTGGAACGTTTCCGTTGTTGGTCACAACCAGGTGGTAGGTGGCTACGTCGCCAACCTTGTAAACCGGTGCACTTGTCAGGCTCTTGAAGATGTTGATAGAAGGCTGAGCCACGAAGATTGGCTGGCTGGTTGGGTTCGACTCTTCATCATCCTCATCGGAGGTGGCCTCAGCAGTGTTGTAAACAACTCCTGCGTTCATGTCGTCGGTAGTTACCGTGTGGCTGGCGTTACAGGTGAAGCTGTCGCCACGGTTGAAGGTTTCAAGTGGAAGAGAAACCGAGCAGTCGGTGATGGTGGCGTTAGGGTCGCTCACGTTCACGTTGTGCAGGTTGATGTTGCTGGTGTTCTCTACCGAGATCTGGTAGGTGATGACGTCGCCAACGGTCTGTGGGGCTGCGCTGGTGATGGTCTTGTGCACTGCCATCGAGTACTCGGGCAGACAGCCGTGGCTAAGGGTCAGGGTCGCCTTCTTGTAGATGCCGTCGTAGAAGGCGGCTACAAGGCCAACCATTGGGCGAACGAAGGTGTCAGGGAATGTCTGGACGTAGTGGAACGAGCCGCCGCCCATCTTGGTCATGGCAACTGGCGCAGACCCTCCAGGGCCGTCAAGGTCAATGGATGCCTTGGTTGCCTTGCTCGCGGTGAGAACCCACAGCAGGTAGGTGCCGTCGTACTCGCCGTTGCTGCACTGCTCGCTAATGGAGAAGTTGCCGTTACTCTCGCTCGAGCCGTTGCCGGCCCAGTCGGACTCGTTTCCGGACGCCATCGCAGGCGCTGCGGTTGAACCCATGGCAAGAAGTAGCGAAACGATTGCTACGAGTGCCTTTTTCATTTTGAAACCCCTAAATTTCATTTCTTACCACCGGGCGAAAAACCAAAATTCTGAATCCCGTTGGCTGAAACTTGGATAGAAAATACCCAAGTTTCTTTTGAAGTCTATTGGCGCGGACAGCACATACATATGGGCACATTTTTCACATAGGGGGCAGACCGAACATTTGGGGAAAAATGGTGAAAATTGCCTGAAATTTAGGGGATTTTGGGGCCATTGAGATGCAAAAGAACCCCCCTCCGGCGCTGTTGCCGGAAGGGGGTCTTCTAGTGGCTGGGTTACGCCGCCTAGTGGGTGCTTGGAGCCTGCTCCACCTCGGTGCGGTCGCCGCTCCAGAGGGTGTGGAAGGTGCCCTCGGCATCGACTCGCTTGTAGGTGTGCGCGCCAAAGAAATCGCGCTGACCCTGGACCAATGCTGCAGGCAGGCGTGGCGAACGGAGACCATCGTAGTAAGAAAGCGAGGATGCGAACGCAGGCACCGGAATGCCGGCGAGCGATGCGTTTGCAACTACGTTGCGCCAAGACTTCACGCTGTCGGCAACGGCCTGCTTGAAGTAAGGGTCGAAAATGAGGCTCTCGAGCTCGGGGTTGGTGGCGTAGGCATCGGCGATGCGGTTTAGGAACTGAGCACGGATAATGCAGCCGCCACGCCAGATCTTGGACACGGCACCCAGATTGATCTCCCAGCCGTAATCCTTGGCGCCGGCGCGGATTGCGTCGAAGCCCTGTGCGTAGGCAACCAGCTTGGATGCGTACAGTGCGCGGCGAACGTCCTCGACGAACGCAACCTTGTCCTCGATGCTCCATTCGGTGGCGTCTGCAGGCAGGCCATCGACGGCCGCGCGCTGCGATGCCTGCGATGAAAGCGAGCGTGCGAACACGGCCTCGGCGATGCCCGAAACTGGAGTGCCGAGGTTGAGGGCGGTCTGCACAGTCCAGACACCGGTTCCCTTGGAGCCGGCCTGGTCCAGCACCACGTCAACGAATGGCTTGCCGGTCTTGGCGTCAACCTGCTTTAGAACCTCTGCGGTGATTTCGATCAGGAAGCTCTCCAGGGTGCCCTTATTCCACTCGCCAAAGATGGCGGCAATCTCGGCTGGGCTGTAGGCACCGGCCTGACGAAGGATGTCGTAGGCCTCGGCAATCAGCTGCATGTCGGCGTACTCAATTCCGTTGTGAATCATCTTCACAAAGTGGCCGGCACCGTCGGTGCCAACGTGGGTAACGCAAGGCTCACCCTCTGCAACCGCGGCGATGGAAGCCAGGATAGGACCGAGAGTCTTGTAGGCCTCTGCAGAACCACCAGGCATGATCGAAGGACCCTTGAGGGCGCCCTCCTCACCTCCGGAAATGCCGGCACCAACGAAGTTGATGCCCTTGGCGCGAACCTCTGCCTCGCGGCGGATGGTGTCAGTGAAAAGCGCGTTACCACCATCCACGATGATGTCGCCCGGCTCGAAGCGCTCTGCCAGCTGCGCGATGACCGCGTCGGTTCCCTTGCCGGCCTGAACCATGATGATGGCAGTGCGCGGCTTGGCAAGCGATGCCACAAACTCATCGATGGTTTCTGAGGCGATGAATCCAGCCTCAGGGTGCTCGGTGATCAGGGTTTCGGTGCGTTCCCAGCTGCGGTTGTAAACGGCAACGGTGTTGCCCTCGCGGCTAGCCAAGTTGCGGGCCAGGTTGGAGCCCATAACGGCCAGTCCAACAACTCCGATATTTGCCTTGCCGGCAGTGGATTCAGTCATTAATTAGTCCTCAAATGAGTGAGAAAAAGGAAGTGAGTACGCCAGTGGACCTAGTCCAAGTTTACGCCTTTGGACGGGCGCGAGCGCCTTTGCTAACTGAAGGTGAAGTATCCGAGAGCGCCGATGCACGCCGCGATTAGAACTATGGCAACGATGTAGGTGGCGGCCATTCCGCGGCTGGCCGCGTGCGAGCCCATGAGTTTGGGATCGCGCGCGATTCCATACATGAATCCCAGCAGCGGAAGCAGGAGCACCGCGTTGAGTACCTGGGTAAGCACAAGGATGGGCACCATCGGTGCACCGGGAATGAGAACCAGGCTCATGGCCAAGACGGTAACAAATGCGAACGTGCCGTAAAACAGCGGCGCCTCCTTGACGCTGTCGTCAAGTGCGGCTGGCTGACCCGTGAGGTCCGTTACGGCGTAGGCGGTGGAGAGCGGAAGGATGGATGCTGCCAGCAGAGCGGCACCAATGAGCCCGGTTGCGAATAGGGCAGTCGCAAACGAACCCGCCATCGGCTCAAGGGCCTTGGCTGCCTGCGCCGCATCCGTGATGTTCTTCACGCCCGCCGCGTTGAGGGTTGAAGCACAGGTGATGACCACGAAGAAGCCGATGATTCCTGTGAGCAGTGCGCCAATCCAGACGTCGAGGCGCAGGTAAGGCATGTCCTTGATGGTGAGGCGCTTGTCAACCACGTAGGACTGAATGAAGCTGAGGCCCCAGGGGGCGAGCGTGGTTCCGAGGGTGGCGGTGGCAATCAGAAGGGCGTCCTTGTTGAACGGCATCGTTGGGAGCACGGACCCCTGGAAGGCCATGCCCCAGTCTGGCTTAGCAAAGAATGCCGCCGCAATGTAGCAAATGAATACCGCCGAGAGAACGAGTAGCACGCGTTCAACGTTGCGGAAGTTTCCGCGCAATACGAGGAACGAAACAGCGAGCGCGGCAAGTGGAACAGCGATGTAGCGCGAGACCCCGAAGAGCTCCGCTCCCGCAGCAATTCCAGCGAATTCCGCAGCCGTCGTTCCGATGTTGGCGCCCAGAAGCGCGATGATGGCAAGGGTGGCGGCACGTGCGCCGTAGCGCTGGCGGATTAGTCCCGCCAGGCCCTGGCCTGTCACTACACCGATGCGAGCACCCAACTGCTGGAACAGAATCAGCGCAATTGTGGAGATTGTTAGAACCCAGAGCAGCTGGTAACCGAAACCCGCGCCAAGCTGGGAGTATGTGGTGATACCGGCGGGGTCGTCATCGGAGAGTCCGGCGAGCAGGCCCGGGCCAAGTACGCCCAGGAGCGCCACGAAACGCGCGCTGGTGAACCGGCGTTGGGTCTTCACAATGTCGTTGGACTGAGTCTTGGCCATCAGTTGCGACCCTCCTGCCAAGGCCAGCTGCGGCCAGATCTTTCTTTCACGAGGGCATCGACCACGTCGTCGGAAAGGATTCGACCAATCGGACGGTTCTCCTCGTCAACCACAACGAGAGAGCCGCCACGGTTGGCAGTCAACTTTTCAATTACCTCTTCGAGGTCGGCCTCAGGGCGCACTGTTTCCGGCACGGATTCGTTCTTAACGTTGCCAACCAGCGTGCGCGAGTTGGCCTGGAAGAGGTCAATCAGGTGCAGATCGTCTAGCAGGCGGCCATCCGCGTCAACCACAACGATGCACTGCACATCGTTGTTGTCTAGCTCCAGCAGAATCTTGCGGGCCTCGGCGACGGTGTCAGACTCTTTCAAGATGACTAGTTCGGAGGTCATGAAGCCACCGGCAACGTCATCGTCGTAGGTGAGAAGTTCGATAAGAGTCGTGGAGGTCTCGAGGTCCATGGCCTCGAGCATCGCGTCGCGGTCTTCTTCCGGAAGCTCGCGAAGGGCGTCAACGGCTTCGTCTGGTTCCATTCGGGCCAGGAGGTCTGCCGCCTGCCCAAGGGGAGCGTGGAGCAGCATATCCTCTAGGTCGTCCGCTTCCATCTCCTCCATGGCGTCGGCGGCAACCTCGGGGTCAAGGATCTCGAGCAGAACCTGGCGCTCGTGGCGACCAAGGTCTTCCAGGAGGTCGGCTAGTTCTGCCGGGCGAAGTTTGGTGAGTGCGGTGTTCTGCTTGCGGAGCCTCGTTGGTTCGCCGGGACGACCAAACGACTGAATACCGGCCCAGTCGATAACGCGAGCCGGGGTTGCGGTGCGGCCAGCTGATCCTGGTAAGACGCGCCTTAGGAAGCTGGCGAACGAAACGTCAACCGCAACTACGAAGTATGAGCGGGCCTGCTTGCTCAGGTAGAGGTCGGAGGCGCGAACAACTCGCGCGCCATTCACGTCCAGCAGCTGGTGATCGATCATGTCGTCGTTTGCGAGGAATTCGCCATCGCGCCGCTCGTAGTCGCGGAGATCGAACTTAGTTGACGAAAGGGTCACACCGTTGGAGTCGATGTTGGTGACGTTTTGCACAGGAAGGAAGGACCGACGGAACCCGATACGAACAATTAGGCCGGCAACCTTGGGGTATTCGCCCGAATCCCATCGGATGACAATGTCTGCCACGCGCCCGACGAGGGAGCCAGCGTTTGCCTTTACCGGGCGGCCGATGAGCCCGGATGCGCTTACCAGCGACTGCGCGAGCGCGCGCCTGGTGGCGTCCATGAATGGGAGTTCGCTCGGAACCAAAGTTCGAGACTTGGAACGGCTACTGTCTTGCATTTTGCTCACGAGCATTCCTCCTCTGACCTATTCGATGGAGTTCAAGGGGGCAATCATCGCCCGAGTGAATTTTACTTTCTTAATCAGGTAATACTTTGGCACCGGCGGGTTGACTGTTGGTTAACAGACGCTGAATCGGTAACTCACAAAATCCTGCTCATTCTTTCACCGATTTTTCACAAAGTTGTTCTGGCATCCTCTAGTTATCGGAAATCTCCAACCGAAGAAATGAGAATCAAAATGGCACTCAAGCAGTCTCTCACCGCCGTTCTAGTGGCAAGTTCGCTAGTTCTGACCGCCGGTGCATCTGCAATGGCAGACAACAAGCACAAGCCAACCCCAAGTCCTAGCGTCTCGGCAACTAGCACCGAGACCCCTTCGCCTAGCGCAAGCCCAACCTCCAGCGCAGACGCAAAGAAGGCTGCCGAAGCCGCGAAGAAGGCTGCGCAGAAGGCCGCCGAGGCTGCTAAGAAGGCTGCCGAAGCCGCCAAGAAGGCTGCGCAGAAGGCAGCCCAGGAAGCCAAGAAGTCGGCACAGGCAAAGTACAAGGCTGATCTTGCAGCATGGGTTACCGCAAAGAAGGCATGGAACACCTCGAAGCAGGCTATCCAGACCACTTTCGCTAACGCAGTTGCCAGTGCAACCACAACCCGTGATGCAGCGATCGCAGCGGCATCCAGCGCGCTGACGACCGCCACCGCTGACGCCAACGCCGCGCTTGCAACTGCAACCGCCGCCGCCGCCGCAACCCGTGACGCAGCAATTGCAACCGCAGGAACCGATTTTGACGCAGCGATGCTTGCAGCAGGAAGCGATACCGCAGCACAGGCTAACGCTCTGACCGCAAAGAACCTGGCGCTTCAGACCGCCGCGGCAAACTACGACGTTGCTGTTGCAGCCGCTACCGCAACTCGTGACGCAGCTGTTGCAGCCGCTACGGCAACTCGTGACGCAGCTGTTGCAGCCGCAAACTCGGCCTACGACGCCGCGGTTGCCAGCGCCACTGCAACTCGCGCCACCGCGCTCACCGCTCTGGGAGCTGCTCCCGTAAAGCCTAGGAACCCTCAGAGCCACTAGTCTTTCCAAAAGTAATCCCCGCTTGGAAAGAAGGTGGGTCCGCAGAGCGGACCCACCTTTTCCAGTTTTAACTCGTGCTTCGCACCACCAGGGTCGGTTGTGTGAACTTGAGGATGGTTGCCTGATTTGGGGACTCGAGCCTGGACAGGGCTACCTCGGCTGCAAGGCGCCCCATTTCATTTCCGCGCACATCAACTGTTGTTAGCGCCGAAGTTGGTGATTTGCTGATGGAGCTGTTGTCGTATCCCACAACCGCCACATCTTTGCCGGGCTTGAGCTTTAGTTCGGCCAAGGCATCCATGACACCCATCGCGGCCTGGTCATTGTGCGCAAAAATCGCGGTTGGAGGAGTTGGGCCGTCAAAAAGTTCATGGGTTATGTCTGCAACCGCATTTCGGGAGTAGCTTCCCTCAACAACCGTCGGCGGGAGGGATGCCTCCAGCATGGTTCTTTCATAACCGATTCGCCTGTCCAGGTATCCATCGGAGGCCGGGTTGGCTATGAATGCAATCTGAGTGTGACCGGAATCGATGAGGTGCCGCGTCGCCAACTCTGCACCGAGCTGGTTGTCTGAGTAAACGCTGTCGGCACCGGGAATTACTCGGCTGACGGACACGATTCTGGTGCGGCTTGTGTAACGCTTGAGCGCCTTGTCCGAAACCGTAAGACCCGCCGCGATGATTATGTCCACGCGATTTTCGAGCAGTGTCTCTAGAGCTTCAATATCCTTGCTGCCGTCTATGCGCCCAACCGTGAGGACCATGTGTTTGCCAGCGGTGTCGGCTACTTCTCGAATGCCATCGAAAATGTCGGCAAAAATCTCGTTGTGCAGATCCTGCAGGTATACGCCAACGGTCAGCTGTTGTTTGCCTGCTAGTTGGGCGGCCACCCGGTTGGGTCGGTAGCCAAGTTTCTTGCCCGCGGCGAGGATGGCATCGCGCTTCTCCGGACTAACGCCATAGGCGTCTCTGTAGGCCAGGGATACCAGCGCCCGGGAGACGCCGGCGGCCCGCGCCACGTCTTCCATGGTGACCGTTTGCATTTAAACCTCCAAGCACTATTATTGACACTACAATCTAGAGCGCTCTAGATTTTTGGCAGATTTTCTTCAACATTTCAAAGGAATACGATGGCTCAGACGCCTAAGGCAACCCCCGTTGTGGGAATCGCTCCCGACTCCTGGGGTGTCTGGAATGCGGTGGATCCGCTCCAACCCGGCCCCGAGCAGTACCTCAGTGAAGTTTCGCAGGCAGGATTTCACTGGACCGAGATCGGGCCATTCGGTTACCTGGGTACAGACGCCGGCGAGCTGAGAGACAAACTCGCCTCCCATGATTTGTCTGTTTCAGCAGGTACAGTCTTCACTGGCCTTCATCGCGGCGTTACTGAAATTGACGTTGCCTGGGAGGCCGTATCCGAGGTTGCCAAGCTGGTGAGCGCGCTCGGTGCCGAGCATGTCATCACCCTGCCGGAGATGTGGTCGAGAGACGAGAGCGGCCACATCTCCTCCTCTAGGGAGTTCAGCGCAGAGGAATGGTCGAACTTTCTGCACGGGCACAACGAAATTGGCCGCAGGCTGGTTGAAGAATTTGGCCTAAAGCAGCAGTTTCACGCGCATGCGGAAACACAGGTAGGAAGTGACAAGGAAATAGTTCGCCTTCTGGAGGGCACCGACCCCCGCTATCTAAACCTGTGTCTGGATACGGGGCACTTTTCCTATTACTTTGGCGACAGCGTTGACCTGATTAAGCGCTATCCAGGGCGAATCGGCTACCTACACCTCAAGCAGGTTGAGCCGGTCCTGATGGCGCATGTCTTGAAGAACGACATCTCGTTTGTTGACGCCGTGAAACTGGGTCTGATGGTCGAGCCGCCGCACGGCATCCCGCCTTACGCGCCGATCCTCGAGGCGGCCCAGCAGGCAACCCCCGGCATCTTCGCAATCATCGAGCAGGACATGTACCCAGTTGGCGACTTCTCAAAGCCGCTGCAAATTGCAAAGCGCACGCGGGAGTATCTGGAAAGTTGTGGCGCTCCCGTTTCTTTCCGCTAACCCACAAAACGTCTCAATCAAACCCAAGGAAGACAAATGAACAACCCAATCAGAGTCGCAGTAATTGGAGCCGGCCTTGCCGGTCAGGCTCACGCCTTCGGCTACCGAACCGCATCTATGGCAGTTTCGGCGAACCTGCCGATTGACCTCGCCGTAATCGCGGATCCCAATCTGGCCCTAGCCGAAAAAGTGGCGGCCCGGTATGGCTTTACCACCGCTGAGGCGGACATCGATGCAGTGATCAATGACCCGAACATCGATGTGATCAGCGTTGCGCTCCCAAACTTCCTGCACGCCGAAATCCTGCCAAAGGTACTTGCGTCGGGCAAGCACGTGTTTGCCGAGAAGCCAATCGGCCGCACCCTCGCCGAGTCCACCGAGCTTGAGGCCTTGGCTGCCAAGGCTGCCGGCGTGACAGGTGTTGGCTTCTCGTTCCGTCGCCTGCCAGGCCTAGCCGCTTTCGCGCAGGCGGTGCATCAGGGTCTGCTTGGTGAGGTTCACACGGTTCGCGCCTGGTACCACGCAGACTACGCTGCCAACCCAAAGGGCGCCCTCAGCTGGCGCTTCGCCGGTGAGCAGGCGGGGGCCGGTGCGCTTTTGGATATTGGTGCTCACGCCATCGATGCTCTCCACTACGTTGCCGGCCCGGTCAGCGAAGTTTCCAGCGCAAATCTGCGCACCGTAATCAAGGAGCGCCCAAAGCCGGCGGTCGGTGCAATCGGCCACGGCGGTTCGGACTCCAAGGACTTTGGTCCAGTTACCAACGATGACGTAGCGCTTCTGAACGTTGAGCTGGCGAGCGGCGCGGTGGGTCAGGTCTCGCTGAGCCGCATCGCCTACGGCATCCCTAACTCGCTCGGCATCGAGGTTCACGGAACCAAGGGGTCCGGCACCTTCGACAGCATGTCGGCGGGCGAGTTTCACCTGTTCGTGATCGACGAGGCGGACCAGGTTTTCAATGGCGCGCGACGCATCATCACAGGTCCGGCCCACCCCTACTTCGCCGACGTAGCGGCTATGCCGGGCGGCGGTGTGGGAACTGGTTACGCCGAGGCGTTCACCGCCGAGGTTCAGGAGTTCCTGAAGTGCGTGCAGTCGGGTGCCGCGATGGACACCAATTTCGCTACCGCTAGCGCCATGATGCGCGTTGTTGATGCAGCCCTAAAGTCCAGCGCATCTGGAACCCCCGTGAAGGTGTAGCGATTCAGAAACCGTTCTTGGAACGGTAGTAGGCAACCACGGCGTTTGCGTGTCCATGACCCATGCCGTGGTTGCTTTTTAACCAGTCAACCTGCTCCATGTGCTTGAGGCTTGCAACCTCGGCAAGCAGCGAAAACCAGTGCTCCATTGGAAAGCCGTACTTCTTCTCGATGGAGGGGAAGTAACTGGCTGGTCCCTTGACTTTGTCGTCCATGGGTCGAGCCTAGCTTGTGCCAGACTTTTGCTCATGAATAACTTGACGCAAACGCTGCATTACCTCACCCCGTCACCAACGGACTTTGTTGAGATAGCGGTTTTGGAGCGCGCGGGTTTTGTTGAGTCGCGGCACCGCGGAATTGCGGCGGTCACAAGCGCCGACGGCAAGTTGATCGACCACCTGGGTTCGCCCAAGCGAGTGATTTATCCGCGAAGTTCAATCAAGCCGCTTCAGGCAGTGGCCATGCAGCGCGCGGGTCTGGTGCTGGCCGATGACGACTGGGCCATCGTTGTTGCAAGTCACCACGCCAGCGAGGCTCACATGCGCCTGGTCAGCAAGGTTCTTGCGGGGGCCGGGCTGGATGACTCCGCGCTGCAGTGCCCCGTGGCTTGGCCAGCCGATCAGGCCGCCAGGTCCGCGGCCAAAGAGCCCACAAAGGTTGCCTTCAACTGCTCCGGCAAGCACGCCGGCTTCCTCGCCACCTGCGTTGCCGCCGGCTGGGACACAGCTACATATCTCGAGACCGAGCATCCGCTTCAGGTTTTGATTCGCGAGATTTTGGAAGAGTATTCGGGGGAGAGGATCCTCCACTCAACCATTGATGGTTGCGGAGCGCCACTCCACATGATGACCGTGGAGGGCTTGGCGCGAGCCATCGGTGCCTTCGCGGTTCGCAACCAAGATCTCGCCGCGTCGATGCTGCGCAACCCCTGGATTGTTGGAAGCGAAGACAACACCGATGCAGCCCTAATGAAGGAAGGCATTGTCTGCAAGTTGGGCGCCGAAGGCGTTCTGGTTGCCGCAACTGAAGACGGTCACGGCCTTGCGGTTAAAGTTGCAGATGGCTCCCACCGCCCCGCACCGTTTGCGCTTGTGGGCCTATTGCAACGCAACGCCCTCATCGATGACGCTGCGGCGGCCAGAATTTTGGAGCGCGTAGCGGTTCCCGTCACAGGTGGCGCCCAGACGCTGGGCGGAATGCGCGCGGCGTTCTAGGCTAGTTGGGGTTTGAGCCTAGGCGCGTTGCCAATAATGTTGAGATAACCAAGTAGTTCAAGTTATGGGGGAAAAGTGACTAACTACCAGCCGCCAACTGGCGATGAGGCTGCAAATCAAGGGCCGGCTACCGAGCCGCAGTTGACCGAGGACGTGACCTCCGCCGCAACCGAGCATAGCGAAGCACCACGACAGGGGATGGAAAAGGCTCTGTACGTGATGCTCAATTTCAGTCGTGTGCTGTGGATTTCGACCGTTGTGACAATCCTGTTGTTTCCGGTACTCGGTCTTCTTCTGTTTCTGGAGGCGCCGCTCGGGGTCGTGGGAACCATCGTCCAGACCGTGCTCTATTCGAGGGCTCGTAAGGAATTCGGCGCCAATCCAACGCCGCGCCAGGCGAAATTGCTTGCAAGGGGCAAGGCCGGAACCACGGTAGCCTGGGTGATTTTTGGAATCACCATCATTCCGATCTTGTTTGCCGCAATTATGATGCTTTCGAGTCTGTTCAGCCATTACTAGAGCTGAGCAAGCTCAGGGTAAGCGTCTATCAGCCGCACCATCGCCAGGTTCTTGGCGCTGATTGCCGCGTAGGCGCGGTCAAAGTGGTTTGCGAGAAACGGGTTGTTTGCGTGATCGATCACGATTCTGCCGTTGGCAACCCACTGGTTGATGGCGGTGAGCATTCGAGTGACAGTCAGGTGGCGCTGCTCGGTATTGAATGTGCCGTACCACATGACGGGAACCGTGTAGCCAACGTCGGCCGCGGCCTGCAAAACCCGCGAATCGAAAAAGCCGTATGGCGGCCTGAAGAACGGCATGGCGTTGTAGGAGAACTCATCCTCCAGAAACTTGTGACAATCCAGCAACGCCCTCTGTATTCCCCTGTTGCTTAGGGACCGAAGGTCTGGGTGTGTTCGCGTGTGATTTCCCAGTTGAACCTGGCCTGTGGCAATCAGTTCGTGAAGGAGAGACCTGTTCTGACGCCAGGCTGGGTAACCGGACGTCACAAAATAGGTGTAACGAATTTTTGGGTTTGAGTGGGCGTGCATAAGGTAGCCGCGCACTGAATCGCTCGAGGTACCATCATCGATGGTCCAGGCAAAACGGCGGATTGAACTTTGTGGCAATGAGTAGAGAACTCGATGGCGCAGCGCGGCGGAGGCGGAATCGGCCGTGCCAAGCAAAACGGTAGCGCCCAAACCACCGGCGACGGCCGCCTGGATGAACTGCTTTCGGCTGAGTTCGTGCATCACACTTGAACGCTACTACCTTAAGATTCGGCCAACAGGTAGTGATACCCGTATGGATTTTGTCTGCTGTTGCGGTTCTCCACAGTAAGAACCCGCTCAGGCTTTACCCGTCCGATACGGTGGCAGTGCTTATTCAAGCATTTTCACGAAAAGGGACAATTTTGAAAACTTCGAACATCGTTCGTTTCGGTGCGGCCGCCGCCGCCATCGTTGCTATCGTCACCGGCGCATCGGCTGCTAGCGCAGGCGCTGCCTGGACCTACACCGGCGCAACCGGTCCATCGCACTGGGCAACCATCGACCCAGCCAACTACGCAACCTGTGCAGACGGCACCGCGCAGTCGCCAATCAACATCGTCAAGACCAAAAACAAGGACCTGAAGAACATTGGGTTCAACTACGTAACCGGCGAGGCTGGAGTTTTCAACAACGGTCACACCGTTGAAGCAGAGCCGCTGACCGCACCAGCAACCACCTCGAGCATCCTTCTTGACGGCACCACCTACTCGTTCCTGCAGTTCCACTTCCACGCTCCATCGGAGCACGAGATCAACGGCATGCACTACCCGGTTGAGTTCCACTTTGTGAACAAGTCGACCGATGGCAAGCTTGCTGTTGTTGGCGTATTCATCAAGCGCGGCACCACCGAGAACCTGGCCTGGAAGCCTTTCATCGACTCGATGCTGAACGCAACCGCTACCCCTGAGGACACCAAGGTTGAGCTGGACTGGGCCAAGATGCTTCCAGCCAACAAGACCACCCTGCGTTACAACGGAAGCCTCACCACCCCTGGTTGCTCCGAGGGCGTAAAGTGGAACGTTCTGACCACCCCGGTTGCCCTGAGCGACGCTCAGATCAACACCATTCTCGAGGCTTACTCGGGTAACAACCGCCCAGTGCAGCCACTGCACGGCCGCACCGTTTACCTGGACAGCACTCCAAAGAAGTAGCAGTTTAGTAAAAATGCCCCGGGCTTCGGCTCGGGGCATTTTTCATTTGCCGACTGCGCGGGCGAGTAGCTTCCTCAGCTCAACTTCTAGCTTTGGTGTCAGCTCGGAGAGTGCGTACGATGTTGGCCAAAACGTTCCATCGTCGAGTTTTGCGCTGTCCGTAAAGCCCAGAGTGCAGTACCTGGTCTTGAACTTTATGGCGCTCTGAAAGAAGCAGATGGTCTTGCCATCGAGAGCAAAGGCTGGCATGGAGTAAAAGAGGCGTGGTTCCAGTTGCGGTGCAACTTCGGCCACTGCCGCAGTCAAGGCCCCCGCTAAAGCCTGCTCACCCGCAGGCATGGCACCAACCGCAGCTTCAAACTCAAGGCGGTTGTCCTCGGCTGACTTTCTCACGCGCACTCCTCTATCCGTAAGTATAGGCCTAGATGGGACCTGACGAGAATCGTTCAAAACCTATATTGGGTAGTGAAAAACTAGAAATAATCCGCTATTCTTTCAATAAATCGGGAAAATAAACCGAATCGGAGGCAATGGTGCAGAAGCTAGGTCGCGTAACAATAGATCAGGGACACAGGCAGGCGTGGGCCGTAGACGCCGACAAAGCCGCCGAAATGAACCCAGCCAACCCGGCGGATGCGGGTTACACAGTGGCAGTCAAGGCGCTTGCAGAATCGGGCTTTGAGGTTGGTTCCGTCGCCAACCTATTTACCCGCGAAGTGCTTGCCGGCACGGACGTGCTTGTGATACCACACGCCGCCACCGATGAGTGGGAAAAGACCATCGGTGTTGGAAGCCCTGTGCTTACCGAGCAAGAGATGGACGCAGTGGAGCGTTTCGTTGCCGACGGTGGATCGCTGTTGCTGCTTGCTGAGACCGAGCAGCCAAAGTACGGAAATAACTTCGCCCAGCTGGCACGCCGCTTCGGTGTGGAAATCCTGAATGCAACGGTTCAGGACCCGATGGCAAACTTCAAGGATGTTCCAACCTGGGTCCTCGCGGCCCTGCAGCCGTCGACTGACGCCGACCTGACGTTCCGTGTATCAGCCGCCAGTCTCTACCGCGCCGGAGCCCTTGATGTCTCTGCCGCCACGAACGCCCAGGTTTTCCTTCGCTCCAGCGAGAGTGCATCGCCGGCGCACGCGGTTCTTGGAGTTGCGGTCAAGCACGGGCAGGGGCGCGTGGTGATCCTCGCGGACTCCGACATCTTTGGCGACGACTCCATCGCCGACCTAGACAATCGCCAGCTCTGGCTGAATTTGAACGTATGGTTGGCTGGTGCCCGCGTGGCTGCCAACGCAAAGCAGAAGCGTCCGGCCACCTGGGCCATGAACGACGAAAACTGGCGCTCGCTCGCTTCGGCAGTTGAGTCCATTCGCCCAATGCAGTCCAAGGACGGCTCCATCGATGGCGAGGCCCATTCGCACACCGAGGCAAGTGCGCTGCTAGAGCAGATCCTCGCCGCGGTGGTGGCACTGGCTCCGCGATTCCCGCACCAGGCGGACTACTTCACCGCTCTTGCCAAGGACATGAAAGCCTGGCGCGATGGTGGCTTTGGAGTGCCAGATTACTTTGAATCGCTTGAGTTGTTCCGCCCAGACCTGCACCGCACCAACCAGGTGGAGCATCTTGCGGTTTTCTCCATGTACACCCAAAACGGCAACCCTAATCGCAACATAGAGGCCGTCATCACGCGCACCTTCTGGCCGGACTGGCTGGCCGGCAAGGAGCAGACATACAACAATGCCGCCTTCGTCCCAATCGAGTTCGTGGCGTTTACGTCTGGCTACGACACCAACTCTGCGGTGCTGTTCCCGGAGACCGTGGCGGTAAGCAAGGTTTCCACCTATCACTGGGGCGGCATCTTCTGCGACCGTGAGTCCGCCCGATTCCGGGCCGTCGCCTCCGCCGCCAAGGAGTTGCTCTACCTTCCGCTGCCTCCGGATGCCGAGCGCCTGGTTAACGACCAGGACCTAGCCCAGGAGACTTTCGTGCTCTGGGACCTCATCCATGACCGAACCCACTCGCGCGGTGATCTACCGTTCGACCCGTTCATGATCAAGCAACGCATGCCGTTTTGGATGTACGCCCTCGAGGAGCTGCGCTGCGACCTGAGCACCTTCCGCGAGACCCTGGTTTTGGAGGCCGGCGGCGACCCACTGGCAAAGTACATGCGCTACGCGATCCTGTTCGACCGACTGTTCCGGTTCCCAATCACCGGTGGCCGCGTCCGCAACTACGACGGCCTCGGCGGTCAGATAATCTTCGCCCACCTGCACCGTTCAGGTGCGCTGAACTGGACCGACAATCGCCTCACGTTCGATTGGGATAAGGTAACCGACTCGGTTGTGGACCTCTGCGGCCAAGTTGAGAGCCTCTACCACGATGGCATCAATCGCTCGAGGCTCCAGCAGTGGATTGCCGCCTACCATTATGTTGCAAGCCTGGTTCAGCCTCACCCATCATCGGTGTGGGCCAAGGGCGTTGATCACCTGCCCACCGATGGCGAACTGCGCGAGGTTGTGAACGTGATTCTGGACGATGAGTTCCCGCTCAACGTGTTCTACGAGACGCTGAATCGCAAGCTGTCCGATGTGATTCTCGCAACTCGCGGAATCACCGCCTAGGCGCTTGGCATACTTGCCTTATGGAATCCCTCGACCGACGCATCGTAGGCCTTTTGGCCAAGGACTCGAGCGCATCGCTCAATGACCTTGCGGCCATCCTAGATGTGCCGAGTTCAACCCTGCACCAGCGCATCAAGCGCCTAGAGGCACGCGGCGTAATCACGGGATATCGCGCTGTGGTGGATCAGCGCGAGGTTGGATTGTTGCTAAACGCACTGGTGTCTTTGACTCCAATCGACCCGGCCAGACCAGACGACGTTGCCGAAAAAGTTGCTTCTATTGAGCAGATTGAGAGCTGCTGGTCGGTGGCAGGAACCGAGGCCTACGTTGTCAAAGTTGCCGTGACGGACACCGCGGAACTTGAGACCCTTCTGGCCCGCATCCGGGCTGTGGCCAACGTTTCCACCCGCACCACAGTAATTCTTTCAACCCCGTTCGAGGGCCGTCAGGCCTTCATCCCAGAGGAGTAACCAAACATGGCAAAGCGCGGATTTGCTAGCGACAACTATGCCGGAGTTCATCCACTTGTGTTGGCTGAGTTGGCCGCGGTCAACGATGGCCACGAGGTTGCATACGGTGAGGACAGCCAGACTCAAAAGTTCGACGCGATGGTTCGTGACCTCTTTGGCGCCAACGCCGTGGGCTTTCCCGTCTTCAATGGAACCGGTGCCAATGTTGTTGCCCTGCAGGCTGCCACCCAGCGCTGGGAGGCGGTCATCTGCGCTTCAAGCGCGCACATCAACTCCGATGAGGGTGGCGCCCCTGAGAAGATGGCTGGCCTGAAGTTGTGGACCGTGCCAACCAGCGATGGCAAGCTCACGCCTGAGCTGCTGCTGGGCCAGATCTTCGACATGGGAGTTGTGCACCGCGCGCAACCGGGCGTGGTTTCCATCACCCAAACCACCGAGATGGGAACGCTCTACCAACCCGGCGAAATCAAGGCTCTGGTAGAGGTTGCACACGCCAACGGGCTGCTGTTGCACCTAGATGGTGCCAGGCTCTCTAATGCCGCAGCGGCACTCGGGTTAAGCTTCAAAGAGTTCACCACAGACCTCGGCGTGGATCTGGTTTCTCTTGGTGGAACCAAGATTGGCGCAATGGCAGCCGAGGCGGTTATCGTCACCGACGCCACCACGCCTAGGGGCGAAGCACTCGCTGCCGCCATGCCGTTCCTTCGCAAGACATCGATGCAGCTGGCGTCCAAGATGCGTTTCATTTCGGCCCAGTTGAACGTACTATTCTGCGACAACGCGGCCCTGGCAATTGCCAACGCCAAGAACGCTAACGCCATGGCCGCCAGGCTCTACGACGGCGTAATGGAGATTGCCGCGGCAGACCCACGCGTCTCGGTTTCTAACCGCGCCGATGCCAACGCGGTGTTCCCAATCCTCCCACCCGAGGTTGCGGAGAAGGTCGTGGAGAAATACCGCTTCTACGTGTGGGACTACGCAACTGGGCAGGTTCGCTGGATGTGCTCCTGGGACACTCAGGCCGAGGACGTTGACGGAATTCTTGCAGCCCTGCGCGAGGCGCTGGCGTAAATATCGCCTCGGTAGGTGCCGAATTAATAAATCATTCGCTCACAAACGAATTTTCCAAATTCGCTTGTGAGGGCATTACAAATCTCATAGTGTGTAACTAGAGGCAAAGGAGCCCCTGGATGACTGCACGAATCGTTTCCGATACCGGATCGAACCATCGCGCGGTCTTTTTTTATTACCGCCCACGATATCTGGGTGGCTATTTCCCAACTGCCTAAGCAGTTCAGGCCGGCGCAAGGCGCGGCACAGACCCACCTCCCACAACCGCAATAGACGCAACCGAAAAACCCTTTTACCAAGTTAACTGGCATCAACTTTCAAAGGCGAAAGACAAATGACTAGCAATATTTCAACTACCCCTGTATCCAAATCAATTCCCCAGGAAATTGGCATTGACACCTGGGTTTCCCAAATTGCCGAGCTGACCACTCCCGATCGCATTGTCTGGTGCGATGGATCGGAATCCGAATACCAGGAAATGCTCTCGCTCATGGTTGCCTCCGGCACCCTGATTCGGCTCAATCCGCAACTGCGGCCCAACTCCTACCTGGCGCGCACTGACCCCTCTGACGTAGCCCGAGTAGAGGAGCGCACCTTCATCTGCTCGGCAACAGAGGAAGACGCCGGCCCAACTAACAACTGGATGGCTCCCGCCGCGATGAAGGCCAAGCTTTCCGAGCTGTTCCGTGGATCTATGGCCGGCAGAACCATGTACGTCATCCCGTTCTCTATGGGGCCAATCGGGTCGCCGCTTGCACGCATCGGTGTTGAGATTTCAGACTCGCCTTACGTTGTGGCAAACATGCACATCATGACTCGCGTGAGCGCCACGCTGGTGGACAAAATCCGAGCCGGAGAAAACTGGGTGGCAACGCTGCACTCCGTGGGTGCGCCAAATGCCAGCAGCTCCTGGCCGTGCAACCCTGAGAAGTACATCGCTCACTTCCCCGACACTCTGGAGGTTTGGAGTTTTGGTTCCGGTTACGGCGGCAACGCGCTGCTGGGCAAGAAGTGCATGTCGCTGCGCATAGGTTCTGTGATGGGCAGGCGCGAGGGTTGGTTGGCAGAACACATGCTCATCATGAGACTGATTTCGCCCACCGGTGAACGTTTTCACCTGAGCGCCGCATTCCCTTCCGCCTGCGGCAAGACCAACCTCGCCATGCTCCAGCCGAGCCTGCCTGGCTGGCGAGTAGAAACCTTCGGCGACGACATCGCCTGGATTGGTCTGGGCGACAACGGCAGGTTTAGGGCAATCAACCCCGAGCACGGATTCTTTGGCGTTGCTCCCGGAACCAGCATGAAGACTAATCCGGTTGCAATGGAGTTGGTGGCTCGCGACACCATCTTCACCAACGTCGCGCTCACCAGCGATGGCGACGTCTGGTGGGAGGGCATGACCAAGCACGCCCCCGAGGGCCTGACCGACTGGAAGGGAGAGGCCTGGAACGCCGATTCTGGCAAGCCGGCCTCCCACCCAAATGGGCGGTTCACCTCGCCGGCCGCAAACTGCCCAACCATCAGTGCAGACTGGGATGACCCTGCCGGCGTGGAACTGGATGCCATTGTCTTTGGTGGCCGCAGGGCCAAGGGCGTGCCACTCGTTACCGAAGCCGACTCCTGGAGGCACGGAGTATTCCTCGGTGCCACCATGGCGTCGGAGCAAACCGCGGCAGCCGAGGGGCCCGTTGGCAAGGTGCGCCGCGACCCATTTGCCATGCTTCCGTTTACCGGTTACAACATGGGCGACTACTGGCAGCACTGGCTCAACTTTGAGGACGAGCGCAACCTCAATCTGCCGAAGATCTTCCGAGTCAACTGGTTCCTCAAGAACGAGGCCGGGCAGTTTGTCTGGCCTGGTTTCGGTGAGAACGCCAGAGTGCTGCGCTGGATAGCCGAGCGTCTAACCGAAACGACGGGCAAGCGCGAGACCGCCATCGGTGGCCTGCCAACCCTGGAGCAACTGGGTGCCGCCGAGCTGGGATTGGCTGAGGCCGACAGTACGCAACTTCTCGCTTGGGATGCAACCGAGGTGGCCGAGGATCTCGACTCGATCGAGGCGTACCTCGATCAGTTTGGCGACCGCACCCCACCCGCGCTACTGGCAGAACTAGAACAGCGCCGAGCAGCTCTCGCGGTGTGTCGATGAGCCAAACCTGGGAGCCGGCAATTGAGGCCGCCGAGGAGTTGATTCCCGTAATCGGTCGGCTTTACCGCCAGAACGGAGTGGTGCTTTCAATCCACGGGCGTTCGCTGGTTAACCGCAGCCCCATCGAACTGGTTAAGGCCCACCGCTACGCCAGACACGTGGATGGTAGCGAGCTCGAAATCGGAAAGACACTCGACCTGGTGCGCCGCCTGGACGGCTTGGCTCTGGCGCCCTGCTCGATAGACGTCGCGCGCATGCTATCCCTAGCCGGCAAATCATCCATCGATGAGGTGTTGGCACTTCAGCTGAAATCGGTGGTTGGTGGTCGGGTGGCTGCAGCAAGGTCGGAACGCGATGTTGTTCTTTACGGTTTTGGTCGAATTGGTCGCTTGGTGGCACGAATCCTTCTTGCGCACGCAGGCGCTCCGGGCGGCCTACGACTCCGGGCCATCGTGGTTCGCCGCGGCAGCGCAGACGACCTCGCAAAGCGCGCCAGTCTGCTGAGAAGAGACTCGGTTCACGGCAAGTTTTCCGGCACCATCGTGGTGGACGAGCCGAACGACACAATCGTTACCAACGGCACCCCAATAAGGGTGATTTACTCCGATGACCCCGCAGACATTAACTACGAGGAGTTTGGAATCCACGATGCGCTGGTGATTGACAACACGGGCAAGTGGCGTGACGCCGAGGGGCTTGGTCGGCATCTGGAAGCGAACGGTGTTGCAAAGGTTCTGCTCACTGCCCCGGGCAAGGGTGACCTGCCCAACATTGTTTACGGCGTAAATAGCGATGAGTTGGACCCTCAAGCCAAAATCGTCACGGCCGCATCCTGCACCACTAACGCCATCTCGCCAATTCTGAGCGTTCTGGATCGGGCCATCGGGGTCAACCACGGGCACGTTGAAACCGTGCACTCCTTCACCAATGACCAGAACCTGATCGACAATTTCCACAAGGGTGAGAGGCGTGGTCGCTCCGCTGTTCTGAACATGGTCATCACCGAAACTGGTGCAGCTTCTGCCGTGGCCAAGGTTCTGCCCCAGTTTGCCGGCAGGCTCACCGGTAACGCAATCCGCGTTCCCACCCCGGATGTTTCGCTGGCGATTCTGAACCTGCAGTTTGCTCGCGAGGTGACAGCGGCCGAACTGAACTCACTACTTCGAGAGGCGTCGCTGAGTTCCAGCCTGAGGAATCAAATCGACTACGTGGAGTCGCAGGAGGTAGTCTCCAGCGACTTTGTTGGCTCAAACCGTGCCGGGGTGGTTGATGGCCTGGCCACCAAGGCCATGGGCACCTCGGGTGTGATCTATGTCTGGTACGACAACGAAAACGGCTATTCACACCAGGTAGTTCGGGTTGCCGAGGCCATGTGCCAGGCCAAGCGGCCGGCGTTTCCTAAGGCGGGCTAGGCGGCCTTACTAGGACCAATCACGCGAGAAGCAAACGCAGCGAACACAAGCAGCAAAAGTGGCAGCGCGAACGCCACGTTGATGCTTAGCAGCTGACCGATTGCCCCGAGGCTTGGGCCAACACTCAGCATTGCCGCGTAGGCCACAGTGATGATCATGTTGATTCGAGCGGGGGACATCGCGGAGGAGTCGCTGGCCCCGTTGATTGCCAGCGGAATGCCGTTTGCCATGCCGAAACCCCAGAGGAACAGTGCTAGGTATGGCATGTGAATGGTGTCGTTGAAGATGAAAAGCGTGATGCCAACCGAGCAAACCACAACACTTGCCACGATGGTGGCGCGGATGCCGATGCGATCAACCACGGCGCCACCGACAACGCGTGCGAGGGTGATGAACACCCAGAACCAACCGAATGCGGCGGCTGCGTCGCTGTTGCTAAAACCTGAGTGTGATAGCGAAATTGGAACCCAGGTGCCGGCTCCAATCTCGGCCATCGCGAAGGCAAATGCAATAGAAGCCAACATCCAGGTCCGGTTCTCTTTCCAAACGCGGCGGCTCAGGCGCTTATGCTCGGTCTTAGCTGCAGCCGATTCGTGAACCTGCTTGCGCTTTGGGAAAACCAGCCCTGCCCAAATGGAAGGAATGGCAACCAGCACCGCAATGATCAAATAGTTGGTTGAAAGCGAGACGCCCTGACCCACAAGCAGGCTGGCGAAGCCGGCGGCGCCCATCATGCCGATTCCAAACACCGCGTGGATTCCCGGGAGCAGGCTGCGTTTGCTCATGCCGTCAACACCGGTGCCCTCGTAGTTTCCAACGAAGTCGGCGACCCCCATTGGAACCCCGATGATGAAAAGTAGCACCGCGCTCACAACGGATAGGCCAGCGGGAACGGTGACTGCTAGCGAGGCCAGCGACGCTGCCGCAAGCGAGAAACCAGCGATGGTGACTCGGGTTGAGCCGAATCTGTTGTTAATTGAGTTGGCGAACAGCAGGCCAACCAAGCCGCCAGTGGGGTAGAGCATGGAAATGAGACCCATCTCGGCGGTGTTTAGGTGTAGCAGGCTCTGCACCTCAGGCGCCCGGGACTGCCATGTGGAGAAAAGAATTGCTCGCGTGAAAAAGATGGTTGCGGCTGCAGTGAACCATAGTCCAACACGTGGGAGCTTTGTCATTACATAAATCTAACCCACGAGAGTGGTTTGGTTAGCAGTGTTGTGAGACCTGAACCGCAATCTCTAGTTCTTCGTTTGTGGGAACTACAAGAATTCGAACCCGCGAACCTGCGGTTGCCACATCGCGGACGTCTGGGCTGCGAACTGTGTTCAGGTCGGCGTCAATTTCAATGCCTAGCCACTCTAGGTTGCTGCTCACCAGGCTTCTGATGTGCGCAGAGTTTTCGCCAACACCCGCGGTGAAGATGAGGGCGTCGATGCCGCCGAGTTCGGCGATGTATGCGCCAACGTAGTGCTTTATGCGCTGCACATAGACCTCGACGGCCTCCAGCGCGCGGCGGTCACCCGCGGCCGCTTTGGCCTCGATGTCTCTCAAGTCGGAGACCCCGGCCATTCCCTTCAGGCCTGAGTGCTTGTTTAGCTGGTCATCGATCTCGTCAACTCCCATGCCCGCAACGCGGCCCAGGTAGCTGACCACCGCGGCATCGATATCACCGGTCCGGGTTCCCATCACGAGGCCTTGGAGCGGGGTGAGCCCCATTGAGGTGTCGAACGACTTGCCGCCTTTGATGGCACAGGCGGAAGCACCGTTGCCGAGGTGCAGCACCACTGCGTTGAAAAGCGTGGGCTCGATTCCTAAGTACTGAGCCGCCTTTCGCGAAACGTAGCGGTGACTGGTTCCGTGGAAGCCGTACCGGCGGATCTGGTACCGCTGTTCTAGTTCCGCCGAGATTGCATAGCGGTAAGAACTGGCGGGCATGCTCTGGTGAAATGCGGTATCGAAAACTGCCACCTGGGGCAAACCCGGAAATGCATCGATGGCTCCCCGGATGCCGGCTACGTGTCCTGGATTGTGCAGCGGCGCCAGGCTGGACAGCTGTTCGATGTCGCTGAGGACCTGAGGAGTAATCAGTGTTGGCTCCGAGAACTTGGCGCCGCCATGAACCACGCGGTGGCCGATCGCAACCGGCTTCGGTCCATCAAGCTGGGCAAGCATCTCGGCAAACGCAACGCGGTGGTCGGTCACTCGCTCTATGAGTCCGGACGCCAGAGACTGCTCGCTCAGCACATCGATGAGTTGGTATTTGAGCGAACTGGAACCCGAGTTGATAACGAGAATGGGTTTCATTGCTGTGCCGCCTGAATTGCCGTGATTGCGATGGTGTTGACGATGTCCTCCACGAGCGCTCCGCGCGAGAGGTCGTTGACCGGCTTGTTGAGCCCCTGAAGGATTGGTCCGATTGCAACTGCGCCCGCGGTTCTTTGCACGGCCTTGTAGGTGTTGTTGCCGGTGTTTAGGTCTGGGAAGACAAACACCGTGGCCTTTCCGGCCACCGATGAACCAGGCAGCTTGGCCTTGGCCACTGCGGCATCGACGGCGGCGTCGTACTGGATTGGTCCATCGACCGAAAGTTGCGGCGCCCGCTGGTGCACTAACTCGTAGGCCGCGCGAACCTTTTCCACTTCGGCTCCACTGCCGGATGTACCGGTGGAGTAGGAGAGAAGCGCAACCCTTGGTTCGATGCCGAAGTTACGCGCGGTTTCGGCCGAGGAAATTGCAATGTCTGCCAGTTGTTCTGAGGTTGGTTCAGGGATTACGGCGCAGTCGCCGTAGACCAATACGCGGTCGGCAAGCGCCATCAGGAATACGCTCGAGACCACCGATACGCCAGGCTTGGTGCGCACGAATTCGAATGCAGGCTTAATTGTGTGGGCGGTGGTGTGGGCGGCACCGGAAACCATTCCGTCTGCGATTCCAAGCTGAACCAACATGGTGCCGAAGTAGGAGTCATCCCGCATAATCTCGCGCGCCTGGGCCTCTGTGACTCCCTTGTGGGCCCGCAGCTTTGCATACTCAGCAACGCAGGTCTCGAAGTGCTCCGAGCCCTCGATTGCCATGATTCGACAGCCGGACAGGTCCAACCCGAGCTGGGCGGCGCGCGCGTTTATCGCAGTTTCATCGCCGAGAATAATGAGGTTGGCGATGCCTTCGGCAGCCACCTGCGCGGCCGCCTGAAGAATGCGATCATCGTTGCCCTCGGGCAGAACGATGGTTCTATTATTGGCCTTGGCCCGCGTCATCAGCTGATACTGGAACATGAGCGGGGTGATGATTTCGGGCTTGTAGTCCTTCAGCAGACCCAGCAATTTGTCAAAATTAATGTGCCGGGCGGCCAATTCGCTTGCACGGCGAATCTTGTCCGGGTCGTCGGCGCGCATCAATCCGCGGGTTGCGGTGATTTTCAGGGTTGTCTCAAAGCTATTGCCCTTGGTCTCCACCACTGGCACGCGCGGTGCCAAGCCTGCGATCAGGCGATCGATGGGTTCTGGTATCTCGAAGCCTCCGTTTAGAACCAGGCCCGCCAACTTTGGGAATGTGGAGGACTGGTCGGCCATCAGCAGCGAGAGGAGCACATCGGTGCGGTCTGATGGCACCACCACAACGGCGTCTTCGCTGATGCGCTCAAGCACGTGCTCTGCGTTCATGGCGGCAACCACAAGTGCCATGACCTCGGACTGCAACTGCTCCGGTTGGCCGTAAACCAGGCGTCCGGAAACGGTCTCCATAAGTTGAGACATTCTTGGAGCCAGCAGGCGCGGGTCTTCAGGCACGGCCCAGATGGGCATATCGCTGCCAAATACACCCGCGATGGCCGACTGGATTGGCCCCAACTGCGATTCGTCGGCACGGTTTACAACTGCGGCAATCAGAGTAGCGTTGGATGCCTCAGTCTCCTGACGCACCACCTCTGCAATAGATGCAAGGTCGGTTGTATTGCGGGGAGCAGCCTGCCCGATGCTCTCGGACGCCGAGTAAACATCGCGACCGTTGAAGACCAAAACCATAGGGGTGCCGAGGTTGGCGGCCAGTCTGGCGTTGAACTTGAACTCGGCCGGGCTGAAGACATCGGTGTAGTCGGAACCCAAGACCACAACCGCATCGGAGACGGCCTCTACGGTCTTGAAGCGCTGGAGGGTCTGCGAGATGGCCTTGTCTGGATTCTCGTGCACCAGCTGGTAGTCAACACCAACGCATGTCTCGATTGGCAGGGGAGAACCAGATTGCTGGTGCAGTAGCTCGAGGATTGGGTCCCGGTGGGCGGCATCGGTGGAGATTGTGCGAAAAACATTCACGCGTTCAAAACGCTGGGCTAAAGCCTTGATGGCGCCGAGCGCGACCAGAGACTTTGCGGTGTGCCCCTCGGCGGAGGCGATGAAAACGCTTTGAGCCATGGCTATAGGCTACTGCGCCTGCGTAAACCCAAAAAGTTAGGTTGGGCTTAGCGCCTAGTACTGACCCTTGATCACAAAGAAGGATCCGCGAATCTCGCCGGCCAGCTTGGACTTCTGGCGCGCAAACTTGAACTTGTTGGCCAGTTCCTCCGGAACCTCCATACCCATGGAGAGTTTGAATCCAACCGCTCGCTTTCCGCCCTCCGCGGTGTCGTAAAGCACGTTGATGGCCAGGCCGCTCTCGTAGAACACATAGGTCCAGCGAATCGTGCCGTCCACCATCATCTCGGTTGCCTCGAGCGGCTTGGAGGCGATGACGATGTCTCGTTCGGCAATTACTCGGCTCACGTATTCCACTAGTTCGGGTGCGTCGACCGCTCTCACAGTGGTGAAGTCGATGTCGTATTTGTTCTTAAAGTAACGCGCCTCGTTGGCGCGTAGGCCGGCCAGGGCCTCGGCCACCGGCGAAGATTCCAGACCCTCGGTGGAAACCGTTGTGAAGTTGACTAAGCCGGGCATAATGGCCTCTCCGCAGTTATGGAAAAACCATTATCGCCCAACTTATTCGAAACTAGGCTCCCAGTCCGGACAGTGCCATGATCAACTCGGTTACGCTAACCGACTCGCTTGGCACCTTAACGTCGCCTGACTTGTCACCCGTTGGGCTCAACTTCACGTCAGCCGAACCATCGCCGGATGGGCTCTGGTAAGCAAGCTCGAGGCTCACGAGATTGTGGCTCGCGCCGTTTGCAGTGAGTGTAACGGTCACACCAGTGTCTGCCATTGCCTTGTCAATCTTGGCCTGGGTGATCTGGGTTATGCTGGCGTCCGAAATCTCAAAGCTTGGGCTGCAGGTGGTTAGGGCCGACCAGTACTTGGTGCCCTTGAGCGCGGTCAGGAAGCTCTTCAGCTTGTCTGCCTTGATTCCCAAAACGAATACACGGTTTCCGTCTTGTCCAGGAAGTTCCTTCTTGGCAACCACGAAGTTGTTCGCACGAAGGGTGTCGCCAATCTGCGCGGCAATCGCCTGGTTTTTGTCTTTGCTGGTGAGGGTGCTGATGCAGTCGCTCTGTCCCGTGCCCGCGGTGTAGTTATTCAGTTCAGTCTTCGAAATCTTAACCCACTTGTTGGTGAGCAGAGCCTTGAGCGAAGCGTACGACGCGTCGCTCAGGAAACCGGACTGGGTGGCGTACTGGCCAATCGAATCGAAATCGGAGAGGCTAAGGTATGCGTCTCCGCTCTTGGTTGACACCAGATTCACTGTCGCGCCAAGAGGCATGGCCATGATGTTGGCTTGAATTTTGGCTGACGCCGAGGAAGCTGCATCGGAGCTGGCGTAGTTGATGGTGCCGTTGACAATCATTCCGCCCGAAGAAATCTTCAGGTCGACGGTGCCGCTGGGATGCGCCTGCGCGGCGAGGGATCCGAGTGCCGTGGCAACAACCATGTCCGGTGCCTGGTAGGCGTTGTAGGCGAATGCCCCGCCGCCGCCAACCACAGCGAGCGCAACGGCGGCCACGATGATCTTGGCTCGCTTGCTCAGCGCAGCGATGCGGCCAAACACGCCACCGCGGGATACCTTTTCAGCGGTTACCGCAGCGTTGTCCTCGAATAGTTCTTCCGGCGCATTGTTGCTCGGAGTGATGTTCTCGTCCACTTTTCCCCCTAGATAAATATGTAAAGTGTGCCTTTAGCCTAGAACAGTCCTAAGCCCGCTTGGCGCATAGATGCAGTTTCGTAATCTTCTAGCCACTAAGGCCGGGGAATGCCGATCCCAGCGCAGCGATAATCGTTGAGGCCGCGATTGCTATCAGCAGCAGTCCAAGAATGCGACTCACCACCATGAGGCCAGTCTCGCCCAGGAGCTTTTCTATCGGAGCAGATGCAAGGAGAAATAAGAAAGTAAGAGCGGTCAGGGCAACAATAATGACCATGTTGGCCAGTCGCGCAAATCCCTCATCGGAGTTGCCTAGCGCAATAACCGTGGCAATGGCTCCGGGCCCCGCCATCAAGGGTATGGCTAGCGGAACTATGGCGGCACCTGAGACCGGCCCATCTGGCTTCTCGAAACCCTTACCCATGGCCATCTTCCAGCCAAAGGCGGCAATCACAGAAGAGCCCGCGATGCGGAACGCGTCGAGTTGGATGCTGAGGAAGTTGAGAATTACGTTACCCAGGAAGTAGGCGATGAAGAGGGTGAGGCCGGCCACCAGCGCGGTCTTTAGCGCAAGCCGCGTCTTCTGCCTTCCGGTTAGCCCAGAAACTATTGCCAGAAACACCGGAATGGCGGTGATTGGGTTCACGATGGCGAATAGGGCTATGAGGGTTGTAACGTCGCTGTTCAACTTCATGACTTTGAGTCTAGGCAACTGCGGGAATAAATACGGCTGCCAACGGATTTACTAATCCATGACAAACCCAGTGAACGCGCCTTTTCCAGCCACGCCCAGAAGATCTTGGTTAGCCCTAGCGGTGCTTCTCGGGGGCATGTTCATGGCGCTGGTAGATGCAACCATTGTGAACGTTGCTCTTCCTTCAATCCGCACCAGCCTCCATTCTTCCGAGTCGACGCTCTCCTGGATTGTTTCCGGATACGCACTTACCTTCGGCTTGGCCCTGATTCCAGCCGGTCGTCTTGGCGACCGCTACGGCCACAAGTGGGTTTTCATCATCGGCGGCGCCGCCTTCACCGCGGCAAGTGCCTACTGTGGCTTCGCTCAGAACGATTTCGACATCACGGTGGGTCGTCTTATCCAAGGTCTAGCCGGCGGTATTTTCGTTCCTGCCGTCGGTTCCTACATCCAGTTGTTGTTTCAGGGTCGCGACCGCGGCAAGGCTTTCGCAATCATGGGTTCCGTAATTGGTCTTTCAAGCGCAATTGGTCAGATTGCCGGTGGTTTGCTGATTCAGGCGTTTGGCGAGAACGAAGGTTGGCGCTGGGTGTTCTTCGTGAACCTGCCGATTGGAATCCTGGTCTGCCTATTCGCAATTCAGATTCTCCCCGGAGGCGATGCACACGCTGACCGTAGTAATCGGATGGACTGGCTTGGCGTTGCCATCCTAAGTTCTTCCCTGAGCGCGGTTCTATACCCGCTCATCGAGGGCCAGCAGGATGGCTGGCCGGCTTGGACATGGTGGACCATGGCTGCCGGTTTGGTTGGGCTGGTTATTTTTGGCGGCTGGCAGGTGCTTTACACCAAGCGCGGTGGCTCGGCGCTGGTTCCACCTCGACTCTTCCGTCACGCAAGTTTCACCTTCGGCGCCATTCTGGCGCTGGTTTACTTTGCTGCATTCACCTCCATCTTCTTTACGCTCTCGCTGCTGTGGCAGGCGGGCCTGGGCCACACCGCGCTCGAGAGCGGACTGCTAACACTGCCTTTCGCTATTGGCACGGCAATCTTCTCTTCACAGAGTTCCAAGTGGGCGGCAAAGATCGGGCGAAACGTCCTAATCATCGGTGCCGCTGTCATGGTGGTGGGTCTCACGGCAATCTGGTTGATCTTGAGCCTGGTTGCGGTAGGGGACCTCACAAACTGGATGCTACTTCCGGCAGTCTTTGTTGCCGGCGCGGGCAACGGAATCTTCCTTGCACCCAACGTTCAGTTCATCGTGGCAACCGTGGATAACGCGGAAGCTGGTTCGGCCAGCGGACTGGTTCAGACCATGCAGCGAATGGGAAGCGCAATTGGAATTGCCGCGATTGCCTCGATTCTGTTCAACTCATTCCACCCGGCGCTGGTTAAGTCGCCTGCGGACCTGGCCAACCAGTTCCACGATGGCGCGGTGAATGCCATGCTGGCTTCTGCCGTGCTAGCCGCAGTGGCCCTCATTCTGGTGTTTGCGCTTCCAAGGCGGGTTGCCGTTCACGGTGCCGCTCCGGTGGCTTCCGAATAGCCTGAAAAAGTTAGTGACTCAGCCCAGTAACCTTGCCTCATGAGTGATTTGAACACTGTTGGCGAGCGCGACAACTGGACCTGCTGGCTTTGCGACAAGCCCGTTGACCCGGATGCATCGGTGAACTCGGACCTCGGCCCGAGCGTTGACAACTACTCGCCTCCAAAGGCTAAAAAGGGTGCTTCCGTTGAGCGACTGGCTCACAGGGCCTGCAACACCATGAAGGGCAAAATTGCTCCAGTCGTGCCTTGGCCCGACCATTTGGTGGCGGGCGATCCATCGCCAATTTTTGAAGTAGTTGAGCGGCTCGTGCGCAAAGGCGGCCGCGAAATCGTGGCCAATTTCTCTGACAGGGCAGACGCCGATGCGGCCGGGGAGTGGCTTCTGCAGCGAGTGGAGCGGCTTGCGCCGGGGGAGACCTTCTCTATACAGGTCAATCCGGGCGGTGGCCAGTTCATGCTGGCGCTAAAGGCCTAACCCTCGTGCTCGGTGTTGAACCAGAACAGGTCCCAGAGGTGGCCATCTAGGTCCTCGAAACCCCAGCTAATCATGAAGCCATGATCTTCTAGCTCGTTGACTTTACGGGCCCCGAGCGCAAAAGCCTTTTCGCTGAGTTGGCTAACCTGTTCTGCCGAAACACAGGCAAACGACAGGATGACCTCGGTGGTTCTAGGTCCGGCAATCGCATTGTCGCCCACAAAGTGCTGGAACTTCTCCCTGTCTGAGAGCAAGACTTGAACACCGTCGCTCACTTTTAGACAAAGTGTTCGCTCGTCGGTGAACTGTTCATTGAACGGAATGCCGAGGCCTTCGAAGAACGCCTTGGAGGCGGCGACATTGGCAACTGGTAGGTTCAGAAAAAGCGAACTAAACATACTGAAAGTTTAGATTGGGGTTGCGACGATTCCCGGGGCTCTTTTACTACAAGTTGGGGAATGTGTTGTTCGTTCAACACAACGCTTTGGTGAACTTTGGCCCGTGATTCGAAAGGAGCCGAATTGACTGAAGAAGTTTCGTACATCACTTTGGTGATTGGCGAGGGAAGCCACGCTTCGCTGGTGATCCCCGATGAGGTGTTGGTGAAACTCAAAACCAACAGACGTGCGCCACTTCTAGTTACCGTGAATGGCCACTCCTATCAGAGCACTGCGACGGGTGTGGCTGGCGAATGCCGGGTGGTTTTCCCGCAGCGCGATCGTGCATTGGCAGGAGTTCAGGCCGGAGATGTGGTTAGCGTGACACTCCAGCTGGACGGCGGTCGGAGAGAGGTGGCACTTGAGCCCGAACTTAGAACGGCTTTGGACACCGCAGGCCTACTCGTTGCCTTCGAGTCTCTCACCTATTCCAAGCGCAGGGAGCTGGCGCGTGGCGTTTCGGAAGCAAAAACAGTGGAAACACGACAGCGCAGGATTGCCAAAATTCTTGGCGAGATAGGTTCCACTGAGGGCTAATCCACAGTTTGGAATGCGGCACCTCGCCGAAAGATCTTTGGCAAAAGGCTCTAGATTCGGGACTCTACACGGCCGTGTCGTAATCGTTAGAAATAATTTCCAGATAAATCTCAGGAACCTATCAGTCTGCTCCCAAATGCGACTAGATTATTCACACGCACGCTGACGTGGGTTGCGCCAGCATTTTCAATCAGGAGGTCCTGTGCGAGTGAACAAAATCAAAATCGCGGCCGTGGCAATGTTTGCCACCGCCGCGCTAGCACTGTCTGGCTGCGCCAGCGGTGGCGGAAACAACAACATTGTCTCGGTGAACGGAAGCGAGCCTCAGAACCCGCTCATCACCACCAACACCAACGAGGTTGGCGGCGGTCTCATCCTTGACAACATCTACGCCGGCCTCGTTTACTACGATGCCAAGGGCAACCCGGTTGACGACATGGCCAAGTCCATCACCTCGAAGGACAACACCACCTGGGACATCAAGATCAAGGACGGCTGGAAGTTCACCAACGGTGAGGCCGTGACCGCAAGCTCCTTCGTGGATGCCTGGCAGTATGGCGCTCTGCTGAGTAACGCTCAGCTCAACAGCTACTACTTCGACACCATCCAGGGTTTCAGCTACGACAAGGACAGCCCGCTGACCGGTCTCAAGGTTGTTAGCCCAACCGAGTTCACGGTTACCCTTTCTGCACCGCAGTCGGACTTCCCACTGAGACTTGGTTACTCGGGCTTCTACCCGCTGCCTAAGGCATTCTTCAAGAACCCTAAGGCCTTCGGCGAGAACCCAATTGGAAACGGTCCATACATGCTCGCAAGCAAGGGGGCATGGCGCCACAACGTTGACATCAACCTCGTGAAGAACCCTGATTACCAGGGTGCCCGCAAGGCCCTCAACGGTGGACTCAAGATCGTGTTCTACGCTACTCAGGACGCGGCCTACGCCGACCTCCAGGCCGACAACCTCGACGTACTCGCAGGTATTCCAGACTCCGCTCTGAAGACCTTCCAGTCCGACCTGGGTAAGCGTGCCGTGATGCAGGGTGCTGCGATCTTCCAGTCGTTCACCATCCCTGGTCGCCTGCCACACTTCTCCGGTGCAGAGGGTGCGTTGCGTCGTGCAGCAATCTCGATGTCGATCAACCGTCCAGAGATCATCGCAAAGATTTTCAATGGAACGCGTCAGCCTGCAGCCGACTTCACCTCGCCAGTAATTGCGGGTTGGAGCGACAAGCTGGCCGGTGCCGATGTTCTGAAGTACAACCCAACCGAGGCTAAGAAGCTGTGGGCAGAGGCCGACAAGATCTCGCCTTGGACTGGGTCGTTCCAGATTGGCTACAACGCCGACGGTGGACACCAGGGTTGGGTAGATGCAGTTACCAACAGCATCAAGAACACCCTTGGCATCGATGCATCGGGTGCGCCTACCGCTACCTTTGCGGCTTTCCGCACCGCCATCACCGACAAGACCATCAAGACTGCGTTCCGCACCGGTTGGCAGGCAGACTACCCAGCTCTGTCTAACTTCCTAGAGCCGCTGTACCAGACGGCTGCCGGAGCAAACGATGGTCAGTACTCGAACCCAGCTGTTGACAAGCTGTTTACCGAAGCCAACTCTGCAAAGACCCTGGATGACGCAAACAAGCTGTTCCAGCAGGCTCAGGAGATCCTGCTTAAGGACCTCCCAGCCATCCCAATGTGGTACGGAATCACCGATGGTGGCTACGGAACCAAGGTTTCCAACGTGGAGTTTGGTTGGAACTCGGTACCTATCCTCTATAACGTGATTAAGAACTAAACAAAAACTGACTGGGGCGGTAGTCGGAAATCGATTACCGCCCCTTTCATTTGCAAGGGCAAAGATGAGCGGCTACATTCTTCGCAGGCTTCTGCAGGCGATTCCGGTGTTTTTCGGAACCACCCTGCTGATTTACTTCATGGTTTTTGCCATGCCGGGAGACCCAATTGTGGCGCTCTTCGGCGACAAGGGAGTGAATCCCGCAACGGCCGCCATTCTCAGGCACCAGTATCACCTCGACCAGCCGTTCATCATGCAGTACCTCATCTACATCGGCGGGCTTTTTCACGGCGATTTCGGAACCTCATTTTCCGGTCAGTCTGTGGGCGATATCCTCGCCCAAACTTTCCCTGTCACGCTGCGTCTTTCGATGATTGCCGTTTTTGTCGAGATGGTGGTGGGCATTGGAATTGGATTGGTGGCTGGCCTACGTAAGGGAAAACTGTTTGACGCCACGTCGCTCGCCGTAAGCCTCATCTTGATTTCGGTTCCAATCTTCGTGATTGGCTTCGTAATGCAGTACTTCTTCGCCATCAAGCTCGGCTGGGCCAAAGCCACGGTAAGCGGCGACGCCCCGCTGAACGAGCTGATCCTGCCAGGCATCGTTCTGGCCTCCATCAGCATCGCCTACATTGTGAGGCTAACCCGCGCATCGGTGATTGAGACGGCCGGCCAGGACTTTGTCCGCACCGCCTACAGCAAGGGCCTGAGCCGAAACAGAGTTGTTCGGGTTCACATCCTTCGTAACTCACTCATCCCGGTTGTCACCTACCTCTCCATTGACTTCGGTGTGCTTCTGGTTGGCGCCACGGTAACGGAGGGAATATTCAATGTTCCCGGAGTGGGCAGAACCCTCTACCAAGCCATCATTCGTGGCGAAGGCCCCACCGTTGTCTCGTTCGTCACCGTGATGGTGCTCATCTACCTCACCGTAAATTTGCTCACCGACCTGCTATACGCAGCGCTTGATCCAAGGATTCGCTATGGCAAATAGAACCGAACACTTTGTTGCGGACTTCACCGAAGACTCAGTTGAAGTTGATGCCGTCAAGATTGACGACTCTCCAAGCAATCTCTGGTACGACGCCTGGCGCGACGCCCGCAAGCGACCAATGTTCTACATCTCCGGCGTTCTGATTCTCCTGGTGGCACTCGTGGCGCTCTTCCCGGGGCTATTCACCCACGTTCCGCCAAACAATGACTGCCAGCTTGCCAATAGTTCGGCGGGCCCGATGCCTGGTCACCCGCTCGGTTTTACTCGTCAGGGCTGCGACATTTACAGCCGCATCATTCACGGCACCTCAACCTCGCTCTCGGTGGGGTTAATTGTGACCGTAATGACAACCCTGATGGGAGTTCTGGCTGGCGCGGTTGCCGGTTTCTACGGCAAGTGGGTGGACGCGATAATCTCTCGAATCGGCGACATCTTCTTCTCGATTCCATACATCCTTGCCGCGGTCGTAATCATGTCTGTCTTCTCCCAGTACCGAAACGTTTGGGTAATCTCGGCGGCCATCGGCATATTCGCCTGGCCCTCAACTGCCCGAGTCTTGCGCGCAGAGATCCTGCGCGTGAAGAATGCAGACTTCGTCATGGCGTCAACCGCCATCGGTGTGAGCCGGTTCAGAATTCTGATGCGCCACGTGCTTCCCAACTCGGTTGCGCCAGTAATTGTCATCACAACCATTTCGCTGGCCGGCGCCATTGTTGCCGAGGCAACGCTCTCGTTCCTGGGAGTTGGCCTGCCTCCAAGCACTATGAGTTGGGGAAATGACATCAGCCAGGCTCAGATCGACCTACGCACCGCACCGATGATTCTGGTCTGGCCATCGCTGGCACTTTCGATTACGGTTCTCGCATTTATCATGATGGGCGAAGTGGTTCGCGATGCCCTTGATCCAAAGGCAAGGTCTTCACGATGAATAACGCCCCGCTGCTTTCAGTTCGAAATCTCCAGGTTGAATTTCCAAACCAGAATGGTGCCGTTAGGGCCGTTGACGGTGTGAGTTTCGACCTATTTGCTGGCCAAACGCTGGCCATTGTTGGCGAGTCCGGTTCGGGAAAGTCAACCACAGCCCACGCCATCATCAATCTCCTTCCCGGTAGTGGACGAGTTGCCGGTGGCTCTGTGGTTTTCAACGGTCAGGAACTTGTTGGCTTGGGCGCCGGCCAGCTTGAAAAGGTGCGCGGCCAGGAGATTGGCTTCGTCCCTCAGGACCCAATGTCCAACTTGAACCCGGTTTGGTCGGTTGGCTTCCAGGTTGAGGAGGCGGTTCGCGCCAACGGGATTGCATCGGAAAAGAAGGCGGTGCGCGCCGCGGCCATCGATGTGCTGAAAAAGGCGGGTTTGAGCGACGCCGAAAAGCGCCTCAAGCAGTTTCCGCACCAGTTCTCGGGAGGCATGCGCCAGAGAGTGCTGATTGGAATTGGTCTTGCCGCAAACCCCAAACTCCTCATTGCCGACGAACCAACCTCGGCCTTGGATGTCACGGTTCAGCGAGGCATCCTTGATCACCTCGACGAGCTGACTCGAGAGTCGGGAACCTCTGTGATCTTGATCACCCACGACCTTGGGCTTGCTGTGGAACGCGCGGAGACCGTTGTGGTGATGTACAGGGGCAAGATTGTTGAGTCTGGGCCCAGCCTTGAGATTCTCCAGAACCCACGGCACCCGTACACCAAGCGACTCGTGGCGGCTGCTCCATCGCTGGCATCGCGGAGACTGGGTGCCGGCGGCGGCTCAAGCTCAGGATCAAGTTCAAGCGGCGATTGGGTTAGCCCAGCTGGGGTTAGCCCAGCTGGAGTTGGCGAGGTTGGAGTTGGCGCGGGGCGGGCGCCGGTAGCCATCGAGGTAAAGAACCTCACCAAGACCTTTTCCATTCGCAGCGGCGGCTTCAAGAACACGCCGTTTACCGCTGTGAACGACGTATCGTTCAACATCCAGAGGGGTACCACAACCGCGCTGGTGGGTGAATCTGGTTCCGGTAAGTCCACCGTTGCCAAACTTCTGATGGGCCTGGAAAAGCCAACTTCCGGCCAGATTGAAATTGATGGCAGCGATGTTGGAGCCTTGAGCAAACAGGAAATGTTTGCGCTGCGTCGCAGAATGCAGCCGGTGTTCCAAGACCCCTATGGCTCGTTGGATCCGCTCTACAACATTGCAAATACCATCGCCGAGCCAATGCTTACTCACAGGGTTGGCGATCGAACCACTCGCAACCAACGCGTTCGCGAACTTCTGGACCAGGTTTCGCTGCCGCAGTCGATTGCCTCAAGGTACCCGAGCGAACTTTCGGGCGGACAGCGGCAACGAGTTGCAATCGCTCGAGCGCTGGCGTTGAAGCCGGACATTCTCATTCTGGACGAGGCGGTATCGGCACTTGACGTATTGGTGCAGGCGCAGATCCTCGAGCTCCTAGCCCAGTTGCAGGACGAGCTGAAACTCACCTACCTGTTCATTACTCACGACCTAGCGGTGGTGCGCCTGATCGCCGACAACGTGTGCGTGATGAGCAAGGGGCAGATTGTTGAGGCGGGTAGAACCTCGGACATTTTCGACAACCCGCAGCAGGATTACACGAGGAATCTGCTTGACGCCATTCCTGGGGCAAACATAAAACTGTGGCAGTAGGGCAAACCGGCTTCTAGCCCCGCGATTAGAGTTTGACTATGAGCGGATACGAAGTTGTAAACATAGGAGCGCCGGACGAGTGGCGAGACTACTTTGGTGGTTTTAGGCCGGAATCCTCACGCGATGGTAGGCGAGTGGTTGACCACGAGTTAACCAGCCAATTTATAGGCCTCACTGTAAACGCGCTCGAACCAGGCGAAGAGGCAGGCTACTGGCACACTCACTCAAAGGTTGAGGAAATCTACGTCTTTATTGCTGGCGAGGGCCAGATGGGTCTGGACGATGATCTGGTTGAGGTAAAGGCAGGTTCAGTGGTTAGGGTTGGCCAAGACGTGCTGCGCACTTGGCGGGCCAAACCAGATTCCAGTGGTCAGCTGCGATGGCTCTGCATTCGCGCTGGAGGCAGCCAACTCCCGCACTTCCCGGATGACGCCAGGCGCGACAACGACAAGCCGATGCCCTGGTAAGCGATGACGTACTAAGCTCCTAGAATTAACTGGAAGCCTTGTTATTTTGATGATTTGCTTCACTCAAATCCGAATAGAAGAAAGTGAAGAAAATGAACGAGGAAAAGAAAGAAGCGAAAATCCAAGAGATGACCGACTGGGTTGAGCTTAGAGATTCTTGGACCCGCAAGCGTTTTGATTATCAAGAACGCTGGCACGGTTGGAGATCGCCAACAGGCCTCGGTTTGGGATTTGTTCTGTTTAGCGCAGGACTTTTCCTTCTGAGCCTGGCTTACACGAACCTGGTTCGTTAGGTCGAATGCCCCTGATGCGAGTCAGGGGCATTTTAAGTTTTGGGTTGGTCGGGACTGAAGGCAGTTTTGAGTCTCGGACAAGGCGCCAAGCCATCAGCGGCATTTAGCCTCGGGGACGCAAGTCTCGTCGAAATGACAAAACCCTCTGATTTCTCAGAGGGTTTTTCACTGTCTCATAGTGAACGAGTTCTTTCGAACTGCGCGGAGAATAGGGGAATCGCATTACCCGCTTGCTGCTGAGCGTTGACGCCGAAGCCTGATTTCGTAAAACATTTCTACGCCATTAGGAAAGAAGTTTGTCGAGGAGCACGGCAAGTTGAGCGCGCTCCTCATCGTTTAGCGACTTCATTATCGGGCTCTGGCTGCCAGCGGCCTTCGCTAACTTGGTGCGAAGTGCCTTGCCCTTTGAGGTGAGGGAAAGCAACTTCGTCCGACGGTCTGCTCCTGGCA